>Ga0299907_10000009_pt1 | contig 53442 bp, 53 predicted proteins | sample RVTome_16_FD_198680 | JGI IMG/M metagenome (GOLD analysis project Ga0299907, IMG submission 198680) | Soil microbial communities from uranium-contaminated site in the Upper Colorado River Basin, Wyoming, United States - RVT152D67 (version 2) ...
TCACCAGCCGGAATTCGCCGCCGCCACCATCCGGCCCGCCGGCGTGCAGGCGATCCACGACGGGGCCGTGGGCATGGCGTGGACGATCATCGACCTCGCCGAGCAGGATCTCTGGAGTCAGTTGGAAGCCGATGCCGGAGACGCCAGCGCCCGCATGTAGCCGTCCCGCGCACCCAGATAGATCCGTCCGTTCCAGACAGCAGGGGTCGACTCAAGGCACGAGCCGGCAATATTCACCGTCCAGAGTGGGGCAGGCGCCCGAGGGTCGGCCACAGAGTACGCCCGGATGTCGCCGAGACACGTCGCTGCAAGAAGGACTTCGTTGACGACGACCGGAGAGGACCAGGAGTGGAAACCCACCTCATCACTCCAGACGACCTCCCCGGTTTCGCCGTCGACAGCAATCAGATTTCCCTGCTGCGTGGTCAGGTAAACCATTCCGCCGTACAGGGCAGGTGAAGCCCAGGAGCCAGAGTCGGCGTTTCCCGAGACGGTCAGATCGACTCCCCACAGCCGCGGTTCGCCCTCGGTGTAGGGGTCGAGCTTGACCAGTTGTCCGACCTCGAGGTTGCGGTTTCGCTCGAAGGAGCCCATCTGTGACGGCTCGTGCTCGATAGAGAGATAGAGCATCCCATCGGCGTCGATCGCCGGTGTGGCGTCGATGTCACCACCGGTGTAGTAGTCGAAGACGATCGGCGCTTCACCCTCCCGTATCCGGCTGACATCGACACCGACAACGCGACCGCCGGAGTTGGTGAAGTAGACCCGCTGCTCGTAGACCGCCACCGAGCTCTCGATGCTCACGTTCCGGCCGGAATTGGACAGGAGCTCGTCGTTGTACCCGGGCATTGCGAGAACGACATCCGGATCGATCGTGACCCGGCCATCGGCATCGTATGCCCGGTTGAGGACCACTCCGAAGAACCAGCCGTTCTCTCCCCCCTCGTACATGATGTCGTCGACGATGACGGGGTTGGAGTCCCAGTCGTTGTTCCAGATCCCGTTCACCTCTGTGGCATCGATCGACCAGAGCAGGGTCGGTTCATCCCGGTCGAGGGCGACGATGCGCAGTTGGTTGTCGCGTGACCCGAAATAGAGGAGGGGATAGCCGTCAGGGTCCAGTGTCACCGAGCCTTTGATGATGTCGCCGGTGGGGAACGGCGGCCTGAGGTCTTCTCCTGTGTCGGCGTCGACGAAATGCACGGCGTGGTCGTAGGCACCGAAGATGACTTCGGTGATTCCATCTGGCCTCTCCCAGACCACGGGTTGACCGGTCCACCCGGTGCCACACCACACGGTGGTCTCGCCGCCCACTGAGGAAGAACCACACATCGCGTTGTCGGGATAAGTCCACTGCACGGTTGGCTCGGCACTCACGTCGCCTCCACCAAAGTAGGTGCGGGTCGGGTTGCCCCGGAACATCGTCAACCCGACCGTTTCTCCCCAAGGTCGGCCGAAAGTGAATCCGGGGACCGTGCCGGGCTCACGTTCGGGGATGGTTGTGGTTGTCGTCGTGATCGAGGTGGTCACCGTCGTCGCCGATGTCGTCGGGGTGGTTGAGGAGGAAGACGTTGGGTCGACTGCGAGGGTGTCGTCTGGCTCGGATCCCCGATCCAGGAAGTAGATGGCCACGCCGATTCCGACCAGTAGGACCACGACCAGCAACCCCATTGAGGCTTGCTTGGCCTCGCTGGCCACCGGGGAGCGGTGACTCATCTCACACCGGCGGACCGCATTCGGCTTCGCCCGTGATCTCGGGCCGGCCATGGGTGCGGATGAAGGCATCGATCAGACATGCCTCAATCGTGCCGTCAGGGTTGACCACCACCCGGGCCACCGCCGTGGTAGCACTGGGCACCGAATTGTGTGGCCAGACGAAGTTGCCCATACCCCAGAAGACGGGCTTGCCATCGATGAATTCGAGCGGCTGCAGCCGATGCTGATGGTGCCCGAAGATGATGTCGGCACCGGCGTCGATCATGGCCTGCGCTCGCTCGATGTCGTCGGCGCGTGGATTGGTGTCAAGCTCAAAACCCCAGTGGACGCTGACGACAACGATGTCCGCCACCTCGGCGGCCGCCTCGACAGCACGCACCATCGACGGGGTGTCGTCACCGCTCCTCATCCCCGGCGAGTCGACCGTTGCATACCAGGACGCGTTTGGAGCCACCCCCCCGAATCCGATCACCGCGACCTTCCATCCGTTGATCTCGTAGAGGGCTGGATCGGCAGCTTCGTATGCGTCCTTGCCGACGCCCACCGCACCGATCCCGGCAACGATCAGCTGCTGCCGTCCGTCGAGCATCGCCTCCTTTCCGTAGTCCTGGGAGTGGTTGTTCCCAAGGTTGGCGACGTCGATCCCGTTCGCCTTGATCGAAGGGATCGCTTCGGTCGGGCAGCGGAAATTGAAGGCCTTGTCCAGAGGTGATCCCAGATCGCTGGGCACACATTCGAGATTGATCACGGTCAGGTCGTCGGCGAGGAAGAGACCATCGAGACCCGACCACGCGTAGTCGTAACCTTCCCGAGCCAGAACCGGGATGTAGTCGGGGTCGACAGCGACGTCTCCAGTCCCATGGATCAGCAGCTCACCTCTTGGCATGGTGGTGGTGGTCGTCGACGTTGTCGTTGAGGTGGTGGTTGAGGTCGTCGATGTCGACGTGGTGGTCTCGACGGCGACCGGAGTCGTGGTGGTGGTAATAGGGGTGGCCCTGAGACCGGAAACACGGAAAGCCCCGAAGCCGAGAAGGGCACCGAGGAACAAAATCACCAGGATCCTGGAGAAACGGGACATGAAGCCAAAGATTAGACCCCGGACCACTCAACCCCGGGACTGTTCCCAGCGAGCGAAGCGAGCGGCTGTTCCCCCACAGGCGGAGCCGAATGGGGGAACGGTTCCTGCCCGCCCTTCGAGGGCGGGGAGGTAAGGGGGCTTGAAACTCATCTGGATCAGTGCGGACGCGTCCCAAGCACCGTTGGTAAGAACCCCCACCACTGCGTGGCCGAGGTAGGGGACCTACAGGATCTGAGACAGGAAGAGTTTGGTGCGGTCTTCTTCGGGGTTGGTGAAGAAGTGCTCCGGGGTGCCGACTTCTACGATGCGGCCGTCGGACATGAATACGACGCGGTCGGCCACGGCGCGGGCGAAGCCCATCTCGTGGGTGACAACGATCATCGTCATTCCGCCTTTGGCCAGTTCGACCATGACGTCGAGGACCTCTTTGATCATCTCGGGGTCCAGGGCAGATGTGGGCTCGTCGAAGAGCATCACCTTCGGCTTCATTGCCAGCGACCTGGCGATGGCCACACGCTGTTGCTGGCCACCGGAAAGCTGGCCCGGGTACTTGCGGGCCTGCTCGGGGATTCCGACTCGATCCAACAAGCTCATCGCGTCCTCCTCAGCGGCATCCTTGCCAATGTGCCGCACCTGGCGCGGAGCGAGTGTGATGTTGTCGAGAACCGTCAGATGGGGAAACAGGTTGAAAGACTGGAAAACCATGCCGGTCTCACGGCGGATCTCCTGGACATTTCGAACGTCATCGGTCAACTCGATTCCATCGACTCTGATCGAGCCCCGATCGTGCTTTTCGAGGCGGTTGATGCATCGTATCAGTGTCGACTTGCCCGATCCCGACGGGCCAATGACGACAACCACTTCCTGAAGGCCGACGGTGATATTGATGTCGTAGAGCGCTTGGAAGTCACCAAAGAATTTGTCGACACCCACACATTCGATGATCGCCTCGCCTTTGGCCTGGGTTGCATCGGCGAACACACTTCGTTGATCTGTCATCTCACTCCAACTCCGAGCTTATGCTCCAACCTTCTTGCTTCTCTTGACATGACATACGAACCGACCCAGAACGCAAGGGCCACAAACGGTAGCGTCACCCGATGTAACCCCTGAGCGAGGAACGATCCTTGAGCGTTGGCGGCCTGGGACGCGCCCAGGATGTCGATCATATTTACAACGATGACGAGCGTGGTGTCCTTGAACAAGCTGATGAACTGACCGACCATCGCAGGAATGGTATTGCGCAAGGCTTGAGGCAGAACGATCCTCCTCATTGTCTTCCAAGGCGCTAGTCCCAGCGCCTGGGATGCCTCCACCTGGCCACTGGGGACCGACTGGAGACCGCCGCGAACGACCTCGGCAATGTAGGCCGCTTCGAACAGAGTGATGGCAATCAGGATCCTGGTCACGTTGCCGGGCCGAAAGCCCGCCGGCAGGAAGAATCCGATCACGAACTGTCCCAACAGGAGCAGCGTGATCAGTGGGACACCACGTATGAACTCAATGTACGTCACCGACATCGCCCGCAGAGCCGGCAAAGTGGAACGACGGCCCAAAGCCAACATCAAGCCAAGGGGAAAGGCGAGAAGCAGACCTGCCACGGTGAGGAAGAGGTTCAGGTGCAGTCCTCCCCACCCATCCCAACCCACTCCTCCGCCGACAAGAACCAAAAAGATTGCGGCGATGATGACTATCAGGATCAGCCATCCACGTTTCCGTACTCCGCCGGGAAGCGCCCGACCCAGTGGGAAACTACCGACTCCGGCCACAAAGACAGAGACGGCGACCAGCCATGGCGCAACCGTCTCCGTCAATATCAGCACCACGAGGACAAAAACGAGAACCGGCCAGAACCGCCTCAGCACCGCTAACGGGCGCGAGCGTTGATACGGGAGTCCGGTCTGTTCCGCAGTATCTCGTGCCGATGCCGAGCCCATCCCCGCCATTAGTCCGAGAAGGACCGCAATGAGGATCAGAGCGACAGCAGGACGCCACAACTGGTCACGGGGAAACTCTCCCAACATGAGCAGTGCCAGGTTGACCCGTAAGATCTCAAAATCGCTGGTGAACAGAAAACGAATCAGGGTCCACCCAAAGGCGACAAAGAGGGATCCCAGAGTCAGGGTCAGGAGGGCGTCGTACCACGTCGAAAAGAGATTCTTCTTGGCCCAAGCCCACGCACCCAGTCTGACTTCCACCGGTCTGCCGGCGGCAGCCGAGTCGTCTCCCACCTCGATCACCTTCCGGTCGCTCATGTGCGGCCCACAAGCTGGAGGCGACGATTCAGGACATTGACGACAAACGATATCGTCAGTGAGAAGAGCAGGTATGCGGCCATGAGGAGTAGAACCATTTGCGGCGCCGGGCGGCCATTGCCGACCGCTTGAAATGCGATCAAAGTCACTTCGGAATAGCCGACCGCGATGCCAAGCGACGTGTTCTTTACGAAGTTCAGGTACTGATTGATCGTCGGAGGTATCGCGATGCGCATCGACTGGGGAAGGACAACGAAGCGAAGCCTCTGAAACCCGGAAAGGGCAAGAGCATTGGCCGCCTCACTCTGCCCTCGGGGGACGGCCAGTATCGAACCGCGGACTATCTCGGCAACGTGGCTTGCTGTGTAGAGGACCAGCGCGATCAACATCGCGAAGTAGCCGCCCAGGCCTGAAAACCCCCCGGATAGCGCTCGTCCCTCCAAAACGGGCTTCGACAACCCAAACGGACCCTGGAGGGTGATATAGGCGATCACTGCTACAAGCAACAGAAAGCCGGTCGACCAGAGAACACGATGATGGGGTTCACCAGTCTGAACGAATACTCGCGTACGCCAGCGCCATACAAAGATTGCTGCCACAAGGGCCACCAACATGATCCAGCCAAATGTCCCAAAACCCTCAGCCGCTGAGAATCCTGTGACCGCGATGAAGCGATTGGTGATGATCGCAAAGTCGAAGATCTGGGCCGGCTCGAGAATGTCCGGAAGTGGCAGCACACCGACGAAGAAGGCGAAGAGGATGACGAGGAGTGGAGGGATGTTGCGCAGAGTCTCCACGTAAATGGTGGCGGCCTTGGACACAAGCCAGTTGGAAGAGAGGCGAGCCACGCCCACCAAGACACCAATGATGGTCAAGAGGGGTATTCCGACAACAGCCAGGGCGAAGGTGTTCTTCACGCCGACGATAAGGGCCCGCCAGACGGCCGAGCCTGCACTGATGTCGCTCCCTGTCACACTGACTCCGACCGGCTGCGTCAAGAAGTCGAAGTTGGTGTTGATCCCGAGGGCGCGCATGTTTGTGGTCAGGTTGAACCAGAGCACGTAGAGGATCACCCCGATTACCGCGACGGAAAAAACCTGGATCAGTACCCGCAGTACGCGGAGATCCCGCCAGAAAGGCGGGCGCTCGACTTTCTTTGTTGTGGCGGTACTCACTGAGATCGAAGGGGGATCCCTTGCGGGATCCCCCTTCCGAGCCTATTTAGCGATAAGGGGGTGCGTAGAGCAACCCGCCGTCTGTCCACAACGCGTTAGGTCCACGCTCAAGGCCAAGCGGTGTCGCCGGACCAACATTTCGTTCGTAGATCTCGCCGTAGTTTCCGACGGCTGTGATCACGGCTGCCGGCCACCCGGGATCTATGCCGAGACCGGGGTCAGCGATAGTGGCGTTCCCGTCCTCATCCTCGATCTCGAGACCGAGCAGACGCCGGATATTGACGTCTTCGGATGAGTCGAACGAGGCGACATTGCCGGACTCGATTCCGAACTCTTCGGCCTGGATCAAAGCGATCACAACCCAGTCGACGATCTGCGACCATTGGGTGTCGCCATCGCGGGTCACGGGGCCAAGTGGTTCCTTCGAGAATGTCTCGTCGAGGACCGTCAGGGCGTCCGGGCCGCCTTCGGAGTCAGGGAAATTGGTCCGGACCCCAGCCAGCTGGGACTTGTCAGACGTCCAACCGTCGCATTGGCCAGCGACAAACGACTCCTGTAGGACCTCATTGTCCTCAAAGGTCAACAACTCGAACGGGATGCTGCCGAACCGGTCGGTGACATTCTGTTCGGTGGTCGTTCCCGTCAGGGAGCAAATCGTGGTATCCGCCATGTCCTCGATGGACGAGAATCCTGAGTCGGCCCTCACCATCATCCCCTGCCCGTCGTAAAACGTGGTGGTGGCGAACGTCGCAGCCTCACCGCCGTCTCGTGACGCAGTCCAGGTCGTGTTCCGGATAAGGACATCGATCTCACCCGATTGCAGCGCGGTGAACCGCTGCTGTGCGTTCAATGGCACATATTCCACGGCGTCTGCATCTCCAAGCACCGCAACGGCGACCGCTTTGCAGAAGTCGACGTCGAATCCAGAGAAGTTGCCATCCGGATCGCGGAACCCGAAGCCCGGTACTGCATCGTTTACACCGCAATTGAGGGTGCCCCGGCTCTGCACTTCGGCGAGGGTTCCGCCTTCGTCCCCGGTGCTTCCGTTGTCGGTGCCGCCGTTCGCAGCTGTTGTTGTTGTGCCGTCATCCTCGCCGGCCGATGTACAGGCTGCGATGACGAGTGTCAGGGCGCTTATCAGCGCCAAGAGCTTGATTCTTTTCATTCTTCCTCCGTATTTAGGCGTGCGGATGGCCTCAGTCATCCGCTACACGTCCCCTGACCCTAATCACAGGACTCATGGCGATGCGCAGAAAACTCAGCCGGTTCGCCACTACGGCTAACCCGTTGATACTCTTTCGGCCTGGTTCCAAAGGAGGACCGTTAACCAATGACTAGTACGAAGAGACTGAAAGCAATTATGTCGGTGTTTGCCCTCGTCCTCGCCGCTTGCGGTGGAGGCGCCGTGGGAGAAGACACCACTACGACAGCGCAAGATACGACGACGACCGCAGGCGATACCACAACGACAGGTGAGGAGACGACCACAACGGCCGACGACATGGCGCTCCCCGACCTCGAGGGAATCACCGTCACCGTCGGCGTCGAGAACGCCTACCTCCCGTTCAACTACATCCCCCTTGGCGAGACCGAGGGAACCGGTTGGGACTATGAGGCATGGGCAGCCATCTGCGAGCTCCTGAACTGTGTTCCCGAGTTCGTCGAGGCTGGCTGGCCACAGGTGATCGACCAGGTGGCGGCGGGCGAGATCGACACCGCCGCAGACGGCATCTCGATCACCGATGACCGCAAAGAGGTCGTCGACTTCTCCGACCCGTACATGGTCGTGACGCAGAAGTTCATCGTCCAACTCGACGACGATCGCTACGCAACGGCGCAGGACCTGATCGACGACACCGACGCCACCATCGCCACCCAGGTTGGGACCACCAACTTTGAGTTGGCATCAGACCTGGTCGACGGGAGCCGCATCTCGGCGTACGACGCGTTCGCCCAAGCGATCCAAGCGCTGATCAACGGTGATGTCGATGCGGTGATCATCGATGACGCCGCTGGTCTCGGCTACATCGGGGAGAACAAGGAGTCGATCAAGACCATCGACGATCCGCTCCAGTCCGACCCGCTCGGATTCATCTACCCGCTGGGCTCGGACTTGGTCGAGGCGGTAAACCAAGCTATCGCTGAGCTGCAGAGCAACGGCACGTTCGAGGAGCTCGGAGTGAAGTACTTCGGTCCCGACTTCAACGTTGGCTACTGCGATGAGAACGACGAACCGCTGATCGAGAACGCGGATTGTTCGTAACAGCAGAACGGTGGCTATGAACCCATAGCCAACTCGACCGCACAGGAAGTGCATCGCATCGATAAGGTGCGGTGCACTTTCTTTATGGAACGATGAGTACCGAATCCGAACTAGCCCCCGGCGATTTGGCCCCAACACCGGGCCTGGCATACAGGTTCGACAGACGCGAGTTCCCCTGGTGGCTGGTGGTCATGCTCCTGATCATCGCGGTGATGGCCGTCGCCATCGTCTTCGACCCGAACTACCGCGAGGCCTTCACCAGGATCTTCCCGATTCCCTTTGCTGCCACGCAGGGGATCATGCTCACTCTCTACATCACAGTTGGCTCGTTTGTGGTCGCAATTTTCCTCGGCCTCATCATCGGGCTAGCCCGGTTGAGCAAGAGAGCTTTGATCCGCAACGCTGCGGCGGTCTATATCGAGTTCATCCGAGGGATCCCAATGCTGGTGTTCATCTTCGCCATCGCTTTCTTCATCGCACCCGACTTCTCCGTAATCGTCGGCCAGGAGCGGGGTTGGGTTCCTCAAGTAATCCGTGCTTCTGCAGCACTTTCATTCTTCTACGCCGCGTTCATCGCGGAGGTGTTCCGGGCCGGTATCCAGTCGGTCGACCGTGCCCAGTCGGAAGCTGGCCGGGCTCTAGGGTTGAGCGAACGACAGATCACGAGAAGGATTGTCCTCCCCCAGGCCGTGCGCAACATGCTCCCGGCGTTGGGAAACGACCTGATCTCACTGATGAAGGACACCTCACTGGTGTCAGTGTTGGCAGTACGTGAGATGACCCAGCTCGCCAAACTCTACTCGGGGTCTACCTTCCGGTTCCGGGAGACTTACCTGATCCTGATGGTGATCTACGTGATCCTCACCTTGAGTCTGAGCCTGCTTCTCCGGTGGTACGAGCGGAAGATATCGATTCCCGGCAGGCTGCAGTCGGCCTGAGTGTCAGCGGGCGACGATCGCCTTGACCCGGTCGACCACGGAGTCGACATCCATTCCGGCCCACTCCATGATGTCGCCGGGTGCGCCGAAGGGGAGGAACTTGTCTGGGACGCCGATACAGGTGACATCCTTGTTGAGACCGAGCCTGGTGAACTCCTCGAGGACCGCCGATCCAAAACCGCCGGCCACGACATTGTCTTCGAGCGTCACCACAAACCTGGCGCCTGCGGACCATTCGGCGATTCTCGGGTCGAGTGGTTTCACCCAGCGTGCGTTGACCACGCCGACATCGACGTCGCCCTGGTTGAGATCACCTGCTGCCTTCTCGGCAATCTCCACCATCCGACCGCTGGCGATAAGAAGGACGTCACTCCCCTCGCTCAACAATTCGGCCTTGCCCACGTCGATTGGCTCCACCGGAAGGGAAGGCACTGACGTGGCGCCACCCTTCGGGTAGCGGATGGCAATCGGTCCGTCGTGGTCGACAGCGGTCTCCACCATCGCACATAGCTCAGTGGCATTCGCCGGAGTCCCGATGACGAGGTTGGGGATCATCCTGAGGTAGGAGATGTCAAATACTCCGTGATGGGAGGGGCCGTCGGGGCCGGTGACACCCGCCCGATCGATCAGGAAGACCACGGGAAGGTTGTGCAACGCGACGTCGGTGACGATCTGGTCGAAAGCCCGCTGCAGGAAGGTGGAGTAGATACCGACCACTGGTCTCTTCCCGGCCAGCGCCATTCCGGCAGCAAGCGTCACAGCATGTTGCTCTGCAATCCCGGTGTCGAAAACGCGATCGGGAAACTGCTGCCACATCTGCTTCATCCCGGTAGTCGAGATCATCGCTGCGGAGATCCCCATAACATCCGGCCGCGACGCCGCGGCTTGAGCGAGGGCGCGCCCGGCTACCTCAGTGAGTTTCAACTCCGACTTGTGTGCCTTCCCGGTGGCGACATCGAAGGAGCTAACTCCGTGGAGCTTCTCCATTTCGTCTTCGATAGCGGGCTGGTACCCGTTTCCTTTCTCGGTGACGACATGGATCACAACGGGCTCGTCATAGGTCTTTGCGTTCTCAAAGGTCTCTTCGAGGAGTTCGATGTCGTGACCGTCGATCTGACCTGTGTACTTGAGGCCAAGGGAGTCGAAAACCGTCGAGGGCTCGATCATCTGTTTGATGGCTTCTTTGGTCCGGTTGGCCAGTTCATCGGCGGTTTCACCAACCAGCGGAACTCCTCGCAGCAACCGACCGAGCGCCTTCTTTGCCTTCTCGTAGCGGGGGTCGAACCGGTAGTGGGCAAGGTTGGCGAGTGCGGCGAGGCCCCCGACGGTGGGTGCATAGGAGCGCCCGTTGTCGTTGACGACGATGATCAGGTCTTTGGGGCGGGTCACCGCGATGTGGTTTAGCGCCTCATATGCCATCCCGCCGGTAAGCGCGCCATCGCCGATGATTGCGATGGTGTGCCCGGGGTAGCCGGCCAGGGCATGGCCCAGGGCGTAGCTGAGCGAAGTGGAGGCGTGGCTGTTTTCGACGAAGTCGTGCTCGGACTCCTCCCGGCTCGGATAGCCGGAGAGCCCACCGGTGTGGCGGAGGGTGGTGAATTCGTCCTGGCGGCCTGTGACCAGCTTGTGAACATAGGCCTGGTGCCCGACATCCCAGATCATCCGATCCCTTGGCGAGTCGAAGACTCGGTGGAGTGCAAGTGTCAGTTCGACGACACCGAGGTTGGGACTGAGATGACCGCCGGTAACCGAGACCTTCTCCAGGATGAACCGCCGGATCTCCTTTGACAACTCCTCGAGCTGGTCGTAACTCAGCGAGCGGAGATCAGCAGGCTCCGTGATCTGCGATAGAAGGGGCATAAGACATTCTCAGATTAGTGCCCCGCAGAAACTGACCCCTATTGAACCGTTCTGTGTCGATCCGCGTAAGGACGTGGTATCTCAAATCGACACAGAACGGGTTCGCGGTCCGGTGCCTACCCTTCTGTGTCGCGAAAGCATCGCTATCCGAACCAAAACCGACACAGAACGGGTTTAGGCGACCGGGAGGCGGATGGTGAAGGTGGAGCCGACGTCCAGTTGGGAGCGGGCGGAGATGGTGCCGCTGTGGCTTTCGATCACGTGTTTGGCGATAGACAGTCCCAGGCCGGTGCCGCCGGTGCGACGGGATCGAGCGGCATCGACTCTGTAGAACCTCTCGAAGACCCGCTCGAGGTCGCGGGTGGGAATCCCCGCTCCGGTGTCGGTGATTTCGACAATTGCGGAGTCATCATCAGCGCTCACGGTGACATCAACGGAACCCCCTCCCGGGGTGTAGCGCACCGCGTTGTCCAACAGATTTCTGACCGCCATCGCGAGATCTCGCCAGTTCCCCGTCACCGAAACATCGTCGGCGTCGACCGTCAGGCCGACGCCGGCTCTCCCTGCCAGGTCCTGAAGAGCGGCCACCTCCTCCGACACGAGGAGGTCGAGACGCAACCGCTCGACTTCCGGGACTTCTCTCTCCAGCCGGGACAGATCGAGAAGGTCGGACACCATGTTGTCGAGCTGGCGGGCAGAAGCCTCGAGATTTCTGGCGAAGTTGATTGCCGCGTCGTCCCCTCTCTGCACCGCCAAGGTCAGCGCCTCCGAAGAGGCGATGATCGACGAAACAGGGGTCTTCAGCTCGTGTGAGGCATTGGCAACAAAATCTCTCCTAATCGACGCAACCCGCTCTTGGTCGGTGACATCCACAATGACAAGGAGGATGCGCCGGTCCCCTGTGAACGGAGACGCCACACCGCGGAGGCGGCGCGGGGGTGAACCATGGTCCACGGTGATGTCCACCTGATCCATCGCTTCGCGACATTCTCGGATCACAGTCTGGAACGGATGGGGAGTCAGACCGTTCAGCTGCTCGGGTATAGGCCCGATCAACTCCTCAGCTCGAGGATTGGCGTAGACGATGGCTTCATCGGCATCAACCAGGACCGTTCCCTGGGGCAACGCGCCCAACACGACCTCCAACGTCTGGGTGGCGACCTCAGATTGGACCAGCCGCTCGCCCAGCTCCTCGGCCAGTTGCGAGATAGACAACCCGAGCTCATCCAGTTCCCGGACCGATGACCTGGCCGGCCTCTTGGTGAAGTCTCCGCCTGCGATTCCGAGTGCGATGTCGCGGATCTCGCCAATCGGCTGAGCCAAGCGCCTTGCGATAAAGGCAACAATCAGGACTCCTCCCAAGCCGAGGAGGAAAAACATGGAGAGAGTCCCCCATCGGAAAGGAGCGAGCCGATCGGATACAGACCTCTCGGACTCTGACACCCTGATGATCAGACCATTGTCCGGAGGCAAGGCCACGTAATGCTGGGAGAACCCGGTGCTGTCGCTGACCCGGAGGTCCCTGCCCACCTCACCTCGCAACGCTGCGGTGACCTCAGGGCGGCCAAGGTGGTTTTCCATGATCTCGGGGTTGGAGTGGGAGTCAGCAGCGACCACACCGTCGGTTCGAATGACGGTCACCCGCAAACCTGTGGAGTCGAAGACCTCATCAGCCCACTCACCGAGCATGGCCTCATCATCGGGCATGGTCAGCCGAGCCACCCGTGCCGTGCTCTCCACACTGGCCACAAGGTCGTCGACGAATGCCGACCTGATCTGGCGGTCGACGAACCAGCCCAGAGCGCCGATCAGGACGAGATACACAGCGGCGTAGTAGAGGAGGAATTGTGTCGAGAGGCGGGTTCGACCGGGCAGCTGCGACCTATTCATCAACGAACTTATACCCGAGTCCGCGCACCGTGACGATGTGGCGCGGATGCCCGGACTCAGGCTCCACCTTCTGGCGCAGTCGCTTTATGTGGACATCAAGTGTTTTGGTATCTCCGAAATACGACGGACCCCAGACCTCATCGATCAGGGTGTGCCGCGCGGCCAGCCGGTTCTTTCGTCGCATGAGCGACTCGAGCAGTTCGAACTCCTTGGGACGAAGGTCGACCTCGGTTCCGTCCACCCTGACGAGGTGCGCGTCGATATCAAGCTCGATCGGCCCGCCGCGCAGCACCTCGTTGGCTTCGGCGAGGACCCCCGTCCGGTCGCTGCGACGGATCTGAGCTCGAATCCTTGCCAGCAATTCCCTCATCGAAAACGGCTTGGTCAGGTAGTCGTCGGCGCCAAGCTCGAGGCCGGCGACCTTGTCGGCCTCGGAGTCTTTGGCAGTGAGCATGATTATCGGGACGTCGGAGAACGTCCTGATTTGCCTGCAGACATCCAACCCGGACATGCCGGGCAGCATCAGGTCGAGAAGGACGACGTCGGGACGGTGCACCCGGGCCGCTTCCAGCCCTGCCCTCCCGTCTTCGGCGGTTACCGTCTCGAATTGCTCCGACTCGAGGGCGTACGTGATCGACTCGACGAGTCCGGGCTCGTCTTCCACGATCAGTACGCGGTGGGGGCGATAATCAACCGGCAGGGTCATTCAGTGACCGAATCAAGCCTGCCTCATCGAAAGCCAACCTGTCTCCGGTGATGAGATAGGCGGTCTGCTCTGCGAAATCCACCGATTGGTCCCCCACCCTTTCGAGTGCCCGCGACACCAGAATCATTTTTGTCGCCCACTCCAGCAAGCCTTTGTCCTCGGACACCTCTACCGCCTCCCGGTACATATTGGCGTTGATCCGATCGACCGGCTCGTCCATTGCAGGGAGCAACCGGGCTTCATCGAGATCCTTGCGGACAAATGCCTCAATTGCGGTGCGAATCATGGGACGGACGAGATCGCTCATCTCGGTTATCAGGTCACAGATTCGCTCCGACGAAGGGAGGCCGGCATTGAGTTTCGTGATCTTGGCGATGTTGACACACTGGTCACCCATCCGCTCGAAGGTGATGTTCAGGTGGAGGAGAACCGCCATCCTTCGGAGGTCTGGCCCCATCGGCTGGTACCGCGCCATCAGGGTCGTCCACTGCTGATGGATCTGGAAGTTCTCGTCGTCGATCGCGTTGTCGGCTTCGATGACTTCATTCGCCAAGTCGATGTTGCCGGTCACGACACTCTCCACGGCGCGACCGACCATCCCTTCAGCGGTGTCGATTATGGCCAAGAGCCTCTGCTCGAGGCTATCGAGCTCGTCGTGGAATTGGGTGTTGTGATCGCTCATCCGAACCGTCCGGTGATGTAGTCCTCTGTGTCCTTCTCGGTTGGCGAGGTGAATAACTGGTCGGTCGGCGAGAACTCGACGAGGCGACCAGTGCGCATCCCCTTCTCGTTCAACTTCACGTTGAAAAACGCTGTCTTATCCGACACACGCGCCGCCTGCTGCATGTTGTGGGTCACAATGATAATCGAGTAGGCCTCCTTCAACTCGAGCATCAACTCTTCGATGCGCAATGTGGCAATCGGGTCGAGGGCCGAGCAGGGCTCGTCCATAAGGATCACATCGGGCTTGGTGGCAATCGCCCGGGCTATACACAGGCGCTGCTGCTGACCGCCCGACAGCGAGTAGCCCGATTCCTGGAGTTTGTCCTTCACCTCGTCCCAGAGCGCGGCACTTTCCAGAGCTTCCTGGACCAGGTCCCCCATGTCAGACTTGGAACCCTTGAACCCGTTCACCTTGGCTCCCCACGCGATGTTCTCGTAGATCGTCTTGGGGAATGGGTTTGGCTTCTGGAACACCATCCCGATGGTGCGGCGGACTTCGACAGGGTCGATGTCGTCGGCGTAGATGTTCTCCCCGTGGTACATCACCTCACCCTCGGTTCGAGCCGTGGCGATCAGGTCATTCATCCTATTGAGAGAGCGGAGGACGGTCGATTTGCCACAACCGGATGGACCGATCAGAGCGGTGATCTGGTTCGAGGCGAAGTTGAGCGACACGTCGGCGACAGCCTTGAAATCGCCGTAGTAGACGCTCATTCGTCTCGTCTCGATAACCCCGCCGCCAGCCGGTCCGTCAGGCGCGGCTCCGAGGTCGACGATCGTTTCCTGATCCTGGTCTGTTTCCATTGTCAAAGCTTCCTTGATCGAAGTCTGTCTTGTCATCATGCTCTCCTGGAATACTTGTTGCGAAGGATTACAGCGGCGGCGTTCAGGGTGAGTAGCAACAGCAGCAGAGCGATGCTGGCCGCGGCCGCAAGCTTCTGAAATTCCACCTGCGGAAACGACGTCCACTGAAATATCTGTATCGGGAGGGCAGTAAATTTGGAGAACGGTCCTGTCGGGTCAGAAGTGATGAAGCTCGCCGCGCCGACGAGGATGAGAGGGGCAGTCTCACCAATAGCACGCGCAATCGCCAGAATCGTCCCGGTGAGCATCCCGGGCAGTGCAATCGGGAGAATCTGACTGCGCACCGTCTGCCAACGAGTGGCGCCCAAAGCCAGGCCGGCCTGGCGCAGGGAGTCTGGAACCGCCTTGAGCGCCTCTTGTGCGCTGATGATGACGACCGGCAATGCGAGCAGACCCAGTGTGAGACCGGCCGAGAGCACGGTCCTTCCGTTCTCTGCTGGCGGGACGCCATCGGTGAAGATCGCACCCGAGGTGAATGGCTCGAACACCCGCACCAGCACCGCGAGACCGAGCATGCCGTAGATGATCGAAGGCACTCCTGCGAGGTTGTTGATATTGGTCTGGATGAAGTCGTTTAGCCGGGTCGGCTTTGCGTACTCGACAAGATATATCGCTGCCCCAACGCCTACCGGCACGGCAAATAGCAATGTGATGAGGATGAGCCATGCCGACCCGAGAATTGCCGTGCGAATACCTGCAACCTCCGGAGTGGCACTTTGCGGTGTTCGGAGGAACGTCAGGTTGAACCACGACCTCCACTCGATGCTCGCCTCATCGGCGGTGTGTTCACCAAACCGACCCGCCTCAAAACCCGCCGCAACTTCGGCCTCGAAAGCCTCGGGGTTGACCAAGGAAGGCACCAACTCGTATGCGGCGATGACGTCAGGAACCACAACCCGCTCCAGAACAAGTGCGTAGACAGTGGCGTGGTCCCTCGGCCCTGCAGTGCACCCTGCCGGTGGCTCGGCAGAGGAACAGACCTCCGACCAGACCTGCTCCGACTCGAACACCAGCCTGTCTTCGTAGAATCGCTGCTCGCGCTCAAGGCGCCGTCCCACACCGCTCGCCACCGAGGTCTCGAGAAGGCCGACCAGCTCGTCGTACTCGACGTCGACCAGTGCCGTCGTCTCGGGGTCGTATCCGAGGCCGGCGACAAGGGTCTCGGGCTCGTTTTCGTTGACGACGGCCACGAGACCGAATGAGTCATTGACAATTGTGTACAGGAGCGTGGCCAGGGCGACTACCGCAATGCTGAGGGCGAGGAGACAGCCGAGCTGGAACAGGCGGGCCCACCGGCTGCGGCGATTGAGAAGGCTCTGGTACTCCTCCCGGTTTGGGAAGTGATCGGTCGCCTTCCTCTCGGGTGCTTCGACCGTCATTCGTACACCTGCCGGAACCGCTTCACGAAACGACGGCTTACCGAGTTGAGGCCGAAGGTGATCACGAAGAGGGTAAGCCCGATTGCGAAAATCGAGTTGTAGTCGACTGAGTTGTAGCTCAGGTCTCCGTTGGCAGTGATTGCTACGTATCCGGTCATGGCCTGGGCTCCCTGGAACGGATTGAGAACATGGCCGAATATGGGATCGGTGCTCAGGTCGAAGTTTCGAGGAGATGCACCTGCTGCCAGTGTCACCACCATGGTCTCACCAACGGCGCGTGACATCGCAATCACAAGACCGGCTGCGATCCCGGAGAGGGCGGCCGGGACGACGATCCGGGTGGAGACCTCGAACTTGGATGCTCCCAGGGCGTAGGCAGCCTGCCGCAACGAGTCTGGGACCGCACGCAGCGCATCCTCGGCGAGAGAGCTGATCAATGGGACGATGAGAATCCCGACCACTATCCCCGCCGATGCGACATTGAAGAATCCGACGACACTGGTCCCGAAGATGTCCCGGAGAAGCGGTGTCATGAAGGTAAGGGCGAAGAACCCGAAGACAACGGTTGGGATGCCGACGAGGATCTCGAGCACTGGTTTGAAGAAGCTTCGGACTCCGGAGCTCGCGTACTCTGAGAGATAGATTGCTGCCAGAAGGCCTATAGGGACGGCCACCAACATTGCGATCACCGTGATGTAGAGAGTGCCGAGCACCAAGGGCGCGACTCCGAAGCGGCCCACCTGAGGCTGCCAGAACGTGTCTGTGAGGAACTCAAAGACCCCAACCCGCTCGTCCTGAAAAAACAGGATCGACTCCGTCCCTAGCTCGTAGAGGATCCCGATGGTGATGAGGATCGACAGCGCGCCGCAAAAAAACAGGAACGCGCGGATTGCTTGTTCACCGGGACGCCGCCGTTTGTGGAGGCGGGAACCCCGGGTGTCTGGCTCTGACGTCGGTCCAGCCGTCATTTCTTCAGACCCTCAATCGGCAGCATCCCATGACTTGTGTCCGGCTTGGAAGCCGGACACAAGTTCGCTCGGGGTGACAAACCGGTGCCGGTCAGAATTACCAACCAGCAGCTGCCTTGATGTTGTCTGCCGCCTCCTGAAGTGCCTCCGGGGGCGCCGGGAAGTAGCCCACTTCGCCAATCAGATCGTTGACGTTGTCGAGGTAATAGGCCATGAACTCGGCAACCTGGGGCTTCGCTGCGATGACCTCGGCCGACGTATACATGTACAGAGGCCGGGCTATCGGGTAGGTGTTCTCGTTGACCGATTCGGCGCTGGGCTCGATCCCGTCAACTGTGACCACCTGGAGTCGATCGGCGTTCTCCTGGAAGTAGGCGTATCCGAAATAGCCGATGGCGCACGTTGAGCTGAGATCGCCTTCGGTGCACCCGTCCTCGGCGACGCCGACGACTGTCAGGTTGTCGTCTTCACCAACGATCTCGGCGATTGAGGAGAGGATCGGTGGTGGGTCGGCCTCCTCGAAGACGACCTCGTTGAAGTAGTCGAACGTCCCGGAGTCGGCGCCTGGCGAAAACAGCTGGATCGGATGGGCCGGAAAGTCGGGGTTGACGTCTGCCCAGGTAGCGCCGGCGCCGGTGAGCGAGAAGGCTGTTGCGATCTCGTCGAGGGTCAGCTCCTTAGCGAAGTAGTTCCCCGGGCTGATCACAAGCGAAAGTGCGTCGGATCCAACTCGAACCTCGATGGGGTCGCTACCCCAGGTTCCGTTGCAGGACTCGATCTCTTCATCCTCGATCTGCCGGGAAGCGTTCGCGATATCGGAGGCACCCTCAACACAGAATCGATCCAAGCCGCCGCCGGACCCGATCGAGTCGATCGTGTACTCGGGACCACCTTCGTCGATCCACTGGGTGAGCACCGCGGTCGACAGCGGGAACACGGTTGACGATCCGGCGATGCCGATGTCGACGCCCGCATCTACATCAAGCGGGTCGATGATCGGGAGGCCTAGCTCGGAGGCATCTCCGCCCGTACCCTCGGTGCTCGACGTATCGTCCATTTCCTCAGTTGTCGTCTCAGACCCGGTCGCTCCGGTTGTCGTGGTCTCTTCGCCATCGCCGCCACAGGCAGCCAGCAGAAGAGACAGGGTGGCTATCAACGCCATCAAACCCCGGAATCGCAGCTTCATACTCTCGATACTCCTTATTGATTTGGGAGCAAGGTACGAACCGGGATTAACCGTCCAGAGGCATCAAAGTGAACGGAAGATGAACTTATCAGTTGATCGAAGGTCGATTCACCTAGGCATGAGGGTTGAAGTCCGTCCCTCGATGGCGCATAGTCGCGCGATGGCCTCGCGAGAATCAGCCCGCCACTCGCTGTATGCTCGTCTCGAAGAAGTTCTGGGACATGAAAACGCAGACACGCTGATGACAAGCCTTCCCCATAGCGATTCAGATCACCTGGCCACGAGACTTGACATAGACCGACTCGAAGTACGCCTCGATCGGCTCGAATCGAAGCTGGATCAACAGATCCGCACTTATACCGTCACCACAGTCGGGGCGATGACCGGTTTGACGGCGATCTTCGGAGTAATCGTCTCGATCCTCGGATAGCAGCAGGCCCCGTTCAAGTGCCAATCACTTTGGAGCGGGTGATGGCCAGATCCTGAAGGGTGACGTGGGAGTCAATCCCCTCTGTGGGCGCCAATCGTTGCCAATTACCTTCAGCGTCGAGTTCCCAGGCAAGGACATCGTCGGCGAGCAGCACATCCAGGATCGCGTCGATCCGGAACTGGAGGTCGGGGTCGAGGATCGGTGCCAATGCCTCGACACGGCGGTCGAGGTTGCGTGGCATCAGGTCGGCCGACCCGAGGTAATAGTGGCGTTCGCTCCCCCGAGATCCGAACCGGAAGAGGCGTGAGTGCTCCAGATAGCGACCGACGATGGAGCGGACATGGATGTTTTCGGAGAGGCCGGGAATCCCGGGGCGAAGACAGCAGATGCCGCGGACAATCAGATCGATCCTCGTTCCCGCCTGTGACGCCTTGTAGAGGGCGTTGATTATGCCGGCGTCGACCAATGAATTGATTTTCAGAGTTATCAACCCATCTCGCTTCTGAGACTCGGCCCCGATCAGTTCAGTGATCCGGTTCCGGATCCCGGTCGGAGAGACAGCGAGCCGGCGGTACCTCGTCTGACGGCTGTAGCCGGTGAGGAAGTTGAATAGGTCGGATAGGTCAGAGCCAATGTCGGGGTCGGTGGTGAAGATCCCAACGTCCTCATAGGTCCGCGCGGTGGTCTCGTTGTAGTTGCCAGTGCCGATGTGGGCGTAGCGGACAACGCGGTCTCCTTCGCGGCGGACGACCAGGGCGAGCTTGGTGTGGGTCTTGAGCCCGACAACTCCGTACATCACGTGAACGCCGGCGTCCTCGAGTCGTTGCGCCCATTCGATGTTGCGCTCTTCGTCGAATCGCGCCTTCAGCTCGACGAGAACGACCACCTGCTTTCCTTCCTCGGCAGCCTCGATAAGCGAAGCCATGATCGAACTCTCTTTTGAGGTGCGGTACAGGGTCACTTTCAACGCCAGGACTCCGGGGTCGACCGAAGCCTGCTTCAGGAAGGCCTCGACGGAAGTAGTGAACGAGTCGTAGGGGTGATGAACGAGCAGGTCACCCTGCTGGATCGTTGTGAAGATGTTGTTTCTCTCCGTTGCCGAGGCGGCGAGCCGTGGTGGGGTCACCCATGCGTAGGTGTCAAACTTCAAATCGGGCCGGTCTAGGTCGAACACCGACCACATGCCGTCTAGATCGAGCGGTCCGTCGACGAAATAGACGTCATCGGTGGTGCCTCCCATCTCGCGGAGGAGGAGGTCGAGAACGTCGTCGGGTATGCCTGGATGCACCTCGAGGCGCACCACCCGCCCCAAACGTCGTTGCGTCAACTCGGATTCGATGGCGAGGAGCAGGTCTCCCCCCTCATCCTCCTCGATTTCGAAGTCGGCGTTGCGTGTGACACGGAAGACATGATGACCGACAACTTCCATCCCGGGGAACAGGGAGTCGAGATGCACCGCAATGACGTCCTCGAGCGGGACGAACCGCTCACCGTCGGGAAGCACTACGAATCGGGGAAGGATCGGAGGAACCTTGACCCGGGCAAATCGGGAGACACCTGTATCGGGATTCCGGACGAAGACGGCCAGGTTCATCGACAGGTTGGAGATGTAGGGGAAAGGATGCGCCGGATCGACCGCAAGCGGTGTGACAACCGGGAAGACGATGTCCCGGAATTGGGCGTCCAGGAACTCGCGATCCTCCTCATCGAGTGTCGAATAGTCGCTGAAGACAATTCCGCTCGCGGCCAAGGCCGGAGCCACCTCGGAGAGAAACAGCTTCGACACCCTGGTGTACTGCTCCTCGACCACTTCTCGGATGGCAGCCAGTTGTTGAATCGGTGTCATCCCGTCCGGCGTTCCGGCACCGAGGCCGTGAGCAAGCTGCTCTTTCAGACCGGCGACCCGGACCTGGAAGAACTCATCGAGATTCGACGACCAGATGGCGAGAAACTTCGCCTTCTCCAACAGGGGAAAGTCGGGTCGCTCGACGAGGCTAAGAACGCGCTCGTTGAAGTCGAGCCACGAAAGCTCACGATTTGCGTAGTTTTCGCTATCGATCTGGTTGTTCGGTTCCATCGGAGCCATCGACCTTTTAGTCGGCCAGGGTTTCAGATCGGAGACCTGCAAGTAAAAAGTCCCGGAGGCCACCCGTAATCTCAGCAGCACGGACCGTCGGCTGGTGCGAACCGATGATGGTCTTCGCAGTTGACATGATCATGTCCTGGATCAGACGGCCGGCGAGCTCGGGGTCGAGGTGGCGGAATAAGCCTTGACGAACCCCGGTCATATAGAGATGGGCCATTTCGTGCGAGAGCTCCGCATGAGCCTCCATGATTCGATCCTGCGCGCGCTGTCCGAGTCTGGGAACCTCACGGTGGAGAATCAACCCGAGAACCGGATTGTCGACCACAAACTCGACAGTCGCCACGACAAGGTCCGCCAGACGCTCCTCGGTTGACCCCACGGGTATGGCCGAGATCAGAAGTTCGATCACGCCGGGAAGCTCCTCTTCGACCAATGAGGCAATGACGTCATCCCGATCGCTGAAGTATTCGTAGAACGTGGTTCTCCCGATTCCCGCCGCAGCGGTCAGGTCCCCCAAAGAAATCTCGGCTGTCCCCATCTCGGCAATCAGCTCCTGGGCAGCACCGAGGATGGCGCGCCGGGTCAGCATCTTGTGTTCGTCTATGGAATCGGCGCGAATACGGGGCATGACCAGCATCAGGCTATCGCCGACCGCTTGCAACAACCAGTGAGATTGCCGACGAGGTCGGAAAAGTTTGGCGTAGCTTTAACGGGTTGGAAACGGAATAGATGCGAGGGAATACGATGGAACCGGTACCTGCCAGGCCGATTACGGCCATGTTCATGGGCTTGATTGTCGGCCTCTGCGTGGCAGTTCTGCTGCAACAGGCGGGGGTGTGGCCGCTCGACAAGCTCACCACATTTCTTCTTCCAGGTCTACTCGCCCTGATCTTTGTCTTGCTGTCGAGGCTGCGCAGAGTTGCCACCCCCCTGGCACTGGCTATTGCACTGATCCTGCTGATCCCGCCCGTCGCCTATGGGGTGACCGGAATTGGCGAGATCGGGAGCAGCGGCGAACTGAACGGAGGGTGTTCAGTGGACGCCACATCCGACGTGGATTCCACATTCGTCACCGACACGTCCCGTTCGAGCCCCTTCGATATCGACCCCGACGGCGGCCTCTCGTGGTTGGCCAGCTCCCCCGGGCCCATTACCGACCACGAGTGGGAGATCTGGGTTGTTATCGGAGGCTTCGAATACGTGGTTGCCGACGGCGCCGAGTCGAACAGCGACCTGACTACGACGAACGAAGGCGACGAGCCCGACGTCAGAGCATACGTTGAGGACCTCGGTTTCAGGGCGGGTGACCAGATCCAGGGCGTTTACGAAGTTGGCGGCTTCATCGATGGTGAGGGTGGGGCGTGCGATGGCTTCGGTTTCGTGCGAATCGAAGGCCCATTCCTCGGGACGATCGCATCATGGGTTGCCCTTGTCCTCGCCTTGATCGCACTCGGAATCTTCAGCCTCATCGCATTTACCGCGCGTCAGCGACCGATTGCCGGAGGTGACGAAACCGGGGACGAGGGCCGCGACAAGATCGTCGTTACCGCGGCAAGCGGTGCGGGGACGGCAGACGCTGGAGGTGGCCGTCACACAGCACCGGGTGCGACAACAGATGAACGGGTCGATGACCCGGGAGTCGGCGACAATGCACCTCCCGAGAGAGATTCATTCTGAGTTAACCACTGATTCAGGCAAATTTCTCTTGGCAAAACTCGAACTTGCCACCACACTTGGGGTGTGAGCGAAGCCCTCAGAGGCCTGATACAAGACATTCCGGTCGACTGGAAAACCCAGGCGGCATGCCGCGGTTATCCCGACGACCTCTTCTTTCCCGCCGGGGATACCGACGGAGATCAGATCGCCGCAGCTCTCGCTGTTTGCAACAGCTGCAAGGTGATCGATGAATGTCTCAATTACGCTCTCGAGTCAAACCAGCGCGCTGGAATCTGGGGTGGCACCACCGAAAAGGAGCGGCGCTCCCTGCGTCGCCGGTGGCTTGCCGACCGCAAGAGAACCAGCTGATTCGAATCACATTTCCCCCGAATAGAATCCCCGTGCGGCAAACCTGAAGGAATCACCATGAGCAAGCAGGCTGACTACGTGCTCCGGACCGTTGAAGAACGCGGCATCCGGTTCATACGACTCTGGTTCACCGACGTTCAGGGACTGCTCAAGTCTGTTTCGATCAGCCCGGCGGAGTTGGAGGTTGCCTTCGACGAGGGGATGACTTTCGACGGATCGTCTATCGACGGCTATGCCCGCGTCCAGGAAGCCGACATGCTCGCCAAGCCGGACCCGTCGACGTTTGCCGTTCTGCCATGGCGCGAGGAAAGTCAGGTGGCGCGGATGTTCTGCGACATCTACACCCCCGAAGGCGAACCTTTCCTCGGCGACCCGCGCACCGTTCTCAAACGGAATGTCGAGCGAGCGGCGGAGATGGGGTACAACTTCTATGTCGCTCCCGAGATGGAGTTCTTCTACTTCGAAGACTCCGGCCCCAATCCGAAAGTGCTCGACCAGGGTGGCTACTTCGACCTCACGCCCCTCGACGTCGCCCAGAACTACAGGCGCGACACGATCAATGCCCTGGAGCGGATGGGGATACCAATCGAGCACTCCCACCATGAGGTCGCACCAAGCCAGCACGAGATAATCGCCCGCTACACGGATGCGCTCACGATGGCTGACAACATCATGACCTCCCGGCTGACAGTGAAAGAGGTCGCACTCCAGAACGGGATCTATGCGACCTTCATGCCCAAGCCGCTCGAGAACCACGACGGATCGGGTCTCCACCTCCATCTCTCATTGTTCGAGGACGATGTCAACGCATTTCACGAACCGGGCACACAAGGCGGCCTGTCCAAAGTGGCCGAGGCTTTCATCGCGGGGCTCCTCCAGCACGCCCCGGAGATCACCGCAATCACCAACCAATGGGTCAACTCCTACAAGCGGCTGGTCTCCGGTTTCGACGCCCCGATCTTCGTCTCGTGGGCGCGGAACAACCAGTCTGCGTTGGTGCGCGTCCCCTCGGTGAAACGGGGCAAGCCGTCGAGCGTCAGGGTGGAGTATCGGGCGGCCGACGGTGGGTGTAACCCGTACCTGGCCCTCTCCGTGATGCTGGCCGCCGGCCTCGCGGGGGTTCGTGAAGGTTACGAGCTTCCTCCCGAGGTAACCGCCGATGTCGATCGGCTTACACCTTCGGAACGCGCTGCGGTTGGGGTGAAGAGACTCCCCGACACGCTGGCATCGGCCCTGGACTTGATGGAGGGATCCGAGCTCGTGGCGGAAGCACTCGGCGAGCACGTCTTCAACTGGTTCCTCAGGAACAAACGAGCCGAATGGGATCGCTATCAGGAGCACGTCTCCCGCTACGAGCTCGAGACCTACCTGCCGATGCTGTGATCATCGCCGTCTTTCCTGCGGAGCCGTCCGAGGCGTTAGAGGAAGGGCTCGGGTTTGTCTCGAGCCAGATCGAACGACCCAAAGCACTCGATCCCGCCGACCCCGCGCTCCAGGAGGTCGATCTCGCCGTGGTCGAACTCGGGGATCATCCGATGCGAAGGTTGCGGGAAGCGGCACGGGTGAGCGAGGACCTTGGTGTGCCCATCTTCCTCGTGATCGAGCCGGACCAGATCTCACTTGTCGACTCGAATTTGAAGTTCGCCGACTTTCAGATCGGCCCTGTTGAGCCAGCGGAGTTCAGGCTTCGGGTGCAGCGGCTCGCCACGGAGCACGATGACGTCGAGGTGATCTCGTTCAAGGACCTCATCCTCAACACCCTCACCTATCAGGCTGAGCTGGGCGGTGTCCCGATGGACCTCACCTACATGGAGTACGAACTGCTCCGGTTCCTCGTCACCAACCCGACCCGCGTCTGGTCTCGGGAGCAACTTCTCTCCCGCGTCTGGGGTTACGAGTATTACGGGGGCGCTCGCACCGTTGATGTCCATGTGAGACGGCTCCGCTCGAAGTTGGGTGAAGAGCGTTCGTCCTGGATCGCAACGGTGAGATCGGTCGGCTACCGCTTCGGCTAAAGGCGCGTTCAAACCGTTCTGTGTCGGAAACCGTCCTCTAACCGAACCAAACCCGACACAGAACGAAGTAGCCGCAGACGCCCACCCTTCGGTGTCGGAAACCGTCCTCTAACCGACCCAAAACCGACACAGAACGAAGTAGCCGCAGACGCCCGACCGTTCTGTGTCGGAAACCGTCCTCTAACCGACCCAAAATCGACACAGAACGGATGCGGGCTCGCCCGAGCGGGCACATCCCACGACAGGTCATAGAATCCGGCTATGGGTTTTCGCACCAAACAAGTCCACGCCGGGGTCGAGCCTGACCCCACCACAGGCGCCATCCTCACCCCGATCCACCAGTCGACAACTTTCGTCCAGGAATCTGTGGACGAGTACATGGCAAAGGGATACAGCTACGCCCGGGCGGGAAATCCGACTGTCAGGGCATTCGAGAACAAGCTCACAGCACTGGAGGGGGGCCTCGATACCACTGCATACGGTTCTGGGATGGCAGCGACTGTCGCTGTTTTCCTGGCGCTTTTGGAGGCCGGCGACCACGTGGTCATCGCTGACGTGGTCTACGGCGGCACGTACCGCTTCGCCGACCAGTTTCTACGCAAGTTCGGCGTTGACGTCACTTTCGCCGATGCTGCAGACATCGCCGCCCTCGAGAGAGTGATCGGTGACAACACGAGGATGATCTTCACCGAAACCCCGGCGAACCCGACGCTCAAGCTCACCGACCTTCAGGCCGTCTCTGACCTCTGCGCCCGGGCGGGTGTCCTCCACGTGACCGACAACACCTTCCTCACCCCCTACTTCCAGAGGCCTTTCGAGCTCGGCGCCGACGTCATAATCCACTCCACCACCAAGTTCCTCGACGGGCACAACGCCACCCTCGGTGGTGCCGTGGTGGTCAATGACCCCACCCTTCAGGAGAAAATCGCCTTTGCCCGGCTTTCGGCAGGGCTGGTGATGTCGCCAATGGTGGCCTGGCTCACCCTCCAGGGGAGCAAGACTCTGAGCGAGCGGATGGACCGCCAGTCGGCCAACGCCCTCGTGATCGCCCGATGGCTGCAGGGCCATGAGGGGGTCGACTACGTCACCTACCCCGGTTTGGAGGACCATCCCCAGCACGAACTGGCGAAGAGCCAGGCGTCGGGTTTCGGTGCCATGGTTTGCTTCGAGGTCTCCGGTGGGGTCGAGGCGGGCAAGAAGTTGATGGACTCGGTGGAGTTGTGGGCGCTGGCGGAGAACCTCGGTTCCGTCGAGTCGTTGGTTACCCACCCGGCGACAATGACACACGCCGCCATCCCCTACGACGACAGGGTTGCTGCCGGGATAACCGACGGCCTGGTCCGCCTATCCGTCGGCCTCGAAGACACCGAAGACCTCATCGCCGACCTCGACAAGGCACTTCAGGCTCTCTGAACCGTTCCTAATGCGCACAGCGCCAGTAGTGGCGTGCACGGCACGGAGGAACCGATCTCAGATTTCATTGTCGGGATGCCAGGGTTTGAGCCGTGGCAACCACCCGGGTACGGAGCGTCGATAGGTCTCGTACTCGACGCCGAACTGACCGCGCAAAACAGGCTCCTCATAGAACCGGACAAAAAGGGCCACGACCGCCCACACCAGAGCGCCGTACATCAGCAGGACCAGGCGACCCAGGAGAAGCCCCTGGCCGAGGATCGTCGCCACGACAGCCAGATACATCGGGTTGCGCACGAACCGGTAGAGACCTCCGACCACGAGGTGCTCGGTTGGCGCCACCGGAGCGGGGGTTCCGCCACCCTCGGTGACGAATCGGATGAAGGTGTTGAGCAAAATGATGAATCCCACCGCGGCCATCAACCCTCCGATAAACCGCACCCAGATTGGAAAGTCGAGACCGACGTCCCAACGAGTCAGCAACCAGGGAACCAATCCGGCGACGACCCCGGGCGCGACAGCGAAGAACACGACCGTCCCCGTTGCTGCTTTCGCCTTGTTCATTCCCGCACCTTGCCAACTCGGCGAGTCGACGGTACACAGACGACCGATTCAGCGGTACCGGTAATGTCTTGATTCGACGACGCGAGGACCAATGGCCGAGACCGCCCATGACAATCTCCCCATCGTCCCCTTCGCCTCGCAGGCTGAATGGGAAAGCTGGTTGGAAGAGAATCACTCGAGCTCAGCCGGGCTCTGGTTGAAGATCGCCAAGAAGGCCTCAGGGGTGCCAACTGTGGCGTTCGGCGAAGCCATCGACGTCGCCCTTTGCTACGGGTGGATCGACGGCCAACGCCGCGGCCACGACGACGTTTGGTACCTGCAGCGCTTCACCCCCCGACGACGGCGCAGCCGCTGGTCGGAGATCAACCAGGAGAGGGTTCGACTCCTCACCGAACTGGGAAGGATGCGTCCGGCCGGCATTGCAGAGGTACAGCGAGCGAAGGAAGATGGCCGCTGGGACGAGGCCTACGCCAGCCCGAGCAAGATAGAGGTGCCCGACGATCTGCAGCGCGCCCTCGATAACGACCGATCCGCCGCCGACACCTTCGCTGCTCTCAAATCGGCTGACCGATACTCGATCCTGTACCGCCTCCACCACGCCAAGAAGCCTGAGGCGCGCGCGCGTTTGCTCGATGGATTCATCGCGAAGCTACAAGCTGGCGAAATCACCAATCTCTAACCGAGCCTGATCCCGACGTCACGGGGCCACGATGTCAACGACCGTTGGGTTCAGCCCGCCGAACCGGCCATGCCGTAGCGGGCGAGAACAAGTGCTGAGCCATCCAGAATCCGAGCATCCAGGAGTTCGAGCGACACTGGTGTTTCTCCTTCGAAAACCGGCGTCCCGGCGCCCAAGAGGGCCGGACCGATCATGAGATGCACCTCATCGACCAGACCCGCGACAAGTAGGTCATTCCACAGAGTGTGACTGCCGAGGACAAGGATTTCCTCGCCCGGCTGGCGTTTGAGCTCAGCAATCTGTTCATGGGCATCGGAGCGCTTGACGATGCGGGTGTTGTTCCAAGGCGCCAACTGCTCCGGAGTCAAGCTGTCGGAGACAACCACCTTGTCGATAGCGTTGTTGAGCTGTGAAATCTCACGCTCAACCGCACCAACATCGGGATCATCAGCGAGGGGCGGCCAGTAGCTCTTGAACCCCTCGAATGATGTGCGTCCCAACAGCCAGGTGTCAGCGGCGCGGAGGCGTTCCGCGTTGTATGCGTCGAATGCCTCATCGAAGGGCAGGGCCATGACATCCTTGCCTGGACCCTCGAAATAGCCATCCAGTGAAGTTATGTTGCAGACGATCAGTTTGCGCATGGTGTGCTGCCTCCTAGCGATGCCGAACCTGGCACAGGCTTACCCAACCCATCGACTCATGAACCGGACCTCGGAACATGCGGTTAATCGCAGCGGGCCCCACCGACTAGCCAGGCCCGGGATCTGGTCCCGGTTCATTGCCTGACGCCACCAGAGCCAGTCTGGGGAGATAGTGACTCCAGCCCATCTGTTGCATCGGTGCCTCATCGTCGGCGACGGACCGGTGGGTCAGAACCAGCAACGTGCCTTCCCCGTCGGCGTTCAGCGTGATCTCGACAGTCGTTGAACCCGGCGGGATGCCCGGCCGGTCGACCCAGCCCCAGGTGAACACCACTCGCTCGTCGGGAACAAGCTCGACAAATTGCCCCCGGGCATTCATCCCGTTGCCCATGAGCATCGAGAAAATTCCACCGACCCGCGCCTCGAGATTGACGTCGACACCCTGCCACAGCTTCCATCGGTCCGATTCGGTCAGATAGCGGTAGACCGTGGGCGGAGGCGCGGCGATCCGTTGCTCGACGACGATCTCGGTCATTGGTCTTCTGCTTCGATCGAGTCGGCCAGATTCTGGAGAAGGTCCCCCCACAAGGTCTCGAGCACATCCTTGAATGGCCCAAGGGAGTCCTGGTCCGCTCGATATAGGCGCCGGTTGCCGTCCTTGCGGACCGTTACGAACTCCGCCTCGCGGAGAACGGCGAGATGCTGGGAGACGGCGCCGAAAGTCACATCGAAGTGCGCTGCGATGTCGGTGGCGGGAAGCTCACGGTCCCAGACGAGGGCGAGGATCTTGCGTCGTCGTGGTTCCGCTATGACCTGTAATGCGTCCATGCACAACTATTTTAGCTGGAATTGAAATAGCTTGCGACACGAGATATAGTTCAGACTAAAGCAGCCGACTAGGAGGAAGAGATGCCGAGATTCATCATGATTTACAAGGGTGAAGCAACTGGTATGTCGGAGATGACCGAGGAACAGGGTGCCGAAGTGCTGGCGAAATGGGGAGCCTGGATGGAGAAGGTCGGCCCGGCTCTTGTCGACATCGGAACTCCGTTTGGTCCCGGCACCTCTGTGGTCGACGACGGATCGTCGGGCACACCGTTGTCTCTCACCGGATACTCGATAGTCGAGGCAGCGGATGCCGCCAGCGCTGTGTCACTGACCGAAGGCCACCCATATCTCAGCGAAGGTGCCGGCAACTTCGCGATCGATATCTACGAAATGATGCCGGTTCCATTCGAGGCGTAGGCGCGCAAGACCGTGACCAATCATTAGCCATCGTCGGCGGGATACTCGGCTTCGGCTGACGCGGTACGGTGCATAACGAAGAAGCCAAGCTGTACCGGCCGATCGAGCCGGTCGGGGTCGGTCTCGATGTACTCGTCGAGCACGATGAGGATGCGCCGATCAAGCTCTGCTACTTCCTCCTGCGACAGGTGAAGCGTGAAGGTCGCAAATGTGGAGATTGCATCCGGGCCTGCGGCGCGTGCCTCCTCCATCGCGATATCGACCGGGCCAAACCTGAGCTCCGGCCCGGCTTTCGCCAGCGGATCGTCAAGCCACCAGGTTCTGCCAGTCGAACGATAGGGCTTCTCTAGAGCCCCACTGGTTCCTGTTCGCACCTCTGCCGGCTCGAGGAATCCCGCCTCCACCAGCATCCGCACGTGAGGAAAGACGGTGCCCGGATCGCTTCCGAGACGGTCGGAGATCTGTTTGTTGGTCAGGTTCTCCTGCCCGGCAATCCGGACGATCTTCTGTCGAAGTGGATGGGCGAGTGCCTTCGCTTCAAGGGCCGTAGGAGGACGGCGCTGCCGCGGGTATATCGGCGGCGGAATCTCAGCGCCTCGCTGCACCCGCGCCGATTCGCGGCTCTTACGTCCTGATTCGTCAGGCATCAGGCACCAGTTTAGACTTCCTCCATCGATTTGCTACATGTTAATCGATTCGCCCTTTCCCAATCACTCTGTCAGCATGGCGGTATGGCGGATTCTCTGGCTAAGCCCCTCCGGCTGGGCACCGGTTTCTGGCAACTCTTGTCGTCTTCGAGCATGTCGAATCTCGCCGATGGGCTTTTCAAGGTGGGATTGCCTCTGGTCGCGCTGACGGTGACCAGAAGTCCCGCCCTGATCGCCGGGGTGATGTCAGCTCTCACCTTGCCCTGGCTGATTGCCGCTCTACCTGCTGGTGTGGTGGTCGACCGCAGCGACCGTCGCAAATTGATGGTCTTCGCCAACTTTGCCCGAGCCCTGATCCTGGTGATCCTCGCCGTGCTGACGTCGAGCGAGGCGTTGACAATCTGGGTCATCTATGCAGTCTCTTTCGGAGCCGGAATCGCCGAGGTCCTCTATGACACGGCCGCTCAGTCAATTCTGCCGCAGATCGTGTCGCGCGAGGTCCTGACCCGCGCCAACGGGCGGCTATACGCCGCCGAACTCACCGCTAACGAGTTCGTCGGACCACCCCTTGCCGGCTTCCTCGTGACGATCGGTGCGGTGGCGGCGTTCGCGACGCCGGCCGGTCTCTGGCTCCTCGCCGCCACGATCCTCATGATGCTGCGAGGGTCGTTCCGCGTTCGGGGCGACTCACGACAGCGCATGCGCACCGACATTGGCGACGGTCTGACGTTTCTGTGGCGCAATACGGTTCTGCGCACCTTGACGATTATGACCGGGGTCTTCAACCTGGCCTCGAATGCGGCCATGGCGGTTCTGGTCGTGTATGCCGTCGGAGCTTCCTCGGCCATCGGCCTGAGCGAGACCGGATACGGCTTACTTCTGGCGTCGATCGCGGCCGGTAGTGTCTTCGGAACAGTCGTCGCCGGTGCCATCGAGCGAAAACTCGGCCGCTCCCGCTCGTTGGCGCTCGGCTTCGCCGCGGCTGTGCTCTTCATTGGTGCGCCCGCTCTGACGGCGAATCCCATCGCGTTGGCAATCAGCTTCTTCGTTGGCGGCGTCGGGAACATGGTCTGGAACGTCATCGCTGTCTCACTGCGGCAGCGCATCACGCCCGACGCCATGCTCGGACGGACCACAGGAGCTCACCGCATCTTCGCGTGGGGAGGAAGGCCACTCGGAGCTGCCCTTGGAGGGCTGATTGCCGAGTTGTTCGGCCTTGTCGCAGTTTTCGCTGTTATGGGTGTACTGGCACTTTCCCTTCTTGGCCTGATGCGCTACCTGAGCAACGAGGCGATCCAGTCCGCTGAAGCCGACATCGCGACGCCGTGACCCTCGATCAATGCCGCAGCATCCGAAAGAACGCCCGCATGTCGGCGGCGACAAGGTCCGGTGTCTGCTTCGCGGTGAAGTGCCCGCCTTGCGGCAGGTCCTTCCACATCCGGATGTCGGTGTAGGTTCGTTCGGCGTACTCCCTGGGGAAGCCACGTTCACCCCATTGAACCGAGACACCGACCGGAACCGTGACAATCGGAATCGGCGTCTCCTGCTTACCGTCGTAATAGGGCAGGAACGATGTGCCGATGGACCGGGTGAGCCAATAGAGGCTGGTCGTGGTGAGCAAGTCATCGCGCGTCCACGACTGTTCGAACTCGGGTCCGCTCCATTCTCTGAACTTCTCGACCAGCCAGGCCAACAGGCCGGCCGGTGAATCGTTCAATCCGACGGCGAGAGTGTCGGGCCGTGTGCCCTGGATATGGGCATAGCCCCTACCCGTGTTCCACTTCTCGTCCAACCACGATATGAACTCGTCCTCGGCCGAGCTCAGATCTTGCTTGCGTTCCTCTGGAGGGAAGGCAGCGTGGGTGGCGAACAAGCCAATCACCGCGTCAGGGTACGAGGCAGCCAGGAAATCACTGATCCCGGTCCCGACATCTTCGCCATAGGTCGCATAGCTGCGATAACCGAGGGTATCGGTCATCAACTCATGCCACACCTCGGCCACCCGCTCCGAGGTGAAGGGCCCTTCGGCGAGCGGGTCGGAAAAGCCGAATCCAGGGAGGGAGGGGACGACTACGTCGAAGGCATCCAGCTCTGTTCCACCGTGTGCGAGTGGATCTGTGAGCAGGGGAACCAGCAGCAACATCTCGATGAAGGAGTAGGGCCAGCCATGGCTCAGGATGATCGGGATCGGATCGGGATACCGATCCTTATCAGCCAGAACATGGACAAAGTGGACGTGCTGGTCCCCCACGTCGGGCCGAAATTGCGGAAAAGTATTGAGCCGGGTCTCCTCTCTTCGCCAGTCGTACCCGTTGCGCCAGTAGGAGATCAATTCCTCGAGGTACGAGTAGTCGACGCCGGACTCCCACGGTTCGCCGGCGGGCGGGCTCCCGAGGCGGGTCCGAACCAATCTCTGGTCGAGATCGTCAAGGTCAGAGTCGGCGACCCGGATCGTGAACGGCTCCATGCCCGAAAACGTACCAGTAGGTGGGAAGTAGATTTGGTAGGCATGATCACCCCCATTCTGTTGAGTGAGGTCGTCCTTCCTCGGAGTCACCCGCGCGCCGCGGCAGCATGCGTGGTCTTTGGGTTCGTGATCCATCACGACGACGGTCCCGTACTGGTGGACACCGGCGTCGGTGTCGGGCACCCCGAGATTGACTCGGCCTTCTCGCCAGTCCATCACCCGATCTCTGAGGAGCTGGCAGGCGTGGGTTTAGCGATCGGTGATGTGCGGATGGTGATCAACTCACATCTCCACTTCGATCACTGCGGCAACAATCGCTTGTTCCCGGACGTGCCTCTGGTCGCCCAACTGACCGAGTACGAAAACGCACGCGAGCCTGGCTACACGATTCCGGGGTGGGTCGATTTTCCGGGGGCGAACTGGGAACCAGTCGACGGAGAGTCTGAGGTCTTACCCGGCGTCACGGTCTTCCCGACTCCGGGGCATACCCCGGGACATCAATCGGTCGCGGTTTCGACCGGCGACGTTGTAAAGGTGATTGCGGGCCAGGCTGCCTACGACCCGGACGAGTTGGAGGCCGAAGCCTCCGTGGAGGAACTAGACGAATCGGAGGCGGCTGAAACGGCGGTGTCCGCCCGCCGGATCAAGGCTATGAATCCAACCCGTGTCTATTTCAGCCACGACGCCCGGGTCTGGCGCCATCACATGGCGAGCGACGCTCCCACCGAATACTGATTCTGTCCGGTCCGTCCTCCTGCATGGTCGAACAGCGGCTTAACATTCGCTAATGGCTTACAACCAAGGCCTCGCTGACGACATCAGAGCACGCATTGGCGATCGGACCGACCTGACCGAGAAGGAGATGTTCGGGGGAATCGCCTTCATGGTCGGTGGGAACATGGCGGTCGGTGTAAGCGGTGACGACCTGATGGTGCGCGTCGGCAAGGAAACGTACGACGATGCGCTGACCAGACCGGGCGTCCGCGAGTTCGACATGTCCGGCAAACCCATGCGCGGGTGGGTTCTGGTCTCGGACAAGGGGTATTCGACCGAAGCCGATCTCACATCCTGGATCGACCGGGGCGTGTCTTACGCCGAAAGCTTGCCGCCCAAGTAACCACGTCTAACCGCGTCCGGCCGCCTTAGACGTCCTCGCCGAGTTCCTGGCGCACGATCGCCGTGCCGGCGGCGAGGGCAGACATCTTGGCGCGGGCAACTCCACGCTGGAGGGGCACCATCCCGCAATTGGTGCAGGGGTGAACACGGTCAACCGGGGCATGCTCGAGCACCGAACGGATATTCGCTGCCACCTCCTCAGGTGTCTCCACCCTCTCCGTTGCGACATCGATGACGCCGGCGAGGACCACCTTTTCTCCCAACAGCTCTAGTAGCTCCAGCGGCACCTTGGAACCGGCCACCTCGATCGAAACCTGATCGATCGACGATTGGGCCAGCACCGGGAAGGTCTGCTCGTACTGTCGCCACTCCTCCCCCAGGGTCGCTTTCCAATCGATGTTTGCCTTGACCCCGTATCCGTAACAGATATGGACCGCCGTTTCCGCCGTCAGACCTTCAATCGCCCGTTCCAGCGCTTCGATTCCCCAGCCACCGACCTGGTCCATGAAGACGTTGAATGCAGGTTCGTCGAACTGGATCACATCAACGCCGGCCGCCTCCAGCTCCCTTGCCTCCTCGTTGAGGATCGAAGCAAAGATCATGGCTAGCTCCTGTCGATCTCCGTAGTGGTCGTCCTCCAGCGTGTCGACCATGGTCATTGGCCCGGGGAGTTGCCACTTGATCGGCCTCTCGGTAAGTGACCGCAGAAACCGGGCGTCTTCGACATAGACAGGACGCGTCCGGCTTACCTCGCCGACGACCCTGGGCACCGACGCGTCATAGCGTTGCCGGATCCGGACCGTCGCACGATGCTCGGCGTCGACCCCGTCGAGCCCTTCGATGAAGGTGGTCACGAAATGCTGGCGGGTCTGTTCCCCGTCGCAGACGACGTCGATTCCGGCCTCTTCCTGATCGGCCACCGCCAAGCGAACCGCATCCCGCTTTGCCTCTTCAAGTCCCTCTCCTTCATGCAACCATCCCGCCCAAAGCTGGTCGGTGGTACTCAACCACCCTGGTTTGGGCAGGCTGCCGGCGATGGTGGTCGGCAGCATTTGGCTCATGTGACTCTCCGAGACTCGTCTAAACGTCACCGGAGGGTACTCAACGATCCGTTGGCTGCCGGGAGCGGCCTGGCGGACCTACCCGAATTCGATGCCCTGGGCGAGAGGGAGGTCGTCGCCCCAGTTGATGGTGGTGGTCTGGCGGCGCATATAGGCCTTCCAGGAGTCCGAGCCCGCTTCGCGGCCGCCTCCGGTCTCCTTCTCCCCGCCGAACGCTCCACCAATCTCCGCACCCGAGGTACCGATGTTGACGTTGGCGATCCCGCAATCTGAGCCAACGGCACTGAGGAACTTCTCGGCGTTCTTAACCGACCCGGTGAAAATCGCTGACGAGAGACCCTGAGTGACGCCGTTCTGGATCTCAATTGCCTCATCGAGGGTCTCGAACTCGATCACCCACAGAATCGGGGCGAAGGTCTCCTCCCTGGTGATTGGAGCATCCTTCGACACCAGAGCGATGGTGGGCTCTACGAAGAATCCGGGACGGTCGATCCGGTTGCCACCGGTGACGATGTTCGCCCCCTGATCGCGGGCGATGTCTAGCGCGTTCATCATCTGCTCAATCGCGCTCTCCCCGACGACGGGCCCCATCAGCACCCCGTCGTCAAGAGGGTTGCCGATGGTCACCTGCTGGTAAGCCTCCACCAGACGGGACACCGTCTTGTCGGCAACCGCCTTGTGCACCAGAAGACGACGCAGCGTGGTGCACCGCTGCCCGGCGGTGCCGACTGCTGAGAACAGTGTTGCCCGGACGGCGAGGTCGAGGTCGGCGTCGTCCATCACGATGACCGCGTTGTTGCCACCGAGCTCGAGGATGCTCCGGCCCATCCGGGAGGCGACTGCGGGGCCGACGATCCGGCCCATGTTGCACGAACCCGTCGCCGAGATCAGCGGGAGCCTGGTGTCGTGGTTCATGGCGTTGCCGACTGTCTTGCCATCGCCGACTGCGAGGTTGAACACACCTTCGAACCCCGAACCCTCCATCACCCTCTCGGCGATCTTGGTTACTGCGATCGCGGTGAGTGGCGTCCGTTCCGACGGCTTCCACACCAGGGTGTCTCCGCAGACCGCTGCGATCGCCGAGTTCCAAGACCACACAGCCACGGGGAAGTTGAAAGCGGAGATCACGCCCACCGGGCCCAGAGGATGCCAGTGCTCGTACATGCGGTGATTGGGCCGTTCGGTCGCCATAGTCTTGCCGTAGAGCTGGCGGCTCAATCCGACTGCGAAGTCACAGATGTCGATCATCTCCTGAACCTCGCCGATTCCCTCGGGAAGGATCTTGCCCATTTCGAGGCTCACTAGCGCACCCAACGCATCGACGTTCTCACGCAGCGCTTGACCAAGCAGGCGGATGTACTCGCCACGCTTTGGCGCGGGGAGCTGGCGCCACCGCTCGAAGGTCTCTACGGAGTTGGTTACAACCCGGTCGTAGTCATCTACAGATGCCATCTGGACAGTGGCCAGCAACTCACCCGAAGACGGGTTGATTACCTCGACCGACTCACCGGTCGCATCGAGCCATCCCCCCGCATACACACCGGAGTTGTGCTCCGCGAGACCAAGGGACTCGAAGACCTGTTCGATAGTCATGCTCATCGTGCTGCCACCACCTCTATCTCGACGAGGAAACCACCGGGTAGGGCGCCGGCCTGCACCGTCGACCTCGCCGGAGGGGCGTCTTCGAAGTAACCGGCGTACACCTCGTTGACAGCGGGAAAGTCGGCGATCGCGGCAAGGAAGATGGTCGTCTTGACGATGTCGGGAAAGGAGAGCCCGAGGTCGCCGAGGACGAGGCCGATGTTCATCATCACCCGATGGGTCTGGGCGGCGATATTGTCGGATTCACGCTCACCGGTCGCCGGATCAAGAGCCACCTGTCCGGAGAGGAAGACAAATCCGTTGGCTTCAGTGGCGATCGAATAAGGGGCGAGAGGGCTCGGTGCGGACGGGGTGTCGGGCACTGTCTTGGGCAACGAAAGCTCCTAGGGGTGACTGGTCATAAGTGTAATGACGCCGCGTGCGGAGTTTGTCAGGGCAAGTGGAACTGGACCGAGTCAGGTGGTTTACGAGAACGAGTTGCCGCACCCGCAGGAGCGGGTTGTGTTGGGATTCTCGATGGCGAATCCCGCGCCCATCAGACCATCCTTGTAGTCGAGGGTCGAACCCTTGACCATCTCGGCGCTATCCGGGTCGACGACGACTTTGATGCCGCCATACTCCTCGATGAAGTCGGCTTCATCGATCTCGCTGTCGAAGTACATCTCATAAGAGAAGCCCGAACAGCCACCAGGACGAACGGCCATCCTCAAAGCGAGGCTGGTGTCTCCTTCGGCGGTGATGAGTTCACCGATCTTGGCCGCGGCGGTGTCAGTGACCGTCACTACCTTCGGGGGCTGATTCGACTTGATGCTTAGAACTTGAGTCATATACGCACCTTATTGTACTCCACGTTCTCCCTATCCAACCACAGAGTTAACCAACAACTTCCAATTACCCTGAGATTGTGGTCACACGGGATGATGTCCTCAAGTCCCTTGAAGGGGTCCGCGACCCCGAGCTCGGCGGGAACGTTGTCGAGCTGGGGATGATCAGCGACGTCAAGATCGACGGATCCAAAGTCGAGGTCGGCCTAGCTTTGACGATCGCCGAATGCCCTCTTCGCAATCAGATCGAGAACGACACCAACCGTCGCGTCGCCAACATCCCCGGAGTCGACGAGGTGCTGGTGCGCACCACCGCAATGACCAAGAAGCAGCGGGCGAGTTTGATGTCGACTGCAAGACGACAGGCACGGGAGACCGCCGAGCCAACTCAGGTTTCCCCGACGACGAGGGTAATCGCCATCGGATCGGGCAAGGGTGGTGTCGGAAAGTCGTCGATCTCGGTCAACGTCGCGATCTCGCTGGCCAAGGAAGGCTTCCGAGTCGGGTTGCTCGACGCCGATATCTGGGGGTTCTCGATACCGAGGATGCTCGGTATCGACGACCGGCTCGAGGCGAAGGAGTCGACCAAACTTATCCAGCCCGCTCTCGCCCACGGAATCAAAGTCGTATCGACGGGTCTGATCATCGAGACCGAAGAGACTGCGTTGATGTGGAGAGGGCTGATGCTCTCCAAGGCGTTGGAGCAGTTTCTCCAGGAGGTGGAGTGGGGAGAGCTCGACTACCTCATCATTGATCTGCCGCCTGGTACCGGCGACGTCCAGATGGCGTTGAGCAGGATGCTCCCCCAGGCGGAGATGGCGGTGGTGACCACCCCGCAATTGGCTGCGCAGAAGGTGGCGATCCGGGTTGCCGATATGGCGAGACGGTCGCACATGCCGATTGTGGGTGTTATCGAAAACATGTCCGGGTTCGATTGTGAGTGCGGCCAGCATCACGCTCTTTTTGGAGAAGGTGGCGGTGCCCGGCTCGCCGCTGACCTGGGAGTCCGCCTGATCTCACAAATCCCACTCGATCCACATGTGGTGCCCGGCGGTGACTCAGGAAATCCGGTGGTGACCGCCAACCCCGAATCCGCAGCAGCGCAGGCCCTGACAATGACCGCCGATGAACTGGTTCAACTGATCCCACCAGCCGACATGGAGACATGCACGGGTCGGATCGCCAAGATGCTCGCCGACCTGGAGTCGACCCCGGCCTGATAGGGACGCGAGCGCTACAAGTTGACCGGACTCAGGCCGAGTAGATACGAAGGGAGACTTGAGGAATGAATTCAATCGGAAAGAAAGTCATGGCAGCGGGCAACAGGGCTCTCTCTTGGGTCTACCGCCGGACGAGTGGCCGTGTTGGTGGGAGCGTGAAAGGGCTCCCGGTCCTGCTGCTGACCGTTCCCGGCCGCAAGACAGGAAAGCCGCGATCGGTTCCCGTGGCGTATTTCGAGCACGACGACGGATACCTTGTAGCTGCCTCCGCTGGAGGTGCGCCCGCGAACCCGCAGTGGATCCGCAATCTAGAAGCGGCGAGACAAGCACGGATCCAGATCGGCGAACGTCAGTACGACGTTGACGTTCGACTCGCCGCAGGCGTCGAGCGCGACGAGCTTTGGCAGAACGTGGTGCTGACACAGGCACCGTTCTTCGCCGGCTACGAGAAAAAGTCCGGCCGGTCCATCCCGCTCGCACTACTCAATCCAAGGGTGTAACGCGTTTCTCCCTCCGCTCGCGGAGGGAGAGATCGCAGGGACCTTCCTCCCGCAAGCGGGAGGACAGCCGCTCTCAGGTCTTGGGCATGTAGAGGTCTACCGAGAAGGGCTTCTTCTCTACTCCTGTGACCACGTAGGTAGACATGATTTTGTCAGCGATCGTCTGCCTCTTCTCGTCGATGATCGGGAGGAACCAACCAAGGAGGCAAATGGCGCCGTCGATAATGTGGCTGAACTTGCGGGCGATGCCATTGCCGCTTCCGATCAGACCTCCCTCGGCATTGACGACCCTGGTTCCTTGAACCATCTTGCCGGGGGTCTGGCCGGTCGTCCCGTCCAGGTGACCGAGATATATGTAGAAGTAGAGGAAACCGGCGAGACCGACGAGCACGCGGAGAAACCCGTTCCAGAAGGTGAGTGCGATGAGAATCCATATCGGCAACCCGTCGATGAGCAGGCCGATCGCTCTCGTGCCCCAATCGGCGAGATTGGATGGTGGCTCGATTGGCTGTTCGACGGGGAATTCCGGTGTTGTCACTAATCCTCCTGGTTGCGCTGCCTGGACTCCGCATTCAACCATGCCCGGCACCATCGTGTCGCCCATGTGTTCGACGACTCCCCGGGACTGAGAGCACTAGGAACGATGGGCTGGACTAGTCATTACGGAGGGACATACAAGGGTCCTTTCTATACCACCCTTCGTGACCGACACTTACCTCAGAACGTGCCAGGCGAGAGCTTGAGGTTTGGGCGGGGAGGCCCATGTGAAAACGAGGACCGGCAACGGTCCTCGTTTCGCGTCAAAAAGTCCCCCTGGTCAGCCGCAGATCGACTTCACCAACGGGTACGGGTTCACTGCTGAGCCTCCGCCAGGGTGGTACTCGAAATGGAGATGGGGGTACAGGTCCGATGCGTTACCGCTGCTCCCAACCGTCCCCATGATCTGACCCTCGCTCACTGTCTGGCCACTGGCAAGACCCGACGCGTAGGACTGAAGATGGGCGTAGTAGTACTCGTCACCTGACCCGGAGGTGAGCCATATCGTTTTGCCACCGAGGCTGTTCTCCTTCAGGGAAACTGTGCCCGAAAAGATGGCGCCGAGTGGTGTTCCGGCGGCGGCCATCATGTCGACGCCCTGGTGGCTCCGACCGCCGCTCCTCGGCTGGCCCCACGTGTCACTGAAATAGACGGCACCCGCGACCGGGCAGGCGCCGCTACCCGATGAAGGCGGTGGTGCAGGCGTCGATGTGGCGGCAGCGGTGGTTGTTGTTGTATCAGGTGCCTGCGTCGTAGCCGTGGCTTGCGTGGTCGAGGTGGCGGCCGCCGCTGCTTCAGCCTCCGCTGCGAGGCGCTCCGCCTCCTCCTCCTGACGCCGCTTCTCCTCTGCCAGGCGTCGCGCCTCCTCTTCGGCAGCTTGGGTCGTCGCCAATTGGTCGTATACAACTTGAGCGTCGGCCAGGTCGGCATAGAGCTCACCGGCGAGAACCTCCAGCTCGGCTGCGTTCTCGGCCTGCTCCTGCGACGCCTCGTCCATACGGGCCGTCTGGCGTTGCAGCTCTTCACGGAATGCCCGGAGCTCGTTGACCACTCCAGCCTCAAAGCCATTGACCTGATTCAGGTACTCGGTGGCCGCCTTGTAATCATCATTTGTCCCCGAGATGAGGGCGAAGAGCTCCCCTGCCGACGCCGAACCGATGTAGAGCTCTACTGCAACTTCTTCCAGCTTCTCTTCAAGGTCGCTGATCTGGACACGCGCAAACTCAATCGACTCCTGGAGCTGGGAAATCTCATACTCGAGAGCGAATTGACGGGCGTATGCCTCTTCGACTTTGGCGCCGAGGCTGGCGGATTCGCTCACCAACGCGTTGACCTCGTCTCGAGCGCGTTGAACCTGCTCGTCTGTGACCTGGGCTAGGGCCGGGATGGCGATAGCGATAACGAGAAGTCCTGAAAGGAGTCGGGCAATGCTCTTCATGGGGATTGGGGAGGTTTCAGGACTATGTCGTCCCGATGCAAGGCTATCCGTCCTTCTTCATTTAGCAAGGTGAGGTGGGCTTTTACCGATCGCTCTGCAAGTGGATGAAGACTCTTATCGACATCCCGGTAGACGATCTCCAGTACTTCCTCGGCCGTGGTCGCACCGGCGATAATTGAGTCCAGAACCTCCTGGTGACGCTGAAGGCGGTGCGCCAGGTACCAATCGATCATCTCGTCGGGTTCGTCGATTTCGTCCCCGTGGCCGGGATAGAGGCGTTCGAGCCCGGTCCCTTTCAGCTTCTCCAACGACCGCAGGTAAGGGCCTATCGCCTCGACCATGACCGAAGATCCTCCGATTATGTGATCGCCGCTGAACAGCAAGTTTCCTACCCGGAAACAGAGATGATCATCGGAGTGGCCCGGCGTGAACACCACTTCTAGGGCCGATTCACCACAAGAAATCGAGGCTCCATCGTCGACCACCTGATCGGGGTCGAAATGAGGGCCGGGAGCGTATCCAATCGCGGGAACTGACAACTCACGGGCCAATGGATTGGCCATGGGTGCATGGTCCTCGTGGGTGTGAGTGACCAGTACCGACGACACGCCCCGACCGTCGACCCGCTCCAGGATCTTCTCCTCGTGAACTCGGTCGAGCGGCCCGGGATCGATGATCACCACCTTGCCGTTTCCGTCATCGAGGATCCACGTGTTGGTCCCGCGGCCAGTGAACGGGCCGGGGTTGTTGGCAAGCAACAGCTCGATCCTCATTTCGGGCTCCGGTAGCGGACCAAGAGCTCACCGTCGCTGGCGACGGGCTCGATGACGGTCTGGCCGTCCGCGCCTGCGGCCGCGGCGACTGCGTCCTCCACCGTTGCCCTCCGGCCGAGCCACCTCAAGTGCGACACCGTAGGGAGGATCATCTGCCATGTACCTTGGCGAACTTCGTCCAGGGCTTTGCGGGGGGTGACCCAGGCATGGCCCACCAACTCGTCAGTGTCGAGAATTATGTCGGGGTCATCGTCGACAGCCACCAGGTAGAACCTGGTGTCAAAGCGGGCCGGGGCACCAAACGGCGTCATCCAACGCGAGACCAGCGTCAAGCGGTCAAAGCCGAGCTCGATCCCGGAGGCGCGCCACGACTCGACCAACTCTTCGCCTTTGGTTTGTGCGGATGGAATCAATCCTCGCTGCGTGACGACAAAGCCGACCTCCTCAGCGGTCTCCCGAATGCCCGCCATTCGGTGCTTGGCGTCATCAAACACTGACCCGGTGACGAGGTCACAATCCTCGAGAGCACCACCCGGAAAGACCATCAAGCCCCCGAAGAATCCCTGTGAAGGCCGCTGCACCATCAGAACCTCAACTCCGAAAGTAGGCGCCGGGCGAATCACCAGGACTGTGGATGCGGGGCGAACCGGGACGTCGGACATCGCTCCATCCTAAGACATGGCGACAGATGCCAAACTGGCTGATATGAGCGTAAGCAAGCAGAGCCTCCGCGACCTTCCCCAGGTCGACAGTCTCGCCGCGTCATTGAAGGACATACTCGACAGCGACCTAGAGCGCATCGATCACGCCCGCAACGCCATTGAGATGGCGCGTGCCCTGATCCTCCAAGGCGACACCGGTGATCCTGAGCAGCTCGCCCGGGCTATGGCGAAGGACACGACGCTGCGTCGCCCGACCTCGATGATCAACGCCACCGGAGTCATCCTTCACACCAACCTGGGCCGGGCCCCGCTCTCCAAGAAGGCTGTCGCGGCGGCGTCGGCAGTGGCCGGCGGCTATTCCAACGCCGAGCTCGATCGTGTCGACGGGAGCCGGGGCCAGAGGGGCGGGCATACCCGAGACCTGCTCAGGCTTCTCATCGGCGCCGAGGACGCCCTCGTAGTCAACAACAATGCGGCAGGGGTCCTGTTGACCCTCTCTGCTCTTGCCGCGGGAAAGGCGGTCCCGGTGTCGCGGGGGGAGTTGATCGAGATCGGTGGCTCGTACCGTCTGCCGGACGTGATGCGGGCGAGCGGGGCTCGCCTCATCGAAGTTGGCACAACCAACCGGACCCGCCGGGGCGACTACGAGACCGCCTTGCAGATCCACGACTGCGGAATGGTGTTGAAGGTTCACAATGCCAACTACGAGATCACCGGGTTTGTCTCAGAGGTCAGCATCGAGGAGATCGCAGGTGTTTCCGATGTCCCGGTTGTCCACGATGTCGGCTCCGGTCTTCTCGACTCCAGTACGCCGTGGCTTGATCATCGTCCCCCTTGGCTCGGAGACGAGCCAGGTATCCGTCAGAGCCTCCAAGCCGGAGCCGACCTTGTCTTGTTCAGCGGCGACAAGATGCTCGGAGGACCCCAGGCGGGGATCATCGCGGGCAATGGCGACCTCGTCGATCAGATTCGCCGGAGCCCGATCGCTCGGGCGGTGCGGGTTAGCTCACCCATTGACGCCGCCCTCGCCGCCACACTGCAGGAGTATGCGGGCGGAACTGTGGCCGACGTCCCGTTCTGGAGGATGGCAGCGGCCACGCCCGAATCGCTTCAAGATCGCATCGAAAACGTCCAGTCCTCGGTAGGCGGCGTCATCGAAACCGGCGCGTCATTGGTTGGTGCGGGCAGCGCACCCGGGGCCAGGATCGAAACTCCCGTCCTCCGCATAACCGGGCGCCAGGATGCCTTCATCCCGCTGCTGCAGTTGGACATTCCCGTCCTCGTGAGACGGGATCGCGGGGATTTGGTTCTCGATGTGAGGGCCATCGACCCCGAGGAAGATGCCAGGCTGATCGAATCCCTCGGTAAATGCCTCTGATCGGAACCGCGGGTCACGTCGACCACGGCAAGTCGACGTTGATCCGTGCCCTCTCGGGGCGTGACCCCGATCGCTGGGCGGAGGAGAAGAGGCGGGGGCTCACCATCGACCTCGGATTTGCCTGGGCCGACCTCGGCGACGGCGACGAAGTCTCATTCGTGGACGTACCTGGACACGAGCGCTACCTCAAGAACATGCTTGCGGGTGTGGACGCGATCGATGTGGCAATCCTTGTGGTTGCCGCCAGCGAAGGTTGGATGCCCCAGACCGAGGAGCACCTCGCGGTGCTCGACCTACTCGAAGTAAGTCGGGGTCTTGTCGCCCTCACCAAGACAGACCTGGTGGAGCCGGCGGAAGTCGCGGTGGTGGCTGCGGCCATCGAGGAGAAGCTTGCGGGCACCACTCTCGCCGGCTCATCGATTGTCCCCCTCTCAGTACCTGAAGGATTCGGGATCGGAGATATCAAGGCCGAATTGCTTCGGCTGTGTGCCGACTTTGAGGCACCGGTTTCCGACCGCTCCCGACTCTGGGTCGATCGCTCCTTCACCATCGCCGGTGTCGGGACTGTCGTCACCGGATCACTGCTTGGCGGGAATCTCGCCACAGATGCCCGGGTCAGGATCTATCCCGGCGACACCACAGCGCGAATCAGGTCGCTCCAATCACACGAGAGGGATGTTTCGAACGCGACTCCGGGGCGGCGGGTCGCCATTTCTCTGGTCGGAGTCGACGTCGAGGCGGTCGGCCGCGGGGACATGCTCGGCTTCGAAACCCAATGGCGCACAACCACGCGTCTCGCGACCTCGATCAGAACGGCACGTTACGTCGACGAGCTCCCCGCCAGAGGTGCCTACCAACTCCACATCGGCACCGCGACAGTCAATGCTCGGATTCTGAAACGGGAGGGAAATCGCGCCCTCATCTCCACTGATCGTTCGATCCCGACAGCTTTCGGAGACCGGTTCGTCTTGAGGGACACGGGGCGCCGAATCGTGGTCGCTGGCGGGACAGTTCTCGACCCGGCGCCGGTGCGCGGATCGCTGGGCGCGGAACTCGAGCCAGGGTTCTCCGCCGACGTGGCGGCGTCACATCTGCTCCGGCTGCGCGGGACCGACACCACGGTTCACATCAGAAACGACAGCGGAGGTGGCACGCCGGAAGATGCTGTTGTGGTCGACGAACTCGTGCTCTCCTCGACTCGATTCAACGACATCGTGAGTCGATGCGAGGAAATCGTTCGCCGCGACCACGAGGAGAGGCCAATGCGACCCGGGACTTCATTGGCAACCCTGGCGGGGAGAGTCAACACCGCACAGGCAGTCGTCGAGAGTGCCGTCAGAGCATCGGAGGTCCTGGAGGTCCGCGGACCGGACGTCGCCCTCACCGAGCACACGGCAACGCTGGATGAACCGGCAGAGTCTGCCTGGGACGCGGCACGGGCACTGTTGCAACGTGACCTGGCGGTGCCCACGGTTTCCGACCTTGGCCTAACGGACGAGTTGGTTCATCTTCTGGTCCGGAGAGGCGACCTGGTCCGGGTAAGCGAAACCCTCGTATTTCTGGGCGACCAGATGACCAAGATCGTCGAAACCGCAGCCCACCTCGATCATCCGTTTGGGGTCGGGGAGTTCAAGGATGCTCTCGGATTATCCCGAAAATACAGCGTCCCGCTATTGGAGTGGCTCGACGACAACGAGTACACCATCAGACGGGAGGACGGGAGAGTCCCCGGGCCTAAGTTACGAAGCAGCGCTTAGAGTCTTGCGCTCGCCCTCGGTTAGCCCACCCCAGATGCCGAAGGGCTCGCGGATCTCGAGAGCATGAGACGAACAAGGTTCTTGCACCGGGCATACCCCACAGATTGCCTTCGCTTTCAGCTCTCTCCGCTCCCGATCATCCTTGCGTTCGAACGTCGAAGGCGGAAAAAACAGGTATGCGTGGTTACCACGACACAGAGCTCTCAGAGTCCACTCGTCCTTGTGTGGCACTTCGTTCCTCCCTAGCTTTTCACTGCAACAACCAGATCGAAGCTAATCGACCACCGGCCCTGACACAAGGAAGAAACTGGAAGGTCAAGAAAAATCAGGTTTTCCGCTCTCCATGTACTGCAGGTTCGACTTCGAGAAAAAGTCCGTCCACACCGGCGACGATGATCCGGTCCCCGGCAGATATACCCGCCTCGCGGTGGGCCGTTGCCCTCCACCGTGCTCCTTCGACTTCGACCAGTCCCTCAGGGTCGAAATCGGAAAGTGCCGCCCCTGTTTTGGTCACGAGGCTTTCCCTTCCGATGGTCTGCGTGGAGAGGCGACTTCGTTGAACCGTGGGCATCGCCAATAGGAAGAAGAAGAGCGCCGCCAGCACCGACAAAGCCACGAGCCACCATCGGGGGTCGATCTGGCCCGATCCATCGATGTAAAACATGCCGCCGACCTGGAGCAGAGCACTGCCCAGCAGCGTAAGAACAATCACACCACCCCGTTGGTAGGCAGTTGTCAGCAATATCCAACCGACTACCGCGGCAGCCAGAGCCACGGGCCTCACCGGGAGGTTGACGACACCCCACGCGGCGAGCCACAGCGAAAGTGCGGCAACACCGGCAGCAACGCCGGGGCCGAGGGCGTAGAACTCGAAGGTCACCAGGGTGAGGCCAACCACCAGAAAGAAGAAGGCAGCTTCAGGTGTGGCTGCGAGACGGAAGAATCGGGTGACCAGCCCCGGCTGGCGAATGGTGGTGGTTTTGAGCGTGATGCCCTCCACTCCACCTTCCGTGAACGTGGTGAGTGTGGAGACCTCGACGTCGCCGTCCCGTGTTGGCATTACTTGTCCGTCAAGGCTCTGAAGGTATTGGCGGAAGGCTGGCTCGAGCCTGAGGTCGGTTTCCTCGACGGCTACCTCGTCCTTCGCCGATCGTTCCCCGGTGCCTGCTATCACGGGATCGTGTCGCCCGATCAGCGACCCCGGTGCAGCCGCGGCAACCGGAGCGCCTTCGACAAGACGGGCGACCCCACCGTATGCATACGAGGGGGCTGGACCCAACCAGAGGGCGACCGGAAGCGGCGGATTGTTCACTAATGCTTCCAGTTCTTCGAGAAGCGCCTCATCGAGGACGGCGCGGGAGTTGACCTGCAGGAGCACAAGTTCCTGACCGGCGTCGGCAGCGGCCTCGATCGAATCGATCATGAAATGAAGCGCCGCGGAATCCAGCGGGCCGCTGACGTCGATGACGTCGATACCCCCGCCTTCCCGCTCAGCGCAGGCACCAAGACCAGCGGCGAACAGTAGAACCAGAAAGAGAGAACGACGCACCAGCGCAGGTTAGGAAGCCGGACCCGTCTACTCCATTCCGAGGCTTCGGCCTATGATCGCCCCGTATGCCCACCGCACTTGTAGTCGCCGATGCCCACTGGGTGGTCAACGACGTCGAAGCGGCTCTCGGCTTCGGAAACTGGGAGATCGAAACGCTGGCCGACCCGAGGCTCGCCGCTTCACGGGTGGCTGAGACCGAGCCCGATGTGGTCATCATCGACCTTCAAGTCCACTCAATGGGCGGAATGGCAATCGTTCGCGCCATTAGGGCCGTCTTTCAGGATTCGCCCCCTCCGCGGATGGTCATGCTCCTGGATCGGTCGGCCGACACCTTCATTGCCCGCCGGGCGATGGCGGACGCATCGTTGGTAAAGCCCTTCACCAACGCCGAACTGCGCTCCGCCGTGCTGCCTCACGTCCCTAGCCCCGCAGCTGCCGTGGGAGGAGCCGAAGAGGAGTAAACCCGTTCCTAATGCATGGCGTCTCATATTTGATAGCTGGGCGATCCAGAACGGCCCTTTCTGTTCCTCCCAGCTCTCATATGTGATAGCCACAGCCTTAGGAACGCTCCCGCCGCCCTATTAGCTGGTCAGGGGGCCGCGTACTCGAAGTGCATCGGGTCGGGGACCAGCCAATCGCCTCCCCAGGTGAAACCCCATTCGAGCATGACGGCAATCAGACGCGGGTCCTGGGTGCCCGCAGATCCGACCGGGTTGGCAGAGGCGTTGAGGTCGACGCCCGCACCCCAGGCGTGGCGGGAGACGCCCGCCGGCGTGCCATTTGCACTGCGTATGAATCTCGGGTTCCAACAACCCCGGAAATCAGACGGGTCGACCAGGTAGGCCAGGCCCTCGTCGACGAGTTGGGCCATGGCACCCACCAGCATCTCGGCTACAATTTTGTGGCAGACGACACCGCCCAGGATCGGAACATCGAACTCGGCGATGTTCTGGTCGAGAAAATCCTGGTCCTGGATGAATTCCGAACCCGACCTGTTGGTATATGAGAATTCGCCCAACGCCAGCTTGATGAATACCTGAGGGGCGACTGCGTCACCGTGGCGCAGCCAAGGTGTCTCTCCCTCTGCCCGAATCCGCAGTGGCGCAGGGCCGTCGTAGCTCGATCTGACAAAACCTTCGAAGGTGCTGCGGGGAGTGTCAGTGGCAATCAGGACAAAGCGATCGGTCTGCACCTGCGAATCCGGGTCCGATGCGGCGAACACGACTTCGGCTGCACCTATGGTCTCGTCCGGAGCGATCCCCACAACTTCGAAAGGTTTCCCTCCGATGACGAGGAAATCACCTGATTCTACATCTCTAAGCGTGGCTGAAGTCGCCCCGACCACCACAGTCCCCGGGCGAAGTTGAGAGAGCGACCCGGTGGGATCGAACGGGCGGTGGTCCTCAGGCTCAACTGCGACCCCATCGAGGGGTATCAAACGACCATTCCCCGCTTCGAGTTCGACGACGTCTCCTTTGACGACCGATGCCTCGGGGAATTCGGCTGTAAGTGCTCCAGACAGTTCGGGTGTGAGCCCGCCGCTCGACCAGACCAGATAAGTCTCGACAGTCGTGGTCACCGTGGACACCGTCTGACCCGGCGAGGTGCTCCCGGGATCTGGCAGGTCATCTGCGGCTCGATCCACCGTCGGTCCGGCTTGCGGTGTGAGCGATGGGTCGATACCGGCGGGACTGGTGACGATGATTGTCACGAAGTACCCGAGAACGACACTCACCATCAAGGCGGCGATGTTGGTGAGCAGTCTCAACGCACCGAAAGAGCTTCCGCGATCTCTTGCAGCTCCCCGATGCTCACGGTGTCGCTCCGCATCTGGATTATCCAATCGCCCTCTACCCATTCCATCGAGGCGGCAGCAGAATTGGAGCGACCTGTAACTCCACGAACCTCAACCATCGACACATCGGGCCCGACCGGGGGGTCGAGCCGCGAGCCGGGTGTCTGAGTGATATGGACCGTGCGGCGGCCGGAGCCGGTCATCAAGATGCTTACCTGGTCGCCATCGACATGGCCCAGGATCGACCATCCTTCGATGTCCGGGATGAGGGTCCCGGAAGGCAGCCGGTCGATGTCGACCACCGACGACTGGTCCCAATCGTCAGGGGTCGGCAGCCCTCGAATCCCGAGAGAGCGGCCCGCTTCGATCAGAACTTCCTCCTGTACCGATCCCGAAACCAGCACATTGGTGTCAAGTCCGTGGATGGCGAGCTTTCCGCCATTCGGGTCCAGGTAACCGACGGAACCGTCGCCAAGATCAACCTGCCGGACCAGCGGAGCAGACATCCCGAAGAGATGGGGCTCGTCCCAGTCGTCAGTGGCCTCGACCATCAACCAGGATCGTCCGTCGCTCCACGCCGCCAAGTCCACGACGCCGCCATCGGGCAACGGCCAGGTTCCGGACCGGTGGCGGGTGAAAGCTGGGTCGAGCTCGGGCTCCGGAACCTCCACCACTCCGTCGACGAACCCGCCGGAAGGGGCTTCGTCCGGCACCGACACGTCGATCCCGGCCCCGCCGGTGGTGAGGTCATCCATCTGGATGATGAAGATCGGTTCACTCGACGGGTCGTCGTCATACCCACGTCGAATCTGCCAGAGCACGCGCTCGGCGGAAGCCGCGGCGAAGACTTCGACGCGAACGGGTATCAGCGTCTCCTCATCGAGCCACAACAGAATCCGATCTGTGGGATGGAGCTCGCGCCAAGCGCCGCGGTCAGTGATGGCTCGAATCAGGTCGACGCCGGCCACGGTGGCTTCAATCTGGATCGTGGACCGTCCATCAAGCTCCGGCGTTCCTACCACTTCCATCCCCGACCACCACGAAAGGCTCCGACCCGGACCGACTATTTCCAGAGGTGCCAACACCCCATCGTCGAATGGCTTCTGATCGCTGATAGACGTGGTTTCGGCCGGTCGCAGGCATCCGGGGATCGCAGCCACCGGACACCGGGTGGATGCAACCGAAACAACGTCCCCGTTACTGATTTCAAGTTTCAGATCGTTTCGTGTCCATTCAGCTCCCGGGTAGGAGGTGGTGTCAGCTAGATCGATGATCAACTGTTCAGGCGCTGCGTAGGAGAGGGTGCCCGTATATACGCGCTCGGGAACCTCGGGGTGCCAGCCTCGTTCCACTACCAGCAGGTTGGCAGTCATTGATCTCACCGACGGGCTTGCAGCATGAAATCGATCGTCCAGATCTTGAGCCTGGACGACATCGAATCGACTCCCAACTCCACCAACCAGGGCGCCGATCAAAACCCCCACCAGCACCACGGCGGCGATCGACCACCACTGCTGTTTCGGCTCAGTGATGGCAGCCATCACCTGTCCGGCGATGTCCGGTGATTTGTCGAACTCACCGGCCGCAAGAGCCCGGTCGAGACCTCTCAGGGTCTCTTGAAATTCGGTACAAACTTCGCATCCGCGGACATGCTCTCTCACCCGGTCAGACGGAGAGCGATTTTCGTCGTGAGCCACCGATAGCTCGAGCTGGAATTCATCGCAACGAGATTCAGGAGTCATCTTCACCTCCAACACCCAGGCTGAGCGCCAGCAGTTTTCGGCATCGAAACACCCGGCTCTTGACCGTTCCTTCCGGTATCCCGATCGCCGATGCCGCCTCCTCGTAGGAGAGCCCAATCACACCCACGAGGATGATCGCCTCCCGCAAGTCGGAATCGAGGGCTTCGAGTGCCTCGTAAACCTCAAGAGTGATGTGGGGATCCTGCGTCTGTCCTGTGGTCGGGAGCTCACGGTCACCCACCAATTCAACGGGGCGTCTCTGTTTCGACCGCCCCGCGTCATAGGCGGCGTTGCGGGCGACTGACAGCAACCAGGGGATGAACCGGTCGGGTTCTTGCAATGTGTGGAGTTTGCGATGTACCCGAAGGAACACTTCCTGGGCGATATCTTCAGCAAGTGCGGAGTCGCCGACGATGTGAACGACGTAACGCCACACCCCACCTTGGGTGAGCCGAACCAGCCGTTCGAACGCAGCAACGTCGCCTGCGGCTGCTGCCACCACATCCGCGACGTCGGGCTGGTCCATCTGGTTGCTCCTCGCACTTCCAACCACATCTTGGTACTCCCGCGTCAATCCTGTCAGCGCATGTTGCCGACGGTCGATAGAAGACGACCTGAATGCCCCTCCGGTTCATCTGAATTGATGAACTCACGACCGGATTCCGACGTCTTCTCAACAAACGAGGAGAACATGAAGCGCATTGGAATAGTTGGCGGACTTGCGCTCTGGCTGATGGTCATGAGTGCTCCCAGCGGATCCGCGGGAGGCGCGGTCTGGCATTTCGACGATGTGGAGTACCAACCGGGGGACATCGCTGAGGCGACCACAGCGGTTGCATGGAGCCACAACAGCTCGCTGGGGACACCCGAAGATGGCCCCTATGTTATCTACCTGGCACCGCAGGGAGCGGTCGCAGAGTCCTGGCCCGGATTGCCCGATGGGTCCGTACCAGTGGGAATCGTCGAAATCCATCTTGGTCCGTATCTGGGGGCCGATGGAGAGTGGTATGGGCCGAACTACGCCGTCGCCCGATTTGAGATTCCCGACGTTTCTCCGGGTGGGTATCAGATTACGCATTGCAACTCGCCTTGCACCAAGACACTCGGCGACATCATCGGAGGATGGGATCTTCATGTGGTCGCGGGCCAAAACGGTCGTCCCCCCGCCGAAATCGCCGACGAAGTCTGGTTGGCATTTGAGGAGTATCCCCAATGGACCGAGCCCGAGACTACCGCCCCCAGGGAAGTTGCCACCGATCCGGAAATAGACATGCTCTATCCGCCGTCTCGGGAAGTCTCATCTGTCGAATCGCTCTCCGAACCGGTCTCGGCCCCCAACTCAAACCAATTTGCAGACTCAAACCAATTCGCGGTGTCACCCGAGTCAGTTGACCCCGAGTCTTCGCCGTGGGCGGTCGGCTTTGTTGTCACGCTCCTGGCGGTTCTCGTCGCCCTCCTCCTAATCCCGATTGCGGATGGAATCGGATGGTTCGCCGGGCGGGTCCTCCGAAATCGAAGACAAAAGGCCACGTTCGAAGCGATGGTTGACAATGAGACTGCGAGTGGCGCAGTCCAGAAGGATGAGGCAGTTGCGCCGAGCCCCTGATCACAACACTGGCGATCTTCGCCTCATCGTCTTCGGAGAATCGGGCCCTCGGGCAACCAGCCGTCGAAAAAGTCGTCGACCCAGAAACGGCATGAACGATCCTCGCCTCGACGTCGTCTCCCTATCGAGAAGACGAGCGGAGGTGCTCAAATGCGCAGACTGTTGATGATTGTGGCCCTGGTCCTTTTGTTCCCCGGTGTGGCATATGGAGGAGGGGGCGGCGGCGACATTTCCCAATGTCCTGGTTTCGGCAGCGGCCCTACGGTGTCGATGCACGACTCTTGTTTCGCCGGAATTGCCCACTTCGCGCCAACCGACAACACCATCACCGTCAGCAACGACGGTGGCCTACCCCACACATTCACCGCGGTGGACGGATCGTTCGACAGCGGCACGGTCCAACCCGGAGAGACCTATGAGTTTTCGGTGAGCGAGCCCGGCATCTACGAGGTGTTCTGCAGCCTGCACGGGACCGCGTCTGGCGAGGGTATGGCCGGCGTTCTCATCGTCGGTGAGGCCGAACCCCTGCCGATGGCGGCTCAGTTCGACCCCGGAGCGATCAGAGACGTGGTTGCGACCGAGAATGAGGCTATTGCCGAGGCGCTGGATCGCCAGATCGTGGCGATCGGGAATCTCAGCGCCGCGCAGGCCAGCTTGCGGACCACCCTC
>Ga0299907_10000010_pt1 | contig 53077 bp, 52 predicted proteins | sample RVTome_16_FD_198680 | JGI IMG/M metagenome (GOLD analysis project Ga0299907, IMG submission 198680) | Soil microbial communities from uranium-contaminated site in the Upper Colorado River Basin, Wyoming, United States - RVT152D67 (version 2) ...
CAGAACGCCGTCACCGACGAGCTCTATCGATATCTCCGAGGCGACGCGTGACCGACACCGCCACACCGTTCGACGCCATCATTCCCCGACTGTTCGAGGACGATCCGACTCCGTTCGGCAAGCAGTACCGACCGCGGTACACGCCCCGCCGATGCCGCGTCGACGACACCATCACCACCTACCTCGACGAGATCCTCGCCGACGCCGACAGCCGGACGCCCGCCTCGACCGATGTCTTCGCCGATCGTCTCGCCGCGCCCGCTTCGGGACCTGGCGAGCCAGACAACGCGCTGCGCGATCGAGCGGTGACCGCCATCGACGACCTTCGCACGGTCCTCGGTCTCGCCGATTCGAGCGCGGCCAAGCTTGCCGACGTGGCGCGCAACACCCTCGCGTCATGGCGTCGGCGGGAGCGCGCGCCCTACCCGGCTACCGTGCGCCACCTTTTCGAAGTGCACAGCGTCGTCGCCGCGGCCGCCGCACTCCTCGGCCACGACGGCGCCCGCTCCTGGTTCCACAGCCCCATGACTGACGGCGTCCTTCGCCTTGACGCGCTCGCCGCTGCCGACGGTCCGACCCGCCTCGCTGGCGAGCTGCGAAGCCAGCTCTTCCTGCTCCGGCACGCGCCCGGCCTCCCCGACGACTTCGACGACGAAGAGGCCGGCATCGACGACGTGTACTCAGCGAAACACTTCGCTAGTCAGCCGCGCGCCCGACCGAAGGTGCTGTAGCCCGCAGTCTTATGCACGACCACGGCGTCCCAGCTCGCGCGGACTGGCCCGCAGGCGTGCTGGGCGCGGTCGCGGCGTTCCGGCAAGGCGATGTCGTCGCGGACCTGCCGCTGTTCTACCTCGCCTCGATTGACACGCCTGTGCATGCGCGCAGCCGCGCCTACGCCGAGCATGGCGTCACCGGCGACGAGCTCGTCGAGTTCGACGCGCCCGCGCCCTACGGGCTCGTCACCACTCAGACCTGTGACTTGGCCCAAGAGGGCGATGCCAAGCCCACCAGTGCCTGGGTGCAACTGGCACCAGTTTTCAATGCCGAGGCCCCGCACCCTGTGCTCGAAGGAAAGCGGCTCCTGGACGGCGCCGCGCGCAAGCTCGTTCGAGAGGGGCGGATCCAACACCTCCTCTGGGTACCCGACATCGTGGACGACGGCCTGTGGTTCGCCGATCTCACCTTCGAGATTCCGGTCGAGCGGGGATGGCTCGCGCGCCAGCCGCGCATCGAAGGATTCACTGGTGAGTCCGCACGCGAGGAGGTCGGCCGCCGCCTCGCGTGGCTCCGCTCGAGGCCAGCGTTCGACACCCGCTTCGTGAGGGCGGTACAGGAACCAGTCGTGAGAGCGTTGCGTCAGCTTCGGAAGAACGACCCCGAGGTCTACGACCGGATGCATGCGCAGGTCGCCGAGCTTGGAGTCGCGCTGACCGGACGCCTCGTCGTTGGTCAGGCCGAGCTGGTCGTACTGCATGGCGGTCTCGACGCCGACCTTGCCGAGTGGTGGCACAACCTTTGGGACGAGCTCTACGCCAACGCAGGTGATGAGGGCTTCAACCTCCTGCCGTTGCGCATCGTCGACCTCGGTGCCATCACCGCCCGGGACTACCGGGCCCTGACGCGCCTGCCGCTCGCCGCGGTGTCACCGAACCCAGCCTGGTACGGCGTCGACCCCGAGAACTTGCCCACGTAGGTTGACCGCGTAGCCGGCGATGGTGCGGGACGGGACGCCTGTGTGCCGAGTCACGCCGCGGCGCTGGGCGATCCACTCCGCCAGACCGGTCCCGATCGCTCAACCATCAGTGAGGCGCACGAATGCGCGACGCACGACGTTGGCTATCGACCCGCCTCCTAGCCCCGAAAGCTGACGCCTTGAATGTTGGATGCGCGTTGGATGTACGCGCGTCGCCAGCCGCTTCCGCGAGCACGGCAGCCCGCTGACCAGCCTCTTTGCCTTGGAGCGGGCGACGGGAATCGAACCCGCGTTCTCAGCTTGGGAAGCTGATGTTCTGCCTCTGAACTACGCCCGCGAAGCAGCGTGCAACCCTAGCGTGACTCCCCGTCGCCCTGGCCGGCGAGCTAGAAGACCGCGAGGGGTATCGGGCCGTTCCCCGGCCACTGCAACACGAAGCTGCTACCGGCGGCACTGTCCGGCACCATGCCGTAGACGACCTCGACGACGTCGACGTCGTGGTCGACGAAGACGGTCTTCGCGCCCGCTTGGCCAGAGCCGGCGCCGCTGTACGACACCGACGACTGGTTGGCCTCGGCCATGAACGCGGGCGACGAACTGACCGGGCCGCCGTCCGCCGGCACCAACGTGAGCACGAGGTAGCGGTCCGACCCGCTGGCGGTGAGGCACGCGCCGTCGTCGGGCGGGCACCACTCGTCGGTGAGCATCGCGTCGAGCACCTCGTACGTTCCCGCGGCGGTGGTGAACGTGCCGTCACCCGGAGGTGGCGGGTCGGGGGCCGTGGTGGCCGGCGCACTCGTCACCGGCGGCGACGTCGGGGCCGGCGCGCTCGCAGCAGGCGGTGCCGTTGCGACCGGTGTGCGCGCCGCGGTGACTGCCGGTGCGGCGGCCGGCGACGGCGCGCTGGTCGCAGGTGGCGCGGTCGCGGCTGGTGCAGCGATCGTCGTCGAGGGCACGGCCGTCGTCGAGACCGCAGAGCCCTTCGAACGCGCATCGACCCGCGCGACCTCGACATCGTCGCCACCGCCGCCCGTCAACAAGAGGCCGGCGGCGAGCAACAGCACGACGACCACGGCCGCCGCGGCGACGCCGATCGGCACGAACCGCCGTGCTCCCGTGCGCTCGGCCGTCGACGCCGGAACCGCCGACGCCAACAAGCTCGCGTCTCGCGGCTGTAGCCCGTCCGTCGGACCGATGCCGAGGCCGGCGAGACCCTGGCGGATGCGCGGCACGATCGCGTCGACCCCGGATGGTGGGAGCACGATCGACGTGGCCGAGCCCAACGCCTCGCGCCACTCCGGCTGGCGCGCCGCGAACTCGACGTGCGAGAGGCCGATCAACACGGGCACGAACGGCCTGCCGCTCTCGTGGGCGCGCACGACCTCGGCGGTCACCTGGTTCGACCCGAGCGAGTTGGCCGAGATCAGCAGGACGACTGCGGCCGACTCCTCTACCTGCCGCGCCGTCTGCAACAGGTACGACGGCCCGGGCAGTGCGTCGCGCTCGTAGCACCACGTCGGGTACCCGCCCTCCTCGAGGCCGTCAGCGATCCGCAGCGCCGCGTTCGCATCCTCCTCGACGTGGCTGATGAAGATCGTGCCCGCCTCCACGCTCCCAGTGAACGCCTGCGAGGCTCCGCGCGCCAGGGCCATTGCCAGGCGGGCAGCGGTCTGGTCTCATCGAACCGTGCGCGAGGACGTGGCGACGAGGGCGCTCCTTGTCGATGGCGACGTGACGGTGAACTGGCGCCTCGTCGCGGGCGGCCGCAGTGGCCTGCGAGCAAGCAGCAGCGCGGGCGGCGCCGCGCTGCTGGCCGACGTCATCGCGTACCTCAACGCGCGCTCAGACGGTGCGATACGGACACACCGCCCATTCGTGCGCGACGACGTCGCGGTGGACGAACCGACGGTCCATCACACCTGGACGTCGTGGCGACCGAGCACGGAACGCGGCGACAGCGGCTGGCGGCTCGACCGGCACCTCGGTGACACACCGGCATCGGCACCGGTGCCGGCAGCGCCAGCCACGCCGTCGAACGGTGAGGCCGGACGCGCAACCGTCGTCGTGCTCGACGACGCCGGGCTCGGCTTCCGCGACGCCCCCGACCGCTGGCCGGCGGCGGGCGACGACGCGTGGCTCGTGCTGAAGACGACCGCGCCCGTCGCCACCGGCGCGCTGTGGGACCACCTGTGCCGCCGGCGCGAGGCGGGCAGCCGTCTCGTCGTCGTGTTGCACGTCGACGACCTCCGCCGCGACCAGGTGCAAGTCTCTCGGGGGATCTCGTGGGAGCGCACCGCGCAGGACCTGGCATGGGAGCTGGCGCACAATCCCGACCTCCGCTCGTTCGCGGCGTGCGCGCACGTCGTCGTGTCGTTCGGCGCGGCAGGCGCCGTCGTCTCGTCACGGCGCGGTGGCATCACGCTCGTCTTCGATCCCGCGCTGATGGAAGGCGAGTGGGAGCACGAGCAACCCGGCGGGCCGGCGCTCACCGCGTTCGTCGCGCACGCGCTGGCGGACGCCGGCCATGTGGTCGACCACGCGCGGCTGTGCGCTGCCGTCACGGAGGGACTCACCGCGGAGCGCCACGTGCAGCGAGGCGGCTTCGAGCTCGACGCCAACGGGCGTCTCGCGTTCCCCTTCGAGCGCGCCGCCGGCGCGCTCGGCCGGCCCGACCCGTGCTTCAGCCGCGCCGCGGTGCGCGAGCCGCGGCAGACGTTCTGGACGATCCTCGAAGACGCCTACCCCGGCTCGCTGGACGGCGTCTCCCTCGACGTGGCACGACGTGGCCCCGACGCGGCTCTGGGCGGCGTGCCCCGCGGCCGGTTCGGCAAGTTCCTCACGGTCGACCGGCGCGAGATCGAGGCGCTGCGCGCCATCCGTTCGCTGATCGAGGAGTACTGCGCGCTAGGCCACGCCGACCGGCCGGTGTCCATTGCGGTGTTCGGGCCCCCCGGTTCGGGCAAGTCGTTCGGCGTCGCGCAGGTCGCGGCCAGCGTGTTGCCGGGGTGCATCCGCAAGGTCGAGTTCAACCTCTCGCAGTTCGGCTCGCCGGAAGCGTTGCTCGACGCGCTCCATCAAGTGCGTGACGTGTCGCTCTCCGGCGAGATCCCCCTCGTGTTCTGGGACGAGTTCGACACACCGCTCGACGGCGTCCCTCTCGGATGGCTGCGCTACTTCCTCGCGCCGATGCAGGATGGCGCGTTCCGCGAAGGCCAGATCGTCCACCCGATCGGGCGCGCCGTCTTCGTGTTCGCAGGCGGCACTGCAGCGTCGATGCGCGACTTCGGCGGGGACCTCACCGACGAGCAACAGCGCAGCGCGAAGCGACCCGACTTCGTGAGCCGGCTGCGCGGCTACCTCGACGTGCTCGGCCCGAACCCGTACGCAGCGGGCGGAGGCGGCGTCGACGACGGGGTCGGTACGGACCGCTTCCACCGGCTGCGGCGGGCCATCCTGTTCGAGTCGCTGTTGCGCCGGAAGGCCCCGCAGCTCGTGCACGACACCGACGGTGCGAGGGTCCTCGACATCGACGGCGGCGTGCTCCGCGCCTTCCTCGAAGTACCGCGCTATCTCCACGGTGCGCGGTCCATGGAGGCGATCATCGACATGAGCAGGTTGGGTGGCCGCCGCTCGTTCGAACGGTCGTGCCTGCCGTCGGAGGCGCAGCTCGACCTGCACGTCGACGGCCGCCGCTTCCTCGCGCTCGTGCACAAGCTCGACCTGTCGGGTGACGTGCTCGAGCAACTGGCCGAAGCCGCGCACGGCCTGCTGCGGGCCGACCTCGAGCGCCGCGGCTACCAGCGAGGTCCTGTCGCGGACGCGGCGAGCAAGGTGTCGCCGAAGCTGTGCGCGTACGCCGAGCTGGCCGAGGCCGACAAGGAGCAGAACCGCGCCAACGTGCGTGACATCCCGAACAAGCTCGCCGCTGCCGGCTACGTGATGGTCGCGGCGAGGAGCGAGCACGTGGTCGCACCGTTCCCGCCCGACGTCCTCGAGCGGCTCACACGCGACGAGCACGAGCGCTGGATGGCCGCCAAGCTCGAAAACGGTTGGGTACACGGCGCGCCGACCGACGAAGGCGCGAAGCGCCACGAGGCGCTCGTGCCGTGGGAGGAACTGCCCGAGAGCGAGCGGGCCAAGGACCGCATGCTCGTCGAGAGCATCGCCGCCATCCTCGGCCGGTGCGGCTACGGGGTCGCGCCCGTTCCCGAGTGACGGAGGTCGTCGACAGGAGTACGAGGAGTACGAGGTGGGACAGATCTTCATCAGCCACGTGGAAGAGAACGCCGACGTCGCCCTCGGCATCGCCGACGGCCTCGAAGAAGCTGGCTACGGCACGTGGTGCTACGAGCGCGACGCGCTTCCCGGCCCGTCCTACCTGTTGCAGACGGCGCGCCAGATCGAGTCGTCGGCCGCCGTCGTGCTGTTGATCTCGGCGGACTCCCTTGGCTCGCACCAGGTGACAGCCGAAGTCGTGCGCGCCCACGAGAGCGCGAGGCCGTTCGTTCCCGTGCTGATCGGTATCTCGCACGTCGAGTTCGCAGCGCGCCAGCCGGAGTGGCGCGAGGCGCTCGGTTCGTCGACGTCGATCGCGCTGCCTCCCGGTGGTGTCGCGCTGCTGCTGCCCCGCGTCGTCGACGGCCTGCGCGGCCTCGGCATCGCGCCGAGCGACGGCGACGGCGACGACGGCACCGCCCCCGCCGCGGTGCCGCACGTGTACCGCGTGCCGGCAGCGACAACGGCACCGGCGCCGCCCGTCGCACCACCGGCGTCGATGGCGCGCCGCCCGCTGCTCGTCGGCGCGGGCGTGGCGGTGGCGGCACTCCTGCTGCTGGCGGTCGGCGTCGTCGCCATCGGGGGCGGCGGCGGCGACGACACGCAACCCGCGCAGGATGCGAGTGCGCGGACGTCCGCCTCCACCGTCGCCGAACCTTCCGGCGCGTCCGGCGGCGAACGCGCAAGCGGGAGCGAGGAGCAACCGCAGCAGTTCGCGTCCGCCACGAACACGCCGCTCGCCACGTCGGCCGGCTCGCTGCGCGTCGCCTCGTCCGTGCTCACCACCAAGGCGTGCCCGCCCACCGGCATCCCCGGCGACTGCTTGAGCGCCGGCGGCTCCGACCGCTACCTCGTCCTCCGGCTCGCTCCCGCGGGCGGCGGCCGGGCCGCGCTGTCCCAGGTCTTCCTGAACGAGGCCCACCAGTCGTCGCTCTCGTTCGGCGGCGGGCTCCAGGCCGGCAACTTCCGCGTCTCCCTCGACGAGCGGGCCAACGAGATCGAGATCGTCTACGGCGTGCTGTCGGCGGGCGCGGTCGACGACGCGGTGCTGCTCCATTGGCAGGCCAACCAGCCGCTGCTGCTCGCCGTCACGACCTGACCGTCACGGAACGACCACGACCTCGCCCTCCATGCCGTAGGAGAGGTGTCCGGGCTCATGCCGCCTTCTTCGTTGCTTTGCCGCCTCGGACGGCAGCGGTGCGAAGAAGGTTCCCGGCTAGCCTCTCGCCGCCATGATTCTCTCCGACCGCACCATCAAGGAGGAGATCGCGGCAGGGCGGATCGTCGTCGACCCCTTGGACGAGCGGAACATCCAGCCGTCGTCGGTCGACCTCACCCTCGACCGGTTCTTCCGCCTCTTCGTCAACCACTCCTATCCCATCATCGACGTGAAGGAGGACCAGGAGGATCTCACCGAGCTGATCGAGATCAAGGAAGACGACCGCTTCATGCTTTCACCCGAGTGAGTTCGTGCTCGGGGCCACCGCGGAGATGATCGGCCCGCCCGACGACCTCGTGGGACGGCTCGAAGGCAAGAGCTCACTCGCCCGCCTCGGCCTGCTGATCCACAGCACCGCCGGCTTCTGCGACCCCGGCTTCCAAGGCCACGTCACGCTCGAGCTGTCGAACGTGGCCACCCTGCCGATCACGCTGTACCCCGGCATGAAGATCGGCCAGATCAGCTTCGAGCGCATGACAACCCCGGCTGACGCGCCCTACGGCTCGGGCGCGCTCGGCTCGAAGTACCAGGGCCAGCGCGGCCCCACGCCCAGCCGTTACTACCGCAACTTCCGCAGCGACTGATCGGAACGCACCCGCACCGGCAGGGGCTGTAGCGCGGCGAACCGTCGCCGCGCCGCGAGCAGCGCGTTGCCCAATGCCGAGCAACGCCACGCCAGCGGCCACGAGCAGCGATGGGGACGCGCCGCTGCGCGCCAGCCCGCTGCCGGACACGTTGCCGCGGTCGTCGCCTACTGCAGCAGCGGCCGCGTTGTCCGACGGTGACGGCGACGCGGCCGAGGTGGACGTTGCCGGCGGCGGCGATGCACCTGTCGCCACCACCGAGCCTTGCGCGGACCGGCCCGACGAAGAAGACGCGGCAAGCACCTGACCGTCACCGCCGAGCCTAGCCACGATCTCCAGCAGGCCCGCGTTCGACTCGGACCGCGTGCGGTCACTTACGGACACGTCCCACGGCAGCACCCGCACGTGCCCGACGTCCTCGTGCCGCGCGCCCGCAAGCTGGCTGTGCCCCGAGCCGGTGCCGCGCTGCGAACCGCCCACCTCTTCGTGCACGGGGCCAATGTCGACCTCGACCGCGGTGGCCGAGGCCGAGCTGTCTGCCTCCGAGCCGCCGGGCCCGGCTTGCGCGCTCGCACTGCCAACACGAACGACGGGGCCGACCTCCACGGCACTGGCCTCCGCTTCACCTGGCGGCGCCGGCACGACGACGACACCTGGTTCGTCGGCTGCGAGGCCCGGTCCAGCGAGCAACAGCGCGGCCACGGCCCCAACGGCGACGGACGCTCCGCCCGCCAGCCATGCCTGCTTCCCCCGGTCAGCCCAACGACGTACGTCCACGGGTTGACCTCCTGCCTGCCCACCCTTGTGGGGGGTCAGTTACGGAGCGTGGCTCTTCCCAGGGGCGAGCGGCGCCAAACGATCAGGCGATCAGACGATCAGACGGTCTCGCCGCGCTCGATCGCTTCGAGCAAGTGCATGGAGATGTCCTGCACGACGACGTCGTCGCGCCCGTTCTCCTTCGTGCCGTCGTCGATCATGATGTAGCAGAACGGGCACGCCGTCGCGATGCGTGACGCGCCGGTCGCCAGGAGCTCTTGGGAGCGCTCGGTGTTGACCTTCTTGCCGGTGGACTCCTCCATCCACATGCGCGCGCCGCCCGCGCCGCAGCACATGCCCTTCGTGCCGTTGCGGGGAGCCTCGACGATGTCGATGCCCTTCAACGAGCCCAGCACCCGCCGGGGCGCGAGGTACACGTCGTTGTGCCGGCCCAGGTAACACGAGTCGTGGTACACGAGCCGTTCGTCCAGAGCAGCCTCGGACACGTCGAGCTGCCCCGACTCGATCAACGACTCCAGGAGCTGCGAGTGGTGCACCACCTCGTACTCGCCGCCGAGCTGCGGGTACTCGTTGCGCAGCGTGTTGAAGCAGTGCGGGCACTGCGTGATGACCTTCTTCACGCCCATGCCGTTCATCGCCTCGACGTTCTGCTTGGCGAGCATCTGGAAGAGGTACTCGTTGCCCGACCGCCGCGCCGGGTCGCCGGTGCAGTTCTCCGACGGGCCCAGGATCGCGAAGTCGATGCCCGCGCGCTGCAGCAGCTTCGCGGTCGCGATCGTGACCTTCCTGTTCTTGTCGTCGAACGACCCCGCGCAGCCGACCCAGTAGAGGTACTCGTGCGTGAACGGTGACGAGCCGTCGACCACCTCGACCTCCACCGGCAACGCCTTGGCCCAGTCGGCCCGCTCGCCCTGGCCCATCCCCCACGGGTTGCCCTGGTTCTCCATCGACCGGTACGCGTTGCCGAGCTCCGTGGGGAAGTTCGACTCCATCAGCGACAGGTAACGCCGCATGTCGAGGATCTTGTCGAGGATCTCGATGTTCACCGGGCAGACCTCGTCGCACGCCTTGCACGTCGTGCACGCCCACACTTCGTCGGGCGTGATGCGCTCGAACACGTCGGCAGTGGACACGGTGAGCTCGGGCTCGTGCGCAACGATGGGCGTGACGGCGCCCCCGGGATGCGACTCGGCCATCACTTGCCCGACCTTCAACACGATCTCGCGCGGGTCGAGCGGCTTCCCCGTGGCGTGCGCGGGGCACACCGACGTGCACCGCCCGCACACCGTGCACGCGTCGGTGTCGAGCAGCTGCTTCCAGGTGAAGTCCTCGACGACCTTCGCGCCGAACGTCTCGAGCGACGTCTCCTCGAGGTTCGGCAGCGGCTTCATCGCGCCCTTGGGCCGGTCGCGGTCCGACAAGAACATGTTGACGGGGCTCGTCATCATGTGGCGCAGCTTCGTGGTGGGCAGCAACACGAGGAACGCGAAGAACGCGAGGACGTGCACCACCCATAGCACCTGGTGCACCGTGCCGAGCGAGCCGACCGAGTCGAACCACCCCGACAGCAGCCACCCCACGAACGCGAACTTCTCGAACGTCGGCCGCCCGTCGAGCGCGATGCGCGCGCCCTCGGCGAGGAACCCGGTGACGCCGAGCACGAAGAACGTCCCCAGAACCAGGTGGTCGTCGGCGCGCGTCTTCAACCGCAGCCGGTAGGGACGCTGGACGTAGCGGCGGACGATGGCCCAGCCGATGCCGACGAGGAACAGCACGCCGGCGATGTCGCCAACGAACGCGTAGGCGCGGTACGTGTCGCCGTGGAGGAACTTGGCCGACTCGGGCACCTGGTGGTTGATCTCGAGCACGACGGTGACGGCGAACAGCACGAGGAACGGGAAGTAGATGAGCGAGTGCATGAGGCCGGCCGCGCCGTCGCGCAGCAGCGTCTGCATGTAGACGCCGGCGCGGTAGGCCTCGACCCGCCGCTTCGCGTTGCGCGCCGTCAGCGCGCGGCGGTCGGGCTGGCCCCGCTCCCAGTTCTGCACCCGCTGGGAGAACAGGTAGCCGACGCCGACGAACAGCACCGTCAACACCGTGTAGAAGATCGCCTTGAACGCGGACGGGATGTTGCCGAACACCTCACGGGTGACCGGCGACTCGTCGTGCCAGCCCATGACCGTGGCGAAGACGCCGGAGAACGCGGTCAGCAGCGCGAACGCGACGCCGAGCCCGAGGGCGACGTGGGACGGCTTGACGCGGGAGCTGCGGCGTTCGGTCGCGGGCGGGTCAGCCATGGGCGCGAACCGTAGCCCCGGGGTGGACGTTCCTAGGAACCCTGGATCACGGGACCTTGCGCTAGTGCGGCGAGCGGGTGTCGGCCTCGTACAGCCGCTGCGCCATCGACGACAGCAGCTTGTGCGCCATGCCCGGCACCTCGTCGAGCAGGCCGGAGAACTCCCGCTGGCCGAGCACGAGCAGCGTCATCGGCGTGGCCGCCTCGACGCTCGCGTTGCGCGGCAGCCGCGTGAGCAGCGCCAGCTCGCCGAACGAGCCGCCCGGCCCGAGCGTGTTGATCTTCTTGCCGTTGCGGCGAACGGTGGCCTCGCCGTCGAGGATCAAATAGAACTCGAACCCCGGCTTGCCCTGCTCGCACAGCAGCTTGCCCGCGGGCACCTGCACCTCGTCGGACGCCTTGCCGATCAGGCCGAGCTCCTTGCGGTTGCACGCCGAGAACAGGCGAACCTTCGCGAGCTGCTCGAGCTTCTGGTCCTTGCCCCACGCCATGGTGCGGCACCGTACACCGGCCCAGCCGGCGTAGCCCTGCCATAGTGGCGCCGCTGTTCACGGGCAGGAAACAGCGGCGCAACATGTGGCCCGTAGCTTGCCCGCCGTGGACGTGGCCCTCGTGCGCTGGCCGGCCGAGCGGGGCCGGCGGGACGAGCTGAACGGGCTCGGCGTCCCCCTCCTGCTGCTGGTGGAGGACGGCCACCACCCGCCACCGGTGGTCGGGCTGCTCGAGGACTGGATCCGCGTGCCCGCGTCGGAGGCGGACGTGCGGGCCCGTATCGACACGCTGCTGGCGCGTCGCCCGGCCGGCGAGGAGGTGCCGCCGTCGCTCGACGGCGACGGCGTGCTGCGCGCCAACGGTGCGTGGGTCGCGGTGCCGCCTGTCGAAGCACGCCTGTTGCGCGCGCTGCTCGGCCACTTCGGCGCGGTGGTCGCCCGTGACGTGCTGAGCGGCGCGGGTTGGCCGGATCGCTCACCGGGGCGCAACGTGCTTGACGTACACGTGCTCCGGTTGCGCCGGCGCGTCGCGCACGTCGGCCTCGCGATCCGGACGGTGCGCGCCCGCGGCTACTTGTTGGAGCTGGAGCGTCCCTGCGACGCGACAGCCTCGATCTTGGACCTCACCGCGTCCTCGTCGCCGAGGTAGCGGCCGCGCACGCCGCCGGCCCATTCGACGCGCTCGCCCACCGGTGTCAACGACGCGTCGAGCGTGTACACGAGCGGCACGCCGGTCGGCACGTTCAACCCGGGGATCGTGTCGTCGCCGATGCCGTCGAGGTGCTTCACCAGCGCGCGCAAGCTGTTGCCGTGCGCGGCGATCAGCACGACGAGCCCCGCGCGCACGTCGGGCACGACCGCGTCGTACCACCACGGCAACGCGCGCTCGACGACGTCCTTCAAGCACTCCGACGCGGGCAGCAGGTCGGGCGCGAGCGACGCGTAGCGCGCGTCGAACCGGGGATGGCGCGAGTCGTCGGCGTCGAGCGGTGGCGGCGGCACGTCGTACGAGCGCCGCCAGAGGTGGAACTGCTCGTCGCCGTATTGCGCCAGCGTCTCGTTCTTGTCCTTGCCTTCGAGGTCGCCGTAGTGGCGCTCGTTGAGCCGCCAGCTGCGGCGCACCGGTAGCCAGTCCAGCTCGAGCGCGTCGAGCGCGAGCTGCGCGGTGTGGATGGCGCGCCGCTGCAACGACGTGTGCAGCACGTCAGGGCGCACGCCCGCCTCGCGCAGCAGCCGCCCGCCGTCGGTCGCTTCGGCCCGGCCCCGCTCGGAGAGATCGACGTCCTGCCAGCCCGTGAAGAGGCCCTTGCGGTTCCACTCGCTCTCGCCGTGGCGGAGGAGGACGAGCGTGTACACGGCAACGAACCTACATTCACCGCACCATGTCACCGGCGCCCCGCATCCCGTTCGACCGCTTCGTCAAGTTCCCCGAGCTCACCGAGATCCTCCAGGGGCTCGCGGCCGAGCGCCCGCAGCTGCTCGACCTCAGTGTGATCGGTACGTCCCACGAGGGGCGCGAGATCTGGCTGTGCACGATCACGAACGCGGCCACCGGCCCGCACGACGAGAAGCCCGCCATCTGGATCGACGCGAACATCCACGCGACCGAACTGACGGGCTCGACGGCCGCGCTCTACCTCGTCAACAAGCTGCTCACGCAGTACGGCACCGACGACACGGTGACGCGCGCCGTCGACACGCGCACGTTCTACATCGTCCCCCGCATGGGCCCCGACGGTGCCGAGCTCGCGATGGCTGAGCGGCCGAAGTACGTGCGGTCGTCCGTGCGCCCGTACCCGCGCACCGACCAGCAGGACGGCTTGATCGCGCAGGACATGGACGGCGACGGGCGCATCCTCATGATGCGCATCGAGGACCCGAACGGCACGTGGAAGGTGTCGACGGTCGACCGGCGCCTGCTCGTGCCGCGCGACGCGACGGAACGCGACAGCGGGCCGTATTACCGGCTGCTCAGCGAAGGCGAAGTCCAGAACTTCGACGGCGTCACCATCAAGGGCGCGCCCGTGCTGCAGGGCCTCGACCTCAACCGCAACTACCCGATCGAGTGGCGGCCCGAAGGCGAGCAGTACGGCGCGGGCCCGTACCCGACGTCCGAGCCCGAGATCCGCGCTGTCGTGCAAGCGATCGTGGACCGCCGCAACATCTGCGCGTTCATCCAGTACCACACGTACTCGGGCGTGCACCTGCGTCCCTACGGAACGCACGCCGACGACACGCTGCCCACGTTCGACCTGCGCGTGTACAAGCTCATCGGCCAGAAGGCCACCGAGCTCACCGGCTACCCGTCGGTGAGCGTGTACCACGACTTCAAGTACGACCCGAAGGACGTGATCACCGGTGTCGCCGACGACTGGGCGTACGACCACCTCGGCGTGCACGCGTGGACGACCGAGTTCTGGAGCCCGCAGCGCGCGGCCGGCATCGAGGACATGAAGTTCATCGACTGGTGGATCGAGCACCCCTTCGACGACGACCTCAAACTGCTGGCGTGGAGCGACGAGCAGCTCGGCGGCGAGGGCTTCGTCGACTGGTACGAGTACGACCACCCGCAGTTGGGTCGGGTGGAGCTGGGTGGGTGGAACACCGCGTACTGCTTCCGCAACCCGCCGCCTCACCTGTTGGAGGCCGAGGTCGCGCCGCACGCGGACTGGGCCATCTGGCACCTGCTCGTCTCTCCTGAGCTCACGCTGCGCTCTGCGTCGGCGGTGCGGGTGGGGGTCGGCGAGGACGCCTGGCAGGTGCGGGTGGTCGTGCAGAACTCGGGGTTCCTGCCGACGCAGGTGACGCAGAAGGCGATCGACCGGAAGGCGGTGCGGCCGGTCGAGGCCGAGATCACGCTGCCCGCCGACGTCGTGGCGGCCGGGGGCGAGGTCGTCGGCGGCGCCGGTGAGGCCCGCAAGGAGCTCGGCCAGCTCGGGGGGCGGGTGCTCAAGCACTCGATGCTCGGCGGGTTCGGCGCCGCGTCGGACCAGACCTACGACCTGGCCAAAGTCGAGTGGGTGGTGCGGGCGCCGGCGGGTACCTCGGTGGACGTCGAGGTCCGCCACGACCGGGCCGGTGTGGTGCGAGCAGAGATTTTGTTGTCTGACTGATGGATTTTGTCATCTGTGGTGCATAGAATCGTCACCATGACGACTGAACGTGAGATCCTGGAGCGCGTCGCTCGGGGCGACCTGGACGTGGACGAGGCCGCCGAGCTCCTCGAGACGCTGACCCCGGAGCGTGGGCCCGAGCCGCCTACGTGGGACCCGCCGCTGCCGCCCCCTCCTCCGCCGGCGCCGTTCGCGCCGTTGCCCCCGCATCCCCCGCACGCGCCGCACCCACCGCAGGCCCCCCTGCCGCCGTTGCCGCCCCAGCCTCCGGGGTGGGGTGAGGCGTTCACGGCGTTCGCACCTCCGGCGCCTCGTGCGCCCCGTTCGCCCCGTTCGCCCCGGCCGCCCCGTCCCCCTCGTCCCCGGGCGGCTCGTGCCGGCAGGGGCGGCGGGCTCGACCCGGACACCTTGATCGGCTTTGCGAGCATGGGCGTGAAGCCCGATTGGATCCGGGCCATGCGCGACGCGGGGCTCGACGACCTCGACCCCGACACGTTGATGGGGTTGGCGAGCATGGGCGTGAAGCCGGAGTGGATCGAGGCCATCCGTGACGCCGGATTGGAGGACCTCGATCCCGACACGCTGATGGGGCTGGCCAGCCTGGGCGTGAAGCCCGACTGGATCCGGGCCATGCGGGAGGCGGGCCTCGAGAACCTCGACCCCGACACGCTCATGAACCTCGCCGCCACGGGCGTGAGCCCCGACTGGCTCCTCGCCATGCAGGGAGCCCTCGACCCGGACGCGACCGCGGGCAGTGTCGACGAGGTGCGCATCGAGATCCGCTCCGAGGACGGGGACGACACCGGCACGGGCACGGGCAACGAAGGGTCCGCGTGAGCGACGGGCTCCCGCTCCCCACGCAGGACCCGTTCGGCCGGGGACCGCTCGTCGTCACCCAGCTCCAGAGCCCCACGACCGGCGTGGTGATCAGCGGCCGGTTCAGCCTCGGCTGGATCGGCCGCCTCACCCCGGAGCAGCTCGACCTCGTCGGTCTGTTGTTGGCGCGCCGCAACAACCTGCAGCAGCTCGCCACCGACCTCGGGTTGTCCTACAACACCGTACGGGCCCGCTTCGACGACCTCGTCGAAGCGCTCGGTCCCGGCCCGGGCACCGGAGCGCCCGGGCCGGGGCCCATTCCCGGGCCCAACATGCCCGACAAGCGGCAGATCCTCAGCCGCCTGGCCGCCGGCGACATCGACGCGGACGAAGCCGAGCGGCTGCTGCGGGGCGGCCGCTGACCCCCTCCTACGAACGCCGCACGACTCACCTCATAGAGTGAACTGGTCACCCGTTCGGGGTCTCTTGCGCACGCCCTCTACGCACGTATGGTGCACGGAGGCGCGGAGGCCGGCGCTCCAGAGGGGCGATCAGAGAGGAACAGGAGACAGGGTGAACACGACCGTAGGCACGGAGAAGCTGACACCGAGAGCCAAGCGGCTCTTCACGCGGGCATACGACAAGGCGATGACCTTGGACATCGACGCGATCGGCGTCGAGCACCTGCTGTTCGCCATGCTGGACGACCCCGACAGCGTCGCCTTCCACGCGCTCGCCCGCTACGTTGACGTCGACACCTTGCGAAGGGACCTGACGGCCATCTTCGAGTCCGAGGGGTATCTGACGGGGTCCACTCGCGTTGTCGACCGGGACGGCAACGTTATAGGGGACACCCGGGAGGGCGGCTGGACCGTCGTCGAGGAGTAGGTCGCCGCGACATGGGGGTCTACCCAGGGCTTTCGCGCCGCGCTTCGTGCCCGGCGGACCGCAATCGCCATCACGTCGCTACTCCTCGTCAGCATGGCGATGCGCGCCGGCTTGCTCTGGTTCGCGGTCGCCCTCGTGGTCGGCGTCGTGTCGACTCTCGTGGGTAGCTGGCTCGAAGCGCGCAGGGGCGGCATCCCGCTCCTCAGCAGCCGCCAAGCCGTCGCCGTCGGTCTGACGACGGGCTTCGTGCCGACGGTTGCTGCTGTCGCGCTGAGCTAACGGAACAGATGAGCTGGCAGAACAGGAAGGGACTTGGCCGCCCGATGCGGACGCGCTTCACCAGGTGCTTCCGTAGGAGGGATCGGCGAAGCGGTCCCCCCGGGATGCCGGTCTTGACAGCGCCCGCTGTCGAACCCGTCAACGGCTGACCAAGGCCAACACCCCGCACCGGGCGAGGGACAGTCGCGCTTTCATCGATCCCCACGAGGGAGCACGGAAGTAGGACTTGTTCCCCGTGAGATCGGGCACGCGTCATGATCCGCGCCGCCGGCGCTGCGCAATTGACGACGAAGTCCGGTACGTCGTCTACGACCCCGGCGGCCGGTACAGCTTTCAACCCAGTCACGCCCGTCCGGTACCTGGAGTTCGACTCCGAGCCCGAGGTCCCCGACGTGCTCTGACCCGCCGAACGAAGGGAATACCCCTCCGCCCTCTGACCTTGATAGTGCTGCACTCAAGTTCGCTAACATCTAGCGACCAAACAACGCTCTCAATCGGAGGCAGCACCCATGCCCAAGGCCGTCGGAATCGACCTCGGCACCACCAACTCGGTCGTCTCGGTGCTCGAGGCGGGCGAACCCACCGTCATCCCGAACGCGGAAGGCGCCCGCACCACCCCGTCGGTGGTCGGCTTCAGCAAGACCGGCGAGGTGCTGGTCGGCGAGGTCGCCAAGCGCCAGGCCATCACCAACCCCGACCGCACCATCCGCAGCGTGAAGCGGCACATGGGCACGGGCTGGGCGGTGGACATCGACGGCAAGAAGTACACGCCGCAGGAGATCAGCGCCCGCATCCTCATGAAGCTCAAGCGGGACGCGGAGAGCTACCTCGGCGACACCGTCAGCCAGGCGGTCATCACCGTCCCCGCGTACTTCGACGACGCGCAGCGCACCGCCACGAAGGAGGCGGGCCAGATCGCGGGCCTCGAAGTCCTCCGCATCATCAACGAGCCCACCGCGGCCGCGCTCGCGTACGGCCTCGACAAAGAGGCGGGCAAGGACGAGACCGTCCTCGTGTTCGACCTCGGCGGCGGCACGTTCGACGTGTCGATCCTCGAGATCGGCGAAGGCGTGTTCGAGGTGAAGTCGACGCACGGCGATCCCCAGCTCGGCGGCGACGATTGGGACGAGCGCGTCATGGACTGGCTCGTGAAGGAGTTCAAGAACACCGAGGGCGTCGACCTGTCCGCCGACCGCATGGCCATGCAGCGCCTCAAGGAAGCCGCGGAGAAGGCGAAGATCGAGCTCAGCTCGGTGCAGCAGACGAACATCAACCTGCCGTTCATCACCGCGACCAGCGACGGCCCCAAGCACCTCGACATGACGCTCACGCGCGCCAAGTTCGAGGAGCTCACCCACGACCTCGTCGACCGCTGCAAGGGCCCGTTCGAGCAGGCGATCAAGGACTCCGGCCTCGCCATGGAGAAGCTCGACCACATCATCCTGGTGGGCGGCTCCACGCGCATGCCGGCGATCCAGGAGCTCGTGAGGTCCCTCACGGGCAAGGACCCGCACAAGGGCGTCAACCCGGACGAGGTCGTCGCCGTCGGCGCGTCGATCCAGGCCGGCGTGCTCAAGGGTGAGGTCAAGGACGTCCTGCTGCTCGACGTCACGCCGCTGTCGCTCGGCATCGAGACCAAGGGCGGCATCATGACCAAGCTCATCGAGCGCAACACCACCATCCCCACGCGACGCACCGAGGTGTTCACCACCGCGGAGGACATGCAGCCGTCGGTCGAGATCCACGTGTTGCAGGGCGAGCGCGAGATGGCGATGTACAACAAGACGCTCGGCAAGTTCCAGCTCGTCGACCTGCCGCCCGCGCCGCGCGGCGTACCGCAGATCGAGGTCACGTTCGACATCGACGCGAACGGCATCGTGCACGTGTCCGCCAAGGACCGCGCAACGGGCAAGGAGCAGTCGATGACGATCACCGGCCAGTCGTCGCTCAACAAGGACGACATCGAGCGCATGGTGCGCGACGCCGAGGCGCACGCGGAGGAGGACCGCCGCCGCAAGGACGAGGCCGAGATCCGCAACGACGCCGACAGCCGCGTGTACCAAACAGAGAAGCTGCTGCGCGAGCAGGGCGACAAGGCCACCGGTCCCGAGAAGGAAGCGGTCGAGTCCGCGCTCACGTCGCTCAAGGAAGCGCTCGACGGCAACGACCTCGACGCCATCAAGAGCGCGACCGAGCGCCTCAACTCGGCGCTGCAGCCGTTCGCGCAGCGTCTCTACGAGCAGGGCGCGACGGACGCCGGCACGCCCAACGGCACGTCGTCGACCAACGCGCCGAACGACGACGAGGTCGTCGACGCCGAGATCGTCGACGAGCAGGGGGCGTAGTACTTGCCGGACATGCCCGAGCAGGAGCCCGTAGTGGCTGAGGCCGACGCCGAGGTCGTCGACGCCGAGTTGGTGGACGACGCAGCCGTCGAGGCGGACGTCGTAGCGGACGTCGTTGCGGACGCGGACGTGGAGATCGTGTCCGCTGAGGACGACGTTGCCGAGGCGGAAGCGGCGATCGTCGACGACCTCAACTCGCTGGAGCGCGAGCGCGACGAGTACCTCGACGCGCTCCGCCGCCTGCAAGCGGACTTCGAGAACTACAAGAAGCGCATGGTCCGCCAGCAGACCGAGCTGCTCGAGCGCGCCGGCGAAGCGCTCGTCGACAAGCTGCTGCCGGTGCTCGACGCGGTCGACCTGGCGCGCCAGCACGGCGCCAACGACGGCGCGCTCGAACCGATCGCCAACGCGCTCGTCGACGCGCTCGCGAAGGAAGGGCTCGAGCGCATCGATCCCGTCGGCGAGCCGTTCGACCCCAACGAGCACGAGGCCGTCGCGCACGAACCCGCGGATCCCGCGGACGACGGCAAGCAGGTCGTCGCCCACCTCATGCGCGCCGGCTACCGCTGGAAGGGCAAGCTGCTCCGCCCCGCGATGGTGAGCGTCAGGGGCTAGGGCCCGGCGGATGGCACACGAGCGGAGCCTGCGGAGCGAGTCATGAGTGCAGCGCAAAGGGAGTGGTTCGAGAAGGACTACTACAAGGTCCTCGGCGTCTCGGAGAAGGCGACCGAAAAGGAGATCAAGGCCGCCTACCGGAAGCTCTCGAAGCAGTACCACCCCGACGCGTCCGGAGGGAACGAGGAGCGCTTCAAGGAGATCTCCGCCGCGTTCGACGTCGTCGGCGACCCCGAGAAGCGCAAGGAGTACGACGAGGTGCGCCGCCTCGGCCCGATGTCGGGCGTGTTCGGCGGCGCTCCCGGCGCGGGCGGCAACCCGTTCCAAGGGTTCACGCAGACGTTCCGCGTCGACGATCTCGGTGACCTGCTCGGTGGCTTCGTCGGCGGCCGGCGCGGGCGCGGAGCTAGCGCTGGCACGCGCGGCAGCGGCCCGCGACGCGGTGACGACCTCGAGGCCGAGCTGCACCTGTCGTTCAACGAAGCGGTCACCGGCGCCGAGACCACGGTCAACGTCACGAGCGACGCAGCGTGCTCGACGTGCGGCGGCACCGGCGCGGCGCCGGGCACGTCGCCGGTCATCTGCCCGACGTGCGGCGGCCGCGGCGTGCGCGACGAGAACCAAGGCCTGTTCTCGTTCAGCCAGCCGTGCCGCGACTGCAAGGGCACGGGCATGAAGGTCGAGACGCCGTGCCGCGACTGCGGCGGCAGCGGGATCGTGCACCGACCCCGCCAGGTGAAGGTGCGCATCCCCGCCGGCGTGCAGGACGCCCAGCGCATCCGCATCAAGGGTCGCGGCGGCGCGGGCACGAACGGCGGCCCCGCCGGCGACCTTTACGTCACGGTGCACGTGGGCGCGCACAAGCTGTTCGGCCGGCGCGGCAGGGACCTCACGATCGCAGTGCCGGTCACGTTCGCCGAGGCCGCGCTCGGTGCGACGGTGAAGGTGCCGACGCTCGATGGCTCGGTCATGTTGCGCGTGCCGCCCGGCACGCCGACGGGCAAGACGTTCCGCGTGCGCGGCCGCGGCGCGCACACGCCGCAAGGCACGGGCGACCTGCTCGTCACCATCGAGGTCGCGGTGCCGTCGAATCTCAGCGACACCGAACGCGCCGCCGTCGAGTCGCTGGCCGAGAACCTCGCGCAGAACCCGCGGTCGCACTTGGAGGTGGAATCGTGAGCGCTCGTGACCGCCGTGCCGTGTACGTGATCTCCGTCGCCGCCGAACTGGCCGGCGTCCACCCGCAGACGCTGCGCATCTACGAGCGCAAGGGCCTGCTCGACCCGGCCCGCACCGCCGGCGGGAGCCGCCGCTACAGCGACACCGACATCGCGCGGCTTCAGCGCATCCAGGACCTCACCGCCGCCGGCCTCAACCTCGAGGGCGTGAAGCGGGTCATGCAGCTCGAGGACGAGGTCCGCCGGCTGCGGGCCGAGATCGAGCGCGTCGCCGCCGAGGCCAAGGAGGCGGTCGACAACGTCCACCGCCACTACCGGCGCGACCTGGTGCTGGTGCGCCAGCTCCCGGACGTCTTCGGCGGCAAGGGCGGTCGCCGGCGCGCCTGAACCCCCGCTGAAGTCCAGGGGAGGCATTCTGCGCATTCTCACGCAAACTGCCCACGCTACGCGCGCAAGCGCTGGCGTATGCACGCAGGGCGTGGTTCACTGCCACGCAGAGTGATGAATCGGAAGGCGGGACAGTGATCCAAACTCGGTATCGGCGAGTACGCCGTGGAGCTGTAGCAATTTCTCTCGGCGCCCTCGTGTGGTTCGGCACGGCCGGCGCGGCGGCGCCTTCCGCGAGAGACGGCGACCCCGGCCGTTCGGCCGAGGCGCCCGGCCAGGTCAAGAAGGCGGACGAGCCCGCAGCCGGCACCGACCCGGCGGCCGACCCCGGCGGCGGGGGCGGGGACACCGCGGCGGCGACCGGGAGCACCGGCCCGAGCGGCGGCGGGGACGCCGGCGGCACGCTCGAGGCCTCGGCAGCTCCCTCGTCCTCGTCTGCGGCGTCCACCTCCACTTCGTCGTCCGGCACCGGGTTCACCGGTGGGGGCCAGGTGTGCGACGGCGACCCGAGTGGCCGCAGCTCCACCGGCAACGGCGCCAATACGAACGGTCCCGGTAACGACTACGCGCACAACTGCGGCGCGGACTCGGCCAACGGCAACGGCGGCGGCAACGCGACTGGCCGGCCGTGCGCGGGCTGCGTGGGCAACGCCGACGACAAGAACCCGCCCGGCCAGTTCAAGAACGGCAACGACAAGAACCGCGGCTACGAGTGCGACGTGAAGGGCAAGCCCAACGGCGGCAACAACGGCGTCGGCAAGGGCAACCCCGCGCACACGCCGTGCAAGCCGACGACGACGCAGACCTGCCCGGACGGCACGCCGCTGCCCGCCAGCGGGACCTGTGGCACGACGACCCAGAGCTGTCCCGACGGCACGCCGTTGCCGGCCAGCGGTACCTGCGGCACGACCACGTCGAGCTGCGTCAGCAATTGCACGCCACCGGGTGGCACGCCACCGGCCGAAGTGCTGAGCGCGTCGTCGGAGCGGCCGACCGAGGTGCTCGGCGTCCAGGTGACGCGGGGCGCGGGCCTGGCGTTCACGGGCGCAGCGACGACGCCGCTGACGGCGACCGCAATCGCGCTCGTCTGCATGGGTGCGGCCCTCGTGGTGATCGCCCGGCGCCGTGACGAGGAGCTGGTGCAGTGCGCGGCCCGCATCGCCGGCCACGTCTGGGTCAGCGCCGCCTAGCCGATCGGGCCACCGAGGCCCGGGAGATCGCCGGTCGGGGGAGGACTCCAGGGGGGAACAGGCGCCACAGGGGAGAGGTTGATAGTCTCACTATCAACTTTCCTGTCAGTGAGGTAAGACTGTGGCGCTTGATCCCAACCGCTGGACGCTGAAGACCCAGGAGGCGTTCGCCTCAGCGTCGGACGCGGCTCGCAACGCCGGCAACCCGGAGGTCACGCACGACCACCTCATTGCCGCCATGCTCCGCCAGGAGGGCACGGTCGTGCTCTCGGTGCTTCAGCGGGTCGGCGTCGCCCCCCTCAGCCTCCGCAACAAGGCGGACGAGGCCGTCGCCAAGCTGCCCCGCGCCGTCGGCGGGTCGGACCCCTCCATCAGCCGGGAGCTGCGCGAGGCGCTGCAGCGCGCCGACGACGAGCGCACCGCGCTGGGCGACGAGTACCTGTCGATCGAGCACCTGCTGCTCGCGCTCGTCGGGCGCATCGGCGTCACGCGCGACGACCTGCTCGCCGCGTTGCAGGAGGTGCGCGGCTCGCACCGCGTCACGTCGCAGAACCCCGAGGACCAGTACCAGGCGCTCGAGAAGTACGGGCGCGACCTCACCGAGGACGCGCGCAAGGGCAAGCTCGACCCCGTCATCGGGCGCGACGAGGAGATCCGCCGCGTCATCCAGGTGCTGTCGCGGCGCACCAAGAACAACCCCGTGCTCATCGGTGAGCCGGGCGTCGGCAAGACCGCGATCGTCGAAGGGCTCGCGCGCCGCATCGTCGAGGGCGACGTCCCCGAGTCGCTGCGCAACAAGCGGCTGCTCGCGCTCGATATCGGCGCCATGATCGCCGGCTCGAAGTACCGCGGTGAGTTCGAGGAGCGGCTCAAGGCCGTGCTCAAGGAGATCGCCGACAGCGAGGGCGAGGTCATCACCTTCGTCGACGAGCTGCACACGATCGTGGGCGCCGGCGCGGCCGAGGGCGCGATGGACGCTGGCAACATGATCAAGCCGATGCTCGCGCGCGGCGAGCTGCGCATGATCGGCGCGACGACGCTCGACGAGTACCGCAAGCATGTAGAGAAGGACCCGGCGCTCGAACGCCGCTTCCAGCAGGTGTACGTGGGCCAGCCTTCGGTGGAGGACACGATCGCGATCCTGCGCGGCTTGAAGGAGCGCTACGAGGTGCACCACGGCGTGCGCATCCAGGACTCAGCGCTCGTCGCCGCTGCCGTGCTGTCCGATCGCTACATCACCGGCCGCTTCCTGCCCGACAAGGCCATCGACCTCGTCGACGAGGCCGCGTCGCGCCTGCGCATCGAGATCGACTCGATGCCCACCGAGATCGACGTCGTCGAGAGGCGCATCCGCCAGCTCGAGATCGAACGCGTCGCGCTGGCCAAGGAGACGGACTCGGCGTCCGCCGAGCGCCTCGCCGCGTTGGATCAAGAGCTCGCCAACCTACGCGAGCAGTCCGACGCGATGAAGGGCCACTGGCAGGCCGAGAAGGAAGCGATCACCGACATCCGCCGGCTCAAGGAGGAGCTCGAAGCGGCGCGCGCCGACGCGGAGCGCTTCGAGCGCGAGGGCGACCTCGCCCGCGCGGCCGAGATCCGCTACGGGCGCCTGCCCGAGCTCGAGTCGCAGGTGGACGAGGCCACCGCCAAGCTCGACGAGCTGCAGAAGACGCAACGCATGCTCAAGGAGGAGGTCGACGAGGAGGACGTCGCCGAGGTCGTGAGCAAGTGGACGGGCGTGCCCGTGAGCCGCCTCATGGAAGGCGAGATGCACAAGCTGCTGCGCCTCGAAGACGTGCTGCACGAGCGCGTGATCGGCCAGGACGAAGCCGTGTCGGCCGTCGCGAACGCGATCCGACGCTCGCGCGCCGGGCTGTCCGACCCCAACCGGCCCATCGGCTCGTTCATGTTCCTCGGGCCGACCGGCGTCGGGAAGACCGAGCTCGCGCGCGCCCTCGCCGAGTTCCTCTTCGACGACGAGCGGGCGATGGTGCGCGTCGACATGAGCGAGTACATGGAGAAGCACTCCGTCGCGCGATTGATCGGCGCGCCGCCCGGCTACGTCGGCTACGAGGAGGGCGGCCAGCTGTCCGAAGCCGTGCGGCGCCGGCCGTACTCGGTGGTGCTGCTCGACGAGATCGAGAAGGCCCACCCCGACGTGTTCAACGTGCTGCTGCAGGTGCTCGACGACGGCAGGTTGACCGACGGCCAGGGCCGCACCGTCGACTTCAACAACACCGTGCTGATCATGACGTCGAACTACGCGGGCGACGTGCGCGAGCACTTCAAGCCCGAGTTCCTCAACCGAGTCGACGAGATCATCCGCTTCCGCGCGCTCACCCGCGAGGACATGGGCGCCATCGTCGAGATCCAACTGCGTCACTTGGAGAAGCGCTTGGCGGCGCGGCGGCTGTTGCTCGAGATCACGGCCGAGGCCCGCGCCTGGCTGGCCGACCGCGGCTACGACGAGGACTACGGCGCCCGCCCGCTCAAGCGGCTCATCCAGAAGGAGATCGGCGACGTCCTCGCGGGCGCGCTGCTCGAAGGCCGCTACGGCGAGGGCGACACCGTCACGGTCGACGTCGCCGGCGACGACCTCGCGCTGAAGTAGCCGCCAGCACGGCGAGGCCGAAGGCGAGCGCGCCCGGCCAGGTACACGGAACTTGCGCGATTGGGCCGCGGTACTCGCGGTTCTTGTCGCGCTGAGCGTCCCGGATGGCCCAGACTGGCGGGCGTGCTCCAACCCTGGACGTGTACGTGCGGCCAGCGCAACGCCGGCCCCGCGCCGTGCCCGCGATGTCTCACGCCCGCCCCGCCCGACGTGGTCGCGCACCCCGTGATCGCCGCTGACCTAGCTCACCGCCAGCCCAGGTGGCTCGCGCCCATGGCGATGGTGGTGGCGCTCCTCCTGCTCGCGGGCGGTGTCTCCGCGTTCGTGGTGGACGGCGGCGACACGCCGAGCGTGAGCTTCGAGGGGCGCACGATCGTCGTGTCGCCCGACCAGCCGCCGCCGACCCTGCCCGGCCTCGACGGCGAGGTGGCGGCCGCGCTCCCCGAGATCATGCGAGTCGTGCAGGACAAGCGCGGCCTCCTGTTCAAGAAGCCGGTGCGGGTGACGCTGCTCGGCGACGCGGCCTTCCGCGCCCGCCTCAAGGAGACCAGCGAGTCCGACGAGGAGGACCGCGAAGAGCTCAAGACGGCCGAGCGCGTGCTCCAGGCCTACGGGCTGCTCGACCGCGGCGTCGACCTCGACAAGGCGACGGAAGCCCTGCTCGGCGATGCGGTCGTCGGCTTCTACGACACCGAGAAGGACGACCTCGTCGTGCGCGGCGAGAAGCTCACGCCGTACGTACGGAGCACGTTCGCCCACGAGCTCACGCACGCGCTGCAGGACCAGTGGTTCGACCTCGACCGCGAGGACATCGAGGACCGTGACGACGAGGCGTCGCAGGCGTTCACCGCGGTGATCGAAGGAGACGCGGTCCGAGTCGAGCAGCTCTACCTCGACACACTGCCGCCCGAGCAGCAGAAGCAGGCGGAGATGGAGGAGCTGAGCGCGGGCGGAGGCATCAGCGCTGACATCCCGCGGATCCTGTTCGAGCTGATCGGGTTCCCGTACGCGATTGGCCCGACGTTCGTCACCGAGGTCGTGGCCAACGGCGGACAGGCGCGACTCGACGAGGCGTTCCGCAACCCGCCCACCACCACCGAGGAGATCCTTCACCCCGAGGTGTTCCTCGCCGGCGAGAAACCCAAGGCGGTGAAGAACCCCGAACCCGACAAGGGCAAGAAGGCCATCGACCAAGGCGTGCTCGGCGAATACGGGTTCCTGCTCGTGCTCGGGCGCCTGCTCGACCTGCAGGACGCGCTGCCTGCGGTGCAAGGGTGGGGCGGCGACCGCTATGTCGCCTGGCGCGACGGCGACCGCACGTGCGCGCGCACCAACCTCGTGATGGACACGACCGAGGACGCGCGCGAGATGCGCGCCGCGCTCGTCGCTGCAGCCAAGGAGCGGGACGAGATCAAGGTCGGCGCGGTCGGCGAAGTGCTCACGTTCACGTCTTGCGGCTGACGCCGGTCGCCGGCGCGTCGACGTCGACCACGAGCGTCACCGGCCCGTCGTTCACGAGCGCAACCTGCATCTCGGCGCGGAACCAGCCGGTGGCGACGCGCGCGCCCCTGTCCCGCAGCGCGGCGACCACCGCGTCGACCAGCGGCTCGGCCTGCTCGGGCGGCGCGGCGGCCGACCACGACGGCCGGCGGCCCCGGCTCGTGTCCCCGTAGAGGGTGAACTGGCTGACGACGAGGATCTCGGGTTGGGCTGCGTCCGCCAACGACCGGTTCATCACTCCCGCCTCGTCGTCGAGGACGCGCAGGTGCCACAGCTTGTCGGCCATGCGGGCTGCGACGGCGGCGTCGTCGGTGTGGGTGACGCCGAGGAGTACGCACACCCCGGCCCCGACCCGGCCGACGGTCTCGCCGCCGACCGATACCGAGGCCTCTACCACCCGCTGGACCACCGACCTCATCGCGCGCAAAGGCTAAGCTGCGGCGTAATCCCGATCGAGATCGAGGGAGCGTCGCGTGCCCGGCACGGTCGTAGTGGGCACCCAATGGGGTGACGAGGGGAAGGGCAAGCTCACCGACCTCCTCGCCAAAGAGATGTCGATGGTCGTCCGCTACCAGGGCGGCCATAACGCCGGGCACACCATCGTGGTCGACGGCGAGACGTACGTCCTCCAGCTGATCCCGAGCGGCATCCTCTACCCGCACATCACGCCGGTGATCGGCAACGGCGTCGTCGTCGACCCCGCCACGCTCATCCGCGAGATGGACACGCTCGAGTCGAAGGGCATCTACACCGGCAACCTCAAGGTGAGCGGCAACGCCCATCTCGTGATGCCGTACCACCAGGAGATCGACGCCCTCACCGAGCGCCGGCTCGGCAAGAACAAGCTCGGCACCACCAAGTCCGGCATCGGCCCCGCGTATGCCGACAAGGCCAGCCGCATCGGGCTGCGCGTGCAGGACCTGCTCGACGCCAAGATCTTCCGCGAGAAGCTCGACGTGGTGTTGAAGGAGAAGAACCAGCTCCTCGCCAAGATCTTCAACCGCCTCCCGGTCAACGCCGACGAGCTCGCCGACCGCTGCCTCGACGAGTACCTGCCGCGCATGCGGCCGCTCATCACCGACACCGTCTCGCTCGTGCACGAAGCGCTGGAGGCAGGCCAGCACGTGCTCTTCGAGGGCGCGCAAGCGACGTTCCTCGATCTCGACCACGGCACGTATCCGTTCGTCACGTCGTCGAACCCGGTAGCGGGCGGCGCGTGCGTCGGCGCCGGCGTCGGGCCCATGCACATCAACCGTGTCATCGGCATTGCCAAGGGCTACGTGACGCGCGTCGGATCGGGCCCGTTCCCCACCGAGCTCGAAGGCGACGAAGCCGATCAGCTCATCGAGTGGGCCGAGGAGTTCGGCTCCGTCACCGGCCGGCGCCGCCGCGTCGGCTGGTTCGACGCGGTGATGATGCGCCACGCCGTGCGCCTCAACTCGTTGACCGAACTGGCGGTTGGCAAGATCGACAAGCTCGACCAGTTCGACACCATCAAGGTATGCGTCGCGTACGAGATCGACGGCAAGGTCGTGCGCAACCTGCCGTACCACCAGTCCGAGCTGCACCGCGCCGCTCCCGTGTACGAGGAGCTGCCCGGCTGGAGGTGCGACCTCACTGGCGCGTTCGAGCCGCACCATCTTCCGCAAGAGGCGCACGACTTCCTCGATCTCCTCAAGCGTGAGTGCGGCGTCCCCATCCACATGGTCGCGGTCGGCCGCGCCCGTGACCAGTTCGTGCACCTGCCATGACCACGGCCCTTCGTGTGCACGTCGTCGGCAGCGGGGGACGCGAGGACGCGCTGCGGTACGTGTTGGCGCGGACGGCCGACGTCGTCGATGCACCGGACGGCGCGGACCTCGTGGTGGTCGGGCCCGAGGAGCCGTTGCGCGAGGGTCTCGCCGACCGCCTGCGCGCTGAAGGGAGAGTCGTGTTCGGGCCCGGCGCCGACGGCGCGCGCCTCGAAGGGTCGAAGCAGTGGATGAAGGAGGTGCTCACCTCCGCCGGCATCCCCACCGCCGCGCATGCCTCGTTCGGCCCCGGTCTCGACGCGCTCGACGACGCTGTCGCCTTCATCGATTCGTTGGACGGCGGCTACGTCGTGAAGACCGACTACCTCGCGGCCGGCAAGGGCGTCCTCGTCACCGAGAACCGCGCCGAGGCTGTGGCGGACGCGCACGCCAAGCTCGTGCACGGCGGCATCGTCGTCGAGGAACGCATGACCGGCCCCGAGCTGTCGCTGCTCTGCGTGTGCGACGGCAAGAGCGCTGTCGCGCTGTCGCCCGCTCGCGACTACAAGCGCGTCGGCACCGGCGACGTCGGGCCGATGACCGGCGGCATGGGTGCGTTCGCGCCCGTCTCGGACGTGGACGGCGACGCCATCGCCAAGTCGATCGTGCAGCCGACGCTCGACGCGCTGCGCGAGCGCGGCGTCGACTACCGCGGCGTGCTCTACGCGGGCTTGATGCTCACGGCCGAGGGGCCGAAGGTCGTCGAGTTCAACGTCCGCTTCGGTGATCCCGAGGCGCAGGTGGTGCTGCCGCGTTTCGCAGGCGACCTCGCCGCGTTCCTGTACGAAGCGGCCACTGGCGACCTGCGCACCGCGCCGTCGTTCGTGGACGACGCGTGGGTGACTGTCGTGCTCGCGTCGGAGGGTTACCCGACCGGTCCGGTGCGCACGGGCGACGTGATCGAGGGCCTTGGCGATGCGGAAGCAATGGACGGCGTGGTCGTGTTCCGCGCCGCCGTGTCCGAGTCGCCGGAGGGGCCGCGCACCGCGGGCGGGCGGGCGTTGAACGTCACCGGCTACGGCCCGACGTTGGAGGTGGCGCGGGACCGCGCCTACGAAGGTGCCGCCCGCATCTCGTGGCCGGGCATGAACTACCGGGAGGACATCGGCAGGTGAAGGTCGCGATCCTGATGGGTTCCAAGAGCGACGCCGAGAAGATGCAGCCGGCGCGCGAGATGCTGGAGCGCTTCGGCGTCGAGCACGAGGTGTGGCAGATGAGCGCGCACCGCACGCCCGACGTCGTGCGCGAGTTCGTGAGCTCGGCGCGCGACAAGGGTTTCGGCGTCGTGATCGCGGCCGCCGGCATGGCGGCGCATCTCGCGGGCGCGTGCGCGGCGCACACGACGCTGCCGGTGATCGGCGTGCCGATGTCGGGCTCGAAGCTCGACGGCGTCGACGCGCTGTACTCGACCGTGCAGATGCCGCCCGGCATGCCCGTGGCCACCGTTGCCATCGACGGCGCCGCGAACGCCGCGTTGCTGGCGGTGCAGATCCTCTCGCTCGGCGACGAGGATCTGGCGAAGTTGCTCGACGAGCACCGGTCGTCGTGGAAGGCCGAGAGGCTCGACTCCTGACATGGACGACGTGCTCGCGTCCCGTTACGCATCCCGCGAGATGGTCGACCTGTGGTCTGCCGAGCACAAGGTCGTGCTCGAACGCAGGCTGTGGCTCGCGGTCCTGCGGGCGCAGGCCGAGCTCGGCGTCGAGGTGCCTGCTGGTGTGATCGAGGACTACGAAGCGGTCGTCGACAAGGTCGACCTCGACTCCATCGAGCGGCGCGAGCGCGTGACGCGCCACGACGTGAAGGCGCGCATCGAAGAGTTCTGCTCGCTGGCCGGCCACGAGCACGTGCACAAGGGCATGACGTCGCGCGACCTCACCGAGAACGTCGAGCAGCTCCAGGTGCGTGACGCGCTGCGGTTGGTGCGCGACCGGTTGGTCGCGGTGCTCGCAAGGCTGGCCACCCGCGCCGTCGAGTACCGCGACCTGGTGATCGTGGGCCGCTCGCACAACGTCGCCGGCCAGCCGACGACGCTGGGTAAGCGGTTCGCCACGTGCGCGGAGGAGCTGCTCGTCGCGTTCGAGCGCATCGAGGAGTTGCTTGCTCGCTACCCGCTGCGGGGCATCAAGGGCCCGATGGGCACGCAGCAGGACCAGCTCGACCTGCTCGGCGGCGACGTGGCGAAGCTGGACGAGCTGGAGCGAGTTGTCGCGCGCCACCTCGGCTTCGACCGGGTGCTCACGAGCGTCGGCCAGGTGTACCCCCGCTCGCTCGACTTCGACGTGGTGTCCGCGCTCGTGCAGGCCGCGTCGGCGCCCGCCAACCTGGCCAAGACGGTCCGCCTCATGGCCGGCCACGACCTCGTCACCGAGGGCTTCCGCGAGGGGCAGGTCGGCTCGTCCGCCATGCCGCACAAGATGAACACGCGCTCGACCGAGCGCGTCAACGGCCTCGCCGTCGTATTGCGCGGCCACCTCTCGATGGTGAGCGAGCTCACCGGCGATCAATGGAACGAGGGCGACGTGTCGTGCTCGGTCGTGCGGCGGGTGGCGCTGCCCGGCGCGTTCTTCGCCTTCGACGGCTTGGTCGAGACGTTCCTCACCGTGCTCGACGAGTTCGGCGTGTTCCCGCACGTGGTCGAGCGCGAGCTGCGCCGCTACCTCCCGTTCCTCTCGACCACAGCGCTCCTAATGGCGATGGTGCGCGCCGGCATGGGGCGCGAGGAGGCGCACGAAGTCGTGAAGGAGCACGCGATCGCCGCCGCACTGGAGCTGCGCGGGGGCGCCGAGCACAACACGCTGCGGGAGCGCCTCGAAGCCGACCAGCGCGTGCCCGCCATCGACGTTGATGTCACGCCGGACGCGGGCGCGGCCGAACGCCAGGTCGCCGCTGTGGTCGAGCGCGTGAAGGCCGTCATCGACCGCCATCCCGAAGCTGCCGCCTACACCCCAGGAGCGATCCTTTGACGTTGAAGCACCTCTACTCCGGCAAGGTCCGTGACATCTACGACGCGGGCGACGACCAGCTGCTGTTCGTCGCCTCCGACCGCATCTCCGCCTTCGACGTGGTGATGGCCGAGCCGATCCCCGACAAGGGGCGCGTGCTCACGGCGATGACCGCGTTCTGGCTCGATCAGCTGTCCGACATCGCGCCCAGCCACCTCGTGTCGGTGGACGTCGGCGACCTGCTGCCCGGCGCGGCAGGCAGGGCGATGCTCGTGCGCCGCGCCGACATGCTCGAGATCGAGTGCATCGTGCGCGGGTACCTCTCCGGCTCGGCGCTGAAGGAGTACCGCTCCAGCGGCACCATGCACGGCACGACGCTGCCGCCCGGGCTGCAAGAGGCCGACCAGCTGCCCGAGCCCGTGTTCACCCCGTCGACCAAGGCGGACACCGGCCACGACGAGAACATCTCGTTCACCCACGCGTGCGACATCGTCGGTGACGACGTCGCCAAGCGGGCGCGCGAGCTCTCGCTGGCCGCGTACGAGCGGGGCGCCGCGCTGGCGCGGGCCAAGGGCATCATCATCGCCGACACCAAGTTCGAGCTCGGCTTCATCGACGGCGAGCTCGCGCTGTGCGACGAGGTGCTCACACCCGACTCCTCGCGGTTCTGGCCGGCCGACGCATGGCAGCCGGGGCAGACGCCGCCGTCCTTCGACAAGCAGCCCGTGCGCGACTGGCTCGAGTCCACCGGCTGGGACAAGACGCCCCCTCCGCCCGCGCTGCCCGACGACGTGGTGACCACGACGCGCGAGCGCTACGTCACCGCGTACGAGCGCATCACGGGCTTGTCGTTCTCGGACTGGTATGGAGTAGGAGCGTGACGTTCGACGTGCTCGTCGAGGTGCGGCACCGGCCGGGCATCGCGGATCCGGCCGGCGCCACCATCGAGCGGGCGTTGCCCGCACTCGGCTTCGAAGGCGTAACCGGGGTGCACGTGGGCAAGGCCATCCGCTTCTCGATCGAGGCGGACGACGAGCGCGCCGCTCGCGGCGCGGTCGAGGAGATGTGCAAGCGCTTCCTCACCAACCCCGTGATCGAGGACTTCGAGGTCACGATCGCATGACGGCGCGCGTCGGTGTCGTGGTCTTCCCCGGGTCAAACTGCGAGCACGACGTGGTCGAGGCGATCACCACGGTCGGCGGCAAGGCCGACCTCGTGTGGCACGGCGAGCGGTCGCTCGACGGGTTCGACGCCGTCGTGTTGCCGGGCGGCTTCGCCCACGGCGACTACCTGCGGCCCGGCGCCATCGCCCGCTTCTCGCCGGTGATGTCCGCAGTCGCCGATTTCGCTGCCGCCGGGGGGCCGGTCGTCGGCATCTGCAACGGGTTCCAGGTGCTGACCGAAGCAGGGTTGCTGCCGGGCGCGCTGCAGAAGAATCGCGGACTCAAATTTCTTTGTACGGAGGTCGAATTGGAAGTCGTCACCACCAATTCGGTCCTGACGCGGGACGGCAAGGTCGGTGACCGCCTGCGCGTCCCGATCAACCACTTCGAGGGCAACTACACGTGTGACGAGGCCACGCTCGACGCGCTGATCGCGGGGGACCGGGTGGTGCTCAAGTACGTGCAGAACCCCAATGGGTCCGTCGCCGACATCGCCGGCATCTGCAACGAAGGGCGCAATGTCGTCGGCCTCATGCCCCACCCCGAACGGGCGAGCGACCCGCTCCTCGGCTCGTCCGACGGGGTCGTTCTCTTGCGATCCTTCTTGGGCGCTGCGTAGTCCGGGACGCCGAGCGGGTCCTGTCCCTCAGGGGCCCTCCCGGCCGGGGCCCCTACCCCAGCCGGGCCCCTCCCCTACGGGCCACCCGCTCGGCGTCCCTCCACGCCAAGCGAGCGCCCGTCGTCGGGTCGCCGTTCACTCCAATCAGGCGCCGCGGCCGATCCCGGCCTTCTTCAGGGTCTGGGGCGATACGCCGGCTTCCCTCCACGCGGCGTAGGTGATGCCTTTGCGGGTGCCGTACTCGCGGGCGGCCTTCACGAACGCCTTTTCGAGATTGGCAAGGTCGACCGTCTGGCTCTTGCTCGCGAGCTCGCGCTGGAGGTCGATCCGCTGTTGGATGAGATGGACCCGTGACAACGGGTCAGCCGTTGGCAGCCTGCGCTCGACATCCGCAAGCTGTCGCTTGATGGAATCGGGGGTGCGCTTGCGCCCCCGCTTGGGCTTGTGAAGCTCGAGAGCTTCGAGGTAGGTCCGAACGGCCCGTCCTTGCTCACGTCCCAATGCGAGTGCTTCTTTGTGCTGCTTGGACATGGGGGTACGGGCGCGTTTCCTGGCGGTGGCCTTTGTAGGAGGCATGAGCGACAGTATTGCCGAAATAAGGCTCTAGGTTCAACGATGCCATTTTGGCGTGCGGTACGTTCCGGTCCGTGCCCGACGAGCCCCTCCACCGCTCCCTCGGACTCACCGACGACGAAGCCGCCGAGATCGAGCGCATCCTCGGCCGCCCGCCGAACCATCTCGAGCTGGCGATGTACTCGGTGATGTGGTCGGAGCACTGCTCGTACAAGTCGTCGAAGCTGCACCTGCGGCGCCTGCCGACCGAGGGCCCGCACGTGCTCCTCGGCCCCGGCGAAGGGGCCGGCGTGGTCGACGTCGGCGACGGCATCGCGGTCGCGATGCGCATCGAGTCGCACAACCACCCGTCCGCCATCGAGCCGTACCAGGGCGCGGCTACGGGGGTCGGCGGCATCCTGCGCGACGTCTTCACGATGGGCGCGCGCCCGATCGCGGTGATGGACCCGTTGCGCTTCGGCACGCTCGACGACCCGCAGACGCGCTGGATCTTCGAGGGCGTGATCTCCGGCATCTCGGGTTACGGCAACTCGGTTGGCGTCCCCACCATCGGCGGCGAGACGGTGTTCGACGAGACCTACGCCGACAACCCTCTCGTGAACGTGTTCTGCCTCGGCGTCATGCCGCGCGAGCGCCTCGTGATGGGACGGGCCACGGGCGCCGGCAACCTCGCGGTGCTCATCGGCGCGTCGACCGGGCGTGACGGCATCGGCGGCGTGTCGGTGCTCGCGTCCGCGGGGTTCGGCGCCGCCGAGGTCGAGGCGGCCAAGCGGCCCTCCGTTCAGGTGGGCGACCCCTACGAGGAGAAGCGCTTGATCGAGGCGTGCCTCGAGCTGCTCGACCGCGGCCTCGTCGTCGGCGTGCAAGACCTCGGCGGCGCGGGGCTCACGTGCGCGACGTCGGAGACCGCTTCGAAGGGCGGCTCGGGCATGGACGTCGACGTGTCGGCCGTGCACTTGCGCGAGGCCGGCATGGAGCCGTTCGAGGTCATGACGAGCGAGAGCCAGGAGCGGATGCTCGCCATCATCCGGCCCGCTGACCTCGACGAGGTGCTCGCGGTGTGCGAGCGGTGGGAGGTGCGCGCCGCGGTGGTGGGCCGCGTCACCGGCACCGGCCGCTTGCGCGTGCTGTCAGGCTCCGCTGGGTCGCCTGACACCGTGGTGCTCGCGGACGTTCCCGCCGCGTCGCTGGAGCAGGACGCGCCGGTGTACGACCGCCCGCGCACCCGGCCCGCGTGGCTCGACGACCTGCAGGCGCGCGACCCGTCGTCACTGCCGGCGCCGGCCGACGCGGGTGCCGACCTGCTGTCGCTGCTGTGCGACCCCGCGTGGATCTACCGCCAGTACGACCACCAGCTGTTCCTCAACACGGTGGCGGCGCCGGGCGGCGACGCCGCGGTGCTGCGGTTGAAGGCGCCTGGCTTGCCGCCGACGCGGCGCGGCCTCGCCGTGTCCACCGACGGCAACGCGAGATGGTGCGCGCTCGACCCGCGGCTCGGCACCGCGATGGGCGTGGCCGAGGCCGCGCTCAACGTCGCGTGCGCGGGGGCGCGGCCGATCGCGCTCGTCAACTGCTTGAACTTCGGGAACCCGGAGCACCCCGAGGTGATGTGGCAGCTCTCGGAGTCGATCGACGGGATGGACGAGGCGTGCCGCGTGCTCGACGTCCCCGTCATCGGCGGCAACGTGTCGCTCTACAACGAGACGCGCGGGCGCGACATCGACCCGACGCCGATCGTCGCCGTGCTCGGGCTGATCGAGTCCCTGGAGCGACCTCCTGTCGGGATGGCGCTCGTCGACGGCGGTGTCCTCTTGCTGCTCGGCGCCGTCCCCGGCGCCGCTGCAACGCCCACGCTCGCCGGCTCGCTGTGGGCCAAGCAGGTGCACGGCTTCACCGGTGGTCGCATGGCGCCGCTCGACCTCGTGTTGCACGCGGACCTCGTCGAGCTCGTCGGCGCGTTGGTGACCGGCGGCTTGGTCGCCGGCGTCCACGACGTATCCGATGGTGGGCTCGGCGTCGCGCTTGCGGAGATGGCGGTGTACTCGGCCCGGTCGGGTGCCCCCGTCGGCGTCGAGGTGACAGCGGGCACGGTGCCCGACCACGCCACCTTGTTCTCCGAGTCGCCGTCGCGCGCCGTCGTCTGCGTGCCCGAGCCGTCCGTCGCGGAGGTCGTACGCCGTGCCGATGCCGCTTCTGTCCCCGTCGCCGAGCTCGGCCGGGCCACGGGCGACCGCATCGTGATCGGCACGTTGGTCGACGTCCCCGTTAGCGCCGCCGTGGCTGCGGCCGAGGGTGCGATCCCGAACGCGCTGACGCCGGCGGCGCACGGCTGACCGCCATCGTCACGTCGGTGACGGACTGTATGCAGAGACTTCTCGCCGCGAGGTGTACGAGGAGACCGGATGGCACGTCCATCCCGGTTCGGTGTCGGCGATTGGCTTCCTGCACCTGTACAACCTCGGCGAGCCTCTCGATCCGTACCCCCATCCGGACACGCTTCAGCTCGTCGTCACTGCGACCGCTTCGACACGTGCAACCGACGCTTGGACCGACGTCGAGGGCTACGAGCTGTCCTCCCGACTGGTGCCGCTCGACGAGGCGTGCTCGTACGTGAGCCAGGACGAACCCATGTGCATCCCGTTCCTGCGTTCGCTGGCGGCTGCTCGCCCGAGGGATCTGTGAGCCAAAGCGCCCCCTTGCCGGCCACGCACGGCTGACCGCAGCGTCGTAGCCTGCCCGCCGTGACCAGCGAGATGGGCGGCAACGGGGAAGACGGCGGTTCGCGGCGGAGGCGCGAACGCGAGCGGGAGCGGGCGGATCGGCAGCGCCCGGCGCTGCCCGCGGTGCAGCCGAAGCACATCGTTCGCGGCGCCGTGCTCGTGGTGGCCGGCGCGCTCGTCCTGATCCTGGTGGTCACGATGCTCGGCAGCGTGAAGAAGACGCCGCGCGACCAGATCGGCATCTCCTACGGCGGCGGGCCGATCGAGGGCCAGCACTTCCAGCGCGTCGTGAACCCGGGCTCGAACCTGTTCGTGAACGGTTTCGCCGACAAGCTGTACCTGTATCCCGTCACGCAGCGGAACTACATCGTGTCCCGCCGCGACGACGAGGGCGACGTCCACGGCGACGACGCCTTCACCGCGCCGTCGAAGGACCGCATCCCCGTGCAGTTCCAGGTCGCCGTCTACTTCAAGCTCAACACCGACAAGCTGCGCAAGTTCCACGAGCAGATCGGCTTGAAGTACCACGCCTACACCGAGAGCGGCTGGGACCGCATGCTCAACGACTCGTTCCGCCAGCAGATCGAGTTCGCGCTGCAGCGTGAGTCGCGCAAGTACGAGGTGGCCGACATCTACGCGAACGCCGAGGTGCTCGTCACCATCCAGGGCGAGGTCGGGTCGGTGCTCAAGGAGAACGTCACCGAGATCCTCGGCGACGAGTACTTCTGCGGGCCGACGTTCGAGCCCGGTGACCCGTGCCCCGAGTTCACGTTCACGGTGAAGCACATCGACGTCCCCGAAGGCGTGCGCGCCGCCTTCGAGTCCAACCGCACGTCGGAGATCGCGGTGCAGACCAAGCGCAACGAGGTCGCCCAGCGCGAAGCGGAGGCCGACGCCATCCGCAAGTTGAACGAGGCGCTCGCCATCGCCGGCGACAACTACGTCATGCTCAAGGCGATCGAGTCGGGCAAGATCGACTTCTGGGTGATCCCCGAGGGCCAAGCGCTGTCGCTACAGACGCCGGCGCGCCAGCCGGGGTAGCCCCAGCCCGCTCCGGCGGACGGCACGAGCAAGGGGACGCTGCTGAGATCAGGAGCGCGGCGTTCCATCGTGACGACAGACGTGTGGCGCTCGGAGACAGTTGCACGCGCAATTGGGCGCGATTGAACGCTGACGTAACACCCTTTTCCGCGCCCAATTGCGCGTGCAACTACTTGGCCGTTAGCCCGGTAGCCGACGTAACCAGCCTGCTACGGCCGCCGCTCCAGTAGCTCGTCGAGCAGGTCGTCGGGCACGTCGAGGTCGCCTGCCCCCACGCCGACGGCGAGGTCGGGCTTGTACGTGCCGTGGTAGTCCGACCCACCGGTGACGGCGAGCCCGAGCTCCCGGGCCATGGCGACGAGCGTGGCGCGTTCGTCCGGCGAGTAGCGGCCGTACACGCACTCGACGCCGGCCAGCCCGAGGTCGCGCAGCTCCTCGACGGTCGCGCGCAGCTCGCTGGTGCCGGCGCCGAGGTCGAGCGACAGCGGGTGGGCGAGCACCGGCACGCCACCGGACACACGGGCGAGAGCCAGCGCGTCGCGAGGTGACAGCCGCTCCTTCTCCACGTAGCCGGGCCGCCCTTTCGCCAGCCACCGGTCGAAGGCGTCCTGCGCCGACGACGCCCGCCCTTCGCGCACGAGCAGCGCAGCGGCGTGGGGCCGTCCCGCGCCGCTGCCGCCCGCTTCCTCCAACAACGCCTCGTAGGACAGGCCGAGGCGCTCGCACATGACGGCGTTGCGCTCGTCCCGCACCCGCTGGAGCCGCACCAGCTCCTCGCCGAGAGGTCCCCCGGGGTCGTCCACGAAGTACACGAGCACGTGCATCGCCCCGATGGCCGCCGGCACCGCGCACGACAGCTCGCAGCCGGCCACCACCTCGATGCCGAGGGCGCGTCCCGCCTCCGTCGCCGCCGGGAGGCCGTCGACGCGGTCGTGGTCGGTGAGGGCGACCGCCGTGCACCCGGCCGCTGCCGCCAGCTCGACGACCCGTGACGGCGGGTCCGAACCGTCGGACACGGTCGAGTGGGTGTGCAGGTCGAGCACCGGCGGACGGTAGCCTGGGCTCGTGAAGGGCGGGTACGTGGACCCCGACGCGGACACCCCCAAGGAAGCTTGCGGCGTCTTCGGCGTGTACGCGCCGGGGACGCATGTCGCGCACCTCGTCTACGACGGCCTGTACGCCTTGCAGCACCGCGGCCAGGAGTCGGCGGGGATGGCGGTGTCCGACGGCGACATGATCACCGTCGACAAGGACATGGGCCTCGTCACCAACGTCTTCAACGACTACAAGCTCGCGGCGCTGCCCGGCCACCTCGCCATTGGCCACACGAGGTACTCCACCAGCGGCAGCAGCACGTACCGCAACGCGCAGCCGGTGCACCGCTCGGCCGGCCGCGCCGACAGCCCGAGCACGTTCGCCCTCGCCCACAACGGCAACCTCAGCAACACCGAGAAGCTCGCCGCCGAGCTGGGCATGCTGCCGGGGCTGATCGCGAGCGACAGCGAACTGGTCGCCGAGCTCGTCGCCAGGGCGTATGCCGTCACGCCACGCAGCGACGGGCGCGAGCTCGAGATGGCGCTCGCGCACGTGCTGCCGCAGCTCGAAGGCGCGTTCTCGTTCACGCTGATGGACGAGGGTCACTTGGTCGGCGTGCGCGACCCCAACGGGTTCCGGCCGCTGTGCCTCGGCAAGATCGACCCGCACGGCTGGGTGTTCGCGTCGGAGACGTCGGCGCTCGACGTGATCGGTGCCCACTTCATCCGCGAGATCGAGCCGGGCGAGATGGTGGTGATCGACGCCGCTGGTGTCCGCAGCAGCCGCCCGTTCCCGCCGGAGCGCATCGACCCGCGCCTGTGCCTGTTCGAGTTCGTGTACTTCGCCCGGCCCGACAGCGTGCTCTACGGCCAGGAGGTGCACGTCGTCCGCCAGCGGATGGGCGAGCTGCTGGCCGAGCAGGCGCCGGTCGACGCCGACCTCGTGATGGGCGTGCCGGACACGGGCGTGACGGCCGCGGAGGGGTACGCGCGGCGCAGCGGCATCCCGTTCGGCCAAGGGCTGATCAAGAACCGCTACATCGGGCGCACGTTCATCGCTCCCGACCAGCGGCTGCGGGAGGCGGGCGTGCGGCGCAAGCTCAACCCGCTGCGCCAGTCGATCGCGGGCAAGCGGTTGGTGGTGGTGGACGACTCGATCGTGCGCGGCACCACGTCGCGGGCCATCGTGAAGATGCTGCGCGAGGCGGGCGCCACCGAAGTGCACTTCCGGGTGATGAGCCCGCCGTACCGGTGGCCGTGCTTCTACGGCATGGACACGGGCACCCGTGCCGAGCTGATCGCGGCGAACATGACGGTGGGCGAGATCAAGGATTACCTCGGCGTCGACTCGCTGGCGTACGTCACGCTGGAGAATCTGACTGCTGCGGTCGGCGTTCCCGGCGCGGGGTTCTGCACCGCGTGCATGACCGGCGAGTACCCCGTCGACGTTCCCGTCACCTTGCGCAAGGGCGTGCTCGAGGGCAACGACCTGCCCTCACCCGACCTTGTCTGAGCCCCCCAAGAAGCTCACGTACGCGGAGGCGGGCGTCGACGTCACCGCGGGCGAGGACGCGGTGCGGCGCATCAAGCGCCACGTGCAGTCCACCTACCGGCCCGAGGTGATCGGCGACATCGGCGGGTTCGGCGGGCTGTTCGAGTTCCCTCGTGATCGGTACAAGCGCCCGGTGCTCGTCGCGTCGACGGACGGCGTCGGCACGAAGGCGTTGGTCGCCCGCATGGCCGGGCGCTTCGACACCATCGGCCTGGACCTGGTGGCGATGTGCGTGGACGACCTCGTGTGCCAGGGTGCGGAGCCGCTGTTCTTCCTGGACTACATAGCGGTCGGCAAGCTCGAACCCGACCACATCGACGTGCTGGTTGAGGGCGTGGCGCGCGGTTGCCGCGAGGCGGGGTGCGCGCTGATCGGCGGCGAGATGGCCGAGCACCCGGGTGCCATGGAGCCGGGCGAGTTCGACTTGGTCGGCATGGCGGTGGGCGTGGTCGAACGTGACCGCGTGTTGACCGGCGAGGACGCTCGTCCGGGCGACGTCTTGATCGGGCTGCCGTCCCCTGGCTTGCGCTCGAACGGCTACTCCCTGGCGCGCAAGGTGTTCTTCGAGGTCGGCGGCCGATCGCTGTCCGACCCGGCGTGGCCCGGCTCGCCCCGTTCCCTGGCCGACGAGCTGTTGGAGCCGTCGGTCATCTACGCGCCGGCCGTAATGGAGCTACTGCGACGTGTGGACGTGCGCGCTGTCGCGCACATCACCGGTGGCGGCATCGTCGGCAACCTGCCCCGCGCGCTGAACGACCGCGTCGACGCGGTCGTCGACCGGCGATCGTGGGAGCCGCCCCGTGTCTTCGGCGAGATCCAGCGGCTGGGCGAGATCGACGACGACGAGATGGCTCGCGTATTCAACCTCGGGCTCGGCATGATTGTCGTCGTTCCTCGGAGTGATGCGTTCCGGGCGTTGGACGTGCTGCGGGATGCCGGGCACCGCGGCGCTGCTGAGGTCGGCGAGCTCGTCGACGGCCGCGGCCAGCTGCATTTGCGGCGCTGAGCCCGCTGCGATGGGCGACGGCATCTACCCGCGGCCTGCGTACGAAGATCCTGTCGCCGCGGTCGAGTGGCTCGTCCGCGTGTTCGGCTTCACGGAGCAAGCCGAACCCCAACGGCTCTGAGCTCACTTGCGCTTGTCATGAATCTGCTGCATCATGAATATATGAGTGACTCGCCATTTCGTGATCTGGCACAGGAGATCGCACGGAACAGTGACTACATCACCATGTCGGTGAATTCAGACCGGGCTCGATCACATGGATGGTGGAAGAACTTGGTTGAGTACGGAGCGTGGGCGGGCCCAGGAACGACGCGGGTCGGCCCTCCAGACCCTGAAGCCTTGTCCGGGATCGCAAAGTTGTTTGGAGTCACCGAAGACCAAGTGGCAGCAATGGTCGCTGCAGACTGGTATGGCGTCGGCTCAGAGTCTGAGCTTTCGGCTCGGGTGTTGCGTCTGGGGCCGTTGATCGATGAGCTCGAGGTCGTCGACGCGAAACTTGTCGAGCGCCTTATTCATCGGCTCGCGAGCTGATCTGCCCTCACCATGGTCCGGGCGCTGCATGTGGAGCGCCATGATGACCAAGCGGGCGAACTCGGGCCTTGCCAAGCGCTTCGGTGACGCGCACGAGTACGGCGACGACATCCAGCTCATCCGCGAGCGCGACATGGACCTGCACAACAACTCCTGGGGCAGGCTCGCTGGCAGAGAGTTGGAGGGCAAGTCACAGCGGGCGGTTGCGGACCGATGCCAATCGTACGCGCGCAACAGGAACCTGACATGGTTCAAGGCCGGATGACCGCCGCTCGGTGGCGAGCACCGCTGCTCGTTGTCGTTTCTGCTGTCGTGGTGCCTTTTCTCGTCACCGGCTCGTTCCGCGCTCTGCCGGGTGCCACACCGTTCTTCATGCCGTTCGTGCTGATGCTCGTGGCGGCGGTCGTCATCGCCGTGGCGGCACCGGCGCGGTTCCGACCGGTGAGCATCGGGATCGTGCTCGGAAGCGTGCTCTACGCCGTGCTGCTGCTGTCGATCACCGCGGACATGGCCGGCGTCTGAGGCGCAGCCGAACGCCTAGTACGCCAGCACTTCCCGCGCGGCCTGGGCGATGTCCTCGACCTGCGGGAGGATCGCCTGTTCCAGCGAGGGCTCGTACGCGACGTGGCACCGCTGCGCGCCCACCCGCCCGACCGGCGCGTCCAAGTCCGAGAAGCACTCCTCGGCGATCCACGCCGCGATCTCGCCGCCGAAGCCGACCGACTTGATGTCCTCGTGCACCACCAGCACACGTGACGTCTTGCGCACGGACTCGGCGACGGTCTCGTGGTCCCACGGGATGAGGCAGCGCAGGTCGACGATCTCGACCGACGCACCGTCCTCGGCCTCCAACCGCTCCGCCGCCTCACGCGCCAAGTGGGTCGTGTAGCCGTACGTCACGATCGTCACGTCAGAGCCCCGGCGCACGTAGTCGGCCCGGCCCAGCGGCACCCGGAAGTCCGCAGGGGGGAACGGGTCCTTCGCAAAGGGCTGCCGGTACAAGCGCTTGTGCTCCAAGAAGAGCACCGGGTCCTCGCACTCGAAAGCGGTGCGCAACAACCCGACGACATCACGGGCGCGTGACGGGTACATCACGATCAAACCGGGCACGTGGGCGAAGATCGACTCGCCGCATTGCGAGTGCCAGATCGCACCACCCGACAGGTAACCGCCGATGGGGATGCGCAACACCATCGGGCACGTGAACGCACCGTTCGACCGCCAGCGGATGGTGGCCGCCTCGGTCTTGATCTGCGTCATCGCCGGCCACACGTAGTCGAAGAACTGAACCTCGGGCGCGGGATGCAGTCCCCGTACCGCCATGCCGACGGCACGCCCCACGATGTTGGCCTCGGCCAGCGGCGTGTTGAAGCAGCGGGCGATGCCGAACGACTTCTGCAGGCCGAGGGTGGTGCCGAACACGCCGCCCTTGCCCTCGACCTCGTCGATCACTTCCTCGGGCGCGTCGGCCACGTCCTCGCCGAACACACGGACGCGCTCGTCACGCGCCATCACCTCGTGCAGCGTGCGGTTGACGGCGTCACCGAAGGAGATCGGCGCCGGGTCCTCGACGGGACCGTGCGAGCGACCATCCCCACCAACGTCAGGTACGACGATGACGTTCTCGAGCACCGTCTTCGGGTCGGGCCGGCGGGCGGCCAGCGCCTCCCGGGCAGCGACCGCAACCGCTTCCTTGGCCTCGGCGCGGATTCGAGCCGCGTCCTCCGCCGGCAGCACGCCGCCGCTCACCAGCGCCTGCTCGAGCAACAGGATCGGGTCCTTCTCGATCTCCTCCTGAAGCTCGTCGGCCGGCCGGTACTTGCTCTGCGTGTCGGCCGCCGAGTGCGAGTACGGGCGAGTGACCTTGGCGTGGATCAGCCCAGGGCCCTCGCCCGCGCGTACTCGCGCGATCGCCTTTGCGCCCTCGCGCCGCACCTCGAAGTAGTCGCGACCGTCCATCTTGTGGACCGCCAAGCCGCGGAACCCGCGCACGAGCTCGGAGATGGGCGCAGGCGCCTGGTCCGACGAACGCACCGAGATCGCGTAGCCGTTGTCGGCCACCACGAACAGCACGGGCAGATGGAGCTTGCACGCGGTGAGGAGCGACTCGAAGAACTCGCCCTCGCTCGTCGCGCCCTCGCCGATCGACACGTACGTGACCTCGTCGCCGTAGGCCTTGATCTCGCCGCCGCCGCCGAGCGACGAGCGACCGGCGATGTAGCGCGCCGCCTCCGCACACCCGACCGCGGGAATGCACTGCGAGCCGGTGGCCGACGACTGCGTGACGATGTTGAGGTGCTTCGCGCCCCAGTGGCACGGCATCTGCCGCCCGCCGGACGCGGGATCGTCGGCAGACCCGACCGCTTCCAAGAGGATCTCGGTCGGCGTGACGCCCAATCCCAGCGCCAACGCGCGGTCGCGGTAGTACGGGAAGAACCAGTCGTACGCTGGCCGCAGGTGCCGCGCCAGAGCCAAGTACAAGGACTCGTGGCCGGCCCCGGAGATCTGGAAGAACACGCGGCTCTGCTTCTGCAGGCTGATCTCGCGGTCGTCCAGCGCGCGTGACACGCACGCGAGCCGGAAGTCCTCGATGAGCTCGTCGACGGGGACGCCCCGGTACGACGCCGAAGCCTCCTGCGCCTCCCTGGTGGTCATGCCGAGTCCCCCCGTGATGTCCGGAGCAGCTGCACCTGCGACAGCTGTTCGATGCGCCGTTCGGCCACGCGGTCGGCCGCCTCGGCAGTGCTGATGCCTTCTGCTACCGCGGTCTGCAACACCGCGGCGAGGGTGTCGAAGATGCGGCGCACCTGACCGTAGGCGCGCTCGCGGTGGTACCCGCGCAGCTCCTCGGAGACGTTGATCACGCCGCCCGCGTTCACGATGTAGTCGGGCGCGTACAACACGCCCGCCTCGGCCAGCAGGTCGACGCAGCCGGGGTCGGCGAGCTGGTTGTTGGCGGCGCCGACCACCGCGGTGCAGCGCAGCTCGGGGATCGTGGCGCGGTTCAGCGCGCCGCCCAGCGCGCAGGGTGACCAGATGTCGCAGTCGGTGGCGTGGCTCTTGTCGACGTCGGTGGGCTCGGCGCCGAAGTCCTTGGCTGCCCGCTCGACGGCGCTCTCGTTCACGTCCGCCACGGTGACGTGCGCCCGCTCCTCGACGAGGTGGCGGCCCAGGGCGTAGCCCACCTTCCCCACGCCCGTGATGGTGACATGGCGCCCGGCCAGCGAGGCCTCGCCCCACAGGTGGCGGGCCGTGGCCTTCATGGCGTGGAGGACGCCGTAGGCAGTGGCCTCGGACGGGTCGCCGCTGCCGCCGAGCGATCGTGACACTCCTGTTACATGCCGGGTCTCCCGCCGGATGATGTCCATGTCGGGCTGGGTGGTGCCCACGTCCTCGGCGGTGATGTACCTCCCTCCGAGGCCGTCGACGAACCGGCCGTAGGCGCGCAGCAGCGCCTCGGTCTTGACGGTCGCCGGGTCCCCGATGACGACGGCCTTGCCGCCGCCCAGGTCGAGCCCGGCAGCGGCCGACTTGTACGTCATGCCCTTGCTCAGCCGGAGGACGTCCTCGAGGGCGGCGTCCTCGTCGGGGTACGGGTAGAAGCGGGTCCCGCCGAGGGACGGGCCCAGCTTGGTGGAATGGATGGCGACGATCGCCCGCAGGCCACTGCTGCGGTCGTTGCAGAAGACGATCTGCTCGTGGGCGTGGGCGTCGCCATTGACGCGTTCGAACACTTGCACGCCGGTTCACGATACAAGGCGGGTCGCCTGACTAGCCCATTCGGGCGCACCAAATGACACAGAGGAGCTATCGACCGCAAAGGGTTCCGCCCGTACGTTCCGGGTAGCAAACGGACAATCCCTGAAGGGACAACGATGGCCGACAGCCCCAATCCCGACGCACTCCTCACTCCGGCTGAGGTCGCTGCGCTCTTCCGAGTGAACCCGAAGACGGTCACGCGGTGGGCGCGAGCCGGCAAGATCACGGCAATCCGCACTCTCGGCGGGCACCGGCGCTTCCGGGCGTCCGAGATCCGCCGCTGCCTCGAGCAGATGGAGCGCGAAGGCGCGTAGCGCGCCGGCACGACCCTGACCCCTGAATTGGCCCCGGCGCCGCGTCCTGCGGTTGATTGGGGCCCGTGGCAGCACTCTCGGCTTCCTACTCGGTCCGGATGCGCGTCGAGCAGGACGACGCGCCCGGCATGCTCGGGCGGCTGGCCACCGCCATCGGCGACGCCGGCGGCAACATCTCCGCTCTCGACATCGTCGAGGTGCGCGGTCCTCGCATCGTCCGCGACGTCACCGTGTTCGCGGTCGACGAGGACCACGTGCAACGCATCCGTGCCGCGGTCGAGGCGTTGCCCGGCGTGCACGTCGAGAGCGCGCGGGACCGCACGTTCCTCATGCACGAGCGCGGCAAGATCGAGGTGCGCTCGCGCGTTCGCCTGCAGAACCGCGACGACCTCTCGATGGCCTACACGCCCGGCGTGGCCCGCGTCTGCCGGGCGATCGCCGAGAACCCCGGCGACGTCCACAAGTTCACGATCAAGGCCAACACGGTCGCGGTCGTGACGGACGGCACCGCGGTGCTGGGGCTCGGTTCGCTCGGCCCGCACGCGGCGCTGCCGGTGATGGAGGGCAAGGCGCAGCTCTTCAAGGAGTTCGCCGGCGTCGACGCGTTCCCGATCTGCCTCGACGTGTCGTCCGCCGACGAGCTCGTGGACACCGTGGTGCGCCTCGCGCCCGTCTTCGGCGGCATCAACCTGGAGGACATCGCCGCTCCGCGGTGCTTCGAGGTGGAGGGGCGGCTGTGCGAGCTGCTCGACATCCCCGTGTTCCACGACGACCAGCACGGCACCGCGGTGGTGGTGCTCGCCGCGTTGGAGAACGCGTTGAAGGTCGTCGGCAAGGAGATGACCGAGCTCAAGGTGGTGATCGTCGGCGTGGGCGCAGCCGGCGTCGCCATCACCAAGATGCTGCTCGCCGCCGGCGTCCCCAACGTGATCGGCCTCGACCGCAAGGGCGCGCTCTTCCCCGGCCGTGACGACCTCGACGCGTCGAAGCAGTGGTTGGCTGATCACACCAACCCCGAGCACCGCAAGGGCTCGCTGCACGAGGTGCTGCCCGGCGCCGACGTGTTCATCGGCGTGAGCGGCCCTGGCACGCTGCAGCGCACGGACCTGCGCGTCATGAACGACAAACCGATCGTGTTCGCGCTGGCCAACCCCGACCCCGAGATCCTGCCGGAGGACGCGGAAGGCCTCGCCGCGGTGATGGCGACGGGCCGCAGCGACTACCCGAACCAGATCAACAACGTGCTGTGCTTCCCCGGGATCTTCCGCGGTGCGCTCGACGCGGGCGCGCGACGCATCACCGAGAACATGAAGCTCGCCGCGGCACGGGCGATCGCGTCCGCGGTGCCCGAGTCCGAACTGTCGGCGTCGTACGTCGTGCCGAGCGTGTTCAACCGCCACGTCGCCGAGTTGGTCGCGACCGCGGTCGCGCAGCAGGCCGAAGTGGACGGCGTGGTGCGGCCGTCATGACCGCGACCCGCCCGATCGAGGCGGTCACGTTCGACCACTGGAACACGCTCGTGTACGAACAGCCCGGCGCGTTGCGTGACAAGCGGCTCGACGCGTGGATGGGCGTCCTCGAAGGTGTCGGGTTCGCGGTCGAGCGCCAGCGCCTCGAAGCCGCGTTCACGACGTCGTGGGAACGCTTCGTCGCCACGTGGCACTCGGGTGAAGGGCAGTACACCGCGGTGGAAGCCGCGATCGACATCGTCGAGGAGCTCGGCTACGAGCTGCCACCCGGCGTGCACGACGAGCTCGCCGCCGCGTACACGTCGACCGATGGCGTCACGCTGCACCTCGTGGACGGTGCGCGTGAGTGCCTGTCAGTCCTGCGCGACGCGGGGCTGCGGCTCGGCATCGTGTGCGACGTCGGCATGACCCCGTCCTCCGCGCTGCGCGCCAACCTCGCGGGCCACGAGGTGCTTGCCCTTTTCGGCCACTGCTCGTTCTCGGACGAGGTCGGCGCTTACAAGCCGTCGCCCGTCATCTTCGAGGACGCGCTGCGGGGCCTCGGCGGCGTCGCACCCGAGCGCGCCGCCCACGTGGGCGACCTGCGGCGTACCGACGTGGCCGGGGCTCAGGCGCTCGGCATGGTGGCCGTGCGCTTCACCGGCGTGTTCGACGACACCGGCGACGGCTCGGAGGGCCCGGACGGCCTGCCCGAGGCCGACCACGTGATCGGCGACCTGCGCGTGCTGCCCGACGTGTTGGGTCTCACCTGAAGATCCGGTTCGTCTCGTCACGGGCCCGGCCCCTCGAACGATAGGAAATGGCAGAGTGCAATGTTCGAGGGCCCTGAACGTTGTTGTGTTCAGTCCAGTGCTGGGGGTTGTGCAATGAAGCGCAGTCTTGGCGCCGTAACGGCGGCCATCCTGTTCCTGTTCGTCGGTCCCATCGGCCTCGCCCAGGCCGACCCCGACCCCGACCGTCCCACCGGGCACGATCGCGCCTGCTCGGTCGGCAACCCCGACAAGAACAACCCCCACTGCCAGAACGGCAACGCCGCTGGTAGCGGCAACCCGTCCGGTGGCGGCAGCGGTAATGGCGGCGGCGGTGGCGCGCCGGCTCCTGCGCCCCCTCCGGATCCGTGCCCGGGCGATGCCGACTGCGACGGCGTGCCGAACGGCTCCGACAACTGCCCGGCCCACTCGAACGCCTCCCAGTCCGACCTCGACCGTGACGGCTTCGGCGACGCGTGCGACGGCGCGCCCGGCGCGCCGGACCGGGACCACGACGGGGTGCCCGACAGCACCGACAACTGCCCGACCGTGTTCAACCCCGACCAGAAGAACACCGACGGCGCCGGCGACGGTGGCGACGCGTGCGACGCCGACAACGACAACGACGGCCACCCCGACACCGCCGACAACTGCCCGGACGCGTGGAACCCCGGCCAGGAAAACTCCGAGCCGTCCAACCGGCGCGACGACTGGGGCGACGCCTGCGATGTCGACGACGACAACGACGGCATCCCCGACCAGGCCGAGGGCGCGACCTACGAGGTGAGCCGCCGGGTCGAGGGCGTCGTCGGCTACGCGGGCGACGAGGGCCGGCGCGTTCTCGGCACCGCTGCCGCGGCGGTGAACGAGGCCGCGAAGGCGATCGGCGACCGCCTTCCGTAACTGACGAGAGCGGAGCTCGGCGCGCAGCTCTGCAGCGACCGCGCACGCTGGGCGACCTCGCTCGTGCCATGCGCCGTTATGTCCGCCATCCTTGTGCCATGAGGCAGATCGTCAAGCCGGGCACGCCGTTCTGGCGTCGCGTGCTCGGCTCATCCGTGGACAGGGGTAGGGCGGCGCGCCTACAACGATGGCTCGCGGCTGGGGTGCTCGGCGCGATGGCTGTCGGCACGGCGGTGGTGGGGCTCGGCGCAGTTGGTCCCGGCACGAACGAGGTACTCGTGGTCGCCGGCGCCGCGCTCATCTTCGGTGCGCCGCTCTCCCTCGGCATCGCCTCCGCGGTCGCCGTGCGCGGCGTGGAGTCCGTCACCTCGCGTTCGCCCAAGCTCCGTGGCGTACCGATCACCGGACACGCGCTCGCGTTGCTCGAGGACATAGACGCCCGCTTCGCCTATGCCGAGCGCCTCGTCGGCGAGATACCGACCGGCATCGACTGGCCCGACGTCGAGGAGTCCGTCGACGCGTTGCTGTGGGAGGCGGCGGAGGAGGCGGCCAAGGTCTCCGCCATCGACGCGGAGGTGCACGACATGCGGTATGCGGAAGCGGGCACCGCCCAGCACGTCTACCGCCGCGAGCTGCAGCTGCGGAGCGAGGAGCACCGGCACCTGCTCGAGGACCTCCAGCGCGAAGCGGAGTCGCTTGCCCGCACCGCGGGCAATGCCGCGGCGGCAGCGAAGGTGGCGCTGGCCCGCACGGGTTCGCTCGCCGCCCTCGACGTGGCCATGCCGACGCCGCGCGGTCTCGTGGCGCGCGAGGCGCTCGAAGCCGCGCGCGCCCGCTTGGCGATGCTCGCCGATGTGTGGGCCGAGATCAGCGAAGCTGAGCGTGACGTGCGCGCCGCGCAAGCCACACTCGAACGCGGCGACACGTAGTCAGCGCAGCCGGTCAGCGCGTCAGCGCGCGGCGAGCGCCTGCCCGATGCGCAGCCACGCGCTCGTCGCCGCGTACACGGTCAGCGCGGCGGGTGCGACGAGCCCCCACACGGCGACCGAAGCGGGCCCGACGAGGCCGAGGAGGGCGAGGGGGCCGGATGCCCGCTGCGGGCTGCGCGACACGGCGAGGCGGTGCTGCACGTACGCGCCGAGGACCGCGACGGCGATGAGCGCGACGAACGCGACCAGCGCGGGCCCGCCGGCAGCTAGCGCGGCGGAGCCGGGCGCGGCGAGGTCGAGCCCGGCGAAGCGCATCGCGGTGGCGCCCGTCAGGTGGCGGTACAGCCGGCTGCGCGGGGACAGGTACGACGGCGCGAACCCGTGCGCATCACGGCGGGTGAGTCCCTTGAGGACGCGCAGCAGCACGAGGAACAACGGCACCTGAGCGAGCGGGAGCAGCAGCGCGGCCGCGGGCGAGGTGCCGCGCGCGCGATGCAGCTCGCGCCGCGCCGCGTGCGCGGCGAGCGGGTCATCGCGGTGCCGCTTCTGCAGCCGCACGAGCTCGGGTCGGAGCGCGGCAAGGCGGCGCGCCGAGCTCGTGGCCTTGGCGGTGAGCGGCCACGTCAGCGCCGTCGCCAGCGCGGCGACGCCGGCGATGGCGAAGCCGTAGGACGGATAGAGCTCGTACAGCGAGGCGATGACGGCGGCCGCGGCGCGGCAGGCGGCGTCGACAAAGGTGCCGACAACGGCGAAAGGCATGGGTCCTCCTCAGGACGTTCGTAGATGCGGATCAGCTGTTGGGACGGCGGGGCCGCCGGTTCAACAGCGGAACGTCGAGAGGAGGAAGCGGGACGGCTGGGGGCGGACCGCTCTCGTAGCCGCGCCGCGGTGCGCGGGCCTGCCGTGCACGGGTCCGAACGGTGACGTGAGCGGGATGCCGCGCAGCGCGTCGAGGAGTGCGAGCCCGAACAGGAGGGCGAGCAGCACGAGCGTGGCGTCCGGCGTGACGGCGGACGCGGCGGACGCGGCGAACGCGGCTACGACCCAGATCACGCCAACGACGCTACCGGCGCGCCACGCGCGTCGCCAATGCCCACGTCGCGGGGGCGCGCGCTTGTTCTTGTAGCGCCCGCGCTGCCTACGTGTTGTCGAGCGCGCGGGTGAGGAAGTCCAGCTGGTCCGGGAGCCTCGACCGCCACGTAGCCGTGTCGTGGAAGCCGGCACCGAACCGCGCGGTCGCTTTCGGGAGACGGTCGGCGAGGTCGCGGTTGGCGCGGGCGAACGGGTCGTCGTCGCCGCAGTCGATGCGAACGTTGGCGTTGTCGAGCTTCGCGAGGCGAGCCGGCGCGAACAGGTCGTTGCGGGCGAAGTCGGGCCGGTCGTCGAACGCGCCTTGCGCCGTGTCGCCCGCCGAACGCCAGATAGCAGCACCGCTCGTCGTGACTGCGCGCACGACGTCGCTGTGGTCGGCGGCCGCGAGCAACGCGCCGTAGCCGCCCATCGACCAGCCGAGCAAGAGCACCGGCACCGCTTCGGCGGCTCCGTTCGCTCCGTCCGCGCCGCCGATGAGCCTGGGCAGCAGATCGTCGAAGATCACCGCTTGCGGGTCGCGGCCGTCCTTGCGGCGGTGCCAGTACGACGCCTCACCGCCGTCGACGCTCGCCACCGTCCAAGGCAGCTTCCGCTCGGCGACGAAGCGGTGGACGCCCATCACATCGAACGCGTAGGCGTCGTCGCCTCTCCTCCCATGGAGGCAGAGCAGGACCGCGGACGGGTGCCCGGATAGGGGAGACGCGACGCGGTACGAGACCTGTCCCGATGGCATGTGCGCAGTGGCGAGGACGTGCCGCTGGACCTCGACGTTCGCGGCGACGCCGGGCACGTCCGCGTCGGGCCCGTCGAGCACGCCGGCCGCGTGCAGCCAGCGGCGGCCGCGGTGGGTCGTGCCCGCGACGACGGCACCCGCGGCCGCGGCGGTCACCGCGACGCCGGTGCCGAGGAACGCCCGTCGGGTCATCGTCCGCATGGCAGCCATCATCGTGCTGCTGCTGCCACTGTCGTGGCCGGACTCCGCTCGGTACGCTTGGTCGTCGGCGCCGCCGCGCCGGAGCCGCGCCAGGGAAGGGCGGGAACATGCGCAGTCGCACGTCCGAGAAGCCCGGTGCTGATGTCGATCGCCACCCGGTCACGCCAGCACCCACCGAAGACCTTTCGCCCGCATCTGCGCCGCCCTACGAGCGGATGTCCGCGACGAAGGTCGCGTCGCTGCAGCGATCAGCCGGCAACGCGGCCGTCGCCGGTCTCGTCCGCCCTGCACTCCCGGTCCAGCGTCACGCCGCCGGCACCGAGCTGCCGAAGAAGGAGCAACAGACCGAAGAGGTCAAGAAGGCCGAAGCTCCTCAGGCGACGCGGACGTCGACGCAGGAGAAGGAGCAGGTCAAGGCGGCGTCGGCGGCCGGCAAGGAGTTCCAGAAAGCGCAGAAGCTCACTCCGGGCGCCATGAGCCTCGCCGGCGCGCAGTCGATCCTGCAGGGCGCGTACGGCGACGTGAAGGACATCGTGCCCGGCACGATCGTCATCCTCCCCGACCAACCCGCGTGCGCGGCCAAGTACGACGAGGTCTGCATCGCCGCGGGGATCATCAATCCCGCGACCGGCGTCCTGTGGGCAGCCGGTGACTGTGCAGCCGGCGACGCAGCCGCAGGCGTGCAGACCGAGGGCTTCGCCTGGCAAGGCGTCGTGTACGTGAACGGTGCGACGACGCTCGTCACGGCCACGGCCCACGAGATCTTGCACAACAACGCCAAGGACACCTTCCGCGGTGCCGTCGGCGAGACGTTCAACGAGGGCATGACCGAGTTCCTCGCCCGCAAGGCGCTGAAGGCCTCGGGTGTGAAGGTGCCGGCCACGACGGCGTACCCAGATCAGGTCAAGCTGACCGAGAAGCTGATCGACTTGATGGGCGAGAAGACGTGTACCGACGCGTACTTCAACGGTCCCGATGACCTCATCAAGAAGTTCGAGGACTTGAAGGGTAAGGACAGCTGGGCCGCGCTGAAGGCACTCGCCGAGGCGCTCGACATGGACGGCACGACCAAGGCCCTCAAGACATCCTTCAAGTCGTGGTGGAGGAAGAAGTAACGATGTTTCGCCGCAACAAGAAGCCTGCGGACGGTGCCGGCAACACCGGTGATGCCGGTCATGCCGGCGCCGACGGCGTCGGCGTCGAGGTGCACCGGTTCAGCAACGAGGCGTTCGCGCTCGCTCGCGCGTTCGCGCAGAAGGACGGTTCTCCCGACGAGTCGAAGGAGCGGGCCCGCGAGATGCAGGAGCGGTTGGCCGACGTCGTCGCCCTTGCCCGCACCTGTCCCGCCGAGCGGCAAGCCGATCTGAACCGGGTGCTCTCCGACGCGCGCCTCGACCTCAACTACGTGCTGTCCGACGGCACCATGCCGACGAGCATCCGGCTGGCGCGCGCCATCGCAGACTGATCCCGTCGCCGTTGTGGTCGGGACCGGCGTCGATCCGGTGACCTGCCGCTTTCAGGTGCGATCTTCGCTTTCGGCTGCGATCGCGCCTTCGTGGTGTATCTGGGGAAGGCCCTACTCAGGGGCCATGTTCGGGGTATCCGCCAACGACCAGCTCAGACCGTGGTGTGCCCCGATGCGCCCAGTGCTTCTGGCACGGATCTGGCACGCCATCACCTGAAGAGAACTCGCGCTC
>Ga0299907_10000011_pt1 | contig 52646 bp, 52 predicted proteins | sample RVTome_16_FD_198680 | JGI IMG/M metagenome (GOLD analysis project Ga0299907, IMG submission 198680) | Soil microbial communities from uranium-contaminated site in the Upper Colorado River Basin, Wyoming, United States - RVT152D67 (version 2) ...
CTTTGCTCGTAGTCCCAACGGGATTTGAACCCGTGTCTCCACCTTGAGAGGGTGGTGTCCTAGGCCACTAGACGATGGGACCGAGTGCCCCGCTCGGGGCTGTGCCAGGATATCGAACGCTCCGCTGGCCTCGGATGATTCCACTTCTAGTCTTGTCCTATGGCCCTGCTGTACAGCGTTGGCCACGGCCGCCGACCGGTCGATGCGTTCCTCGAGCTCCTTCAACCGCCCGGGATACGGCGCGTCGTCGACGTTCGGGCCACGCCTTCCTCACGCCGGAACCCGCAGTTCAACAAGGCGGCGCTCGAGTCAGTGCTCGCCAAAAACGGCATCGAGTACGTCTCGCGCGGCGCCGAGCTGGGAGGTCTCCGCACACCTCGTCGGGACTCTCGTCACGTCGCCCTCCGGAACGACGCGCTCCGCGGCTACGCCGATCACAAAGAGACGGATGAGTTCGGCAACGGTCTCGATTGGCTGCTCCGGACTGCCGCCGAGAGGCCCACTGCCTTCATGTGTGCCGAGTCCGACTGGCGGCGCTGCCACCGGTCGGATCCTCTCTGACGCGATCGTCGCCGCCGGCGGCCGCGTCGTTCATCTCCTCGACGGCGTCCACGAGGAGCACGTCCTTCACTCGTCGGCGAGGATCGAGGACGGCCGCCCCATCTATGACCGGCGCGTTCAACGCTCGCTGCTCTAATTCTCTCCCTGCGCGCGCGTGAACCCCAGCTCTCCGTCGAACTCCTGCAGCTTCTCGATGTGCATCCACCGGTGCTTGGTCGACACGCGCTGCAAGAGATCGTGGACCGCGCCATCCGACAGGTCGCCAGGGTCCTGCTTGATGATGAACCGGCACGCGTAGTGATCGACCATGTCGGCCGTCGCTCCGGTCGGCGGGAACACCTGCCGTCCTCGGTTGGACACCGACTTCAGCTCGAGGTTCGTGTCGTCGGTCAGCGCGCGGAGGCTCGTGCCGAGCTCCTCCGGATCGAGCGGCGACTCGACGAACAGGTCCAGTCCCACCACCGCGCGCTCGGCGGGCCGAACGAAGTCGGGCCTGGACGCGACCGATGGCAACGAGATCGGTTTGTAGTCGCGCACCTGCCACCGCTTCGAGCGCTTGCCGAGGTTGCCGATGATCGCGTCGGTGTACGCGCTCGTCGGCGTGCCCTTGTCGTAGCCGACGACGTCGCCCGTCAACGTTCCCTGCTCGAGCGTCACGAGGATCGCGTGCTCGATGTCCGCTGCGGCGTCGAACTCGCCGAGGTGCCGAAGCATGAGAACGGCCGATAGCACGACCGCCGTCGGGTTGATCACGTCCTTGCCCGCGTACTTCGGCGCGGAGCCGTGCACCGCCTCGAAGATCGCCACGTCGGTTCCGATGTTCGCGCTCGGCGCGTACCCGAGCCCGCCGACGAGCGCCGACGTGAGGTCGGAAAGGATGTCGCCGTTCATGTTCGTCGTCACGATCACGTCGAACTGCTCGGGGCGCTTCACCAGTTGGTGCGCGCAGTTGTCGACGATGACGTGATTCGCCTCGATGCCCGAATACTCCGGCGCGATCTCCTCGAAGGTGCGCTTCAACAAGCCCTCGGAGAGCTTCATGATGTTCGCCTTGGTGGCGCAGTGAACCTTCTCGCGTCCCTCCGCGATCGCCAGCTCGAACGCGAAGCGCACGATCTTCTCGCAGCCCTTCCGGCTGATGAGCTTGAGCGCCTGCGCGACGCCCGGCGTCTGCATGTGCTCGATCCCCGCATAGAGGTCCTCGACGTTCTCGCGAACGACGACGAGGTCGATGCCACGTCCGCTGTACGGCGTCGTCACGCCGGGGAGCTCACGGACGGGGCGAACGTTCGCGTAGGCCTCGAACAGCTTGCGGAGCGTCACGTTCGCGCTCTTCTCTCCGAATCCGACGGGAGTCTCGAGCGGTCCCTTCAACACAACGCGGGTGCGGTCGATCGACTCGATCGTCTCCGGCGGGACGCCAGAGGGGAGTCCTTTCTTGAAGACCTCGGCGCCGGCCTCGCGTTCGTCCCACTCGATCTTCGCGCCGGTCGCCTCGACGATCCGTTGGGCGGCGCGTACGCATTCGGGGCCGATGCCGTCGCCGGGGATGAGCGTGACGTGGTGGGTGGCCGTTCGACTCATCGAGAAATCCTCCGTGGGCGGGACGGCGGCATCCTCTCACGGGCGTCACGGACTCCCGGCGTCGGCGGTGTAGGCTCGGGCGTGCCTCACGTCCTTCGTCGTGCCCGCACGCTCGCGCTGCTTTCGTGCCTCGTCGCGGCGGCGTGTTCCGCTCCTTCGGAAGCCATGCCCGAGGCAAACCAAAGGAGCATGGGTCCGACGACCACGCAGCCGGTTGCGTCGTCTCCGTCGCGCTCACCGGACGACGTCTCGGGTTTGACGAAGCTCCAGCAGGCGCGGGCGCGCTTGAAGCACCTCATCTTCATCGTCCAGGAGAACCGGTCGTTCGATCACTACTTCGGCACGTTCCCCGGCGCCGAGGGCATCCCCATGCGTGACGGCACACCGACGGTGTGCGTTCCCGACCCGATCCTCGGCACGTGCGTTCCGCCGTACCACACGAGCAGCCAGCTGCAGGAGGGAGGGCCGCACGGCGAGGCCCACTCCGACGCCGATGTCAACGGCGGCCGAATGGACGGGTTCGTTCGCACGGTGATCGACGGCCCGATGCACTGTGCCGACCATCGCGACGATCCGGCGTGCGAGAGCTACCTGGGGCCACAGGGTCAGCCCGATGTCATGAGCTACATGACCGATCGGGAGATCCCCAACTACTGGCGCTACGCGGAGGAGTTCGTCCTGCAGGACCACATGTTCGCGCCGGCAGACTCGTGGACGCTTCCGGCCCATCTCTACTTGGTGTCGGCCTGGGCGGCGCGATGTGAGGACCCTCGTGACCCGATGAGCTGCGTCTCCGAGCTCGATCCGGCGGAGGAGCTCCAGATCCTCAAGTCGCGCGAGGACGTCCCGCTGTGGGCGTGGACCGACATCACGTACCTGCTGCACGAGCGCGACGTGAGCTGGGCGTACTACGTGGGCGACGACACGTGCTTCTTCGGCTGCCGCCGGAACCCGCGCGGCCGGAACACCGTCATGCAGCAGACGCCGCTCCCGTGGTTCACGACGGTCCGGCAGAACCACCAGATCGACAACGTTCGGGGCCACGCCGAGTACTACGAAGCGGCTCGCGCCGGGACGCTCCCGTCGGTGTCGTGGATCGTCCCCTACAACGGAGTCGGCGAGCACCCGGACAACGATGAGCGGGTGTGGAAGGGCATGCGCCACGTGACGAATCTCGTGAACGCCGCGATGCGCGGACCGGACTGGGAGGAGACGGCGATCTTCATCACGTGGGACGACTGGGGCGGCTTCTACGACCACGTCGTTCCGCCGCGCGTCGACCTGAACGGGTACGGGATCCGCGTTCCGGGGATGATGGTCAGCCCGTGGGCCCGTGCCGGCATCATCGACTCGCAAACGCTGTCGTTCGACGCATACCTGCGGCTGATCGAGGACCTGTTCCTCGACGGTGAGCGCCTCGATCCGGAGACGATGAGCCGGCCGGACTCACGGCCCACGGTTCGCGAGGAGGTCCAGGTGCTCGGCGATCTGCTGCGTGAGTTCGACTTCGACCAGGAACCGCTCGACCCATTGATCCTGGATCCGGCCGCCGGCAGGCCGAGCGGAACATGAGCCGAACGCTCCTCGTCCTCGGTGCGTCGATCGCGCTCGTCGCCGCGGCCTGCAGCCGGGACGCGCCACGCGAGCCGAGGGGACCGGCGCAGACGTCGCCGCCGTCCGGGACGGCGCGACAGACGCAGCTCGAGCAGGCCCGGGCGACGCTGGAGCACCTTGTGTTCATCGTGCAGGAGAACCGCTCGTTCGATCACTATTTCGGGACGTTCCCGGGAGCGAAGGGTTTTCCGCGGACCGAGGACGGCCGGATCGCGGTGTGCATCCCCGACCCCGTCCTCGGCAGGTGCGCGCGGCCGTACCGAACGACGAGCCAGCTGCAGGAAGGAGGACCGCACGGGTGGCGCCACTCGCGCGCCGACGTGAACGGCGGACGGATGGACGGGTTCATCCGAACGGTCGTCGACAGTCCGATCCACTGCGCCGACCACCGCGACGACCCCGCGTGCACCCGCTACCTCGGGCCGCAACGACAGCCCGACGTGATGAGCTACCACACGGCGCAGACGATCCCGAACTACTGGACGTACGCGCGCCGGTTCGTGTTGCAGGACCGGATGTTCGCGCCGGCCGACTCGTGGACGCTGCCGGCGCACCTGTTCCTGGTGTCAGCGTGGGCGGCGACCTGCGACAACCCTCGCGATCCGATGAGCTGCGTGTCGGATCTGGAGCTGAACGACGAGGCGGCTATCCAGCGTTCGCACAAGGACGTTCCGATCTGGGCGTGGACCGACATCACGCACCTGCTGCACGAGGCCGGGGTGAGCTGGTCGTACTACGTCGGCGACGACACGTGCGAGTTCGACCCCTGTCCGAACGACCGGAGCGGACAGCGCACGGTGAGCCAGCAGAATCCGCTTCCGTGGTTCACGACCGTCCGCCAGAACCGTCAGCTCGACCGCGTCCAGGGCCACTCGAAGTTCTATGCGGCGGCGGCGAACGGACAGTTGCCCTCGGTGTCGTGGGTGATGCCGTACTCGGGAGTCGGCGAGCATCCCGGCGCCGGCGAGCCGATCTGGAAAGGGCAGCGGCACGTGACCAACGTCGTCAACGCGCTGATGCGCGGGCCCGACTGGGAGCACACGGCGATCTTCTTGACGTGGGACGACTGGGGTGGTTTCTACGACCACGTCGAGCCACCTCGTGTGGATCGCAACGGGTACGGCATCCGCGTTCCGGGGATCATGATCAGCCCGTGGGCGCGTCGCGGCATGATCGACTCGCAGACGCTGTCGTTCGACGCGTACCTGCGGTTGATCGAGGATCTGTTCCTCGACGGGGCGCGGCTCGATCCCGACACGATGAGCCGGCCGGACTCACGCCCCACGGTCCGCGAGGAGGTCCGAGGGCTGGGCAACCTGCTGCGCGAGTTCGATTTCGACCAGGAACCGCTCCCGCCGCTGATCCTCGACCCTCGTCCGTAGTGGGTCCGCTGCAACACGCACCCTGAACGGCCGACACGACGGTGAACCGACCCCGCCTAGAATCTTCGAAGATGGTGCGGACGAGGGCGATGATCGGCGCCGATGTCTCGGCCCACGAGCGCGTCGTCGAGCGCTTGGCGGAGGCGGGCATCGCGCTGCCGACGTTCGAGCAGCTCGCCGACCCGGGGAAGATCCCGCGGCGCATCCATTCGGAGCTCGAGTCGGTCGACCCCGACGCCGCGCATCCGCTGAACCTGTTCCGCGTCCACTGGTACAACGGCCCCGATCGCCGTTCGACCGTCGACGCCCCGGAGCACGTCGTGCTTCCGACCGAGCTCACCGGCGTCGACGCGCGCATCGTGGTCGCGCTCGGTGACCGATTCCCCATGATCGGCGCGCACAAGGTGCTGGCGGCGTACGCCTGTCTCGCGCCGCGCGTCGTGACGGGCGGATTCGATCCCACCTCGCAGCGGGCGGTGTGGCCGTCGACCGGCAACTATTGCCGAGGCGGCGTGGCGATCAGCCGGATCATGGGTTGTCGTGGCGTCGCGGTGCTGCCCGAGGGGATGAGCCGGGAGCGATTCGAGTGGCTCGAACGCTGGGTCACCGAACCGTCCGACATCGTGCGAACGCCGGGCGTCGAGAGCAATGTCAAGGAGATCTACGACGAGTGCAACCGTCTCGCGCGGGATCCGGCGAACGTTATCCTCAATCAGTTCTCCGAGTACCCCAACCACCTCGTGCACCTGCTCGTCACGGGTTCCGCGCTCGAGCGCGTGTTCGACTCGCTTCGCGAGGCCGAGCCCTCGCTCCGACTGCGTGCCTTCGTCGCGGCGTCGGGGTCGGCCGGAACGTTGGGCGCGGGGGACCACCTGAAGGACCGGTTCGGGGCGCAGATCGTCGTGGCTGAGGCGCTCGAATGTCCGACGCTGCTCCGCAACGGGTTCGGCGAGCACAACATCCAGGGGATCGGCGACAAGCACGTGCCGCTGATCCACAACGTCATGAATACCGACGTCGTCGCCGACGTGAGCGACCGAGACACCGATCGACTGAACGTGCTGTTCAACACCGCGGAGGGACGGGCGTTCCTCCGCGGGCGTGGCGTCAACGAGCGCGTGATCGAGTCGCTCGATGCGTTCGGCCTGTCGAGCATCTGCAACGTGCTCGCAGCGATCAAGACGGCGCAGCTGCTGCGGCTCGGCGCCGACGACGTCGTCGTCACCATCGCCACGGACGGCGCGGCGATGTACCGAACCGAGGTGGACAAGGTCCTGGCGCGCGACTTCCCCGGGGGGTTCGGCCAGACGGAGGCCGCGGAGACCTTCGGCCGGTCGCTCGAGGGGCAGGGAACGGGCGACATGTTGCAGCTCACCGAGGAGGACCGGCGACGCGTCTTCAACCTCGGCTACTTCACGTGGGTCGAGCAGCAAGGCGTCTCCGTCGAGGACTTCGTGGCGCGCGAAGACCAGGCGTTCTGGCGTTCGCTCCGGGATCTGTTGCCGGTATGGGACGAGGCGATCCGTGCGTTCAACGCTCGATCGGGGATGGCCGCGTGAGTGCAGCGCCGGCGACGTACGTGGTGTGCGAGGGCTGCGGGTACACCGGGCCGGTCGACGAGCCGTTCCCGTTCCGCTGTCCGAACGCGAACCGCGACGACCGCGACCATGTGATGGTTCGCGAGATCGACCCGACGCACGTCTCGTTCCCCGACGGCGACGATCGGAACCCGTTCGTGCGCTTCCGCGAGCTGTTCCACTCGTACCACCTCGGCCGCGCCCACGGGATGAGCGACGACGACCACGTCCACCTTGTCGAGCAGCTCGACAAGGCGGTCGCCGCAGTCGACGGGCATGGATTCGTCGAGACGCCGTTCGAACGGAGCGACGGGCTGTCCGAGCGCCTGGGATGCGACGTGTGGGTCAAGGACGAAACGGGGAACGTGTCCGGGTCGCATAAGGCGAGGCACCTGATGGGACTGATGATCCACCTGCTGGTCGCGGAGCAGGCGGGCCTGGGGTCGATCGACGGACGTGAGCTCGCCATCGCCAGCTGCGGCAACGCGGCGCTCGCGGCGGCCGTGGTGGCGCGCGCGGCAGAGCGCCCGCTCCGTGTGTTCATCCCGACGTGGGCGGACCACGCGGTGGTCCGCCGGTTGCACGAGCTCGGCGCGACGATGGAGATCTGTGACCGGGAGGAGAAGGGCGTCGGCGACCCGACGTACGCGGCGCTCCGACGCGCGATCGCCGAGGGCTCGATCCCGTTCACGTGTCAAGGTCCGGACAACGGCCTGACGATCGAGGGCGGCCAGACGCTCGGGTACGAGCTCGTCGCTCAGCTCGCGCGCGCGGGTGAAGCGCTCGACGCGCTCGTCGTGCAGATCGGCGGGGGCGCGCTGGCGAGCGCGTGCATCCGCGCGTTCGAGGACGCCGCGCTGCTCGAGGCGCCGGAGCGTCTACCTCGTATCCATGCCGTGCAGACCGAGAGCGCGCATCCGCTGGAGCGTGCGTACGTCCGCGTCCGGCAGCGTGCCGGATACGAGGCGACGCCGGAGGGGATCGTCGATGCGATGACCTGGGCCCGGTCGAACCGGTCCGAGGTCATGTGGCCGTGGGAGACCGAACCGCGAAGTATCGCCGACGGGATCCTGGACGACGAGACGTACGACTGGGCGGCTGTCGTTGGCGGCATGCTGGCGACGGACGGGTCACCGGTGCTCGTCTCCGAGGAAACGCTCCGTGACGCGAACGCGCTCGCGCGCGAGGCGAGCGGCATCGACGTCGACCACACGGGGTCGGCGGGACTCGCCGGCCTGATGGAGCTGTCGCGACGAGGACGCCTGCACCGGGGCGAGCGCGTCGCGGTCCTGTTCACCGGCGTCGATCGGAACGGCACGATGGTGGGCCGATGAACGTCGACGAACGCTACGCGCAGGGGGCAGCAGGTCTCCGCGAGGACGTCACCCGGTTCCTGGCCGACCTGATCGAACGGCCGAGCCTCTCGCGGGACGAGAACGCTGTCGTCCAGCGGATCGGCGAGGAGATGAAGGCGGTCGGGTTCGACGACGTTGTCGTGGACGGGTTCGGCAGCGTGATCGGGCGGATCGGCGACGGGCCGGTCCACATCGTGTTCGACTCGCACATCGACGTGGTGAACACGGGCGACCCGTCGCTGTGGCGGACGGAGCCGTTCACGGCGACGGTCGAGAACGGTGTGCTCTACGGCCGCGGCGCGTCGGACAACAAGGCCGCGATCGCGTCGATGGTGCATGGGGGCGCGCTGCTGCGGCGGCTCGGCATCGATACGTCTCGGTTCACGCTGTGGGTCGTAGGAACGGTCCAAGAAGAGGACTGTGACGGCCTCGCCCTCGAGTACCTGCTGACGAACACGATCCCCAAGGCCGAGATCGTCGTGCTCGGCGAGGCGACGAATCTGCAGGTCTACCGGGGACATCGCGGGCGCGCCGAGTTCGCGCTCCACACGACGGGACGAGCGGCGCACGCGTCGGCGCCGGAGCGCGGGGTGAACGCGATCTATCGGATGGCGCCGATCGTCGAGCAGATCGAGGCCCTGAACGAACGCCTCGCGGCCGACCCGTTCCTGGGGAAGGGAACGGTGGTCGTATCGAAGATCGACGCCCAGACGCCGTCGTTGAACGCCGTGCCCGATGGTTGCACGATCTACCTGGACCGGCGCCTGACGATTGGAGAGACGGTCGAGTCGGCTCGGGCCGAGCTCGAGGCGCTGCCCGCCGTGCAGGAAGGTGCCGCGACGGTCGAGCTGCTCACGTACGAGGGGCGGGCGTACACGGGGTTGACTCTCTCGACCGACAAGTACTTCCGGACGTGGGTGACGCCGGAGGATCATCACGGCGTTCGCGCGGCGGTCGAGACCTCGGAGCGTGCCCTGGGGATGACGCCACAGATCGGCCGATGGGTGTTCTCGACGAACGGCGTGTCGAGCGCCGGGAAGCTCGAGATCCCCACGATCGGGTTCGGACCGGCGAACGAGGTGTACGCGCACAGCGTGGACGACCAGTGTCCCGTCGATCACCTCCCGCTCGCGGCGGCGTGGTACGCCGCGTTCCCCGAGCGTTACGTTGCTGCCGCGGGGGCGAGGTGACGTGGACTTCACGTTGAACGAGCACGCGGTGTCGGTCGACGTTCGACCCGGCGCGAGCCTGCTCGACGTGCTCCGCGACGACTTGGGTGTCACCTCGGTGAAGGATGGGTGCGCGCCGGAGGGCTCGTGCGGCGCCTGCACGGTGCTGATCGACGGCAAGGCCGTCGTGTCGTGCGCCCAAAAGGCCGAGCGCGCGGCGGGGCGTCAGGTGATGACACAGGAAGGTCTCCCACCCGAGGAGCGCGACCGGTGGGCGGACGGGTTCGTGGTCTCCGGCGCGTCGCAGTGCGGGTTCTGCTCGCCGGGGATCGTGATGAAGGCCGAGGGCCTCCTGGCGAAGAACCCGTCTCCGTCACGCGAGGAGATCGGACGCTCGCTCGCCGGGAACCTGTGCAGGTGCACCGGGTACATCAAGATCGTCGACGCGGTCGAGATGGTCGCGCGGTCGCGTCTTGGCGAGCCGATGCCCCAACCGGACCTGTCGGGTCGGATCGGCTCCAGGACCGCTCGCTACCAGGGACGGGAGCTGGCACTCGGCGACAAGCCCTACGTGAACGACCTGTCTGCGCCCGGGATGCTGCACGGTGCGCTCCGGTTCTCCGACCACCCCCGTGCGCGCGTGGTGCGCATCGGCGTCGGGCGGGCTCGCGCGCATCCGGGCGTCGTCGCGGTGCTACTGGCGGGCGACGTCCCCGGTCAACGCGTTCAGGGTGCGATCACCAAGGACTGGCCGCAGATCGTCGCCGAGGGCGAGATTGCTCGGTACGTCGGCGACGTCTTGGCGGTCGTCGTGGCGGAGAGCCGCCACGGCGCTCGCGAGGCCGCCGAGCTCGTTGACATCGAGTACGAGGTGCTCGAACCGGTCACGGACCCGTTCGCGGCGCTGGAGCCCGACGCGCCGCGCCTGCACGAGAACGGCAACGTGCTCTCGACGTCGATCGTTCGTCGCGGCGACGTCGACGCAGGGCTCCAACGCTCGACCCACGTGCTGACCGAGACGTTCCGAACGCAGTTCATCGAGCACGCCTTTCTCGAGCCCGAGTCGGCCCTCGCGGTTCCCCTGCCCGACGGCACGCTGCACGTCTCGTCGCAGGGTCAGGGCGTGTGGGAGGACCGGCATCAGATTGCGTCGTTCCTGGGCTGGCCGGAGGAGCGCGTACGCGTCACGCAGGTCGCGAACGGGGGAGCGTTCGGCGCCAAGGAGGACCTGAACGTGCAGTGCCACGCCGCGCTCGGCGCCGTTGCCACCGGCCGTCCCGTCCTTATCACGATGAGCCGCGCCGAGAGCCTCCGGTTCCACCCCAAGCGCCACCCGCTGACGATGACGTACACGGTCGGGTGCGACGACGAAGGGCGTCTGACCGGGGTGCGGGCTCGGATCGTCGGGGACACGGGCGCGTATGCGAGCGTCGGCGACAAGGTGCTCGAGCGCGCCGCGGGACACGCCTGCGGCGCCTATCGGTTCGACGCCGTCGACATCGAATCCACCGCGGTCTACACGAACAACCCGCCGGCCGGCGCGATGCGCGGGTTCGGCGTGAACCAGGTGGTGTTCGCCATCGATGGGATGCTCGACCGCCTCGCCGAGCGCGTCGGAATCGACCCGTGGGAGATGCGCTGGCGGAACGCGCTCAACGTCGGCGAGCCGTTCGGGACCGGACAGGTGCTCGGGGAGGGCGTCGGCATCAAGGCATGCCTCGAGGCCGTGCGTGACGTGTACCGCGACGCGAAGTACGCGGGGATCGGCTGCGGCGTGAAGAACACCGGCATCGGCAACGGGTTGATCGAACGGGGGCGGGCGATCCTGCGAGCCGAGGTCGACGGCACCGTGACGCTGTTCCATTCGTGGACCGAGATGGGGCAGGGGGTGCATACGGCGCTCCTGCAGATCGTGTGCGAGGAGCTCGGCCTCACCGCCGATCGCGTGCACGTCGTCGTCGACACGATGCGGGAGCTCGACACCGGTCAGACGACGGCGTCGCGTTCGACCGTGCTCGGGGGGCGCGCGATTCAGCAGGCCGCGACCGCGTTGAAGGCGGAGCTGAATGGCAACCGCATCGAGGACCTCGCCGGACAAGAGTTCCACGGCGAGGTCGTGATCGACTGGACGAACAAGCCCGGCGAGGACGTCGCGAACCCGGTCACCCACTTCGCATACTCGTGGGCGGTGCAGGTGGTGATCCTCGACGACGACGGACGGATCGACAGAGTCGTCGCCGCCCACGACGTCGGTCGCGCGATCAACCCGACACTCATCGAGGGGCAGGTCGAGGGCGCCGTGCACATGGGCCTCGGGTTCGCGCTCACGGAGGAGTTCGCCGTCGAGGGCGGGGTGCCCACGACGAACACGCTCAAGTCGCTGGGGATCATCCCCGCTCCCCGGATGCCCGACGTCGAAACGATCGTCGTCGAGGTCGCGCAGCCCGAAGGACCGTACGGCGCGAAGGGAGTCGGCGAGATCGGCCTGGTCCCGACCGCAGCTGCCGTGGCCGGCGCGCTGAAGGCATTCGACGGTCGGTGGAGAACGCAGCTGCCGATGCGCGACTCCGCCGCGGCGGTGGCCCTCGTGCCGAAACTCGCAGGGAGCGCCCGCCGCACCGAGACCGAGTGAGGCGGACGGAGACCGGGTGAGCCTCGTCCTGCGGGGAGGCACCGTCGTCACGTCGCTCGACCCGCCGTCCCTCCGACCGAGCGATGTCACGGTGGTGAACGGACGAGTCGCAGCCGAGGGCGATGCCGAGCCCGGGGCCGACGCGATCGACTGCACCGGCTGCCTGGTGATCCCCGGCAACGTCTGCGCGCACCACCACCTGTACTCGGCGCTCGCGAGGGGGATGCCGTACCGGCTCGAGCCACCCCAGAACTTCCTGCAGGTCCTCCAGCGCGTGTGGTGGCGCCTGGACCGGGCACTCGACGAGTCGTCGATCCTCCACTCGGCCTTCGTCGGCGGAGCCGATGCCCTTTTCGCCGGGACGACGACGATCGTGGATCATCACGCCTCACCGAACGCGATCGACCGGTCGCTTGAATGGCTGGACCGTGGGCTGCGCGGCCTCGGCGCCCGAAGGATCCTCTGCTACGAGGTCACCGACCGCGACGGGCTCGACCGCGCGGCGGCCGGGCTCGAGGAGACGCATCTGCGCCTGAAAGAGCACGCGTCGGCGGGGCACGTGGAGCCGCTGCTCCGGACGATGGTTGGTGCGCACGCGTCGTTCACGCTGTCGGCGGAGACGCTCGCCGCGTGCGTGTCGCTCGCGGACGAGTTCGACGTCGGTATCCACGTGCACGTCGGCGAGGACGCGGTCGACGAGCGGGACAGCGAGGCCCGCTTCGGGCGACGCGTGATCGAGCGCCTCGCGGACGCCGGCGCGCTCACCGACCGCTCGCTGCTCGCGCATTGCGTGCACGTCGACGACCAGGAGATCGAGTTGGTCCGAGAGAGCGGGGCGTGGGTCGCTCACAACGCGCGCTCGAACATGAACAACCGCGTCGGCCGCGCACCGGTGGGAAGGCTCGGCGACCGGGTGGCACTGGGCACCGACGGGATCGACGGCGACATGTTCGCCGAGTCCAAGGCGGCGTACTGGCGCGCGCACGAGGACGACCCGTCGATCTCGTCGGGGTGGGTGCTCGGACGCCTCGCGGCGGGGGCGGCGTTCGCGGGGCGGGCGTTCGACGAGCCGCTGCTCGGCCGGGTCGAGCCCGGCGCGCCGGCCGATCTCGTCGTGCTCGACTACGATCCGCCGACGCCGCTGACCGCTGAGAATCTCGCGGGGCACTGGATGTTCGGGCTGTCGGCTCGAGACGTCCGCGACGTGGTCGTCGGCGGCTCGGTCGTCGTTCGCGACCGGAGGCTCGTCCACGTGGGCGAGTCCGAGCCACGCACCTACAGCCAGGCGGCCGCTCAAGAGCTGTGGCGGCGGATGGACGTCATCGAGGAACATCCGTTCGCGCCCGCCGGGGGCGCTGAGCGGTGAGCGGGGTAGAAGGCCGCGTCGCGCTCTACCTGCAGGACAAGCACCCCATCCGCGACGGGATCCGTTACGTCCGTCGAGCCGAGGAGCTCGGGTTCGAGGCCGTGTGGCAGGCCGAGAGCCGCCTCGTCCGTGAGGCGACGGTGCCGATGGCCGCGTTCGCCGCGACGACCTCGACGATCCGCGTCGGTTCGGGCGTCGTGAACTGCTGGACGCGAAACGTCGGCCTCATGGCCTCGACGTTCATCACGCTCGACGACCTGGCGCCGGGACGGATCTTGTTGGGGATCGGCGCCTGGTGGGACCCGCTCGCCTCGAAGGTCGGCATCAGGCGCGAGCGGCCGCTGAGGGCGATGCGCGAGTACGTCGAGGTGCTTCGCCGGCTGATCGCGATGGAGAACGTCACGTTCCGCGGCGAGTTCGTCGACGTCACCGACATCCAGATCGACATCGTGCACGGCGATCGGTCGCCCAGGCAGATCCCGATCTACCTCGGCGCCACGGGGATGAAGATGATGGAGCTTGCGGGCGAGATCGCGGACGGCGTGGTGCTGAACTACCTGGTCAGCCCGACCTACAACGCGGAGGCGATGGCGCGCCTCGCGGAGGGAGCGGCCCGGTCGGGCAGAACGGTCCAGGACGTCGACCGGCCGCAGCTCGTCGTGTGCTCGCTCGACGACGATCGGGAGGTTGCGCTCGATCGCGCGCGCGAGCTGGTCACCCAGTACCTCGGTCAGCAGCCGCACATCGGCAAGGCGAGCGGGGTCGACCAGTCGCTGCTCGACGACATCGCAGAGGAGCTCACGTGGCCGGCGACGCCGCAGCAGATCCGCAAGGCCATGGCGCTCGTTCCGGACGAGGTCGTGCAGATGCTCACCGCGTCGGGGACCGCCGACGAGTGCCGGGCGAAGGTGCGAGAGTACGTCGCGTCGGGGTGCACGAGTCCGATCCTGTACCCGCTCGGGGACGACGTGGATGCCATGCTCGAGACATTCGCGGCGAGCGTTCGCCCCCGCGAAGAAGGCGGGTGGTCCTGAGCGTGGACGTCGTTCTTCCTCGCACCCTCGACGAAGCGCTCGACCATCGCGCGGCGGAGTCGGAGTCCGTCCCGATCGCCGGCGGCACCGACCTCATGGTCGAGATCAACTTCGACAAGATCCGTCCGCAGACCCTGATCGACGTGTCGCATCTGCCCGAGCTCCGCGAGTTGCGCTCGGACGACGGCGAGGTGTTCCTCGGCGCGGGAGTGACCTACTCGCGCCTCCTCCGCGAGCTGCCGCACCAGCGCGCGCTTGCGCAGGCGTCACGAGGCGTGGGCTCGCCGCAGATCCGGAACGCCGGCACGATCGGCGGGAACCTCGGAACCGCGTCACCGGCAGGTGAAGCGCTTCCCGTGCTCGCCGCTCACGACGCAGAGATCGGTCTGGCCGCCGGCGGTCGCGAACGGTGGTTGCCGTGGAACGAGTTCCTCGTCGGCGTGAAGCGCACGACGCTCCAGCCCGACGAGCTGATCCTCGGTGCCCGCTTCCGGACGCTGTCGGGGCCGCAGTCGTACTCGAAGATCGGAACGCGCAACGCGATGGTCATCTCGATCGCAATGCTGTGCTTCGCGATGGACCGGCCGAGCCGAACCGTGCGCGTCGCGCTCGGCGCCGTGGCCCCGACGGCGGTGCGGGCGACGGACGCGGAGACGTTCCTGGCGGCCGAGCTGGAGCGCGGCGGCGCGTGGGACGAGCTCACGGCGCCGGTGGCCGACGACGTGGCCGATGGGTTCGCCGAACGCGTGGTCGCGGCGGCGACGCCGATCGACGACGTGCGCGGTACCGCCGCATATCGCCGGCACGCGGTTCGCGTGCTCGCTCGCCGCGCGCTCGGATGGGCGATGCAGGAACGGGCCGACGAGGCGATGGTGTCGTGATCGCGGGAAGACGCTGACCATGCTCGTCCGCGTGAACGTCAACGGTGAGTGGCGCGAGGCGGACGCATGGGAGGGCTCGAGCCTGCTGTCGTTCCTCCGTGACGAGCTGCACCTGCCGGGTTCGAAGAACGCGTGCGAGCAGGGAGAGTGTGGTTCGTGCTCGGTGTGGCTCGACGGGACCCTCGTGTGCGCATGCCTCGTCCTCGCGGCGCAGGCGCACGATCGCGAGGTCAGGACGGTCGAGGGGCTCGCCGACGGCGATGCGATGAACGACGTCCAGTTGGCGTTCGTCGAGGCAGGGGCCGTGCAGTGCGGGTTCTGCACGCCGGGCTTCGTCGTCGCCGTGACCGACCTGCTCGATCACGACCCATCGCCGGACGAGATCACGGTGCGCGAGGCGCTCTCGGGCAACCTGTGCCGGTGCACGGGCTACCAGAAGATCCTCGACGCGGTGCGCATCGCCTCGGAGCGACGTCTGGGGGGAGAGCGAACGGCGTGACGCGGCTGTTGATCGATTCGTGCGAGGTCGTCGTCACCGTCGACGACGCGGGCACCGAGATCGCCGGTGGATCGATCCTGGTGGAGGACGGCACGATCGCCTGGGTCGGAACCGGCGATCCACCGGTGGAACCGGATCACCGACTCGACGGGCGAGGCACCGTCGCCACGCCCGGTCTGGTGAACACGCATCACCACCTCTATCAAACGCTCACGCGCGCCCGCGCTCGCGACCGGGGACTGTTCGGGTGGCTCGTGGAGCTGTATCCGGTCTGGGCGCGCGTGAGCGAGGAGTGGGAACGCGCGGCCGCGCGCGTGGGGCTCGCGCAGCTCGCTCTGTCGGGATGCTCGACGACGACCGACCATCATTACGTCCATCCCGCAGGCGCGGGCGACCTGTTGGCCGTGGAGATCGACGTCGCGCGCGAGCTCGGCGTGCGGTTCCACCCGTGCCGCGGGTCGATGGATCTCGGCGAGCGGGACGGCGGGCTGCCGCCGGATTCGGTGGTCGAGACGACGGACGACGCGCTCGTAGCCTCGGAAGAGGCGGTGCGCCGGTTCCACGACGAGTCGGCCGGCTCGATGGTGCGGATCGCGATCGCGCCGTGCTCACCGTTCAGCGTGACGGAACGGCTGATGCGGGAGAGTGCGGACCTCGCGCGCCGGCTCGGTGTCCTCCTGCACACGCACCTCGCCGAGACGCAGGACGAGGAACGGTTCTGCCTGGAGCGGTTCGGCCGCCGGCCGCTCGAGCTGATGGACGACTGGGCATGGCTCGGCCCGGATGTGTGGTTCGCTCACGCCGTGTACCTCGACGAGAAGGACGTGCGCCGCGTCGCGGACACCTCGAGCGGCATCGCATCGTGTCCGTCGTCGAACCTCCGGCTCGGAGCGGGCATCGCGCCGGTGCGTTCGCTCGTCGACGAGGGAGCTCGCGTCGGCCTCGGCGTCGACGGTCCGGCCTCCAACGAGGCGAGCGATCTGTTCGGCGAGATCCGTCAGGCGATGCTCGTGTCGCGCGCGACGGGTCCCCAGGGCGGCCTCAGCGAACGCGAGGCGTTGCGGCTCGCGACGCGTGGCGGCGCCGAAGTCCTCGGGCGTGACGACGTCGGTTCGATCGAACGGGGCAAGCGCGCGGACGTCGCGCTGTTCCCGGTCGACGGTCTCGAGCATGCCGGCGCGTCGGACGTCGTCGCCGGTCTGTTGATGGGTCGAACGCAACGCGCGCGTCACCTGCTGGTCGAGGGACGGTTCGTCGTTCGGGATGGGCGTCTGGCCACGGCCGACGAAGACGAGATCGCACGCGAGGGACGCCGAGTAGCGCAACGAGTGGCGAGCAACGCATGAGCGGCCGAACGCTCGAACGCACCCGTGGAACCGTCGGCGAGAGCCTTCGCCGGGTCGACGGCGTCCCCAAGGTGACCGGCGCCTTCGCGTACGGCAGCGATCTTTGGCACGACCGGATGCTGTGGGGCGCGACGGTTCGAAGTCCGCACCCGCACGCGCGCATCGAGTCCATCGACATCACCGATGCGGTCACGAGCCCCGGCGTTCACGCCGTGCTGACGCTCGACGACGTTCGAGGGAAGAAGACGTACGGACTCGAGTTCGCCGACCAGCCGGTGCTCGCCGACGATCGTGTGCTCTACGTGGGGCAGCCCGTCGCCGTCGTCGCCGCCGAGACGCTCGAGCTCGCCAAGCGCGCCGCGGACAAGGTGGGCGTGCGGTACGAGGTGCTCGAGCCGGTGCTCGACATGGAGCACGCGCTCGATCCGTCCGCGCCGAAGCTTCACGACTGGGGAAACGTGCTCCGGCACCTTCGCATCGAGCACGGCGATCCAGACACCGAGGCCGAGGTGTGGGTGGAGGGGTACTACGAGACCGGGATGCAGGATCAGGCCGCGCTCGGTCCGGAGGCGGGTCTGGCCATCCCCGCGGAGGACGGCGGGATCGAACTGATCGTCTCCACGCAATGGCTTCACGTCGACCGACGCCAGATCGCGCCGACGCTCGGCCTTCCCGAGGAGAAGGTGCGGATGACGCTCGGCGGTGTGGGAGGGGCGTTCGGCAGCCGGGAGGACGTCCACATGCAGATCCACGCCTGCATGCTTGCCCTGTACACAGGGCGCCCGGTGAAGATGTCGTACGGGCGTGCGGAGTCATTCCTCGGCCACGTCCACCGTCATCCCTCGCGCGTGTGGCTCCGCACCGGCGCCGATCGTGACGGCAGGCTCGTCGCCGTACGCGGCCGCATCCTGATCGACGGCGGCGCGTTCGCATCGTCTTCGAGCGCTGTCATCGCCAACGCGACCTCGTTCATGACCGGACCGTACGAGGTGCCGAACGCGCTCCTCGAGGGAACGGCCGTGTATACGAACAACCCGCCGTGCGGCGCGATGCGGGGATTCGGCGCGCCGCAGGTGTGCTTCGCGCACGAGGCGAACCTGGACAAGCTCGCCCGCGAGCTCGGCCTCGATCCGATCGAGCTGCGGCTGCGAAATGCCGTCTCGCCCGGATCGATGCTGCCGACGGGGCAGCTCATCCGGGGAAGCGCGCCGTTGCGCGAGGTGATCGAGGCGGCGCGCGACGCTCCGATGCCGCCCGGACCCGACCCGCCTCGCTTGCGCGATCCCATGACGTTCCCCGGTGGCGCCGGCAACGTCGGCCACGGAGAGGGGATGAAACGCGGCGTCGGGTTTGCCGTGGGCTACAAGAACGTCGCGTACAGCGCCGGCTACGACGATTTCCACCAGGCCCGGGTGACGCTCTCGGCGGGCGAGGACGGCCCCGTCGCGGTCATCCATACCGCGGGCGTCGAGTGCGGCCAGGGGTTCTCGACGATCGTCACGCAGGTTGCGCGGACGGCGCTCGGCATCGAGGACGTCGTCCTGCACGCCGCCGATACCGAGGTCGACTCGGCCGGATCGACGTCGGCGTCGCGTCAGACGCTCATGGGCGGGGGAGCGGTACACCTTGCCTGTCGCGCGGTCGCCGAGGAGCTCTTCGCCAGGGCCATCGCGCACGTCCAACCCGACGGTGAGCTGTCGCTCGCGGACGGTCGGGTGCTCGCGGGCGGCGTGCCGGTCGCCGACGTGGGGGACCTGCTCGCCGAACCGATCGTCGCGACGCGAACGTTCCACCACCGCGTCACGACCGAATTCGACGAGAAGGGGCAGGGCGACATCCACGTGATGTTCACGTTCGGCGCGCAGCGCGCGGTCGTCGACGTGGATACCGAGCTCGGTCTGGTCAAGGTCGTGCAGCTCGCCTCGGCGCTCGACGCCGGCAGGTCGATCAACCCCCAGGGGGTCGAGGGACAGAGCGAGGGCGGCAGCGCGCAGGGGCTCGGCCTTGCGGTGATGGAGGAGATCCAGCTGCGCGACGGAGCGATAGCGAACGCGTCGTTCACCGACTACCTGATCCCGACGACGCTCGACATGCCGCCGGTCGAGACGAGGATCGTCGAGGATCCCGAGCCCGACGTCCCCTTCGGCGCGAAGGGCGTGGGCGAGACCTCGACGATCGTCTCCACGGCCGCGGTGGTCGCCGCGATCCGCGATGCGACGGGGCGCGAGCTCAACCGGGCTCCCGTGCAGCCGGACGACGTCGTCGGGCTCCGCGAGCCGGCGCGGCGCGACGCGTGGCCCCCCGTTCCCGACGTGCCGGACCAGGAAGCCGTGCCGAAGCACTTCGGCGTCGAGCTCGGACAGGAATCCCTGACGCCCAAGGAGTAGGCAACCACGTGGATAAGAAGACGCTCCGCGGACGCGACTACATCGAGACCCTGGACTGGACCACGGAGGAGATCGACGAGTCGATCGGGCTCGCCGGCGAGCTGAAGGAGAGGTTCAAGCGAGGGGACCCTCATCGCCTGCTACCGGACAAGACGCTGTTCATGCTGTTCTTCGACAAGAGCACTCGGACGCGTAACGCCTTCGAGGCCGGCATGACGCAGCTCGGCGGACACGCGCACTTCCTCGACGCCGACAAGACGCAGGTCGCCCACGGCGAGAGCCCCAAGGACATGGGCATCATCCTGTCGCGCTACGGCCACGGTCTGGCGATCCGTCACGACCTCGTCCCGTACGAGGGAAACGCGTTCATGCGCGAGGTTGCGCGTTGGGCGGAGGTCCCCGTGATCAACCTGCAGTGCGACGTCGACCATCCCACGCAGACGCTCGCGGACCTGATGACGATCCGCGAGAAGCGCGGCGACGAGCTTCGCGGTCTTCGCGTCGCGGTGTCGTGGGCGTACGCACCGAGCTACGCGAAGCCCCTGAGTGTTCCTCAGGGCCTCATCTCGCTCCTGCCCCGGTTCGGGGCGGACGTCGTGCTCGCGCACCCGCCGGGGTTCGAGCTGATGCCGGAGGTCCGCGCTCGCGCCGAGGAAGCGGCCGCTGCGGGCGGCGGCTCGATCAGGGAAACCGACGACATGGACGCCGCGTTCGATGGTGCCGACGTCGTGTACCCCAAGTCGTGGGGACGGCTCGATCTGTTCACCGACGAGGCCGCCGCGCTCGCCGATGCGAAGCGGTACACGGACTGGATCTGCGACTCGCGAAGGATGTCCCTGGCGAACGACGACACGCTCTACATGCACTGTCTACCCGCCGACCGGGGCTTCGAGGTGACCGACGAGGTGATCGACGGGCCGAACTCCGTCGTCTACGACGAGGCAGAGAACCGCATGCACACGGGCAAGGCGCTGATGGCGCTCACCATGGCGTCGAACTGATTCAGCGCTTCCTGCGTTCGCGGCCGAACTCGGCGAACGCGCGGAGCGCCTCGGGGTTGGCGAGCGCATCGGGGCTCGCCACGTCTTCGGCGTTCGCGCCGAGCAGGATCCGCTTCACCGGCACCTCGAGCCGCTTACCGCTCAGCGTCTTGGGTATGTCGGGCACCGGGATGATCTCGTTGGGGACGTGTCGCGGCGAGAGCTGCGTTCGGATCTCGTTCTTGAGCCGTGTGCGAAGTGCCTTGTCCAGGTCGCGGCCCTCATCCAGGACCACGAACAGAACGAGCTCGCCGTCGACGCCGAGCTCGCCGGTATCGACCACGAGGCTCTCGCGGATCTCGGGGAGCGCTTCGACGACGCGATACAGCTCCGAGGTGCCGACGCGAACACCCTCACGATTCAGCGTGGCGTCCGAACGGCCGTAGATCACGCAGCTGCCCCGTTCGGTGATCTTGATCCAGTCGCCGTGGCGCCACACGCCTGGGTACACGTCGAAGTAGCTGTCGCGGTAGCGCGTGCCGTTCGCGTCGTCCCAGAACGAGGTCGGCATCGACGGCATGGGTTCGGTGATCACGAGCTCGCCCACCTCATCGATCACGGATCGGCCCCCGGTGTCGAACGCCTCCACCTTCGCACCGAGACACCGGCACTGGATCTCGCCGGTGTACACCGGAAGGAGTGGAGAAGATCCGACGAACGCGGTGCAGAGATCCGTGCCGCCGCTGATCGATCCCAGCCACAGGTCCGAACCGATCGCGTCGTACACCCACGCGAAGCCTTCCGGCGAGAGTGGCGACCCCGTCGAACCGATCGCCCGCAACGCGGCGAGGTCGGCGATCGTCTTCGGTTCCAGCCCCCGCTTCATGCACGCGTGCAGATACGGCGCGCTCGTCCCGAAGTACGTGATGCCGGTCTCCGCGGCGAGCCGCCACAGCGCACCGAGCCCCGGATGCGCCGGTGCGCCGTCGTAGAGCACGATGGTCGAGCCGACAAGCAGACCGCCGAGCAGGAAGTTCCACATCATCCAGCCCGTCGTGGTGAACCAGAAGAACCGGTCGTCCGGCCCCAGGTCGAGGTGCAGCGAGAGCGACTTCAGGTGCTCGAGCAGGATCCCGCCGTGCCCGTGCACCATCGCCTTCGGCAGGCCCGTGGTTCCGGACGAGTACAGGACCCAAAGCGGGTGGTCGAACGCGACCGGCTCGAACGCCGGCGACGCCGGCTCCGACATCACGTCCGCCCAGCGCGTTGCGGCAGGTACGTCGCGGAGGTCGGGATCGTCGCGGAGGGACGGAACGATCACGACATGCTCGAGACCGGGCAGCTCGTGCGAGACGTCCGTCACCACGGAGAGCCTGTCCTGCTCGCGCCCGCCATAGCGATAGCCGTCGACGGCGAGCAGCACCTTGGGTTCGATCTGGCGGAATCGATCGACGACCGCCCGAGGCCCGAAGTCCGGCGAGCACGACGACCAGACCGCGCCGATGCTGGCGGCCGCGAGGAATCCGATCGCCGCCTCGAGCCCGTTCGGTAGGTATGCCGCTACACGGTCGCCCGGACGCACCCCCAGCCGCCGCAGCCCTGCGGCCGCCGCCGCCACGCGTTCGGCGAGCTCCGCGCGCGTGAGGTCGAGCGCGAACCCGTCCTCGCGCCGGAACACGATCGCCGGCCGATCATCGGGACCTGCCAGGGCGTTCTCCGCGTAGTTGAGCCTCGCGCCCTCGAACCACCGAGCGCCCGGCATGTGGCGCTCGCTCACAACCGATGTGAACGGCTCGTGCGCCCGGATCGCAAAGAACTCCCAGACGGACGACCAGAACGCGTCGAGCTCGGTGACCGACCATCGCCACAGCGCGTCGTACGAGTCGAAGACCAGACCGCTTTCCTCGTCGAGCCACCGTAGGTAGCGCGTGATGTTGGCGTCCGCGACGAGCTCATCCGAAGGACGCCACAGCGGCCGGCCTTCTTCGACGCTCATGTGATCCCGTCCAACGCGATCCGGACCGGCACGAGCGTACTCACGGCCGCCGTTCCGCGGCGCCTGCGGCGGGTAGGATGGCTCGGATCGTTGGCGGGTCGTCTAATGGCAGGACGCCAGGTTCTGGCCCTGGAAGTTGGGGTTCGAGTCCCTGCCCGCCAGCAAGCGAACCGGATCTACGGTTCCTCGCCCGTCACCGGGAACGCGTTCAATCCCGGCGGAACCTCCGCCCGGAACGACTCGAGGATCCGCATGAAGTCGTCGCGTTCCGCGTCCCACCCGCCGGGCGGGAACACCGCGACCAGGATGTAGCCCGTCCCGTCGCTTCCGAGCGTGAACGCCATCGCGGCGGATGCCGCCGCTGCGCCCTCGTTCACGATGTCGGCGACGAGCAAGCGCGCCTCGAGACCATCCATCCGCACGCCGTCGTCGATCTGAACGTCGACGGACGGCTGGCCGGTCAGCAGCAACAACCCCATGTCGTCGAGGTCGTCGAACTCGGCGGTCGTCATGGCGAACGCGCGATAGACGGTCTGGTCCGACGGCTCTGTCTGGGAAGCATCGAAGGCCGCGCCGCCGCCAAACGCGCTCTGCGGCTCGGGGCTGGGGACCGGCGGCGTCGAGATCACGCCGGTCAGGAAGGGGGGACCTTCCCCGCCGGTAGACGGGGGTGTGACCGTGATGTCGTTGGCGGCGGGGAGGTTGGTGGTGAACAGCCCGCGAGGATCGTAGTAACGAGCGAACTCGCGGCCATCCTCGCCCGAGCACGCTGCGAGCGTTACCGCGACGGCCAGGGCGGCGAGCGAGCGTCTCACGTTCATGTCATCGTCGCACGGCCCACGCCCATTGACCACGGGGAGCGCATCTCGTTACGGTGCAGGGGACGGGGGAGGCGAGCATGAACAAGAGCGGACTCGTCGCGGAGGTAGCGAAGCGCACCGGGGCGAGCAAGGCGGACGTCGCACGGGCGATCGACACGTCGATGGACGTGATCCGCGAGACGGTCGCTCGCGGCGACAGGGTCTCACTCGTTGGGTTCGGCACGTTCGAGCGCAAGCGCCGGAACCGCCGGATCGCCCGCAATCCCCGAAAGCCGCTCACGCCGATCGTGGTCCCCGCGCGCGATCTCCCGTGGTTCACCGCGGGCAAGGAGTTCAAGGAGATGATCGCGACCAAGCGCCGCCGTTCGACGTCGAGGCGTTCGAGCTAGCCGGTCCCGCGACTCGACGTGCCCATTCAGAACGTGACGAGCCGGAGCGTGCGCGCGACCTTGCGACCAGCCTCTTCGACGAGGTCGAACCGCACGCGCTGACCGATCCGCAGGTAGAGGAGCCCGCCGCCCTCGATCGACGTCGCGTCGATCGCGACCTCGGTCCGGTCGTCTAGGAGCAGCGAGCCGGCGCGCGTTTCCGGGTCGAAGTGCCTGATCGTTCCCTGCGGCACCGTTCCCTCCTCGTCCCGCGCTGCTACGCGATGTTCCGAAGACGTTGGGGAAGATCCATCTGCAGACAGACCTCTCGCGTTCGCCCCCTCCGCCCGTTCGAGAGCAGCGTGAGGATATCGCCCGGCGTGTCGAGATCGAACGCGAGCTCCGTCCGTTCGATCACCGAGACGGGCAGGCCCCGCTCGGTCGCGAGCTCCATGTGCCGGTGGAACGAGTCCGGTCCGAACCGAGCGGGAATCGCCCGCGGAGGCCGTCGCAGCAACAGGCTCGTGCCGTTGCCGTCACCCGAACGCGCCAACACGACGGCCCCAAGCGTTCGGAAGGCATCGTGCAACGCCTCCGGCGTGACGAGCGGGAGGTCCCCCGGGAGGATCGTCAGCGCGTCGGCCTCCACGTCCTTCGCGAGGACCTCGACCTGCCGGATGGCGTTCGCCAGGGACGACTTCGTCTCGGCGACCGCGCGCACGCCGCGACGGGCGGCAACCTCGAGCGCGACCTCGTCCGGCGACACGACCCACGTCTCCCAACCGGGAACCTCTTCGGTCGCGTCGAGGACGTCTTCGAGCATCGCGAGAGTCAGTGCGCCACGTTCGAGCGCCGACAGCTTCGGCGCCAGACGCGTCTTCGCGCGGGCGAGCGACTTCACCGGAACGGCGACCACACGCATTCGGAAAGGCTAACGCCTCCACCGCACCCACGCCGCGCTGGCGCGGTGGAGCGTTCTCGGAACGCGATAGCATCGCGCGACCGGGGCTCTGGGAGCGCAGTGAGCGAAGCGAACGTCGTGCCAACCCCCGGTTCCAGACGAGGTGGCGCCAGGTTGGAGCCGTGGTACCGCGCGATGGTCGGCGTGCTGCGCCCACCGTTCCAGCTCTGGTTCAACTGGCGTTTCGAGGGTCTCGAGCGGGTGCCGGCCGAGGGTCCGGCCATCATTGCCGGCAATCACCTGTCGTACCTCGACCCGTTCGCGCACGCCTACTTCGTCGTGAAGGCGGGGCGACGGCCGAGGTTCCTGGCGAAGCAGGAGCTGTTCGACGCGCCGTTCGTGGGGACGGTGCTCCGCGGTGCGGGGCAGATCCCCGTCCGCCGCGGAACGGGCGATCGATCGCCTCTCGAGGAGGCGGAACGAGCGATCGCCCAGGGTGACGTCGTCGTGATCTACCCCGAGGGAACGAGCACGACGACGAACGCAGACTTCTCTCCGGGTCGTGGAAAGACAGGCGCCGTGCGCCTGTCGCTCGCGACGGGCGTCCCGATCATCCCCCTGGCGACGTGGGGCGGTCAGTACGTGTGGCGGCGTGACGGGAGGCAGAGCGTCGCGTTCGGCCGCCCCATCTGGTTGCGAGCCGGCGAGCCATTCGACGTAGCCGCTCGAACCGGCCCGGATCCCGATCACGCGGTGGTTCGCGCGGTGACCGATCAGTTGATGAGCGAGCTCGCATCGCTCGTCGCTGGGCTACGGGGGCGCTACCCCGAGCGCTGGACGAATGCAGAAAGGCCAACGAAGTAGGCTGCGCAGGCGAGCGAGCGGAGCGATCGAACGTGGCTCCGCGGAGGTGGCTGTGGACGAGGATCGGCGTCCAGGATTCGCGACCAGGGCCGTGCACGGCGCTCGGATGCCGCCGATCGACCAGGACGCGCCGAGCGTTCCGATCTTCCAATCCTCGACGTTCCGGTTCGAGACGTCGGAACGGTATGCCGACACGATCTCGTTCCGCCGGCCGGGCTACACCTACACGCGCGGGTACGGGAACCCAACGCTCGCTGCGTTCGAGACGCTCATGGCCGATCTCGAGGAGACCGAGTCGGCGTTCTCGTTCGCGAGCGGCATGGCGGCCATCCACACCGTCGCCACGACGTGCGCCGGTGCCGGCGATCGTATCGTCGCGAGTCCGGAGCTCTACGGAGGCACGTTCTCGCTGTTTCGGAATGTCCTTCCGCGGTACGGCATCGAGGTCACGTTCGTCGACGCTCACGACCACGACGCGGTCGGAGATGCGCTGCCGGGCGCGAAGCTCTTCTATTGCGAGACGATCGCCAACCCGAACGTCACGGTCGTTGACCTCGAGGCACTGTCGGGGCTCTGTCAGAGCGCCGGCGTGCCGGCGGCCATTGACAACACGTTCGCGTCGCCGTACCTGTGCAACCCGGCACGGTACGGATTCGACTTCGTGTTGCATTCGGCCACGAAGTACATCGGCGGCCACAGCGACCTGATCGCGGGTGTCATCTGCTGCTCCGAACGCGACGCTGCCCGACTGCGCAACACGGTGATCGAGACCGGAGCGACGATGGCGCCCCTCGAGGCGTGGTTGTGCATGCGCGGCCTCGCGACGCTCGAGCTCCGGATGCAGCGACACTCGGCGAACGCGCTCTCGCTCGCGACGTTCCTCGAACAGCATCCGAAGGTGGACCGCGTGCATTACCCGGGATTGGCGACGCATCCACATCATGCGCTGGCGCGCCGGCAACTCCCCATGGGGTTCGGCGGCATGTTCGCCTTCGAGGTAGAGGGCGGCGTGGACGCGGGAAGGAGGTTCTGCGACGGCGTCGAGCTCGCCTGGATCGCAGCCAGCCTCGGCGGAACGCAGACCCTGGTCGGTCACGCGGCGTCGACGACGCACCGACAGCTCGACGCCCAAGCGCGACGTGCCGCCGGGCTCGCAGACGGCCTCGTCCGCGTCAGCGTGGGCGTCGAGGACCCCGATGACATCGCCGCCGACTTCGCGCGAGCGCTGGAGAAGGTGTGAGACGTCGCGTCGTGCTGCTGTTCGGTGGGCGCTCCGCCGAGCACGAGATCTCCGTGATCTCGGCACGTTCGGTGTTCGACGCGCTCGACCGCGACCGGTACGAGGTCGTCGCGATCGGTGTGACGAGGGACGGTCGGTGGCAGCTGATGCCGAGCGGACCGCCGGGGTTGTCGGGCGGTTCGTCGCAGCAGTTGCCGGCGGTAGAGCGATCTCCGGGCGAGGAGGTGGCGCTCGACCAGGAACCGGGGGCGCACGCGGTCGTCGCCGCCGACGGCTCGCGGACCGAGATCGATGTCGTGTTCCCGGTGATGCACGGCCCCTACGGCGAGGACGGGTCGATCCAGGGGTTCCTCGAGATGGCCGGCGTTCCGTACGTCGGTTCGGGCGTGCTCGGATCCGCACTGGGGATGGACAAGGCGGTGCAGAAGGTGCTGTTTCATTCGGCGGGCATCCCCGTCGTGCACCACGACGTGGTGTACGAACGCGAGTGGGAGGAAGACCCGCAGGGGGTCGAGGCGCGCGCGGAGCATCTGAGGACGCCGCTGTTCGTGAAGCCCGCGGCACTCGGGTCGTCCGTCGGGGTCACCAAGGTGCGCGAGCGCGCGGGGCTCCGCGCCGGACTGGAGGAAGCGTTCCGCTACGGGAGAAAGGCCCTCCTCGAGGCGGCGATCGATGGCGGTCGTGAGCTGGAATGCGCGGTGCTCGGCAACGACGATCCCGTCGCGTCGTTAGCTGGAGAGATCATCCCGCGCGGCCACGAGTTCTACGACTACGACGCGAAGTACCTCGACGAGCACGGCGCTGAGCTCGTGATCCCCGCCGACATCCCGCCCGAGACGCTCGAAGACGTTCAACGGCTGTCGATCGCGGCGTTCCGAGCGATCGACGCCTCGGGACTCGCGCGCGTCGACTTCTTCCTGACGAGCGACGGGCGTCTGTTCGTGAACGAGCTGAACACGATCCCCGGGTTTACGAGCATCTCGATGTACCCAAAGCTCTGGGAGGCGTCCGGCGTTCCGTACGCGGATCTCGTCGATCGGTTGATCGAGCTCGCGATCGAGCGCCACGAGCACGACCGGAAAAAGGGCTTCGTCGGGTAAGAGCGCCTAGCAGTTCGTGCTACAGGTGCACCACGGGGCAGGTGAGCGTCCGCGTTATGCCCTCGACGCCCTGGATCCGGGCCACGACGAGCCGACCGAGCTCGTCGACGTTCTTGGCCTCCGCGCGCACGATCACGTCGTACGGTCCGGTTACGTCCTCGGCCTCCGATACGCCGGTAATCCCGCGAACGTCCTTCGCGACCTGCGCGGCCTTTCCGACCTCGGTCTGGATGAGGATGTAGGCCTGGACCACCGAACGCCTCCCTCCGTCGGATAAACGCCTCGCGCGTTCGAACGCGGCCGCGCCCACTCTATTGACGCGCGGAAGTGGCGGCAAACGCACGCATCGCCAGAGTGGGATGATCGAGACGTGTCCGCCGCCAAGCGGAAGCGAACGAGCCGCGACGACCCGCTCGCGCCGTACCGCAGGATCCGGAGACCGATGCCGCCTCCGGAGAAGGTGTTGGGCGACCGGCGGCACGAGATCGAGGACGACGAAGCGCGCCGCGAGATCGACGACGCGACGCGCCGTCGAACTCGCGGCGACGAACGGACGCCGAACGGGGACGACGGGTGATCTTCTCCGACCGCGCCGAGGCAGGCGAGGTCCTCGCCGATGCACTGCTCGAGTACGCCGGCACGGATTCCGTCGTCCTGGCCATCCCTCGCGGTGGCGTCGTCGTCGGCCGGGCCGTCGCCGACGCGCTCGGCGCGCCACTCGACGTGGTCGTGCCGCGAAAGATCGGCGCACCCGGCAATCCCGAGCTCGGCCTCGGCGCCGTTGCTCCGGGCGTCCGCGTACTCGACGACCGTCTCGTTCGCTCGTTGCACGTGACGCCGGAGTACCTGGAGCGCGAGATCGCAGCGCAGGAACGCGAGATCGAACGGCGCGAACGCGCGTATCGGGAGGGACGTCCTCCCGCCGACGTTCGGGGCAAGGTGGCGATCGTCGTGGACGACGGCATCGCGACGGGAGGCACCGCGGCGGCCGCACTCCGGTGGGCGCGCGAGCGTGGCGCGTCGAAGGTCGTCCTTGCCGTTCCCGTCGCCCCGGTGCAGTCGATCGCGAAGCTTCGGGAGGACGCCGACCGGATGGTGGTGCTCGCAACGCCCGAGCCGTTCCTCGCCGTCGGCGAGTGGTACCGCACGTTCAACCAGACGAGCGACGACGAGGTGGTTCGGCTGCTTGCGAGGGCGCGAGGGTCGAGGGGTAGCACGGCGAGCGATCCGAGCGTGGCGCGGCCCCACCAGCAAGAGGGAGGTGCGGCGTGAGGATCGTGGAGGTGGCGATCGCCACCGTGTTCGTCCTCTTCGGCCTTCGCTCGCTGTGGAGGTGGACGCGCCGGCCGTTCGACGGAGCCGACGTGTCCGACCACGCGTTGTACGCGCTGTTCGTGACGGGGCGCGTGGGCCTGTGGTTCGCGGTGGCCGGGCTGTTCGCGATCTATGCGTCCGTGGATCTGCGCGGGCGAGCGTGGGTGGATGACGTCGAGCCCTACCGGTGGTACCTGATCGTGCCCCTCGTTCTGGCGGGGATGCAACTCCTCGCCGGGTGGTTCCTCGGCCGGCGCTCGCCGTCGGGCGAGCGCGACGTCAGCCCGCCGCCTTGATGATCTCCGGTGTGAGCTCGGGGAACTCCTCCAGCCTGGCGACGCGCTCCCGGATCAGCCGGTCCACGACCTCGACGTACTCGACCATCCTGCCCTGCCGCTCGTACAGGAGGCGGGGCCGCAGCAGGTCGACGTCGTCGATGCCGGGCAGGTTGTCGGCGACGAGGTAGCCGAAGTCATCGTCCTCGGTCCACGAGATCGAACCCTCGGCGATGCCCTCGACGCAGGCCGACGTGTCGGGGATCCGTACCTTCTTGGACCGTTCATCGCCGTCCGGCCCGCCGACGCGTCCCGTGTTGAGCAGGTAGGTCTCGATCGGGTGCGTGGCGAGCAGTTCGAGGATGCGGTTCCCCTGCAGCCCGTGGGGCATCGGGAAGAACGGGTTGGTTCCCGGAACGCGTAGGAACTTCCCCGCCTCCGCGGCGCCGCCCGCAGACGTTCCGGTCGTCTCGCCGAGCATGAAGTACGCGGCGGCCTGTTCGTCGTTGAGCTTTGCCACGGCCGGGATGATGTCTTGGTTGCGGTTGAGGATGAGGAGCGCGTCGACCGGTCCGACCTCGCGCGCGTCACGGTAGCGCTCCAGGTCGTCCATACCGAATACGGCGCGCCCGTTCTGCGTGTAGGACTGCTCGAAGAAGTTCACCTTCCCCGATGCGTCCTGGAACACGTTCTCCAGATACGTGGTCGGCTTCACCACCGCGCGGTAGATGTTCGGCTCGAAGCTCGGGTCGAGGCTGAACGTCTTCGCGAAGCACCCGTTCTCCGTTCCGTGCGCCTTGCCGCCCGGCATCAGCGCGACGAAGTCGTCCTGCACGGGCAGCGAGTCGTTCTGCGTGGTGAAGGTCGTGGTCGTCTTTCCGGTCCCCGACAGTCCGATGATCATGAACACGCGTTCGCCGCGGGCCGTGGGGATCACCTTCATGCCGGCGTGGAGCGCGAGCCCACCGAGGTCGTAGACCTTCGTGTTCCACATCCGAAGGCCGCCCTTCTTCGACTCCCCGAAGTAGTCGGCGCCGAGCACCCGCGTCAGGCCGTTCTCGAGATCGACCGCGATGACGCGATCATCGGGATAGCCGGGAGCGGAGAGGTTCGGCGTGTAGACGACGTGCACCTCCGGCTCGGCATCGTCCTCACGCGGGAAGTAGAGCTTCTGCTGCATGCCAGCGATGTTCGCGTTCGCCGTCTCGATCGACAGGCGGGCGCGCGTTCGGAACTCCGGGTCGTTGCCGATGTAACCGTCGATCACCAGCGCGTCTCGACCGCGCAGGTACTCATCCTGCATCGCCGCGATCCGTTCGAACTCCTCGCGGGTCATCGTCTTGCCTGACGAACGCTCGGCGACGACGTACGTGCTTCCCGCGCTCCGCGAGGTCACCCGCGCCTGGACGTTGACGCTCCCGAACTGGGTGATCCGGCACGTCGGCATGCGCTCGGTGTAATCGCGCAGCTCCTCCGGCGTTGGGCTCTGATGGACGGTGCGCGCCTGGACGAGCAAACGAACGTCTCCTTCTGTGGTGGGCGCGAGCGCATCGACGCAGCTCGGAGCCCATCTATCCTACAGAACGTCCGGTGCCCCAATCGAACACAATGGCGCCGTAGCCGCCATGGACCTGACCGAGGACGAGCTCGTCGCAGCGATCACCCGGCTCCTCACCGGGGAGGCGCGCGACGTCGTGGTCGGCCTCGGCGACGACGCGGCCGTGCTCGCGGCCGGTACCGGTCAACTGGTCGTGACGACGGACATGCTCGTGGAGGGCGTGCACTTCGAGCGATCGACGATCTCGCCGCGCGATCTCGGCGCGAAGTCCGTCACCGTGAACGTGTCCGACATCGCCGCGATGGGAGGAAGCCCTCGCTCGGCGCTGGTATCGATCGCGCTGTCGCCCCACGTCGACGCCGCGTGGGTGATCGAGCTGTACGGGGGGATGCGCGACGCGTGCGCCGAATACGCGCTCTCCCTCGTCGGTGGGGACACGAATCGGGGCGACATCCTGATCGTCGCCGTCACCGTCATCGGTCAGGTCGCGCCGGGTCGCGCGGTGCAGCGCTCGGGCGCTCGCCCGGGCGATGCGATCGCCGTCACTGGATCGCTCGGCGCCGCCGCCGGAGGACTCCGTCTCTCGCAGGCGAGCGCGGCCGTTCGGCAGGCCGCGCTGTCGAAGCCGTGGGGCCGCGCGTTGCTCGATGCGCTCGCGCGGCCGTTCGCGCGTGTCGGGGAGGGGCAGACGCTCGCGCGAAGCGGCGCGCGCGCGATGATCGACCTCTCCGACGGGCTCGCGAAGGACCTCGCGCGCGTGTGCCTCGCGAGTGGCGTCGGCGCGCGCGTGGAGCTCGACGCGGTTCCCGTCGCGCAGGCGCTCCGCGACGGGGCGGAGACGCTGGACGTCGATGCGCTCGGTCTCGCGCTCTCCGGCGGCGAGGACTACGAGCTGCTCGCGACCCTCGATCCGGACGATGCGAACGCGGCGGCGCGAGCGCTCGGGGAGCGCTTCGGCGTGACGCTCGCGACGATCGGAACGATCATCGAAGGTGATGGGGTCGTCGGCGTCGACGCCGACGGAAGCGAGAAGCCGATCGAGCCGGAAGGGTGGGACCACTTCGCATGAGCACAGCATTCGCCGCCCGACCCCGAGCGCTGTCGATCGCCGGATCCGACTCCGGAGGCGGCGCCGGCATCCAGGCGGACCTCAAGACGTTCAGCGCGCTCGGTGTGTTCGGGATGACGGCCATCACGGCCGTCACCGTTCAGAACACGAAGGGCGTGTCAGGGTATGAGCAGCTATCGCCGCAGTCGGTCGGCGACCAGATCCGCGCGGTCGTGACCGACATCGGCGTCGACGCCGCGAAGACCGGGATGCTGGCATCTGCGCCGATCGTCGAGGCCGTCGCCGAGGCCGTTGCCGACACACGCGTTCCGAACGTCGTCGTCGATCCGGTCTTCATGTCGAAACATGGGCACGCGCTCCTGGACGAGGACGCCGTCGACGCGCTTCGAAACCACATCGTTCCGCTGGCGACACTGGTCACGCCGAACCTGTCCGAGGCGGCCGGTCTTGCCGGATTCCGCGTCGACTCACGCGACCTGATGGAGGACGCCGCCGAGGCGATTCAGGCGATGGGGCCGACGGCGGTGCTGGTGAAGGGCGGACACCTCGAGGACGTCGACCGCGCCGACGACCTCTTCTTCGATGGCGATCGACTCGTCTGGGTCGAGGGCGAACGGATCGACACCCCGCATACGCACGGGACCGGGTGCGTCCTCTCGGCCTCGATCGCAGCTCATCTCGCGCGGGGCGAGGCGCTTCTCGATGCGGTTCGTCTGGGGAAGCGGTTCGTGGCCAACGCGATCCGGCACGCGCTGCCGATCGGCGAGGGGATCGGTCCGGTCGACCCGCTTTTTGGGGTGAGGATCAGCCCGAGGAGCTGACGGCCGAGGACCTGGCCGGCGGCCGCTGCACCTTGCCGGCCTTCAGGCAGCTCGTGCAGACGTTCACGCGCTTCGGCTTCCCGTCGACGAGCGCGCGGATTCGCTGCACGTTCGGGTTCCACCGGCGAGGTGAACGCCGGTGGGAGTGAGAGACCTGCATGCCGAAGAACGGTCTCTTCCCGCAGATCTCGCACACGGCTGCCATGGCCGAGCCAGGGTAACAGACACCCTGGGGAGACTTGTTGGTTCCACGAGTGGCGCGAGTGCGACGAAGCGTCGGAAGCGTCGCATGTGCCGCGTGGTAGAACGCAGTATGCCTCGGCACGCCCCCGAACGGCCTCGTCGCGCATGCCGCTGACGCTCGACTCGCCGGTCTCCGCGATCGACCGGCGGCTCGCCAGTCGACGGACGGGGGTGCAGACCAAGGGGCCACCCGCGTCGGACGTCCTCGCCGGCATCGAGATCGAAACGGTGCGGGACCTCCTGCACCACTACCCGCGCCGTTACATCGACCGTTCGGAGGTCTCGCGGATCCGCGATCTCCGCGTCGGGCAGCCCGCGACGGTGATCGGACGCGTGCGGAAGGTCGAACGACGGCGGACGCGTTCGAGGACGACGATGGTCACCGTCGTCCTCTACGACGGTACCGCGACGATCGACCTTGTCTTCTTCAACCAGCCGTGGATCGCCAACGTCTACCGCGAGGGTCACGAGGTCGCGGCGTCCGGCGTGATGCAGCTGTACCGCGGCCGGCGTCAGCTCACCAAGCACGACGTCGAGGTCCTCACCGCGGACGAGGGAGACCTCGTTCACACCGGCCGCATCACGCCGGTGCATCGCGCGACCGACGGCATCACCACGCGAACGATCCGTGAGCTGGTGTGGCACGCACTCGAGCAGCTCCGCTCGATCCCCGATCCGTTGCCGGAAAGCGTCGTGGCCGCCGAGGCGCTCGCGGCGTTCGACGGCGCGATCCGGTCCATCCACTTCCCGGCGACCCAGCACGAGCTCCGTACGGCGACCGAACGGCTGAAGTTCGACGAGCTGTTCGCCCTCGAGGTCGGTGTGGCGTTCCGGAAGCAACGCCTCGAGAGCGCCGAGCCCGGGGTCTCGCACACGCCCGATGGTCCGCTCACCGAACGACTCGCCGGCGTCCTCCCGTTCGAGCCGACGAAGGCGCAAACGCGCGCCATGGAGGAGATCGGCGCGGCGATGGCGCGGCCCCGACCGATGAACGTGCTCATGCAGGGCGACGTCGGTTCGGGCAAGACGCTGGTCGCGCTGCACGCGGCGCTCGTCGCGATCCAGAGCGGACACCAGGCAGCGGTGATGGCGCCGACGGAGGTGCTCGCCGGGCAGCACTTCCGTTCGATCGAGGAGCTCCTCGGTCCGTTCGGGGCGCATCCGTACCTCGATCTGAGCAGGCCCGAACCCGCGAGGACGGATGGGCAGGCGTCACTCCTCGATCACGAACCTCCCGCCGAGGATCCGGCCAGCGTGACGTACGCGCTCCTCACCGCGTCGGTCACCGGGCGGAACCGAGGGAAGCTCCTCGACGCCATCGCGAGCGGTGAGGTCGATCTCGTCGTGGGGACGCACGCGCTCGTGCAGGAGGGTGTGGCCTTTGCCGATCTCTCGCTTGCGGTGGTCGACGAGCAGCACCGCTTCGGGGTCCGCCAGCGGATGGCCCTGAAGGGAAAGGGCGCCTCGCCGGATGTGCTGATCATGACGGCGACGCCGATCCCGCGGACGCTCGCCCTCACGTACTACGGCGACCTGGACGTGGTCGTCCTCGACGAGATGCCGAAGGGGCGGCGTCCGATCGAGACGCGCATCGCGCGCAGTGCGGAGGAGCGTGAGGCTGCGTACGACCTCGTCCGCCGGGAGGTCGCCGCGGGGCGGCAGGCGTTCGTGGTCTGCGCGGCGATCGACGAGGCGAACAAGACCGAGGTGCGCGCGGCCGAGGCAGAGGCCGAACGCCTGGCGACCAAGGTGTTCCCCGACCTGTCCGTCGAGCTGCTGCACGGGCGCATGCGACCCGCCGAGAAGGAGCGACGCATGGAGGCGTATCGCGCCGGTGAGCACCACGTACTGATCTCGACGACCGTGATCGAGGTCGGCGTCGACGTGCCGAACGCAACCGTCATGCTCGTCGAGAACGCGGAGCGGTTCGGCCTCGCGCAGCTCCACCAGTTGCGCGGACGGATCGGCCGCGGCGAACACGCCTCGTTCTGCATCCTGTTCGACGAGAGCACGCCGGACAACGAGGACGCCAGGGCGCGACTGCTGGCGATGGTGCGGACGACGGACGGGTTCGAGCTCGCCGACGAGGACCTCCGCCTCCGGGGAGAGGGGACGCTCTTCGACGTGAAGCAGTCGGGCTTGCCGGACCTCAAGCTCGCGCGGCTGGCCGAAGACCTGGACCTCGTCCGGCGGGCCCGCGCCCGCGCGTTCGAGGTGATCGAGGCCGACCCCAGCCTCGAGGATCACCCGGCGCTCATGGGGGAGCTCCGAGCGCGGTTCGAGCATTCGATCGGCTGGCTGTTCAGCTCGTAGTCAACTCGTAGGGAGACGTCCGGGCGGAACAACGTGGGGACGGCCTACGCCTCCGGCCCTACAGATGAGCACGGTTTCGCCCGAGGGATTGGGGAGATGTTCCCTCGGGCACCAACCGGCGCGACGCCCACCGAGCGCGCGCACCGCTTCGCGGTTCGCGCGGCGTTCGCCTATGCCCTGGTCGCTTCGATGTGGGTTGTCGGCCTGGACATCGCGCTGCACCTGCTGTTCAAGGATCCCCTGGCGCGCTCGGTCGGCATCGCCAAGGAAGGGGTGTTCGTCCTGGTTTCGACGGGCGTGGTGTGGCTGTGCATCCGGCGGTTCAGGCGGGGGTGGCAGCGCGCGCAGAGCGAGGCCGACGCTGCCGATCACGCGCTGCGGGAGTCCGAACGTCGGTACCGGCTGCTCGTCGAGCGGGTTCCCGGCGTCGTCTGGCTGAACGAGGTCGACCGGGACGATCCGAAACGAACGCACTGCATCTACGTTGCCCCGCAGCTCGAGGAGCTCTTGGGCTACAAGCCGGACGAGTGGATGACCGACGACGACCTGTGGCAACGCGTGATCGTCGAGGACGACCGCGGGGCCGTCCTCGCCGCGAGCGATGCCGCGGACGAGAGGGGCGTACTGAGCATCGAGTATCGCGCCCGCCGACGTGATGGCGGCATCGTCTGGATCCACGACGAGGCCGTTCTGATCTCCGCCGACAACGGGCGTCCCTCGCAGTGGCAGGGCGTGATGGTCGACATCACGTCGCAACGAGTCCAGGACGCGGCGCTGCACGAGCTCACCGAGTCGCTCGGCGGGGTCTTCAGCGCCTCGCCGCTCGGCATCATCGTCATCGAGCCGGACGGCCGGGTCCGCCACTGGAACCCCGCAGCCGAGCAGATGTTCGGGTGGACCGTGGCGGAGATCGTGGGGCATCCGCTGCCGTACCTGCCGCCCGACAAGAAGGAGGAGTTCGCCGACCTGATGAGGCGGGAGCTCGCGGGTGAACGCATCGCGGGGTTCGAGACGACGCGGATGCGCAAGGACGGGTCTCGGATCGACGTCAGCCTCTCGGTTGCCGCCCTCCGCGACGCCGACGGTGAGATCTCCGGCATGCTCGGCGTCATCGAGGACATCTCGGACCGGCGACGGGCCGAGCAGGACAGGCGGCGGGCGCTCGACCGGCAGCTCCGTCTGGCCACGCGGCTGGAGCTGCTCCATCAAGTGGACCGCGACGTCCTGGCGGCGACGTCGATCGACGAGATGGCGGGGCAGGCGCTCGAACACCTCCGACGCCTCGTGCCGTTCGACGGGGGAACCGTCGCGCTCGTCGACGCAGCGACCGGAAGGCTCACGTCCGTCGCCATCCGCCACTTCTCCGACGCGCTCGGTCCCGTTCCGGATTCGGCCACCGTGCCCGACGAGGTCGCCCGGGAGCTGCTCTCGCACGACGAGCTGGTCTTCGACGACCTGCAAGAGGGTGACGCCCCGACGCCGTCCGCGGCCATGGCGCGAAGCGTCGGCGTCCGGAGCACGCTCTCCGTGGCGCTCAAGTCGGACGCGGGACAGCTCGGCGCGTTGATGCTCTCGTCGATGACGCCGGGCGTGTTCGACGAGGAGGCCGCCGACATCGCGTCAGAGGTCGGCTCCGAGCTCGCGATCGCGTTCAGGCAGGCCCTGTTGCGAGACGCGCTCGCGGAACGCGCGACGCAGCTCGAGCAGCTGGCCCAGGAACGGCAACAGATGCTGCATCGAATCGTCCGGGCCCAGGAAGAAGAGCGCGAACGCGTGGCGCTCGAACTGCACGACGGCCTCGGCCAGCTGCTCACCTCGATCTCGCTGTTCGCATCCGACCTCGAGCTGGAGGTCCCGCCGGGGGCGAGGCCACGCGCCGTTCGCGTTACCGAGCTCGTGCGGCGCGCGATCGCGGACAGCCGTCAGCTCGTTTGGAGCCTCCGCCCACCCGAGCTCGAACGACTCGGCCTCGTACCGGCGGTGCGCCGACTCGCGGAGGACGTCTCCGTCCCGGACGTCCTCGTCGACCTGCACGAGGAGATCGGGGAGCTTCGGCTTCCTCCGGAGTCCGAGGCGGTCGTGTACCGCGTCGTGCAAGAGGCCGTCCACAACGCGCAGAAGCACGCGCGCGCTGAGGCGATCTCGATCGTGATGCGGCGGAACGACGGCATGCTGACGACGCTCGTCGAAGACAACGGCAGGGGTTTCGATCCGGCTTCGATCCAGCCGGGACGGGGGCTCGGATTGATCGGCATGCGCGAGCGCGCCGAGCTCGTCGAGGGCAGGCTGGTGGTCGAGTCGGCCGCCGGGGCAGGGACCAGGATCCGGCTCGAGGTTCCGATCAAGGATGCGCCGAACGTCACCCGCAACGCCGTCCGGGGGAGTGTGAACGCGTGAACGGCGCGACGATCGGCGTGCTCCTGATCGACGACCACGTCGTCGTCCGCGAGGGCTTGCGCGCACTTCTGGAACGACAGGAGGGCGTCACAGTCGTGGCCGAGGCAGGTTCGGTCGACGACGCAGTAGCGCTCGACGTCCGTGCCGACGTGGTCGTCGCGGACTTGATGCTTCCGGACGAGAGGGGGGCCGAGGTGGTTCGCCGCCTCAAGGAACGGCACCCGGACGCCGCGGTCCTGGTGCTCACGATGGTGGACAACCCCACCGACGTGCAGATGTGTCTCGCCGCCGGCGCCAGTGGCTACCTCCTGAAGGAGACGGCCTCGACGGAGCTCGTCGACGCGGTTCGGCGCGTCGCCGCTGGTTCGGATTACCTCCAGCCCTCGCTGGGCGCCGCGCTCGCTCGGTGGCGCGACACGCCCGGTCGCGTCCGGGCGCGTGCGATCGACGACCTCAGCGAGCGCGAACGGGAGGTGCTGCGCCTCATCGCGCTCGGGCACACGAACGCCGAGATCGCCTCGATGTTGTTCGTCTCGGTGCGAACCGTCGAGAACCACCGCGCGAGCGTCATGCGCAAGCTCGGCCTTCGCACCCGCGCCGAGCTCGTTCGGCACGCGAACGAGGCCGGGGTCGTCTAGCACCCGACGCGTGACGGAGGCTGTGTAGCTTCCGCACGTGCGCGTGATCGCCGGGACCGCGAAGGGCGTCCGGCTCGCGTCCGTTCCGCCGGGAGTTCGGCCCGTCTCCGACCGCGCCAGGGAGGGGCTTTTCTCGAGCATCGGCGCCGACGTCCCCGGCGCCGATGTCCTCGACCTGTACGCCGGAACCGGGGCGCTCGGGATCGAGGCGCTCTCCCGGGGGGCCGACCGCGCGACGTTCGTCGAGCGGAGCCGGGCGGCGCTCCGCACGATCCGCCAGAACCTCGAGCGGACCCGGCTGGCCGAACGTGCCGAGGTCGTCGCATCGGAGGTCTCGGCGTTCGTCAGCCGAAGGCACGATCCGGGCCGCAGGTTCGACCTGGTCCTGGCCGACCCGCCCTACGACGCCGACGTCGCGGCGGTCGAGGGCGTGCTCGAGAGCCTCTCCGACGGGTGGGTCCAGGCAGGCGGGGCGGTCGCTCTCACGCGTGGCTCCAGGAGTTCCACGCCTGTCATTCCAGTAGACTGGCTCGTCGCAAGGCGTCTCGAGTACGGGGACACCGCCGTACTGATCCTCCGGGAGGCATAGATGGGCCTGACCGCCCTGTGTCCGGGGACGTTCGACCCCGTGACGAACGGTCACCTCGACATCATCGAACGTGCTGCTCAGCGCTTCGACGCGCTGATCGTCGGCGTGCTCGACAATCCCTCCAAGCAACCGCTGTTCACCGCAGAGGAGCGCGTCACCCTGCTCAAGGAGGTCACGCAGGGCCTCAACAACGTCGAGGTCGAGGCGTTCTCCGGATTGCTCGTGGAATACGCCACCCAGCGCGGCGCGGACGTCGTCGTCAAGGGCCTACGCGCGGTGACCGACTTCGAGTACGAGATCCAGATGGCACAGATGAACCACTCGCTCGCCGGCGTCGAGACGCTGTTCATGACCACGGCGCCGCAATGGTCGTTCCTGTCGTCCTCCCTGGTGAAGGAGGTCGCGAAGCTGGGCGGAGACGTAGGCGGTCTGGTTCCTCCCGTCGTCGCCGAGCGCCTCAGGGAGAGGTTCGCATAGGCATGGATCTTTCCGCCCGTATCCAGCAGCTCGAGGAGCTCGTGCGCGACGCGAAGTCGATGCCGCTGTCGTCGTCCGCACTGTTGAACCGCGACGAGGTACTCGAGCTCATCACGCAGATGAAGGACTCGCTCCCGGACGAGATCAAGCAGGCACGGTGGATCGTGAAGGACCGCGAGGAGCTCCTGGCGAAGGCTCGCCGCGACACCGAGGCGATGGTCGAAGCCGCGCGCGAGGAGCAGCTGCGAATGGCGTCGCACGAGGCCGTCGTGCAGCGTGCGCAGGAGGAGGCGCAGCGCATCGTGCAGGAAGCGAGCGAGGACGGTCGCCGGCTCCGTCTGGAGTCGGAGGACTACGTCGACGCGAAGCTCGCGCAGCTCGAGGGCGCGCTGCAGCGCATCCTCGAGGACGTGATCGAGACCAACCAGTCGATCAGCCGGACGATCGACCAGGTCCAGGCGGGGCGCGAGAAGCTCCGCGGCTCTGTCCCCACGACCAACGTCGAGATCGGTCCCGACTTTCAGATGCCGATGCTCGAGGACGAGGGCGCATGATGCGCCCCATCGACGTGCGCGACCTGCTCGAACACCCCGGCGCCTCGAAGACCGTTCGCGTCGAGGAGGGCGTTCCCGGTCTGCACACCGAGCTCGCCGACGTCCGCGAGGAGGAACCGATCGAGGGCGACCTGACGCTCGAGAGCGTCCTCGACGGGGTCTTCGTTCACGGAAGCATCTCCGGGCGGTTCACGATGCGCTGCGCCAGGTGTCTGAAGGAGTTCGAACGCGACTTCGATCTCGCGGTCCAGGAGATGTTCGCGCGCCAGCCCGGACCCGAGGACGACTACGCGATCGACCCGGACCTGAGCCTCGACCCCGAGCCCATGGTTCGAGACGCGGTCGTGCTGGAGATGCCGTTCTCGCCGCTGTGCAAGCAGGATTGCCTCGGGCTGTGCCCTGTATGCGGCGGAGACCGCAACCTCGGAGAGTGCCCTGGCCACGACACCACGGATCCGCAGTGGTCCGCGCTCGCCGGACTCCTCATCGACGCGCCGGAGGTCCCGACCGACGAGGACGCAGGCCCATCACGACACCACGCCGAAAGCTGACCACGCGACCAACAGGAAAGGACACGATCGATGCCGGTTCCGAAGCGACGTCAGTCCCACACGAGGAGCGCCAAGCGCAAGGCCAACTGGAAGGCGCAACCGCCGACCTACTCGGAGTGCCCGCAGTGCCACCAGCCGAAGCTTCCGCACCGCGTCTGCTCGAACTGCGGCTACTACGCAGGGCGTCAGGCGGTGGAGGTCGAGTGACTGCGTGACACCCGCTGGTGGTTCCCAGGCCTCGAAGAGCGGAGCGCGGGGCCGAACGAAGAGAGCCTCGGGCGCCGGAGCGGCGAAGGGGCCCAACGATCAGGCGCTCGACCGGTTGCTCGGCGTTCGGTTCAAGGACGCTGCGCTCCGCGAGATGGCACTCACGCACCGTTCATACGCGTTCGAGAACGACACGCACGCGCACAACGAACGCATGGAGTTCCTGGGCGACGCCATCCTCGGCATCGTCGTGACCGACATGGCGTTCCGTGAGTTCCCCGAGATGACAGAGGGTGAGCTGGCGAAGCTGCGTGCGGCCATCGTGAACATGGGCGCGCTGGCCGACGTCGCACGCGATCTTGGGATCGGGCGGTACGTGCACCTCGGGAAGGGCGAAGAGGGCAGCGGAGGGCGCGACAAGAGCAGCATCCTCGCCGATGCGCTCGAGGCGCTCCTCGGCGCCGTCTACCTGGACCAAGGGCTCGACGCGGCAGGCAAGCTGATCGTGCGGGTGTTCAGGCCGCGGATGATCGCGTACGTGCGCGGCGAGGGCGGCCGCGACTACAAGACGATCCTTCAGGAGCTGGCGTCGGCGGATCTGCACTCGCTGCCCGAGTACCGCATCAGCGAGCGAGGCCCAGATCACGAGAAGGAGTTCACGGCGACGGTGTTCCTCGGTGGGCGGGAGCTCGGGAGCGGCATGGGCCGCTCGAAGAAGGAGGCCGAGCAGGAGGCTGCGCACCAGGCGTACGTCCGACTGACCGAGCAGGATGGCGCGCGCCGCACCCAGGCCCTGGACTCGCACACCGGCGCGACGACGAAGACTGACGCCCAGCCGGCGACGGCACGGAAGAAGGCGAGGTAAGTGGAACTCCCCGAGGTCGAGGTCATGCGGCGCGACCTGGAAAAGGACGTCGTCGGACGCAAGGTGGCAGCGGCAGACGTGCGGGCGTCGAGAAATGCGATGCGCGTGATCCGACGTCACGGCAAGCGCAAGGAGTTCACCGACCGGGTCGTGGGCCGGAAGTTCACCAAGGCCGAGCGCCGTGGCAAGTACGTCCTGCTTCACATGGACGACGGCGACGTCCTCGTCGTGCATTTCGGGATGTCCGGACAGTTCGTGCGCGGCACCAAGCGCGTGCCCCTCCCGCAGCACACACACGTCGTGATCACGTTCGTCCAAGGCGGCGACCTACGCTTCGTCGACCCGCGCACGTTCGGCGAGATGTTCGTGACGGCCGCGGACGAGCTGGGCAAGGTGAGGGAGCTGCAGCACATTGCGATCGACCCGCTCGATCACGTCTTCACCTGGAACGCGTTCGGCGGCGCGCTCACGCAGCGCGCGACAAAGATGAAGCAACTCCTCATGGACCAGAAGTTCGTGAGCGGTCTGGGGAACATCTACTCGGACGAGGTGTTGTTCGGCGCAGGTCTGCGATACGACCGGCTCTCCGATTCTCTGTCATCGCAGGAGGTCCGGCGCCTTTACCGCGCGATGCAGGAGGTGCTGCAGGAGGCGATCCGATTCCGCGGCACGACGCTCGACGACGACGCGTACATGGATCTGTTCGGCAAGCCGGGGGAGTTCCAGAACGAGCTGAAGGTGTACGGACGCGCCGGGCTCCCGTGCCGCCGGTGTCGAACGCCGATCCAGGCCGTCAAGATCTCGGGGCGGAACGCGTTCTTCTGCCCGCAGTGCCAGAGCTGACAGCTGGGGAGCTCCGCCCCCAGCGACCCCCAAACCCCAGAGCCCTACTCGACCTCCGCGCCCGCTTCGCGCATCCGCTCGATGGCCCGGTTACCGTCACCGAGTTGGAGGTCGACCGCCCGGATGCCCTCGAGGAGAACCGTCGCGGTGTGCCCGAGCTTGATCGCATCGAGCGTCGTATCAGCAACGCAGTAGTCCGTCGCGAGACCCGCGATCACGAGCGTATCTGCGTTCCGCGCGCGGAGGATCGATTCGAGCCGTGTCGCGGTCACGTCGCCGCTCTGGGGATCGCGAACGCTGAATCCCGAGTAACCGTCGCCGCCGTCCTCACCCTTGCGAACGATCGTCGCGCTCTCGGGGACGCGGAGCCCCGGGTGGAACTGCGCTCCCCACGTATCTCGAACGCAGTGGACGGGCCAGATTCCACCGTCCTTCCGGAAGTGCGGTGTGACCGGGGGATGCCAGTCCTGCGTGTACACGACCGACGCGCCGCCATCGAAGGCGCGCTCGATCTCACGGTTCAAGAACGGAACAACCTCCTCGCCGCGTCGCACGTACAGGCTGCCCCTCGGGTCGGCGAAATCGTTCTGCACGTCGACGACGATCAGGGCCGTCCGAGGGTCGTACTGGACCACGAACCTAGTATGCCGATGTGAAACGAACTCGTGTGGTCGTGTTGGGTCGCGTTCAGGGCGTGTTCTTCCGAGCTACGTGCGCGCGTCTCGCTCGCGAGGCCGGCGTCGGCGGCTACGTGCGGAACCGTTCGGACGGTGGCGTCGAGGCTGCATTCGAAGGAACGAACGACGCCGTGGACCGGCTGGTCGATTGGTGCCGGAATGGACCGGAGTTCGCTCGTATCGACGAGGTGCAGGCGATCGCCGAGGACCCCGTCGGGGACGTCTCGTTCCGCGTGATGCACTGATCCTGTCGGCCCGAAGTTCGGGCTCGGAAATGCGAGGTCGAGTGGAAAGCCGCTGCTAGCATCGCTTTTCGATGTTCCTCCGATCCCTGCAGGTCCGAGGCTTCAAGTCGTTCGCCGACAAGACCACTCTGGAGTTGGCGCCGGGCGTCTCGGTGATCATCGGCCCCAACGGGTCGGGCAAGTCCAACCTCGTCGACGCGATCAGCTGGGTGCTTGGAGAGCAGGGGCCTCGAGCGCTTCGCGGCGGGCAGATGGCCGACGTGATCTTCGCCGGAAGTCCACAGCGTCCTGCGCTGGGTATGGCCGAGGTGAAGCTTGTGATCGACAACTCCGCCGGGCTGATCCCCGTACCGATGACCGAGATCGAGATCGCTCGCTCGATCTTTCGCTCGGGTGACAGCGAGTACCGCATCGGCGGTCAGGTCGTCAGGTTGCTCGACGTGCAGGAGCTGCTGTCCGAGAGTGGCATCGGTCGCGGTCTGCACACCGTCGTCGGGCAAGGTCAGCTCGAGGACGTGCTGTCGGCACGCCCCGAGGACCGACGCCGTTACGTCGAGGAAGCAGCCGGTGTGGCGAAACATCGCAAGCGCAAGGAGCGCGCCGAGCGCAAGCTCAGCGGACTCGATCAGGACCTGCTGCGGCTGCGAGACGTCCAGGCCGAGCTCCGACGCCAACTGAAGCCGCTCAAGCAACAGGCCGAGGTGGCGCGCCGCCACGAGGAGCTCACCGCGGAGGCCGACGCGCTCGCGGTGCAGCTCGCGGCCGCGCGTCTGCGCGAGCTTTTGAACGAGCGTGAGAGCCGGAGCGGCGGATGGCAGGAGGGGCTGGCGCGACGTACGGCGGCGCGCGAGCGGCTCGACTCGCTGGATGCGCGCGTCGCCGCAGCGGCGGACGATCGCGCTCGCGCCGTGTGGGCGCTCCAGGAATCCGAGGGACGCCTTCGCGACGCGCAGGCAGCGAAGTCCGCAACCGAGCTCGAGCTGAGGCGCGCGATTGAGCTTGAGTCAGAGGCTCGTGAGACACTTGCGGCGCAAGGTACTCGGGGAGCACGACTCTCCTCACTCGAGAACGAACTGCTCGGGCTTCAACGCCGATCGGTCGACCTGGCCGATGAGATGGCGACGCGCGAACGCGAGCTCGACGACGCCGAACGCGCGTTCCTATCCGCGGCCGAGATGAGATTGCACGTCGAAGAGGAACGGCGCCGCGCCTTCGAGGAGGCGGCGGCGCGCCGCGCCGAGATGCAGACGCTCAGACGCTCGCTCGCGTCGTACGAGCGCGAACGGGCGCGGCTCGAGGAGGGGATTGCGAACGTTCGGGAGCGTCGGACTGTCGCCGAACGCGAACGCGAGAGCCTGGCCGACGACGTCGAGCGCCTCGACGCCGAGACGGCGCCGCTGTCGGAACGGCGCGCCGAGCTCGAACGCGAACGCCGCACAGTGGCGGCGACGGTGGACACGCTCGAACAGGCGCTCCGGCGCCATGAGTATCGGCGCGACGTGCTCGGGGCGCGGCTCGAGGACCTGGAACAGACGCCGGGCCGGCGCTTCATGACCGGTCACAAGGAGCGCGCGCTCGGCCTGCTCGGTGAGCTCGTCCGCGCGGAGAAGGGTTGGGAACGAGCCCTTCGCGCCGGACTCGGGCCGTTGTCGGACGCGGTCGTCTACGCGGACGAGGAGCTCGCGATCGGGGATGCGGCGGACGGCGACGGTGCGACCCTCACCATCGCGGGAGGGGGTCCGACGGCGTCTGTCCTGCCGGGAGAGCGCACCTTGCTGAGCGTCGTCGACGCGGACCCGTCGGTGCGCGGTCTGGTCACCACCGTGCTGGCGGACATCTACCTCGCCGAGACGGTCGAGGAAGCGACCGAGAAGCATCGGAGGAATCCCAAGGCGTCGTTCGTCACGCCGAAGGGCGTCCTGCTCGGACCCGCGGTGATCCGGACGGCTGCGGTCGCGGACTCACGCGCAGCGGAGATCCGGCGGGAGCTGAACGTCGTCGAACACGACCTGGCGCGGGCGACGTCGTCGGCGAGGCCGCGACGCGAACGGCTCGACGCCATCGCCGCCGAGATCGACGAGCTAACCGAGCAGATCGAGCGCTCGGACGCGATGATCACGCGAGCCGCGGAGCGCATCGCGCGGGGCGACGCAGAGACCGCGTCGATCGCGAAGGAGGACGAGCTCCTCTCTCAACGGCTCGCCGGCCTGGACGACGCTGCAGCGGCGTGGCGCGACGCACTCGCCGTGGCGGAGCCGATGACACACGAGGTTCCGGAGCTGCCGCAGGCGCCCGAGCCGCCGGTGCAAGCGCGAGTCGCCGTCGAGACGCTTCGACGCGATCGCGCAGCGGTCGAGGAACGGCTGGCGTCGGCACGCGGCGAGCGCGACGCGCTCGCCGCGCAGGACGAGGACACCTTCCGGACGATGCTCCAAGCCGCCCGGAACGAGCGCGCCGACGCCGAGGCGCGACTCGGGAGCGCCGAGACGGCGCTCGAGGCCGCGGCCTCCGCCCGCACCGCCGCCGCAGACGCGGATCGTGCCGCCACGGAGGAGGAGGCCCAGTCGAATCGCCTGTGGCGCGACGCGTCGACGGAGCTCGATCGTCTTCGCGAGGACTACCAGGACGAAGATCGGCTCCGCGGCGACCTCGAACGCCGCATCCGGGACGCGGAGCGTCTCTTGCGCGAGGGGCACCAGCGCGAGCCGAACGACGCGGTCGCCGAGCTCACCGAAGAAGCCACCGTGTCCACGATCGAGCGGCGAGCGGAGCTCGTCCAGCGGCGCCTCGGACTGCTCGGCCGCGTCAACCTGCTCGCGGGCGGCGAGTTCGAGGCGATGCAGGAGCGGTACGACTTCATGCAGCGCGAGCTCCACGACGTTCGCAAGGCACGGAGAGATCTGCTCGAGGTGATCCAGCGTGTCGAGACGGAGATCGCGACGACGTTCGAGGCGGCGTACCGAGACGTGGCGGCGGAGTTCGAACGACTGATCGCGGAGCTGTTCCCGGGCGGCGAGGGACGACTCATTGCGACCGAGCCGGGCGACCTGCTGAACACGGGCATCGAGATCGAGGCGCGTCCCGGGCGCAAGCGCGTCAAGCGCATCAGTCTGCTGTCGGGCGGCGAGCGCGCGCTGACGGCGCTCGCGTTCCTGTTTGCGATCTTCAAGGCCCGACCGAGCCCGTTCTACCTGATGGACGAGGTCGAACCCGCGCTCGACGACATCAACCTGCACCGATTCATCAAGCTGGTCGAGGGTTTCGCCGCCGAGTCGCAGGTCATCATCGTGACGCACCAGAAACGGACGATGGAGGTCGCCGGGATCATGTACGGCATCTCGATGTCGAAGGACGGCACGTCGCGCGTCCTTGCGCAGCGGCTGGATCAGCTCACGAACGGGAGCGAAACGGCGCCAACATCCCAGGTCGCCGCCGTACCCGAGTCGAACCCTGTCGGCTAGCCTGCCCGCTCGTGGAGCTCTGGTGGATCCCAGTCGTCGTCGTGGCGATCTTCCTCGCGGCGCTGGCTGTCCTGCGTGTCTCGCGGCGGCGCGGCGCCACGACCGAGAGCGTGGTCCCTCGCACCAGGCCAGTCACCGCCGAAGCCCCGCCCTCGCGGCGGACCGAGGCGCTCGGCGCGCGGATCCGGTCGCTGTTCGGCGGGGCCGTCGACGACCCGTGGGCACGGCTCGAAGAGCTCTTGGTGAAGGCCGACGTCGGTCCGTCGACGGCCGGCCGCGTCGTCGCGGCCGTCCGCGACCGCTACACGTCCGGATCCGATCCCGTCGAGCTCGTCTCGGACGAGGTGGCCGAGATCCTTGCCGGTGATGGTGCCCTTGACCTGCCGGAGGGACGTCTCGCGGTGATCATGGTGGTCGGCGTGAACGGCTCGGGGAAGACCACGACGATCGGCAAGCTCGCGTCCCGACTGGCACGGGCCGGCAGATCCGTGAGCCTCGCCGGAAGCGACACCTTCCGCGCAGCCGCCACCGAGCAGCTGGACGTCTGGGCGCGTCGTGCCGATGCGCATCTGGTCACGCAGCAACGCGGCGCCGACCCGGGGTCCGTCGCGTTCGACGCGGTCAAGGCGGCCGAGGCACGGGGCTCGGACGTTCTGATCGTCGACACGGCGGGGCGCCTTCACACCAAGCAGCCGCTGATGGACGAACTCCGGAAGGTGCGCCGCGTCCTGGAGAAAGCTGCCGGCCGGCCACCCGACGAGACCCTGCTCGTGCTCGACGCGACGACCGGTCAGAATGGCATCGCCCAAGCGAGGGCGTTTACCGACGCAGTCGAGGTAACGGGCGTGGCGCTCACCAAGCTCGACGGCACGGCGAAGGGGGGATTCGTCCTGGCCGTACGCGAACAGCTCGGCCTGCCGGTCAAGCTCATCGGCATGGGCGAGGCGATCGATGACCTCGAGCAGTTCGAGCCGCGCACGTTCGCGGATCGGCTGCTGAGCGCATGAGCACGACGACCAAGGCCGACATCCTGATCGTCGAGGATCACGCGACGATGCGTGAAGCGATGCGCCTGATCCTCGAGCACGAGGGGTTCGAGATCCGCGAGGCGCCCGACGGCGCGAGGGCGCTCGAGATGGCCAAGACGCAGCCGCCCGACCTGATGTTCCTGGACCTGAACATCCCCGGCGCGAGCGGCGCCGACGTACTCGCCGAGCTCAAGAACGACCCCGCCACGAAAAACGTGCGTGTCATCGTCGTGACGGCAACGGGTGAAGAGGGTCGCGCGTTCGTCCTGTCGTTGGGCGCGGACGAGTACTTCACGAAGCCGTTCTCGCCCACGGCGTTGCTGAGCACGGTCGAGCGCGTTCTCGAGACGTCGTAATCTCGTTCCGATGTTCGACGCTCTGACCGACCGTCTCGACGGCATCTTCAAGAAGCTCCGCACGCGCGGGAAGCTCCACCCGAAGCAGGTGGACGGCGCTCTGGCCGAGATGCGCATCGCGCTGCTCGATGCGGACGTCGCCGTCGAGGTCGCCGACGACCTGCTCCAACGCGTTCGAACGCGCGCGCTATCCGAAGAGGTGATGAAGAGCCTCACGCCGGCGCAGCAGGTGATCAAGGTGGTTCGTGACGAGCTCCAGGAGACGATGGGCGGAACGCAGGCAACGTTTCAGCTTCCGGGCGCGAAGCCCGCGGTGATCATGATGGCCGGAGTCCAGGGCTCGGGGAAGACGACCGCGTGCGCGAAGCTCGGGCGCATATACAAGGAGAAGGGTAAGCGTCCGCTCCTCGTCGCCGCCGACCTGTGGCGCCCGGCTGCCGTCGACCAGCTCGTGACGCTTGGCCAGGAGATCGGCGTACCGGTCGTCTCTGAAGGCAAGGACGCCGTCAAGGTCGCGAAGTCGGGGCTGAAGCACGCGCAGCGCGAGGGCTTCGACGTCGTCATCGTCGACACGGCCGGTCGCCTCCACGTCGACGAGGACATGATGCGCGAGGCGCGGCGCGTGAAGGACGCCATCAGGCCGCACCACGTTCTGATGGCGTGCGACTCGATGACCGGTCAGGACGCCGTGGTGCAGGCGCGGGCCTTCATGCGCGAGATCGACACGACCGGATTCGTCCTGACGAAGCTCGACGGCGACGCCCGGGGCGGCGCCGCGCTGTCGATCACGGCCGTGACGGGGCGACCGGTGTTCTTCGCCGGAACGGGGGAACGTACGGCGGACCTCGAGCCGTTCCATCCGGACCGGATGGCCTCGCGCATCATGGGCATGGGCGACGTGCTCTCGCTGATCGACAAGGCGCAGGAGAACCTCGACGCCGATCGTGCGGCCGAGGCGGCCAAGAAGATGATGGACGCGTCGTTCACGCTCGAGGACTTCCTCGAGCAGATGGAACAGGTGCGCAAGCTCGGGCCGCTCCAGGATCTGCTGGCGATGCTCCCCGGCGTTCCGGGCGGCAAGAACGCGCTGAAGGACCTCCAGGTCGACGACGGCCACATGGCGCGCGCCGAAGCGATCATCAGGTCCATGACCAGGGAGGAGCGACGCGATCCCGCTATGATCGGCGGGCCCCGGCGCCTCCGGATCGCTCGAGGGTCGGGGACCACGACCGCTGAGGTGAACGCCCTGCTCAAGGAGTTCGAGCAGGCGCGCAAGATGATGAAGTCGATGCTGGGTGGCAAGGGGATGCCCCGGATCCCGGGCATGCCGAACCTCCCCGGCCTGGGATAGGAGAACGCATGGCGGTACGGATCAGGCTGCGGCGGATGGGGAAGACCAAGCGGCCCTTCTACCGCGTCGTCGTCGCGGACCAGCGAAGTCCTCGCGACGGCCGGTTCATAGAGAACATCGGCAGATATCACCCGCTCGACGATCCCTCGGTGATCGAGATCGACGAGGAACGCGCCCTGCACTGGCTCGGCGTTGGGGCACAGCCGTCGAACACGGTCAAGGTGCTCATGACCAAGACGGGCATCTGGGAGAAGTTCGCCGTGTCGAAGGGCGAGGGCACCACCGAGAAGGGAACGAAGGCGGCCGCGAAGGCGAGCTGACCCCGTGGCAGAAGCCCCTTCGGACGGTCTCAGGGATCTTCTGGAGTACCTCGCGCGCGAGATCGTCGACGAGCCGGACTCAGTCGAAGTGACGGAGACCGCCGACGATCGTGGTGTTCTCCTCACGCTCCGCGTGGCCCAGGACGACATGGGGAAGGTCATCGGCCGGGGCGGCCGAACCGCTCGTGCGCTGCGAACGGTGGTGAAGGCCGCGGGTCTCCGGGCCGGCGTTCGGCACACGCACGTCGAGATCGCGGACTAGGGCACTCATGGACGAGCCGACCGTCGCGGTCGGCCGGGTCGCTCGCGCCCACGGGGTCCAGGGCGAAGTAGCGGTTCTCGTGCTGTCGGAGGTCGAAGATCGTTTCGCCCCCGGAGCGACGCTGTGGCTCGAAGACGGCCGGACCCTGACCGTCGAGTCGTCGAGGCCACATCGCGGCCGGCTGCTCGTTCGGTTCAGCGAGGTTCGAGACCGAGAGCAGGCGGAGGGACTCCAGCGGGCGCTGCTCGTCGTTCCCGAATCGTCGTCTCCCTCTCTTCCCGATGGATCGTGGTGGGATCACCAGATCGAGGGATGCGCCGTCGAGACGGACCGAGGTCGCGCGCTCGGCACGGTTCGCGAGGTGATCCACACCGGCGCGAACGACGTCTGGTCCGTGGTTAGCGAGGACGGAGTGGAGACGCTCGTGCCGGTACTCAACGACGTGCTCGTCTCCGTCGACGTCGCCGGCAGGCACATCGTAGTCCGAGAGATCGAGGGCCTGACCGTCTGATGGATCTCACCGAACGAATCGCGTCGGGGCTGTTGTCGCTGCGCGGCGTCGAGGAAGGGAAGTCCAGGTTCGGGCCTCAGGCCGCGTTCTTCGTTGGGGGTCGTGAGTTCGCGCACCTCCACCGCGACGGGGAGATCGACCTGCGACTCACTCGGCCTCTCATCGCCGGACGGCGTGATGGCCTCGAGGACGACAGCCGCGTTTCGATGCGCCGGAGCTCTGACTGGCTTACGGTCTCGTACTCGTCGGCCGGGGATGTTCGCTTCGCCCTCGAGCTCGGGCGTGCTGCGTACGAGGCGAACCGTTCGGCACGGCGCTAGCCTCGCGGTCATGCGGATCGACGTCCTGACGATCTTCCCGGGTATCTTCGAGAGTCCGCTTCGTGAGAGCCTGCTCGGCAAGGCAATCGGATCGGGCACACTCGACGTTCGGGTGCACGAGATCCGGGATCACACGACCGACAAGCACCGCCAGGTCGACGACGAGTCCTACGGCGGCGGACCCGGCATGGTGATGAAGCCGGAACCGATCTTCGCCGCCGTCGAGTCGCTCGGCGAGGGAAGCAAACGAATCCTCGTCCTGTCGCCGGCGGGCCGCCGTCTCGACCAGGAGCTCGTTCGCGAGCTCTCCACGGAACAGTGGCTGGTGCTGATCGCTGGTCGGTACGAGGGGATCGACGAACGCGTCCTCCAGGGCCTTCCCGCCGAAGAGATCTCGATCGGCGACTACGTCCTGTCAGGTGGCGAGATCCCCGCGCTCGTCGTGCTCGACGCCATCACGCGTCTCGTCCCGGGCGTCATCGGGCGGGAGGAATCGCACGAGCGCGACTCGTTCGGTGCGGAGGGGCTCCTCGACCATCCGCACTACACTCGGCCGGCGGAGTTCAGAGGGATGCGCGTACCCGAAGTTCTGCTCTCGGGAGACCACGCCGCGGTCGAACGGTGGCGCCGGGAGGCTGCGGTCGAGAAGACCCGTCGCAACCGCCCCGACCTGCTCGAACGCTGAGCGAACCGCTTCCTCGGGAGCCTCGGGCGTGCCTGTTACGATGAGCCTCCCGCGATGAACAAGACCGATCTCGTCGACCGAGCCTATCTCCGCACGGACCAGCCCGAATTCCGTCCGGGTGACACCGTCAAGGTGCACGTTCGCGTCGTGGAGGCCGGTCGGGAGCGGATCCAGGTCTTCCAGGGCGTCGTGATCCGTCGCCAGGGCTCCGGACTGCACGAGACGTTCACCGTTCGCAAGATCTCGTTCGGGGTCGGCGTAGAGCGGACGTTCCCGCTGCACTCACCGTCGATCGGCAAGCTGGAGGTGGTCTCCCGCGGTCGCGTTCGTCGCGCGAAGCTCTATTACCTGCGTGAGCGTCGAGGGAAGAAGGCGCGGATCCGCGAGCGCCGGCTCGGCGACGAGGAGCTGGCAGCGATCGCGTCGGCCGAGGCGCGTCGCGCCGCCGCGGCGGACAACGGTTCCGGGGAGCCCGATTCGGTCGAGGTCTCTGAGGAGGCCACCGTCGCGGCAGACAACGTTGTCGATGGTGATGCGGAGCTCGAGCCCTCGGCTGCAGCACCCGGAGGCGGCGAGAGCGGCGAGAGCGCGGAGCAGGGCTAGAAGGTGACGGACCGGCCGATCGGCCCGGCCGGGCCGGCCGGAGCGACGAAGACCCGCGAGGCGCCGGACAAGACGCCGGGCGGGCGCCCGACCGGCGGCAAGGCCGTTCTGTCGTTCCTGCGAGAGCTTCCCGTCCTCATCGTCCTTGCCTTCGCGCTGGCGATCCTGCTCAAGACCCTCGTCGTCCAGGCGTTCTTCATCCCGTCCGGCTCGATGGAGCCGGTCCTCAAACCGGGCGATCGAGTCTTGGTCAACAAGGTCCTGTACGAGCCGGAACGCGGGCACGTCATCGTGTTCTCCGATCCGCAGGACGGGCGAGGTCCCGACCTCGGCGTGATCGGCGGGTTCCTGCACTGGCTGTCCGAGGGCATCGGGATCGCCCGGCCCGAGCACGAGGACTTCATCAAGCGGGTGATCGGGCTTCCCGGCGAGTCGTTGGAGATCCGGAACACCATC
>Ga0299907_10000012_pt1 | contig 51604 bp, 59 predicted proteins | sample RVTome_16_FD_198680 | JGI IMG/M metagenome (GOLD analysis project Ga0299907, IMG submission 198680) | Soil microbial communities from uranium-contaminated site in the Upper Colorado River Basin, Wyoming, United States - RVT152D67 (version 2) ...
TGCGGTCCAGTTCGATCTTCGTGAAGCTCTCGAAGATCGTCATCGCCATCATCGCTCTGCTGGTACTGCTGCAGACGTTCGGCGTGTCGATCACGCCGATCCTCACCGCGCTGGGGGTCGGTGGGTTGGCTGTGGCTCTCGCGCTGCAAGATACCCTCTCGAACTTCTTCGCCGGCCTCCAGATCATCGCTACGAGGAAGGTGAAACCGGGCGACTTCGTGCTGCTGGAGACAGGCGAGGAAGGCTATGTCACCGATATCGATTGGCGACACACCTCCGTTCGCCAGCTCCCGAGCAACATGGTCTTGGTCCCGAACGCAAAGCTCGCGAACTCGATCCTCGTCAACACGCATTATCCGGATCCCGAGATGTCGTTGTTGGTCGAGGTAGGTGTGAGCTACGGAAGCGATCTGCAACACGTGGAGCGTGTCACGATCGATGTCGCGCGGCAGACGCTCGAGAACGTTCCGGGTGGTGTGCGTGGGTTCGAACCGTTCATCCGTTATCACTCATTCAACGATTCGAGCATCGACTTCACCGTGATCCTGCGCGTGCGGGAGTTCACGGAGCAGTATCTGATCCGGCACGAGTTCGTGAAGCGCCTTCATACGCGTTACGCGGCCGAGGGCATCGTGATCCCGTTCCCTATTCGAACCGTCGACTGGCCCGAGATACGCACGGCACCGCGTCCTGCCGCCGACGCGAAGGACACAACGCCGGCCGACCGTTCGTCCGGTGGTCGTGTGGACTGACGGGCTGCGTACGGCCGTCGACCTGGCTACGCGGACGTTCCGTGCTGCGCGCGAAGACCGCATCACCGCAGTGGCCGCGCAGGTGGCCTTCTTCACCTTGCTTGCACTCCCGCCGGCCCTGCTCGCACTGGCGGGCCTGGCTGGGTACATCGCGGACGGGCTCGGCCCCGAGGTGAGTGCCAAGCTGCGGAGCCGAGTGGTCCAGGGTCTCGGCGGATTCCTGGCTCCCGACAGAACCGACGAGCTCGTTCGCCCGACCGTGGATGCGATATTCACGACGGGGCGTGGTGGCGCGCTGTCGATCGCAGGTGTCGTCGCCGTTTGGTCGGCGTCCCGTTTGGTCCGGAGTCTGATCGAGGCGTTGAATGTCGCCTACAACGTCGAGGAGTGGCGTCCGGCGTGGAAGCGCCGGGTCCTGGCGGTCGTGCTAACCGCGGGCGGCCTGTTCTTGCTTGCGCTTTTCCTCCCGCTCGTCGTGGCCGGGCCCAATCTCGGCCGAGCGATAGACGACCAGTTCGGGCTCGGCGGCGTCGTTGGAGCGGCGTGGCGCGTGTTGTACTGGCCGGGGGCGGCCGCCGTCGGCGTGTGCTTGCTCGCAACGCTTTACCACCTGGCCCCAAACTGCCGGACGAGATGGCATCAGGGCGTTCCCGGCGCCGTACTGGCGACGGTGGGATGGCTTATGGCCGCCGTCGGATTGCGTGTGTACGTCCGCTTCTCGATCTCGGAGCAACAGTTCGGACCGTTGGCGGCTCCAGTCGTGCTGTTGCTGTGGTTCTACGCGAGTGCCATCGTCGTCCTGTTGGGGGCCGAGCTCAACGGGGAGATCTCGAAGCGGCGGCTAACGCGAAGCGCCTCAGCCGACGAAGGGGACCAGCCGACCGAGGGCCCGTGAGGATCAGGCACGACCGGCTGACGGACTAGACCCGCGGGTCCGGGTCCCCTCGACGTCGCTGCGAGAACATGATCGCGAAGACGAGGAGCAGCACGGCTACTCCTCCCAGGATGAGCAGCAGGATCGCCGTCGACGACAGTCCGTCGTCATCGTCGTCCTCGGTCGTGATCGGTGCCACCGGCTCCTGGGCGGGCGCGTCGGTCTCCTCAACGGCCGGAGGCGCAGTGGGGACCTGCACCGGAGGTTCCGTGGCTGCGGGCGGCTCCGTCGGAGCGGGAGGCGTCGTCGTTTGGGCGAGCACGGCGTGGCCCGAAGAGAGCACGATCAGCGTGATGGCGATCGGGATCAGCTTGCGCATCGACAGACTCCTTGCTCGGTTGCCTCTCTGAATACCCCTCGGACGTGTTTTCTTAACCTCCGCCGCACCGCCGTTGGATAATCCGTCGATGGCATCCGACCTGGATATCGCCCTGCGTATGGCGCGGATGGCCGCAGAGATCGCGCTGTCCTACGACCGGCGCGCCGTCCGCAGCGAGATCAAGCCGGACGGCAGCCCGGTCGGCGAAGTCGACCTCGCCATCGAGCAGGCCCTGCTCGCCGTGCTGCGCCGCGAGCGCCCCGACGACGCGATCCTGAGCGAGGAGATCGGGCACGTCGGCGACGGCGAGCGGTGCTGGCTGCTCGATCCGCTCGACGGAACGACGATGTTCCTGGACGGCGACCCGGGATGGGGGACGCTCATCACGCTGCAGGACGAGCGTGGGAAGTCGCTGCTCGGCGTGATCACGCGCCCCTTGGAGGAGACGTGGTGGTGGGCCGTGCGCGGCGAAGGCGCGTTCTGCGGTGAGCTCGGCGCCCGAAACGGCAGCGGACGTGCGCTCCGCGTGTCGGACGTGGCGACGCTGGACGACGCACGAGTATCGGCCTGGCAGCCATCGCATCGGCCCGAGGTCAACACCGTGCGGCGGATGCCGGGCTGGGTGTACCCCGACGCGAACGTGTTCCTCCGTCTGGCCGGCGGCGAGATCGACTGCGTGGCGTCGCTCGGCGGCCTCGTCTGGGACCACGCACCGGCCGTCCTGCTCGTGGAGGAGGCCGGCGGCTGCTACCGCGACCGCGAGGGTGGCTCGAGGCTCGACTTGAAGGGCGGCGTGTACAGCAACGGCCACCTCGCCGAAGCGATGGGGGAGCTGCTCGGGTGGTTCTGACGCGTCTGGTCGCGTGGCTCGTCGGTGTGATGGCGCTGTTCTGGGTCGTCCTCGTGCCGATCTTCGAGCGGTTCGCGCCGCCCCGCGTGGTTCGTGCCTACCAGCGGCTCACGATGCCGATGTTCCGTCCGTGGGCCGGGATCGTGCCGGGGTGGGCCGTCATCGAGACGACGGGCCGCAAGACGGGTCTCCCGCGCCGAACGCCGGTGGCCGCTCGCATCAAGGAGGATGCGTGCTGGGTGGTGGCCGGTATCGGACGCAAGACGAACTACGTCCGCAACATCGAGGCCGCTCCGCGCGTTCGCGTCCGGACGCACGGCCGTTGGTACGCGGGCACGGCGCACCTCTGTCCTGATGACGAAGCCAGGAAACGCTCGCTGCGGTTGAACCCGGTCAACGGGCTCTTCCTCTGGTTGGCCGGAGGGGATCAGCTTACCGTCCGGATCGACCTGGATCCCGCTTAGGTGCTCCGCGTCGGTCGCGAGCAGGCGCTGCGCTTCCGGCTCCGAGCGACGCATCTGCACCAACGGCTACCCGCAGATGCTCTCGCGATGGCCGCCTACGGCGGTCTCCAGGACAGCGCCCCGCGCGCGGGCGTGATCTCGCTGCACGCGCGAGCGGAGGGCGTCGAGCCCACGTCGTGGGAGGACCCGTCGCTCGCGCAGATCTGGTTCCGAGGAGCCGACTACATCGTCCCGCGTGACGACGTAGGCGTGTTCACGCTCGGCTCCCTCCCGCGCGACGCCGATCGCGTGCGGGCGTTGGAGGAGATCGCCGACGCGGCGCACAGATTCCTCGACGGACGAACGCTGGAGGTGCGCGAGGTGAGGGAAGCCCTGGCCCTCGAGCAACCGTTCCTTCTTCGCACCGCGGCCGCGACGGGACGTCTGCTCATCCGGTGGAACGCGAGCAGGATCTGGCTGATCGGAAACGAGCGTCCCGACATCGATCCCGAGGACGCCCGACTGGAGCTTGCCCGGCGGTTCCTGCGCTGGTTCGGTCCCGTGACGCGGGAGCGCTTCGCATGGTGGGCGGGCGTCGAGCCCTCGGAGGCGAAGGCGACGTGGAAGGCGCTCGACTCCGAGCTGGTTCCGGTCGAGCTCGAGGGTGAGCCACGCTACGTGCTCGCGGCCGACGAGGATGCGCTCGTGGGGGCCGAGCCGGTGGAGGGCATGCGTCTCGTCCCGCACAGTGACCCGTTCATCAAGATCGATGGCCCGCTCGTCGTCGGTAACCCCGAGCTGCGGCTGGAGGCCTTTCCTCCTTCTAAGGTCAAGACCGCCTTCTGGCCCGTCGCAGGCGGCCTTCTCGTCGACGGTGAGATCGCCGGCTCGTGGTCCCGTCAACAGCGGCGCGTCACGGTCAATCCGTGGAAGAGGCTGACCCCTTCGGTGCGGGCTGCGATCGAGGAGGAGGCCCTCGGCTTTCCGATCGCGGCGAAGTCGAAGGCGGAGGTGCGCTGGTCCTAAGACCGGTGGTTGATCTTCAGATCCTTCGCGGCCTCGGGTTCCACGCCCTCCGTGATCGGATGGACGGGCTTTCGCCCGCGTTCGGTCCGCCAGATCTCGAAGGCGGCCGTCGACGCGATGAGCCACGCGGCCCCCAGGACGATGCCGCCGAGGACGTCGGAGAGGAAGTGCACGCCAAGCGCGAGGCGCGAGAACGCGATCGCGAGGACGAGCACCACATACCCGCCGATCGCGGCGGATCGCCACCGGCGCGTCAAGACCGGCAGGAAGGCGAGCAATAGAGCGCCGTAGAGTGCCGTCGACGTGAAAGCGTGTCCCGACGGGAACGACTGCCCGAAAGCCGTCGCGACGGGATCGTCGAGCACGGGACGGTCGCGCGATACCAGCACCTTGACGGCGGTGTCCACGGCCCCGCCGACGAGGCCGGTCGTGACGAGATAGATGATCAGTCGTGTGCGCCGGCGTAGCCACAGATAGACGCAGCTGATTCCCACGAGGATGTAGAACCAGATCGGCTTGCCCAAGAAGCTCAGGATCTGCAGCGGCGTGACGAACCCAGGGTGATTCCCGACGATCTCGTGCAGGTCTTCGACGATCGCGCGGTCGTAGGTCGTCAGCGGCCCGTCGTCCACGACCTGCTCGAGGAGGATGCCGAACGGGACGAAGACGAGCACGACAGCCAGCGCGAAGAGTGTGAGGCGCAGACCGAATCGCTGAGCGGGATCGAGGCGGCGCTGTGCGAACGAAGGCAGCGTCCCGACGTCCATGGCTAGTGCATGCCCGTTTCGGGGGCCGGGTAAAGAACAGAACGTCGGTGAGAAAACACCCTCGTCTTCGTAGGTGGCTGCTCGCGCTGGCCGTCGTGCGTATGGCGATCGGCCTGATCGCGATCCCGCTTGCGCCGTTCCTCTACCGCGAGTATTTCCTGGTGCTCGTCCTCATGCGTCCGACGAAGGAGGTGCTTCTCGCCGGCGGGTTCCTGTGGCGTCTGGACCGCGTCGACCCCATCCCCCTGGTCATCGCCGCGCTGCCGCTGTCGGTGCTCGGCGTCTGGCAGTTCTACTATCTCGGCCGTCAGTACGCGGACAAGATCGGGTCGGGCAAGCTTCCGGGGCTCGCGGGCCGTCTCCTGCGTCCCGATCGGATCAAAACGATGCAGCGCCTGTTGAAGCGCAAGGGTCCGCGGCTCGTCTTCATGGGAAGACTCGCGGCGTTCCCGTCGACCGTGGTCGCGACGGCCGCCGGCTCGGGGGACATGCCATCGCGCCGGTTCCTTCCGCTCGACGGCGCCGGCGCCGCGTTGTCCATCGCCGAAGTCGTGGGTGCGGGCTTTCTCCTCGGCGAGACCTTCGACGAGGCCGGTCCGTGGCTCACGGCGATCGGCGTGGCCGTCCTCGTGGCCGTGGCGGTCATCATCGCGCGCTTCCTGCGCCGGGGTTGACCTCCTCCTCGCGCTTCGGGACGAGCAGGACGAGACGCTCCTCGGCCTTGCCGATGGTGAACTCCGCCGGCGCGGTGAACGTCTCGCCGTCGCGAGCGAGACGGAACGGACCCTCGAGCGCCCGCACATGCACCGGCTCTCCAGCGACGAGCTCACACTCGTAGGCGGCGAACCGCGCGAGCGTTCCGGTGAGGACGGCCCAGACAAGCCTCGTGCGGGCAAAGGGGTAGTTGGCGTCGACGAGCCTGAAGTCGATGGTCCGGTCGTCGAGGCGGTCTCGCCATGACGGCGTGAAGCCGTCCGGGTGGTAGCGGCAGTTGCCTATGAAAGCCATCCAGACGCGGCGGGGCTTCCCGTTGATCTCCACGTGGACGGGCTCGGCGCGTCGGAGGACTCTGCTCAGCGCGACGACGACGGCCGGCCATTTGCCGATGCGTCTCTCCAGCCGCTCGCGCGCGTCGACCAGATCGACGTAGGCGCCGATGCTCGCGGTGTTGAGGAACGGACGATCGGCGATCCTGCCGATGTCCACCCCAGTGGCTTCGCCCTCGCGCACGCCCTCGACGGCGTCGTCCAGCGTCTCGATGCCGAGGTCGCGAGCGAAGTGGTTGAGCGTGCCCTCCGGGAATACGACCAGCGGCATGCCGTTCTCGTAGGCGACGTGCGCCGCGGCGTTGACCGAGCCGTCTCCTCCGGCGATGCCGATGGCCCGACCCGATGTGGCCGCTTTTTCCAGGGCGACGTCGATCGGGACATCGTCGCTCGTCTCGATGATCTCGGCCCCCGGGAGCTTGTCGCGCAGGTCGTCGGTCAGCGACGTCGTCGAGCCGGCGCCGGCGTTGGGATTGACGACGATCGTGAGCCCCGTGCCATCCGGATCGGGCCGCTCGCCGATCTCCACAACGGCGGGACGCGCTCGCGGTGGTTCTTGCGGCGGCACGGGCCAGAAACGGCGGGTGAGGAAGGCCAAACCGGCCCCGACAGCGGCTCCGGCGATCACGTCGGAGGGGTAATGCACGCCGGTGTACACGCGCGAATAGCCGACGGCCGAGGCTAGAGGAACCAGCGGAGCGGCCAGAATCGGTTTCTCCAGCGTGGCGCCCGCGGCGAAGGCGAAAGCCGAGGCCGAATGCCGCGACGGGAACGACGGCGAGGACGGGAGCCGGGCGAGTCGACGCAGCATCGGAACGTCGCGGATGTCCGGACGCGTGCGCCTCGCCACGAGTGCGATGACGTTGCCGACGGCCGAGGCGAGCGCGAGTGCGAAGAGGCCGCGCAAGCCGGCTCGTCGTCCCGAACGGCCGGCGAACCGGTTGAGCAGCGCCGCGATCAGCGTCCACAGAACGGATTTGTCCGCCAGCCGGCTCAGGCGAGGCAGCACGCGATCGAGTAGCGGTGCATGCCAGAGAGCCGTCCGACGATAGGAACGCAGGTCCCAGCGCTCGAGAACCGCAGGGATGAACACACTGCGGGGCTCTCGGGCTGGCGCTACACGTCGGAGCCGAAGGTGTCGCATCGTCCCGGGGATCCCGATTCGAAGCCGCGCTTGAACCACTCGGTGCGTTGCGCCGACGAGCCGTGGGTCCAGGTGTGGCGGTCGACTCGTCCGGTCGTCTCGCGTTGGATCCGGTCGTCGCCGACGGCGGCGGCGGCGGCCAGACCTTCCTCGAGGTCGCCCGACTCGAGCAACTGGTCGTCGAAGGCCGACTGCCCCCAGACGCCCGCGAAGCAGTCGGCCTGGAGCTCCATGCGGATGGACAGCTCGTTGGCGTCGCCGGACGCGCCCTCGGCGCGCACCTCGTCGTCTATGCCGAGGAGGTTCTGCACGTGGTGGCCGACCTCGTGCGCGATCACGTAGGCCTGGGCGAAGTCGCCGGGCGCGCCGAAGCGGTCGTGCAACTCGCGGAAGAACCCGAGGTCGAGATACATCTTCCCGTCGGCCGGACAATAGAAGGGACCCGAGGCGGCCGAGCCCGTCCCGCACGCCGTCGGCGTGGCCTTATCGAAGAGGACGAGAACCGTCGGCTGGTAGGTGCGCCCGGCGTCGGCGAAGATCTGCTGCCAAGAAGCTTGGACGTCCTCAACGACGAAGTTCAGGAAGTCAACGAGGTCGCGATCCGGATCCGGTGTTGCGGGACCGCTCTCGGCGCCTTCGGGAACGGCACCGAGCCCCTCGAGAGCGTTGCCGACCTCAACGCCGCCGCCGCGCAGGAAGAGCGTCACGAGCAGGACGATGAGTCCGAGACCCCCGCCCACGCCGCCGATGGGCAGAGCGCGGCCCATGCCTTGTCCGCGTCGGTCCTCGATCTGGCCGCGGCCCGTTCGTCGCCAGCGCATGCACCCCTTGTTCCCCGATTCACACGCTGTTACGCGCCGAGATCCGGCGGACGACCATGATGAGGCGTGCTCACCAGGGGGATCGAGGCGGAGTGGCTCGCGCTTGTGTGGCTCACGCCGGCTGCGTTGATGGTTCTCCTGTTGCTTGCGACGAGCCGTGCGCGTAGGTCGATACGCAGTCAAACGCGCGTGCTGCTCGGGTTGTTCGCCGTGGGCTACTTCGTCGCCGCCGTCGCGATCACGCTGTGGCCGTTCCAGGTCGATCTGTCGCCCGAGCGGATCGTCGAGACGGGGAACTGGGTGCCGTTCCAGGGAACGTTGCGATTCCTGCTATCGGACGACCCACTGCAAGTGCGGTTGGGTACGCGTGACTTCCTCGCCAACGTCGTCTTGTTCTTTCCGTTGGGACTGCTCTTCGGACTGCTGACGCGTCGAATACTTGGTCTGGCCTTCGTGCTCGTAGCCATCGTCGCCGTCGCCTTCGGTCTCGAGCTCGTCCAAGGGGTCACCATCGCGGGCAGGACCCTGGACGTCGACGACGCGATCGCCGGTGCGATCGGGGTAATGGCCGGGGTCGTGGCGGCGGCGGCTCTTCGGCCGTTCGCGTCCCGCTAGCCGGGGATTGTCCGGAGCCTTACTTCGAGATCCGCTGCACGATCCCGGCGAGCGCGGCCGCGATGAGGCCCATGAAGAGGATCATCCCGCCGAGTTCCTGGATGATGTTCCCGGGCTTGTTGCAACCGAAGGGCGTGCACGGTTGCGACGGCAGCGGATCGAGGACGGATGCGCACCCCGTTATTGACACCGCCAGAACCAACAGCCCCACTACGGCGAGTCTCCTCGTCACGCGTCCTCCCGTGTCGTTGCCAGCCGGCCACGCCACTCTGCCATCAACCAGCCACCACGGGCGAACGGGTACCGCTTAGCTTCGGCGCGTTCGGAAGATGCTGAAGCCTCCGGGTCCGACGGCTGCGGCCACGATGAGGAGAATGATCCCGAAAAGGATCTGTCCCTGCAGCAGCTGCACGATCCCGATGACGGCGATGACCACTGCGATGATCCAGAGCACCCCGCCCATTCGCTTACCTCCCTCTCGTCAGAGCGCCGCCAGGCTGAACGACGCGGGCGCCCCTTCCTGCCTGAACACGTGTCGGCCGTCGCGATACAACGTCGCTCCGCCCTTGCCACCGACCTCGAGTTGCTCGCTCGAGATCACGATCCACGTATCGGCGTCGATCCCCACGAGCGGGAGCCCGGGGGGCGCAGCCATGACCATCTCCTTGATGCGACCCGGCGGCTGCTCGTCGAAGTGGGGGATGACGCCGATGTTCGGCACGATGTCGAGGCCGGTGCTCCACCGCGGCGGTTCCACGAGTCGCGGCAAGGTAAACGTGCCGAGGACCATCGCTCCTGCCGACGATCCAGCCACCACCATCCCGTCGTGGAGGCGCGCGTAGATCTGGTCACGCAGGGGCCGCAGGACGCCTGCGAGCCACCGGGGGTCGTCGCCGGACAACCAGAGCACGTCGGCGCGTCGCAGCTTGCTCTCGAGGCAGATGGCACACGTCGAGAACGGCGCCTCGATCGTCACCGGGAACTGTCCGAAGTAGTGGTGCGCTACTTCCGACCAGACACGCTGCGCGTCCTCGCCGTCGGGAGCTGATGCGGGTGGCAGGACGAGGACGTGCGATCCCCGACGCAGCAGTCGACGGTCGAGTGGTTCGAGAGCTGAAGTGAATTCGCCGGAGCCGGCGAGAGCGACACGACCTTTGAGGGTTGAGGTCACACGTATCGACACGTGCATTCGTTACCCGCGTGTGACCTTAGACAAACGAAATACGGTGCAGCACGCTAGCCCGGAATGCCGTCGCGGCGCATGTGGACGCGCACGATGGTCCCCGTCGCCGAGGACCGGAGCTGCACAAGATCGCAGAGGTGATTGACGAGCCACAGTCCGCGCCCGTCCTTCGCACTCGTCGAGGGGATTCGCCGGCCGACGAGTGGCTCGGCGATAGACCCATAGTCGCTGACTTCGTAGACGAGGGTGGGTCCGTTCGTCCAGCAACGCAGCGTTGGCACACCGAAGCCGTGCACGAGGCTGTTCGTGGCCAGCTCGTTGACCGCCAGAGTGACATCGACGGTGCGGCTCGGCCGCAGGCCGTTGGCCGTCGCGTGATCCGACACGAAGCGACGCATCTCCGCGAGCAGGGTCGTCCCGATGGCGAACGTCAGCACCGGCCCCTCCGGCTCGGGAAGGGACCCTTCGAGAGCATGTCGAGGTTTGGTCGAGCGGTAGCCGGGGCTGTCGTCTGCCCGGTCGCCGCTCAGCAAGAAGGGATGCGTGCACATCGCCTCATCGAGGACCGAGCCGGCCAGTCCCTCGGCGTCATAGGGACAGACGAGCCGCATCGGCACACGCTCGAAGGCCAGGTTCAGCAACACCTCATGCTGATGGCACTCGAGGAGCTCGGCGGCGGTGCGCCCCGGCCAGACGGGTTCCCCTATGCCTCTCATTCGGCGGCCGTGGTCGAACCGGTCGACGAAGGCCTGCCATACGGGGATGATGCGCGCAGGGTTGCCGCCGACGGCCCGCGTGTCCTCGAAGGTGACGGCCTCGGCGGCGCGACCGAGAGCCCGCCGCAACGCCTTGATCTTCGATCGATCGATCACCGCGAGCGCCGGCTCGCCTGCAGCGATCCCCTCCCCGAGGAACGACGCCATGGCGTCGGTGAACTGGTCGGTCCCTTTATAGAGAAAAGCCTCGTGGCTGAACGCCGCGGTACGTCGTGGCGCAGCTGGAGCTTCGAGACTCACCCAGCTTCCTCCGGTGGGGTACTGGTCCTAGGACGAGCACGACCGATCTTGCCTCAGCCTTTTACCCAGATCAGCAGCGTTCACAACACTCGCGGGGTCTAGGCCGCGAGCTGCTCGGCGGCCGCGCCGAAAGGCGAGCGCTCGAGCCGGGCGCGAACGGCGTCTCTGGCCGTCCGTGCAACGTCCGCGCAACGCGACGGGTCCAGCGCGTTGAGTCCCATTGCCCGAAGGTCGGTGATGCCGGGCTGGAACACGATCACCTCGGCTCCCGCTCTCCGCAGCCGGCGCACTTCCGCGCCGAGCAGGGCGCGGGACAGCAGCCGCGCCGGATTCAGGCGCCGGCGCCGCATCGCTTCGCGGCCAACCGACATGGGCGACACGACCACCACGGTGTCGCATCCTTCCGACTCGAGGAGGTCGGCGTTGGTGGGGGAGTGGACGCCGCCGTCGACGTAACGTTCGCCGCAGATCTCGACCGGGACGAACAGTCCGGGGACTGCACACGACGCGGCGATGGCGGCGGGAACGTCGCATTTCGGACTGCCGTCTCGCCCGAAGACGACGCGATCACCGAGCGGCAGGTGGGCGGCGGTTATCCAGAAGGGATCGGTCGGCCACATCGCGCCGGCCAGCCGGCGAAGCGTGTCCGCGTAGGCCGAGCTGCGGAAGGGACCGGTCGGCACGGCGGCGGCCAGAAGACCCGCGCGCGTGCGCCATGGATGCCGCGCGGCGCGGATGAGCAGCGGGCGCGTCGGCATCCGGAAGCGGGGGCGGAGGAGCTCCGTCGGGACTTGCGGAAGGCGATCGAGCCTCGCGGAGAGGAGCTGTCCTTCGGGCGACAGCGGTTCGCCCGTCTGCGAGGCCAAGAGGTCGCTCGGTCCGAATCCGAGCCGAAGGAGGGCGCCGGCGTGCGATCCGGCCGACGTGCCCACGACGATGTCCGCGGTACGCGCATCCCATCCGGATGTTTCCTGGAGCGCCGCCAGCACGCCGGACTCGTAGGCCGCGCCCACGAGTCCGCCGCCGCCGAGCACCAATCCTGTTCGCATGTGGATTCCTGGTGTTGCCTTGTCGAGCAACCGGGTACCCGGCGGCACGTTTTGACTGACGCATTGATGAGTCGGTCGACCGGTTGCGGGTCTTAGGAGCTGGCCCGCTGGCGGCGTACCATGCGCGCCACGATCGCCGCGAGGTGCTCGGCCTGTTCGGTCGACCGGACGCACGCCGAGCTCTCGCAGGGACTCGATGAGATGATGCTCGAGGCTGGTCTCACTGTGCAGAAGTGTCGCTTCGCCCACTCCCAGACCACGGGCAAGGCGCCGCAGTGTCGTGATCGCCGGGAGGACGTGGTCGTTCTCGTAACGCGAACAGGGAGGGCTTGGGGAGGCCGACTCGCTCGCAGAGCTCGGTCTGGCTCATTCCGCCTGCGAGTCGCGCGGTCCGCAATCGTTGCCCGAGTGTCTTAGCCATGTTTTCGGGGTCTATGTGCGGTCCTCCGCAGCCGACAGACCGCGGGTTGTTCGATGACGTAACGGGGTTCATACTGCGACCACGGGGAACGGTGGGCCGGGAGGTGATCGCCACGACTGTGGTTCGCAGACACCATGAGCGGCACGGCGCTTTCTTCGACTGCGTCGTCGATCAAGAGGGCACCATCTTCACCTTCGTTCTGAAGGGAGAGATCGACCTCCGCGCCGTTCAGCAGCTCGACGGTCAGATCCAGCTGGCATTCGACGGCCAGGAGCGCTTGGTTGTGCTGGATCTCGCCGGTGTCGAGTTCATCGACTCCACCGGCCTTCGTCTCCTCCTGCGCATCCGAAACGCCGTCGAGAGCCACGGAGGCCGGTTGCTCATCGGGCGGCTCTCGAGACCGGTGAAGCGGCTATTGGACCTTACGAAGCTGACCCCGCGCTTCGAGTTTCTCGACGGCGGATCGGGGACCGCCGTGTGTCCGATCTGCGAGCGGGTCCTCGCTGCGGACGATGAACGCTGCCCGCACTGCGGCAGCGCGCACTGAACCGACCTTAGGTCTCGACCGGCCCTTGTTTGCCCGAACCCGCCTCGCGGTATCTGCAGTTACCCAGGAGATGAACGGTGAGTGCCGACCGAGGCTTTGACGAAAGCGCCATCCGCGAGAAGCTCGTCGAGCGGCAGCGGGATCTCGAGCGGTTGCTCGAGATGACCGCTCGAGGCGGCAGCGAAGGCAGTGAGATGGACGCGGAGGGCGACGTCGCCGATCTCGGTACGGACTTGCTGAAACGAGAGCAAGCGATGTCGATCCATGACAGTGTCGAGGATCGGTTAGCCGACACCCGTCGCGCGCTGGAGCGACTCGACTCGGGTGAGTACGGTCTGTGTGAGGCGTGTGGTGCGCCGATACCTCCCGAGCGGCTGGAGGCTCGTCCGGAAGCGCGCTTCTGCGTGAAGCATCAGCAAGAGGTCGCCCGGTCGTAACGTTCGACGTGATAGATGCGTTCGCTTCGCTCGGCCTAGCGTTTAGCCTGGTTGTGCGCAGATGAGAGAGCGCCTCGAAGCGTTGCGTCGGTTGTTGCCTCAAGGGAGCTCCCTCCCCGAGGAAGCCTGGTGGTCTCGCCATCGCGCGATCGTCGTGCTGCTGTGGGTTCACGCGGCTTTGATCCCGACGTACGCCATCATCCGCGGCTACTCGATCCCGCACAGCCTGCTCGAGAGCGCGATCGTCCCCGTAGCCGCGATCGTGGCTGGACGCGAAGCCTTGTCGCGGCGAGTGCGAACGGCGGCCGCTTCGTTGGGGCTTCTCTCGTGCTCGGCCGTGCTCGTGCATCTGTCCGGCGGTCTGATCGAGATGCACTTTCATTTCTTCGTGATGGTTGCCGTGGTCGCCCTCTATCAGGACTGGATCCCCTTCCTCGCCTCGATCGGCTACGTGCTCGTGCACCACGGTGTGATCGGCGCTCTCGCGCCCGGCTCGGTCTTCAATCACCCGGCTGCGCAGAACCGTCCCTGGATGTGGGCGGCGATCCACGCGTTGTTCATCGCGGGTATCAGCGCAGCTTGCCTCGTGACCTGGCGTCTGAACGAGACCATCCTCGCGCAACGCAAGCAGGCAGAGGATCGACTCCGCACAGAGACGCATCTGGTCGAGACCCTGAACGAGGTCGGGAAGACGCTCGCCGCCGAACTCGACCTGGATCGCGTGGTGCAGACCGTTACCGATGCTGCGACGAGGCTGACGCATGCGGACTTCGGGGCCTTCTTCTACAACGTCGTCGACGAGCGCGGCGAGAGCTATCTCTTGTACTCGATCTCGGGAGCTCCGCGCGACGCGTTCACGAAGTTCCCCTTGCCTAGGAACACAGAGCTCTTCGGAACGACCTTCCGAGGAGAGGGTGTGGTGCGGCTGGACGACGTCACGCTCGATTCCCGATACGGCAGGAACGCTCCCTATCACGGAATGCCGCCCAGCCACTTGTCGGTGAAGAGCTACCTCGCCGTGCCGGTCAAATCTCGGACGGGCGAGGTGCTCGGCGGCCTGTTCTTCGGCCATCCGCTCCCGGGCCGGTTCACGGCGCTGGACGAGCGCATCGTCGTCGGCATCGCCTCACACGCCGCCGTCGCCATCGACAACGCGAGGCTGTACCAGTCCGAGCGCGACGCCAAGGAAGCAGCCGAACGGGCCCAGCGGCGCCTCGGCATCCTCGCCGAGGCGAGCCGCGTCCTCACCTCGAGCCTCGAGCTCGACGCGATTCTGAAAAACCTGGGGCGACTGGTGACGCCCGCCATCGCCGACACCTGCGTCATCGACGTGCGCGAGGAGGACGGCTCCCTGCGGCGCGTCGTTTCCCAGACCGACCCGGAGATGCAGGAGCTCGCGGATCGCATCAAGCAAGCCCCGCCCGATGCCGCCAACGAGCACCATCCGGTCATCCAAGTGATGCGAAGCGGCACGCCGCAGCTCATCGGCGACGTGCCGGACGCCTTGATGGATGCGGCGTTCGAAGGACGGACCGACCATCGGGACACGGTCAGCCAACTGCAGCCGACGTCCGCCCTCATCGTGCCCTTGCAGGTCCGAGACGAGATCATCGGCGCGATGTCGTTGAGCACGAGCCCGGGAACGGGCCGGCGCCTTGGCACGGATGAGCTCCAGCTCACCGAGGAGCTTGCACGTCGCGCCGCCAGCGCGATCGACAACGCGCGCCTGTATGCGCGGCAGCGCACGGCGGCGGAGCTCTTGCAGCACAGTCTCCTGCCGGAGAAGCTGCCCGAGCTTCCGGGTATTGCCTCGGCGGCTCGGTATATCGCCGGCGGTCCGCCGAGCATGGAGGTCGGAGGGGACTGGTACGACGTCTTCGAGGTGCCCGACGGATCGCTCGTGCTCGTGATGGGCGATGTCGTCGGCCGCGGCGTGCGGGCCGCATCGTTGATGGGGCAGCTGCGAAATGCCCTTCGTGCCTACATGCTCGAGGGGCATCGGCCGCCGGAAGCGATGCGGAAGCTCAACGACTACCTGCACGAGCTCGGTCCAGCCGAACACATGGCGACTCTGGTGCTCGCCAAATTCGAGCCCGATACGGGCTCGCTCTCGTTGACCAACGCGGGCCATCCGCCGCCGCTCGTGGTCGGGCCCTCGGGAGAGCCAAGGTTCGTGGAGGAAGGTGCGTCTATCCCGATCGGAGCGATGCAATCGGTGTCGTACACCGAGACGAGCCTTACCCTCTCGCCGGGATGCACGCTGATCCTGTACACCGACGGACTCATCGAGGATCGAGATCTGTCCATCGATGAGGGCCTCGAACGGTTGCAGCGTGCAGCTTCGGACAGCACGAAGGATCTAGAAGGCTTGTGCGATCACATCCTGGAGCGTGCGTTGGCGGGCCGGGCGGCCGGCGACGACATCGCCGTGCTCGCGCTGCGCTCACTGGCCCTCGGTGACCGGCTGCACATGACGCTGCCCGCTCGTCCCGCGATCCTCAAGCCACTGCGCGCGACATTGCGACGCTGGTTGATCGGCGCGGGAGCGAGCGACGAGGAGATCTTCGAGATCCTGGTGGCCTCGGGCGAAGCGTGTACGAATGCGATCCAGCACGCGACGGGCGCGGCTGCGCAGAACTTCGAGATCGAAGCCGCTCTCGACGGAGAGGTGTTCATCTCCGTTCGTGACAACGGACGGTGGCGCCGTCCCCGGGCCGACGGCGGGGGGCGAGGGTTGGGAATCATGCAGGAGTACATGGACGAGGTCAACCTGATCAAGGGTCCCGACGGGACAGAGGTGCAGATGCGCCGAATGCTCACGCGGGTGCCCGTCTGACGCGCGACATGCCACGACCGACCCTCGAGATCGAACAGGACGGCCAAGTCGTCGTGGCCCGCCTGATCGGCGAGTTCGACTTCACCGAAGCCGATCGGGTGTCCTCGGAACTCATGGCGGCGACGCCGAACGATGCTATCGGCCTGGTCCTCGACATCTCCGGAGTCGGGTACATCGACAGCTCGGGCGTCCGGATGCTGTTCGACCTCGCCGGCCGGCTGGAGGTGTGCCGTCAGCGGCTTGCGATCGCGCTCCCGGAGGACTCGCCGATCCGGAAGCTCATCAAGATCACGAAGCTCGAGGAAGTCGTGCTGCTCTGTGCGTCGGCGGCCGAGTGCGTCGACGGTCTACGCGAAGAGCAGAGCGACCTCGTCTAGTCGAAGAACTTCGTCATCCCCGTCACCTTCAACAACGCCCGCACCGGATCCGACAGCGGGCCGAGATGCATCGCGGCCCCCAGCGCGCGCTTGAGCCTGATCAGCATGTGAAGTCCGGTCGAGTCCATGAACCTGATCTTCGACAGGTCGAGCGTCAGATCCTCTTGTCCGTCAGAAGCGGAGAGCAGCCAAGTGCCCAGCTCCTCGGCTACCGAGATGTCGACCTCTCCGGCGAGCTGGACGGTGACACCATGCTCGGCGGTCCGGAGCTGACACTCGACGCTGCGGAACCGGACGAGGCGGTCGCCCTCGGACATGGTCCGCAGCAGCATGCCACGGCGTCAGTGCGCCTGTCGCGCATCGGCTGATTACGCCGCGCGTCGTTCGAGAAGACGGTTGGTTCGGCGAGTCTCCGGGTCGTCGCCGAGCACAGCGTTGAGCTCGGCGCCGTACAGGAACAGGCGCGCGGCCAGGTAGAGGATCGCCAGGATGCCCACAACTGATCCGAACGTTCCGTATATCTCTGAGGCGTTGGCGACGGTCCGCGCCCCGTACCAGGCCCCCGCCGTCTTGAGCAGCGTCCAGCCCACGCCGGCCACGATCGCGCCCGGCCAGAGCCGACGGAAAGGTGGGCCCCAGCCGGCCGTCAGGACGCGATACGAAACGCCGAAGAGGATCACGTCCAGGGCGAGTGACGCGAGCACAGCTGCGCCGCCGAGTCCGAGGCCGACGGCTCCCTGAGCCCGGAGTCCGGCGAGGGTGCCGGAGATCCCTACGCCTACGAGCGCCAGGAGCCCGAGTCCGACGGTCGCTGCGATCGACCACATCTTCCTCTGAACGAACCCTTGTACCTCCGGACGTCCGAACACACGGCTCAGGGAGTAGCCGGCGGCGTTGGTCAGGCCCGTCCCGCTCCAGAGGAGTCCAAGGACACCGATGACCCCGGCTCCCGTGCGCCGGTCGATGAGTGCTTGGATGTTGTCGCCGATAAGGGGGCCCAGGCCGGGGATCGACCCGGAGAGTCGGCCGGCCCACTCGCGCTGAGCTTGGACGTCCCCCGCCAGGACGAAGCCGACCGCGGAGAGCGCTAAGAGCAGCAGCGGAAAGACGGACAGGAATCCGTAATACGTCAGCGATGCTGCGAGGTACCCGCCACCGTCCCGTCCGTAGCGAGTGTTGACCTCCAGAACCAGCCGTACGGCTTTGATCCGTTTGAGCCGGTCCATGCCTGGATTGTTCCCGCGTGAAGCCGACTGGTAACCGATCGGATTCAGGTCCTCAAGACGGGGTATTGCCTAACCGGACCACCAGTGAGGGCGACGTGACCGAACAGACGGAGGGACTGGATCACCGGACGGCGACGGCCCTCCCGGCTATCGACTCACTCGACGAGCTGGATCGGTACGTCCTGCAGGAGCCCGAGGTCTGCGTCCGCTATTCCAAGGGACCGCACACCGACCGCTCCCGCCCGAGCGTTGACCACGAGAGCGGCCTCCTGCTGCCGGGTCTTTCCGTTATCCCGTTGCGCCCGGAGTCGTGGTGGAGGAGAGACCGACGGGACTGGATCGCGAGGCAACTGTGCCATTACGTCCACCTCAAGGATGGCGAACCCGACCGCTTGGCGTGGCTCCTCATCGGCCGGATCGCCGGGTACGGGCCCGACCGCGAGCCCCTGCTGTGGCCGTGGACCCCGGTCGCCATCGTTGCCGAGAGCGTCATCGAGGAAGCCCGACTCCGGTACGAGGAGCACTTCGGCGTCGATGCCGATTCGCGTACACCCGAACTGTCCAGCGATCGAAGGAACTGAGCAGCGACGCCGTGGTGCGCGCGATGAGGGGCGGTTGCGGGGCCCGTGCCATTGGGTATGTGGCAACGCGGTCGTATCCACGAGAAGGAGGGCGATGTGTCGAAGCCAGGGCAAGAGCTTCTCGAGCACGGGTTGGGTGATATGTACGACGCAGAGCATCGATTCGCGGATGCACTTGAGACGATGATCGAGCAGGTCACCGACGAGTCGCTTGTGGACGGATTCACGCGGCATCTTCGCGTCACGAAGGAGCAGATACGGCGCCTGGAGAGCTGTTTCGACGAGCTCGGCAAGACTGCGCGCCGCGAGGATTGTCCGGGGTCGAAGGGGCTCATCGCCGAGTACCAGAAGTTCGTTAAGGAGGAGAAGCCGGACGCTGCGACCCTCAATGCCTTTGCGGCCGAAGCGGGCCAGAAGGTCGAGTACTACGAGATCGTGTCGTATCGATCCCTCGTCAACCTGGCCCAGTTCCTGGGACTCGAGACTTGCGCCAGGCTGTTCAAACAGAACCTGGCCGAGGAAGAAGAAGCAGCCGCCGAGCTGCGGTCGGCCGGGGAGGTCTTGGCGGCCGAACTCACCGGTGCTCCCACGCCGGGCGTCGTGCGGCGCGCAGCCGGAACCGTCTTCGACCAGATGCGCGAGGGCGCGATGGTCACCGTCGGCACGGCGAAAACGGTAGGCGGGATCGCCACACGCAGGACCGGTAAGGCGATCGAGCGGGCCGAGCGCCGTGGACGTCGCGCCGTCCGCAGCGCGCAGAAGCGCGGCCAGACGGCCAGACGGAAGACGACACGGACCGCCAAGACCACGGCCCGGAAGACGGCGGCGCGGAAGGCGACACGGAAGACCTCGCGGCCGACCACGGGCCGTCGCACGGCTGCCGGAGCGCGATCGCGATCGACCGCCCGGAAGACGACGGCCCGCGCATCGTCAAGGCCCAAGACCGGCACCCGCCGGCCGACGCGCAAGACCGCGGGCCGGTCGAGCCGCACCCGTTCGAGGTCGAGAAGCTGACATAGAGGAGAACGTTATGGCAACTGTCGAGAAGTCGATCGAGGTAGAGGTTCCCGTAACCACGGCGTACAACCAGTGGACGCAGTTCGAAGAGTTCCCGCGCTTCATGGAAGGTGTCAAGGAGGTGAAGCAGCTCGACGACAAGCGTCTCCACTGGAAGGCAGAGATCGCTGGCGTCGAGCGCGAATGGGACGCCCGCATCACCGAGCAAGAGCCGGACATGCGCATCGCCTGGAGGAGTGAGGGCGGTGCCGATAACGGTGGCGTTGTGACGTTCCACAAGCTCGATGACGCGCGCACGAAGGTGATGCTGCAAGTCGAGTTCGAGCCCGAGGGTCTCGTCGAGGAGGTTGGCGACAAGCTCGGATTCGTATCGAGGCGGGCGTCCGGAGATCTCGAGCGCTTCAAGGAGTTCATCGAAGAGCGCGGGAGAGAGACGGGAGCGTGGCGCGGGCGCGTCGAGCAAAACTGATCTCCGACGTCGGCAACGGTCACATCCCGGGCCTGCGGTATGTGGCCGATTCGGCACCGGGGATTCGCAGGCGGCGCGCCGGCCGAGGTTTTGCATACGTCCGGCCCGACGGGCGCCGCTTGCGTGACAAGCGAGAGATCGAACGGGTCAAGTCGCTCGCTATCCCGCCGGCATGGACGGATGTGTGGATCTGTCCCGTTGCCAACGGCCATATCCTTGGCACCGGTCGGGATGCGAAGGGCCGGAAACAGTACCGATATCACCCGAAATGGCGCCAAGTCCGGGACGAAGCCAAGTTCGATCGCTTCGGCGCGTTCGGTGAAGCCCTGCCGGGACTACGCAGGCGCGTCAAGCGTGACATGGCGTTGCCCGGCCTGCCGAAAGAGCGTGTCGTGGCCACGGTCGTGGCTTTGCTCGACTGTTGCTTTGCACGCATCGGCAACGAGCAGTACGCCCGGTCAAACGGCTCGTTCGGGTTGACGACGTTGCGCGATCGCCATGCTCGCTTCGACGGATCCGGACTTCGCCTCCGTTACCGCGGCAAGGGTGGTAAAGAGCACGAGGCGTGTATCGACGACCGTCGGATCGTGCACATCGTCAGAAAATCCCAGGCGATCCCGGGACAGGAGCTCTTCCAGTACGTCGACGAAAAGGGTGAAGGAGTGCCGATCGGGTCATCCGACGTCAACGACTACCTGCGCGATGCGACGGGTGAGGAGTTCTCCGCGAAGGACTTCCGCACCTGGGCCGGAACGGTGGCGATGGCCCGCGAGCTGTGCCGCGTCGGGCCGGGGGACTCCGAACAGGAACTGCAGGCCAACGTCGTCGCGGCGATAGACGAGGTGGCCGGTCAGCTGGGTAACACTCGGGCGGTGTGCCGAAGCTCCTACGTGCACCCGGACATCGTGGACGGATACCTCGACGGGTCACTCGACGGCGCAGGGTCGCGCCGCAACGGCGCGAAGACGTCACCGGGCCTGAGCAGCGAAGAGCGCTTCGTGCTGTCGTTTCTTCACAAGCGCTCGCGAACGACTAGCCGGACGACCCGCGCCGCCTAAGCTGCGACGCGCGGAGGCCGGATACCCATGTGCGCAAGGTGTCGAGCGGCATGAGGTTGACGATTCGTTCCTCGGCGATGCCGGCTTCGAGCGCGGCGGCCGAGAGCGAGGAATTCGGCGAGATCGGCGTTCGAGGGCCGCTCCGGACGCGACACGATCTCGGAGCCGGGCCGTTCGGACCGTCGCCACATGGGTGATCACTACCCGCGAGCGGCATCGAATACCGGCCGGGCAACGCGGGTATCGAGGAAAGCATGGCGCGATCGATCTGGACGGGAGCCATCAGTTTCGGTCTGGTGAACGTGCCGGTACGGCTCTACAGTGCCGTCAAGCAGAAGGACGTCCGGTTTCACGAGTTCGACGAGCGGTCCGGCAAGCGGATCCGGCACAAACGCGTGACGAAGGGCTCGAACCGCGAGGTCGATTACGACAAGGTAGCGAAGGGCTACGAGGTCTCCAAGGGGCGCTACGTCGTCCTAGAGCAAGAAGAGTTGCACGCCGCAGACCCGGAGAAGACCAGGTCGATCGACATCGAGGACTTCGTGGAGCTCGATCAGATCGACCCGATCTACTACGAGAAGACCTACTACCTCGGCCCCGAGAGCGACAAAGGAGCCCATCGCGCGTACGCGCTCCTCGTGAAAGCTCTAGAGGATCAAGGTAGGGCCGGGATCGGGCGGTTCGTCATGCGGTCGAAGGAATACCTGGCCGCGATCCGCTCGGAAGACGGGATGCTGCTCCTGCAGACCCTGTACTTCCACGACGAGATCCGGGACGCACGCAAGGAGGTGCCCAGGCTCCCGTTGACGATGAAGGTCGAGGCCAAGGACCTCGGGATGGCCAGGCGGCTCATCAGCGGGCTGGCGACCGACTGGGACCCGACGAAGTACAAGGACACCTACCGCGCGCGCGTTCTGGCTCTTGTGAAGCGGAAGCAGAAGGGCCAGGAGATCACCGTCGAGGAGCCGGAGCCGACCGAGTCCACGTCCGATCTCATGGAGGCTCTGCGGGCCAGCGTCGAGGCGATCAAGAAGGAACGATCGGGCGGCTCAAAGCCGCGCCGTCGTCGTAAGGCCGGCTGAAGCGCCTAGTCCGATCCGTCGTGACTGTGGTCGACGTCGTCTGCCCGAACGAGGAAGGACGCCAAACGATCGATCGCCTCGGCGTCCGATGGATAGAGCTCTTCGAACTCCTCGAGATGGTCGGCGATGTCGGCGAACGTGACCGACGCGCTCCCCCGCTTGGCCCGCAGTAACTCGATCCCTTCGATCACGACAGCGGTCATGCCCGCGACGACTGTTCCGAAACGAACATGTTGCTTCTTTTACCAACTTGGGTATCCGCGACAGAGAGAAGGAGGAGTGATGCCGAACAAGCGACCGAGCGTGAAGAACGAGAAGCAGTACGAAGCGCTGAAGGACAAGGGGATGTCCAAGGAACGAGCGGCGCGCATCGCCAACTCGCCCGGAGCTTCCAAGCGGGGCGGCAAAAAGTCTGGCTCGGGTGGTCGTTCACGCCGTCCGTCGCAGGGCGGGACGACCGCTCAGAAGAAGAGCGCCGGACGCAAGGGTGGCCGTGCGACCGCGCGTAAGCGGTCGTAAGAGGGAGGAACGATGGGAAACGTCCTTTGGTTGATCGCCGCGGTGCTGGTCGTGGTGGGCGTGGTGAACCTGCTCCGCGGAGCGGTGCTTGCGGGTATCGCGCTGATCGTTCTCGGGCTCCTCGTCGGGCCCGGCGGCTACAGCCTCTTCGCGTGACGGGTCCGTAGTCGTGGCCGAGATCGGATACACACTCTCGAGCGAGGAGCATCCCGCGCGAGATCTCGTTCGCTTCGCCGGCCGGGCCGAGGAGGTCGGCTTTAAGTTCGCGGTGATTTCCGACCATTTCCATCCGTGGACCGACAGGCAAGGCCAGAGCCCGTTCGTATGGTCCGTGCTCGGCGGGATTGCGGCCACGACCGAGCGTTTGCGGCTCGGGACGGGCGTGACTTGTCCGATGATCCGGATCCATCCGGCCGTGATCGCGCAGGCGGCGGCCACGGTGGCGGCCATGATGCCGGGGCGGTTCTTCCTCGGGGTCGGTTCGGGGGAGAACCTGAATGAGCACATCACCGGGAAGCGGTGGCCGCCGGCGGGCAAGCGCCTGGCGATGCTCGAGGAAGCGATCGAGGTCATCCGCAAGCTGTGGGACGGCGAAGATGTGACGCACCGCGGAGAGCACTACACGGTTGAGGGCGCGCGGATCTACTCCGTACCTGAACAGGTGCCGCCCATCTACGTGGCGGCTTCCGGCCCCCGCTCCGTCCGGCTTGCGGCATCCAACGGCGACGGGCTGATCGGGACGGCGCCCGACCGCGAGCTGGTATCGCAGTTCGAGCGTGACGGGGGCAACGGCAAGCCGAAATACGCCCAGGTCCACGTCTGTTGGGCGGCGACGGAAGCCGAGGGCCGCCGGACGGCCCACAAGCACTGGCCGAACGCGGCCTTGAAGGGTGAGCTCGGACAGGAGTTGCCGATGCCGAGGCACTTCGAGCAAGCGGTTGAGCTCGTGCGCGAGGAAGACGTCGGTGAAGTGATCACGTGCGGTCCGGATCCGGAACGCCACGTAGCAGCGATCCGGAAGTTCCTCGACGCGGGCTACGACCACGTCTGGGTGCATCAGGTGGGACCGGACCAGGAAGGCTTCTTCGCGTTCTACGCCGACGAGGTCCTTCCAAAGCTGCTCTAGCCCTCCACGGCGGCGATCTGGGCTGGATGTGGGGCACTTCATACGGCGTACGTGAACGCGTACGCGTTCGATCATCGATCCGCGTCGAAAGTGTGCCCAATTGCATATTGAGGGCCCTGACCTGCAGATATGATCCGGTCAGTTCGCGCGAACCCCGGCAGGGGTGCACCAAGGCCCACCGAGGCCGAAGCACCCGTAGGAAGGCCGATGCACGGGGTTCATCTTCCCCACCTTCCCTTGCCGTGGTTCGTGCTGGGTGGAGTGGGCGATGCAGACGCAAGAGCGACACAAAAGGCTGTGGATCTGGACGCTCGTCACGGGCGTCCTGCTCGCCGTGGTCGTGGGTCTGCCGACCCACGCGCAGGCCGGGAACGACTATCCCTACCCCGACGGCGACCCCAGCGAGCTGGACGAACGGGGCTTCTACTACCGGCACTGCACCTCCTTCGCCGCCTGGCGGATGGCCCAACGCGGCGAGTTCCACAACTACATGCAGGGCGGTCACTGGTGGCATGCCCGCCATTGGGCCGACAACGCGCAGAGCCTCGGGTTCGTCGTGGATACGACACCTGCCCCCGGCTCGATCGCCCACTGGTATGCCGGTGAGGGCGGGGCCGACAGCCTCGGCCACGTTGCCGTGGTCGAGTCGGTGAACGCCGATGGCTCGGTGATCGTCGAGGAGTACAACGGGACGAGCTCTCTCGCGTATTCGCGGCGTGGTCCGATCCACGCGCCGCGCTACATCCACGTATACGACGACGCCCCCGCTTCGACAGTTCCGGCCGACACTGCACCGGTGGTCGAGGCTAAGTCCAACCTCGTCTCGCGGAGCGCGAGCGTTCGAACGGTTACTGCGGGCGTGTCGGCATCGGAGGTCGCTACGACCGATCGCGCTCCCAGCGGGCACCTCATCGCGCCGCCATCGGATGCGGAATTGGCATCTGGACAGACGGTAACTGTGGCTGGTGTGTTCGAGGACGACTCGCGCGTGACGAAGGTGCGTTTCTTCGTGGCCGACGACCGTTATCGGTGGACCGAAATCGGTACCGACGCTCACGGGGGGAACGGCACGTACTCGGTCAACTGGAAGGTCTCATATCCAGCCGGATCTCGGATCAACGTCTACGCCGAGGCGTTCGACGACAGCGGACAGCGCGCGGTCGAGTCGATCCAAGGTCTGGAAGGGATCGTCGTTGTGCCCGGCGAGGCGAAGGTGACGGTCCGGGTCCGGCCGGATGTTGGAGGCGAAGTCCTCGGGGGGATGTCGGCCAACGCCTCGCAGGCGCCGGCCTACAAGATGGGAATGCTCCCGCTGCTCGGTGTGGCCATCCTTGTGCAGAGAAGACGCGTATCGGCTAGAGCACGAGCCGCCCGTCGATGACCTCGCGTCGGTCATCGAGGTACTTGCGTGGATGGCGCCCGTCCACGTTGCCGAGGAGACCGACGACGTTGTAGCCGAGGAGCTCCTGCAACCGCGGATCGAGGTCGCGGACGATCTCCTTCGGCACACCGAGGACGTGGTTCTCCTGCGGCCGGACAAAGCCGGCGCAGTACTCGAGGATGACCCCGAGGCGACGGCGCTTGGTTGCGTTCGCTCCGCCGCCGTGGAACACGGAGCCGACGAAGAACATCACCGAGCCGGCGGGCATCGTCGCTTGGATCGGGATCGTGCGCTCGTCCGGACGTTGGTCCACCCACCGGTGACTTCCCGGTATCACCCGGGTCGCTCCGTTCTCCTCGGTGAAGTCGTCGAGCGCCCACATCGTGTTGACGACGAGTTCGCGATGCGGCCGGGGGAAGGGGTAGACGCCGTCGTCGGTGTGAAGCACCTGTGCCTTCTCGCCGGGCCCGATCGATATCCCGACCGGCGCGCTGAGTTGGAACCCAGGGCCGAGGACGCGTTCGAGCACGCCCGTGACGAGCGGGTCCGTCGCTTGCGCGTCGAAGGTCCGAGTCTTGGCGAAGAGGGCGTAGATGCGCTGCGTCTCGAATCCTTCGAAGTCGTTGCGTCCCGTCGGGATGCTGCCGAGCACACGCTCGAGGTCGGCCTTCTTCGCCGCGACGTCGTCGGGGGAGAGGTACCGCTCGACGACCGCGAACCCGTCGCGATCGATGAGCTCCACGACCTGCTCGACGGTCGCAGCCGCCGACAGGCGGGTCGGCATCGTCATGATCAGCGGAAGTGTAGCGACACCGAGTCGACCGTGACGTCGTTCCTTAGCGTTACGCCACTCGAGGTGACGGCGACGTTGCTTCTAGAGCGGTCGCGGTGCTCCATTAGTGTTCGGCGGTGGATCTCTCAGCGACGGAGGCGCGACGGCTCGGGCTGGCTGCGCAAGGCTTCGGGAACGCGCGTCCGGCCAAACCCGGTCTCGCGCACGCCCGCCGTATCGCTGCCCGGCTCGGTGCTATCCAGATCGACTCCGTGAACGTCCTCGTACGATCACATTACGTCCCGTTGTTCTCGAGGCTCGGACCGTACCGGCGTCGACTTCTCGATGACCTTGCCTACGAACGGCGTGAGCTCTTCGAGTACTGGGGGCACCAAGCGTCGTTCATGCCGGTGGCGCTGTATCCGCTCCTTCGCTGGCGGATGGACAACGTTCTCAACCGGCGCCAGGAGTGGTACCGGCACGGGCGCGATCCGAAGTACTTCGACGACGTGCTCGCCCAGGTCGGCGAACGCGGTCCGCTGGCCGCGTCGGATCTCTCCGATCCGGGAAAGACACGGGGACCCTGGTGGGGATGGTCGGACGGCAAGGCGGCGCTCGAATGGCTGTTCGGAGCCGGCCGCGTGGCCGTCTCCGGGCGGCGTCGCTTCGAGCGTCTCTACGACCTCACCGAGCGCGTCATTCCGAAAGCCGTGCTCGATGCACCGGTGCCTGCGGCAGAGGACGCGAAGCAGCAGCTCCTCGTGCTTGCCGCCGAGGCCTTCGGCGTGGCGACAGCGAAGGATCTCGCGACGTACTTCCACGTCGACCCGTGGTGGCACCGGCCGAAGTCGGGCACCAGACGGTCTCCGTCGAAGGTCCCCGACCTGCTGGCCCGGCTCGTCGAGTCGAAACGGCTGATACCCGTGCGCGTCGAAGGATGGAAGCAGGCGGCGTACATGCATCCACCGGCCAAGGTTCCGAAGGAGATCGATGCGCGAGCGCTCGTGACGCCGTTCGACTCGCTCATCTGGGAGCGCGACAGGACGTCCCGGCTGTTCGGGTTCGACTACCGGATCGAGATCTACGTGCCGGCTCCGAAGCGCACGTACGGGTACTACGTACTCCCGTTCCTGCTGGGCGACTCACTCGTCGCGCGCGTCGACCTCAAAGCAGATCGCAAGGCGGGCACCCTGCGCGTGCCAGCAGCGTTCGCTGAACCCGGTGTGGACCGGCGCCGGGTGGCGGGCGAGCTCGGTGAAGAGCTGCGACGGATGGCCGACTGGCTCGAGCTGGAGCGGATCGACGTCCAGCGCCGCGGGACCCTGGCTCCCGAGCTCGCTCGAGTCGGCGCGGTCAAGCGCTCTTGAGCGTTGCGATCATCTGGCCCCAACCTTCGCGCGGACTCGGTACGGATGGCGACCATCCGGTGGCCTTACGGAAGGAAGCGTTGGCTATGCGCTGGGACCGCGCGATGTAGTCGAAGCGCTTTCCCATGAGCCGCGTAACGATGGGCGCGATGCGAAGCCTCTTGCGGCCGAGCGCCTGCGCGAGGACAGATCCAAGGTCGTCGCGGGTGAGCGGCTCGTCGTCGACGACGTTGTATTCGCCCGGCGGCGCAGCGAGCGCCGCGACAACGGCGGGACCGAGATCGTCGGTGTGGATCCACGACACGTATGCGTCGCGTCGTCCGGGGAGTGGAACAAAACCCATTCTGGCCACGCGGAGAAAGTCGCGCGCCGTCTTGGCCGGGGCACCGTAGAAAAAGCCGAAACGCAAGGAGACACCGGCGCCTCCCCGTTGCGCGAAGCGGCGAGTTTGCGCCTCCGCCTCCATGACGGCCAGGCCATGTGGCGGGGGATCGAGAGGCGACTGTTCGTCGAGCCAGCTCGATCCGCCATCGGCGTACATGAACGCGACCGAGTGCTGCACGTACTGAGTAGCGCCGGTGGCCAGGGCGCCGTCGACGAGGCATCGGGAGGCTTCGCGATGGAGACGATCGCTCATGGCCCACGGAGAACGCCGGAAATACCGGCTCGGCGGTGGGACGCTCGTCGTGAGGTTGCAGACGGCCTCGTGACCGTGGACGGCGGCGGCGACCGCGCCCGGATCGAAGAGATCGACCCTGACGGGCTCGGCGGCCATGCGCCGGAGGAGCTCGGCCTTCGCAGGCGTGCGCGCTACGCCGGTGACGGCGTGGCCGGCGCCAACGAGCGCGGTCACCGCCCCGCGACCCAGGACGCCCGTGGCGCCGGCGACGAAGACCCTCACCGCCCCTTGCTCCCGATGGTCACACCTGCCATATTAGGTGAGTGAGTAGGCACTCACCAACCAGGCCCACGAGATCGCGGCTCCACGGGGGCGTCCCGTCCCGGCCCCCGACGGCCGGCACGCGTGACCGGATCGTCTCCTCGGCGATGCGGCTGTTCGCCGAACGCGGCTACAAGGAGACTTCGGTCTCCGACATCCAAGCCGCCTGCGGACTCTCCGGGAGCTCCGGCGCCTTGTACAAGCACTTCCGTTCGAAGGAGGAAGTGCTGGCGGCGGGGATCGATCGCGAGATCGTCCACCTCGAGGCCGTACGGATGGCGCGGCAGTTCCTGCCCGACCCCTTCGACTACCGCCTGGAGTTGGAGCTGCTCGGACGGTTCGTGCTGTTGGAGCTGGGGGCCGAAAGCGATCTGCTCCGGATCCTCCTGAAGGAAGGCGAGCGTTTCCCCGCGATGATGCGCGAAGCGCGCCGACGACTCATCGACCCCGCGTACCACGAGTTTGCGGAGTGGCTGCGCGCCCACGTCGAAGCGGGCAACGCCGCGTGCAACGACGTCGGAGCCGTTGCTTCTGTGGCGCTCGGCGCGATCTTCTCGTACCGAGCAAGCCAGGCCCTGCTCGGACAGGCACCGGCCGACCTCGACGACGAACGGTTCCTGCAAGGCTGGGTAGAGCTCGTGGGCGCATTGGCCACGGAGTTGAATCCGTGACCCCGAAGCGAGCAGGACGCCTGCGCCGCTCGGCCAAGCCGGCTGGGTTGGGTGCCGGAACGGCCGTGCGCCGGGCAGGTACGGCGATCCGATCGATCGGCGCCGATCCCGAGGAGAAGGCAGCCAGGCTCCTCGAGTTTCACGCGCGCAACGCGCAGCGTTACGCCGAGGCGCTGGGCGGTATGAAGGGCGCCGTGATGAAGCTCGGCCAGATCCTGTCCTATGTCGAGGTCGATGCGATCCCGGCCCGGTATCGAGAGATGTATCAGCAGGCCCTCGGCGTGCTGCTCGCCGACGCACCGCCGATGGAAGCAGAGGTGCTGGACGAAGTCGTGCAGCTCGAGCTCGGAGCACCGGCGAAAGAGGTCTTCGCGTGGTTCTCGCCGCAGCCACTCGCCGCAGCGTCGATCGGTCAAGTACACGAGGCCAGAGTCGCGGACGGAACGCGCGTGGCAGTGAAGGTCCAGTACCCGGGCGTGGCCGAGGCGATCGAGAGCGATCTGAACAACACCGAGCTGCTCGGCACGATCTTCCGTCTCGGCCAGAGCATGATGGGCGGGCTGGCTCCGCGCGCCGACGTACGCACCATGATCGCCGAGCTGCGTGAACGCATCGTGGAGGAGCTCGACTACTCACTCGAGGCGGAGAACCAGCAGTTCTTCCGGTACTTGTACGAAGGCCACCCGTACATCCGCGTGCCGCGCATCTTCCCGAAGTACTCGACGGGGCGCGTCCTGACGATGGAATACGTCGATGGGATGCGCTGGGAGGATGCGCTGAAGGCGCCCGAGGACCTTCGGCTGCACTGGGCCGAGGTCATCTTCCGGTTTGCGCTGAGCAGCCTGGACCGTTTCGCCGTGTTCAACGCCGATCCGCACCCCGGCAACTATCTCTTCCATTCGGACGGTACCGTTACGTTCCTAGACTTCGGCTGCGTGAAGGTCATGCCGCGCGATCGCCTGCTGATCAACATCGAGGTCGTCCGTTCGGCGGCCGAGGGACGAGCGAATGACTACCGGACGGCCCTGGTCGACGGCGGATTCCTTGCCGCAGATGACGATACGGATCCCGCACATCTGCTCGAGTGGTTCCGGGGTGCACAGCCACATCTGATCGAGCGGCCTTACCGGTTCACGCACGCCGACGTCGCGGCCTACCTCCGGCGTGTCTTCGATCCGCTGGGCGAGTGGAGCGACGTGGTCAAGCGCTTCACGATGCCGAAGGACAGCGTCGTTCTTGCTCGGATCGATTTCGGACTGTGGTCGGTGATGGCCTCGCTCGGTGGGTCACAGGATTGGCGCGGGATCTCCGACGAGATATGGGGCGTCGGGCCCCCAGTGACAGAGATCGGCCGGGCCGAAACGTCGTGGCTCGATCAGATGCGGCAACGTGACAACTGGCCGCCACCGCCCCCGGTGCGTACAGGCCTTAACTGAGGTTCATGAAGTCACTCCTGCTGCGGGTCTGAGCAGAAGAACATGTCGACGACCACCGTCGTGTTGTTGGTCTTGGTCTGCGCGGCCTCGAGGTCCTCGCGCAGCTCGCTGTTGGCGCCGTCCTCGAGCCAGAAGGTGGGGGTACTGACGGCCAGGCAGAGCGACCCGTCCGGAGAGATCGCTCCGCCGCGTCCTGTAACCGTCCACTGAGCCCGTTGAAGCAACAGCAGCATGGCCCGGCCGCCTGCTTCCTCGTTGTTTGCCTCAGGAACCGAGAGCAGGACGGTTCGCCCGCCCAGGTCTCGGGAGAGATCCTGTCGCTCGCGGCTGTACACCACGTCGGCGTGGCCGAGGAGCGGGGCGAGGCGCTCGGTGGCGGGAGCCTCCGGAGGTGTGTCGAAGATGCCACGGCCGAAGATGACGGCGAGCGCCCCGATCCCCGCGAGCAGGCCGATGACGAAGACCCCTCGGCCGATGGTTTCCATGCGCGCCGACACCGACCTAGTCTCCATGAGACGAACACAAAGGAGGGAGGTAGATGCCTAGAAGGTTTCGGTTGAGCGGCCCCACCTGATCCTGGGGACGACGCCGATGCCAGTGAGTCTCGACGCACGCCTACCGGTGGCGGGTGGCGAATGCCGCCCGACAGTGGCGGGGACACCCCGCCGTGGTTCGGATCCGCGTGGTTGCCAGCCATGGGTGAAGCCGGAACCGGAAGTAATCGCTTGGATGAGCGGTGAATCGGCCCCTGACGAGACAAGCCTGGAACCGAGTTTCGGGAGAGCGAACGGAACCCAGCTCCTACGTCCTGAACCGCTTCGGGACGAGGGAGTCTGGGCGTGGGCCGCGAACGGGAAAACACCGGCTTCCACTGCGTCGTGTGCGGGGAGTCGGTCAGAAGGTTGACCAACGGCAGCTACCGCAATCACTGTCCGTTCTGTCTGTCGTCGCTGCACGTCGACGATCGGATGCCGGGTGATCGTGCCAGCAGGTGTGGCGGCGTGATGGATGCGGTAGCTGTATCGCGCTCGAGGAAGGGGTGGCAACTGCTTCACCGTTGCCGGCGTTGCGGGCTGACGAAATCCAATCGCGCGGCGGTCGAGACCGACCAGCCGGACGACCTCGAGTTGCTCATCGGCCTGATGACGACGACGCTCTAAGCCATGACGGTCTCGGTGATCACCGGCTCGAGCACGGGCATCGGAGCAGCCACCGCGCTGCGTTTGGCGCGCGACGGTCACTCGGTCGTCGCGACCATGCGCAACCCCGACGCGTCCGACCTGGGAGCCAATGCGTCGGCGGAGAGCCTTGAGATCGACGTTCGCCCGCTCGACGTCACCGATGGCGGGGCCGTGGACGCATTGTTCAAGGGCGTGCTCAAGGACTACGGCGGTGTGGACGTCCTGGTGAACAATGCGGGTGTGGGTGTCGGCGGAATCGTCGAGGAGACCGACGTCGACGTCTTCGTTCGCACGATGGAGACGAACTTCTTCGGCGCGATCAGGTGCACGAAGGCCGTGCTGCCGTCGATGCGGGAGAAGGGGAGCGGCTGCATCGTGGCGGTATCCAGCCAGGGCGGAAGGATATCCGCACCCAACATGGCGCCGTACTCGGCATCGAAGTTCGCTCTGGAGGCGGCGATGGAAGCGCTCGCCGTCGAGGTGGCCCGGCACGGCATCCGCGTGGTGATCGTGGAACCGGGAACGATCCTGACGCCGATATGGGGCAAGGTCGAGGTACGCGCACCAGACGAGGCGTACGCGCACGTCGTCGGACGGCTGACGTCGATGGTCATGAGCGAGGTCAGGCAGGGCTCGAAGGCCGAAGAGGTGGCCGACTGTATCGGCGAGGCGATCGTGGCCGAGCCCCCAAAGCTACGGTGGCTGGTCGGGCGGGGAGCCGAACGCAACGTCCGGAATCGCGCACGCTGGACCGACGAGGAGTTCATCGACATGTGGAACCAGCCGGACGACGACGCTTTCCTCAAACAGATTCTCGCCGGCGACGACTGATCTTCGCGGCCCGGCCGCGGGCACCGGGCTACCCTGGCTACAGGCATGCCCACGCAACCTACGCTCCTCGAGGAACTCTCGGCCCGCGCCGGCGGCATCTCGCAGGCCGACGTCGAGCATTTCCATCGACTCGTCACCGTGTGGCAGATGGTGGCCGATCTGGCTTTCGCCGACCTCTTGCTGCTCGCGCCGTTGCAGAGCGACCCCGACCAGGACCTGCTCGTCCTGGCCCAGATCCGGCCCCTGACGGCCCAGACCCTGTATCCGGACGACCACGTCGGGACCGCTCTGCTCGCCGAGTACGCGCCGAGTGTCCTGCGCGCGATGCACACGGGGAAGTTCCAAAAGGGCAAGGTGGACACCCGGGGCGTCCACACGGCGTCGATCCCCGTCCGTGTCGGCGACCGCGTGTCGGCCGTGCTGCTGCGCGAAGGCATGCCCTACGGCGGCCGCGAGGTAAGCGGCCTCGAGGAGGCCTACTCGACGTGCAGCGAAGCGCTGTTCCGCATGATCAGCGAGGGCGCCTTCCCATACACAGGGATGGAGGGATGGGAACCGCCGCGTGTAGGGGAGGGCATGATGGTCGTCGCCTCGACGGGCCAGATCACCTTCGCTTCGCCGAACGCGATCGCCGCCAACCGCCGTCTCGGCGTGTTCCGTCAGCTCGTCGGGATGCACGTGGAAGAGGTGCCCGGCGGCTTCGCGATCTGGGCGGCCATCGAGACGGGAACGCCGATGGAGGCCGAGGTGGAGCTGGGCGGCGAGGTCGTCAGCCGTCGCGTCGTCCCCTTCCGTCAGGGCGGCAAGAGCGCGGGCGGGCTCGTTCTCGTGCAGGACGTCACTGAGCTCCGTCGCCGAGACAAGATGCTCCTCTACAAGGACGCGGTGATCCGCGAGATCCACCACCGCGTGAAGAACAACCTCCAGACGATCGCGAGCCTATTGCGCCTTCAAGCGCGCCGGCTCGACTCCCAAGAGGCGAAGGCGGCCCTCGAGGAAGGCGTGACGAGGATCCGCACTATCGCTTTCGTCCACGAGACGCTCTCGCAGGCGTCGAGCGATCTCGTGGACTTCGACGATGTCATCAAGGGCGTGCTCCGCATGCTCGAGGACGCGCTCGGCCTCGTCGACCAGGGCGTGAAGACCGATGTGCGAGGCGAGGTGGGCGAGCTCACGGCGGCCGTGGCGACGCCTCTTTCCCTCGTGATAACCGAGCTCGTCCAGAACGCGGCCGAGCATGCCTTCGAAGCCTCGGGCGGCACGATCCGTGTGACGCTCGAGCGACGGCACGACTCGCTGCATGCCGAGGTGGAGGACGACGGCATCGGGATCCCCGGCGATTTCTCCTGGGAGACCTCCGGTCTCGGCCTCCAGATCGTCCACCGCCTGGTTTCCGACGAGCTGGGCGGCCGAATCGACCTGCATCGCAACGGCGGGACACGCGTGGAGATCGAGGTCCCACTACGCGGCTACGCGTCGCGTTAGGCTGCCTTCGTGGATCGATTCGAGCAAGAATTCAGCTTCAGGCGTCGGATCAACGTCGAGGCCATCATCGCTTTCGTCATCGGTGTTCTGGCCGCGTACCTCATCCAGATCAGCGTGGGCTTCGGCGGCGGCAACCTGTTCACGGTGCTCATCGTGATCGCTGTGGGAGGGCTCTGGTACCACATCCGGCGCGTGGTGTAGTCGTTTAGGCGCTCGCCGGCTGCGGCGACAGCAGCTGCCGTACGAGGTCGGCGACGTCCATCGGGTCCACCGGCTTCACCAGCCACGCGTCGCAACGGGACCAACCGGCGAGCCACACGTCGGCCTCGCGCTCGAGGAGGACGACAACCCGGGGTTCGGCGATCTCACCGAGGTCGACCGACGTCTTGATCTCACGGGAGACCGCGAGTCCGCCCATCTGACCGAGGCTCGAGGTCAAGACGACGGCTGCTGGTGAATGCTCGCGCGTCAAAGCCAGCGCGACCTTGCCGTCGAAGGCTGCCAACACGTCACAGTCCGGTGCCTCGAACGCAGCGCGAAGCGCCTCGAGCTCGTGCGGGTCCTTCTCGGCGATGACTACGAGCACGCGCTATGCGACCGGCTCGCTCGGCCGGGGAGGCCAGCGCGGCTGATACGGCTCGGTGATGAGCCGGTCCTGCACGGCCAGGGCGTCGTTCACCGGATCGGCGACGGAATCCTTCTCGATCGCGAAGCCGCCGGCCAGCTCGGCGAGGCCGATGAGCTGGTGGACGAACTCCTTGCCGAGGACGATGACACGGTTCGCCGTCTCGACGAAGGTGTCTACGTACTGGAAGGCGAGGCTCTCTCCGCACAACGGGCAGAACCCCGGCCGGCTCTCCGGATCGATGGCCATCGCGAGAGGAATCGTCCGCTCGCACGCCCGGCATGTGATCTTGATGTCCACCAAAAACCCCCTGGTCGCGGCCGGGGCCCAGTGTACGGGCCGCCAGTATGCTTGGCCCAGACCGTGCAACGACGCGCAGAACCCTCCCGTCCGCGCCCGCGCTGGCAGATGATCGCGATCTACGCGGGCCTGCTGTTCGTGGGTCTGTGGATCTTCACCTCGTTCGCCGGCGGCGCGACCGACATCTCCTACAGCCGCTTCCGCGACCTGCTCGCCGCGGATCGGATCGTGGACGTGAAGCTGCGCACTTCCAGCATCGAGGGTCACTATCGCTCGGGCGACGAGACGGTTGAGTTCACGACGAACCAGTTGCCCGTGCCCGATGAGCAGCTGGTTCCCGAGCTGCGCAAGAAGGGCGTGAAGATCGAGGCCACGCCGGACAACCCGGTGACCGGGATCCTCCTCACGTGGGTTCTGCCCTTCGCCCTGCTCATCGGGTTCTGGTTCCTGATCATGCGCCGGATGGGACCCGGCCAAGCGCTGCAGTTCGGACGGTCGCGTGCCAAGGTCTACAACCGCAAGGAGATGCGAACCGACTTCTCCGACGTCGCCGGCGTCGACGAAGCGGTGGCCGAGCTCCGGGAGATCGTCGACTTCCTGAAGAGCCCCGGAAAATACCAGCGACTCGGCGGGCGCATCCCCAAGGGGGTTCTCCTCGTCGGTCCCCCCGGTGCGGGCAAGACGCTGCTCGCACGAGCCGTCGCCGGCGAGGCGGACGTGCCCTTCTTCTACATGTCCGGCTCGGAGTTCGTCGAGATGTTCGTCGGGGTGGGTGCCTCCCGTGTTCGCGAGCTGTTCGAGCAGGCCAAAGCCCATTCGCCGTGCATCATCTTCATCGACGAGCTCGACACCATCGGAAAGTCGCGATCGTCGGCGATCACCATCGGCGGGCACGACGAGCGGGAGCAGACGCTCAACCAGCTCCTGGCCGAGATGGACGGCTTCGACCCGCGCGCCGGCGTCATCATCATGGCCGCGACGAACCGCCCCGAGGTGCTCGATCAGGCCCTCATGCGCCCGGGGCGCTTCGACCGCATGGTCGTCGTCGACCGTCCCGACCTCAACGGGCGGCTGGCCATCCTCAACGTTCATGCGCGGAAGGTGAAGCTCGGCCCGGATGTCGACCTGCGAAAGATCGCAGCACAGACGCCGGGCGTGGCGGGCGCTGAGCTCGAGAACATCATCAACGAGTCGGCTCTCCTGGCTGCTCGTCGTGGTGAAGAGGCCGTCGGTCAAAAGGATCTCCAGGAAGCGATCGAGCGGGTGATGACCGGCCTCGAGCGGAAGTCGAGGGTTCTGTCCGACTCCGAGAAAGACCGCGTAGCTCACCACGAGGCAGGGCACGCGCTCGTCGGACTGTTCGTCGAGCACGCGGACCCCGTCCACAAGGTGTCGATCATCCCGCGAGGTGCTGCAGCCCTCGGCATGACCATCTCCCTGCCGCTGGAAGACCGTTATCTGTTCACCGAGCCCGAGCTCCGGGATCGGCTCGCCATCCTGCTCGGAGGACGAGCGGCGGAGGAGATCGTGTTCGGTGCCGTATCCACAGGAGCGCAAGACGATCTCCAGAAGGGGACCGACATCGCGCGACGGATGGTCGAGCAGTTCGGGATGTCTCCCAAGGTCGGGCCGTTGACGCTCACGCAGGACGGCTCGCGCTACCTCGAGGTCAAGATGCCGTGGGATCGAGAGCGCGCGACGTCGGAGCAGCTCGCGCGCGTCGCCGATGAAGAGGTGGGGCGGCTGCTCTCCGAGGCCTACGCGCGAGCGAAGGAGTTGCTGACCGAGCACGAGATGGCACTACGTGCGGTCGCCGACGAGCTCAAGCGCGTCGAGGTGCTCGAGGGGACCGAGTTGCGTGCGATAGTCCAGCGTGTCGAAAGCGGCACCACGGTGGACGAAACCAGTGAGATGAAAGCGCGGGAACGCGGGTAGCCGCGGTTGTTACAGAGTTACCGCGCGATGCGTGTGGTCAACTCGCGTCGCATGTAGCGACGCTCTTCCTCGGTGGTGGCTCCCCAGATGCCGTACTCCTGGTTGGAGTCGAGCGCGTACTGGAGACACTCCTCGCGGACGTCGCACTGGCGACAGACGGCTTTGGCTGCTTCGATCTGCAGCAGGGCCGGGCCCGTTGTGCCGACCGGGAAGAACAAGTCGGGATCCATCTCCTTGCAACGAGCCGTTTCGCGCCAGTCGGTCAACACGAAGCCTCCTTGGCTTTGGGTTCGAGCCCCGGTCCCGCTCTTTATGTGACAGCAGGGCTGTACGAGTATGCCCGCTCGTTACTGCATGCACAAGGGTTAAAGGGCCTCTGACCTGCGGAAATGCATACACCGGTGTAACTACGTCGATGTGTTTCCAGTGTTCGTCAGGCCCAGACGGGCAGGGCGTCGGGGACTGCTTCCGCGCGCACTTCCGTGACGTCGCCGAGGTACTCGCCGTCGGCTTGGAGCGGGACCGGGCGCCGGGCCGAGATGCTGATCTGGGACAGGTCCGTCAGATGGATCGCGTCTCTGTGGCGAACGTGGCGCCCCGTGGTGAGGGCTTGCCCGAGCCACCGGAGCGTTCGCCAGAACCGGACTTGCTTCGAGGCAACAACATCGAGCCCGGGAGTGCGATCGGCATCCGGAACAACACGAAGCGGACGGCTTCGGAAGTACGTGAACGGATCCGTCGTGGCGATGCACGCCCAGAACGCGTCATGGGGGCCGGTGGGCCCATGCACGACGAGGTCGGGCGCAGTCAACCGACGAAGCCGCGAGAACGTGCGCAGTCCGTGATAGACGAACCGCGCGTCACTGCGATCGCGCTTGGACGCGTTGACGCGCCGCACGATCTCGGCGTCGAAGACAAGACCTGCGGCGAACGCGAAGTCGCGTTCGAGGCGACCGCGCTCGCTGTCGGCCGTCAGTCGTCCGATCGTATGGCGATGCGGCTCGCCCTTCTCCACGAGCTGCAGGAGATGGGCCGTGGCCTCCACGAGGTCGTTCGGGAACCCCAGGTTGCGGGCGAGGACGTTCGTCGTTCCGCCTGGTAGCACGGCCAGCACGACGTCGGTCGAGGAGCCGGCACTCAGCAGACCGTTGATGACCTCGTTGACGGTGCCGTCTCCGCCGAACGCGATGACGGTCTTCGCACCGGCCTCGACGGCTTCACGTGCCAGCGCGGACGCGTGCCCGCGAGCCTCCGTCGTGACGAGCTCGAGATCGAACGTCGCCTCGAGCGCCCGTTCGGCGACGCGCAGGCTTCCCGGCGTGACCTGCCCGGCGATCGGGTTCTCGATGAGGACGGCCTGCATCTACTCTCCGGACGCCTTCTTTCCCCTCGCCTTGACCTCTTCGAGTGAGCGTTTGAGGGCCTCGGTGAGGTCGACGACGGCCGGCGCCTCCTCGGCGGCCGCGGGAGCGACGATCTCCTGGCCTTGGATCTTCTGCTCGACGGCCGCCATGACCGCTTCGCGGTACCGGTCCCGGTACTGGGACGGGTCGAAGTCCTCGGTCAGGTTGTCGATCAGGAGCCGGGCCGTCTTCATGTCACCCTCACTGACGGGGATGTCCTTCTCGACCTCGGCGAAGCGTGCTTCGCGGATCTCGTCCGGCCAATACATCGTCTCGAGAACCATCACGTTGTCGCGCACTCGCAGCGTCGCGAGGCGCTCCTTGTCGCGGATGGCGACCTTGGCGACGGCCACGCGATCTGATTCGCTCAGGGCCTTGCGCAGCAGGCCGTAAGCCTTGACGCCGAGTTCGTCGGGGGCCAGGTAGTAGGAGCGCTGGTAGTAGATCGGGTCGATCTCCTCCGACGGCGTGAAGTGGACCACCTCGACCGTGTGGGACGTCTCGATCTGGACGTTGGAGAGCTCGTCGTCGGCGAACTTCACGTAGGCGCCCTTCTCGTACTCGTAGCCGCGGACGAGGTCGTCTTTGGTGAGGTCGCTCTTGCCGCACACGGTGCACGTGCGGTTGTTCCGGACCCGACCGTCGTCGTCTTTGTGCAGCAGGTTGAACCGAAGGGTCTTCTCCTCGGTGGCCGAGAACAGCCGGACGGGGATGGAGATGAGGCCGAAATTGATGGCTCCGCGCCAGATCGCTTGCATCTGCATGCCCTCCTCAAGGCGGAAAACGTCAAGCGTAGCCGGGCGGAGCGTGAGGTGCTTACGCGTCCAGGAGGGGGACGACCCTGTCGAGCCCGGTGATCTCGAGGAGCCGAAGCACGGTTCCCTGCGCACCGGCGATCGCGAACTCGCCGCCTCCCTCGCGCAACCGGCGTAGGGCGCCGAGAATCGTCCCCAGCCCCGTCGAGTCGCAGAACTCGAGCTGGGAGACGTTCACGACGAGCCTCGTGACGTCCGGTGGGCCCAACGGCATGAGGGCTTGACGGAGCTCGGGCACAGTCGCGAGGTCACACGTCCCCTCGAGGTGCACGGTGCGCTCGGCTCCCGCGCCCTCGATGCGGATGGTGAGGTCGGTCATCGCCCCACCTTCTCGCGCACGACGGACGGAAGGATCCCGCCCTCCCGGAAGTACCGGAGCTCCGTCTGGGTGTCGATGCGGGCCTGCGTCACGATGACCCGCTCCCTCCCGTCGCTCCGGAATACCACGGGAACGTCCCGGCCTGGCGCCAGGTCGCCTAGTCCTTCGATGTCGATCGTCTCGGCTCCCGTGAGCCCCAGGGCCTGCGGTGTGTCGGGGAGCTCGAGGGGGAGGACGCCCATCTGGATGAGATTCGTCCGGTGGATCCTCTCGTAGGACGCAGCCAGCACGGCCCGTACGCCCAGGAGAAGCGTGCCCTTCGCCGCCCAGTCACGTGAGGAGCCGCTTCCGTACTCGAGACCGGCCAGGACGACAAGAGGCGTGCCGTCGGCCCGGTACCGGTCGGCCGCCTCGAAGATCGTCACCAGCTCACCGGTCGGTAGGTGCGTGGTGTAGCCGCCTTCCTTGTCCTGCCCGATCTCGTTGCGCAGGCGGATGTTGGCGAAGGTCCCGCGCACCATGACCTCGTGGTTGGCCCGACGCGCGCCATACGAGTGCAGGCGGCCGCGCTCGACGCCGCGCTCGGTGAGCCACTCGCCGGCCGGTGAGGTCGCCGCGATCGGACCCGCCGGTGAGATGTGATCGGTCGTCACGGAGTCCCCGACATAGACGAGGACGCGCGCATCCTTGATGTCGGTGACGGGCGGCGCGTCCATGACCGTCTCCTCGACGAACGGCGGCTGTGCGATGTACGTCGAGCCGGCATCCCACTGGTACAGGCTGCCTTCCGGTGTGGGCAGGGCCTTCCAACGCTCGTCGCCGTCGAAGATCTGTCCGTAGCGCTTGCGGAACGCCTCGGGGTCCATGGAGGCACCGACCGTCGTCGCGATCTCTTCCGAGGACGGCCAGATCTCGCGGAGATAGACGGGGTTGCCCTGCCGATCGTGGCCGATCGGGTCGGTGGACAAGTCGATATTGACCGACCCGGCGAGCGCGTAGGCCACCACCAGCGGCGGCGAAGCGAGGAAGGACATGCGGACCTGGGGGTGGATGCGTCCCTCGAAGTTCCGATTGCCGGACAGCACCGCTGCACAGGTGAGGTCGTTGGCGTCGATGGCCGCGGCGATCGTGTCGGTGAGTGGTCCCGAGTTCCCGATGCACGTCGTGCAGCCGAATCCGACCAGGTGGAACCCGAGTGCCTCGAGAGGGCCGACAAGGCCGGCGTTGGTGAGGTAGTCCATGACGACCGGCGAGCCCGGCGCCATGCTCGTCTTTACCGTCGGCGAGACGCTCAGGCCCCGCTCGACGGCGTTGCGCGCGAGTAGTCCGGCGCCGACCATCACGCTCGGGTTGGACGTGTTCGTGCAGCTGGTGATGGCTGCGATCACGACGGAGCCGTCGCTCAGCTGTGCGCTGTCGCCGTTCAACGCAACGGTCGCTTGGGTGAGGGCGGGCTCGGTCTTCCGCCTGATGTCGACGGCGCCGCCGCCAGCACTCGACTTGAAGCGCGGCAGCTCGTCCCGGAACCGTTGACCAACACCGGCCAACGCCACTCTGTCCTGTGGACGGCGGGGTCCCGCCAGAGACGGCTCCAGGGACGCGAGGTCAAACGTCAGGTGCTCGTTGAAGACGGGATCGGGCGCGTTGGGTTCGTGGAACAGCCCTTGCGCCCGCGCGTAGCGCTCGACGAGGTCGACGTGACCCTCCTCCCGGCCCGTGTTGCGCAGGTAGGTGATCGTCTGTGCGTCGATCGGAAAGATCCCCTCGGTCGCACCGTACTCCGGCGACATGTTCGAGATCGTCGCGCGATCGGCGACCGTGAGCGACTCGAGCCCCGGTCCGTAGAACTCCACGAACTTCCCCACGACGCCGTACGCGCGGAGGAGCTCGGTGATGGCGAGCACGAGATCCGTTGCCGTGGAGCCTTCCGGCATGGCTCCGTCGAGGCGCACGCCTACCACGGTCGGCACGAGCATGCCGATGGGCTCGCCGAGCATCGCGGCCTCGGCCTCGATCCCGCCGACACCCCAACCGAGAACTCCGAGCCCTCCGATCATCGTCGTGTGCGAGTCGGTGCCGAGGAGGGTGTCGGGGTACGAGACGGTTGTGCCGTCTTGTTCTGCGGTAAAGACCACATGCGCGAGATATTCGAGGTTGACCTGATGGACGATGCCGGCCCCCGGCGGGACCACCCGGAAACGGTCGAACGCCTTCTGTGCCCACCGCAGGAAGGCGTAGCGCTCGCGATTCCGCTCGAACTCGAGCTCGACGTTGCGGGCGAAGGCACTGCCCGACCCGAAGGCGTCCACCTGAACCGAGTGGTCGATGACGAGGTCGACGGGGATCTTCGGATTGACGGCTTCGGGATCGCCGCCGAGCCGATCGACGGCGGCGCGCAGCGCGGCCAGGTCGGCGACGGCCGGTACGCCGGTGAAGTCCTGCAGGACGACACGCGCAGGGTGAAAGGGAAATTCCTCCGCTGGAGCTTCGGGGAAGCCGAGCAGCAAGGCGACGTGGTCCGGGTCGGTCCCCCGGCCCTGGTTACGGAGCACGTTCTCGAGGAACACCCGCACGACGAAGGGGAGCCGGGCGATCCGGTCGGGCTCGGCGGCCTCGGTGAGCGGCCAGTAGGAGACGGGTCCGGCGGCGGTGTCGAGCGTGCGGATGAAGCCCTCCCTTCGTCTAGGGGTCAAGCCTAAGCCGCATGGGCTCCGAGCGCCCTCCGACGATCGAGCCGCTGGATCGCATCGACCGGCGGATCGTCGACGTCCTGGCGCGCTGGAGCGTTCCGGCGCTTCGCGTGTCGTTGGGCGTCGTCTTCATCTGGTTCGGCGCGCTCAAGATCTTCGAGGTCAGCCCGGTGACCGACCTCGTCGCGAGCACCGTTTATTGGGTCGATCCGGACTGGTTCGTCCCGGCCCTCGGCGTGGTCGAGATGCTCATCGGGCTCGGTCTGGTGCTCGCTTGGGGCCTACGGATCGTGCTCTTCGTCTTCCTTCTCCAGGTGGTCGGCACCTTCGGCGTGCTCGTAATCCGTCCCGACGTGGCGTTCCAGGACGGGAACCCTCTGCTCCTCACCGTCGAGGGAGAGTTCGTGATCAAGAACCTCGTCCTGCTGAGCGCCGGGCTGGTCGTCGGGTCTACGGTCCGGGGCGGCAAAGCGACGGTGGAGGCGGACGGCGGTTAGGAGAGTTGACGCCCGCGGCGATGTGGCTTCAGGCTTACGTCTCGGTGAAGAGCCGCCGATTTGCCACCCTCGCGGCCCTGGCGTCGTTCGTTGTGCTGGCCGGGGCTTGCGCTCGCGACGCGCCGCTGGACTCGCTCCGGCCGGCCGGCCCCATCGCCCGGGAGATCGACGGCTTGTGGGACTTGGTCTTCGCCGCTGCGGTCATCGTGTTCGTCCTGGTGGAGGGGCTGTTCGTCATCGCGATGATCCGGTTCCGGCATCGCAAGGGTGACGACAGCGAGCCCAAGCAGACGCACGGCAACACCCCGCTCGAGCTTGGCTGGACGATCGCTCCCGCCGTCGTCCTCGCCGTGCTTGCCGTCCCGACGGTTCTGACGATCTTCGCCCTGGCCCGGGAGCGGCCCAACCAGCTGACCGTCGAGGTCACCGGTCAGCAGTGGTGGTGGGGCTATGACTACGGCGACGAGAGGGTGCTGACGGCCAACGAGCTGCACATACCGACCGGTCGGCCGATCCGGCTGGCGCTGCACTCCAACGACATCATCCACAGCTTCTGGGTGCCCCGGCTGGGCGGGAAGCAGGACGTCGTCCCGGGTCGGGTCAACCACGTGACGATCCAAGCCGACCGGCCGGGAGAGTACGCCGGGACCTGTACCGAGTACTGCGGTCTATCGCACGCGAACATGCGGCTCAAGGTCTTCGCGCATACGCCGGCCGATTTCGAGCGGTGGTTGGAGGATCAGCGGGAGGATGCCGTCCGGCCGCGGAGTGCGATGGCACGGCGGGGGGAGCGGATCTTCCAGACCAAACAATGCGTGACGTGCCACACCGTGCGTTTCGACGGATCGAAGGCGGAGGGCACGATCGGGCCCGACCTGACTCACTTCGCGAGCCGGACGACGTTCGCCGGCTCCATCTTCGATCGCACCGACGAGGATCTACGCGAGTGGCTGATCGACGCCCCGGGCCAAAAGCCCGGTTCGAAGATGCCCGCCGGGATCGCCGAGATGGGCTTGACCGACGAAGACGTCACCGCACTCGTCGCCTATCTGCAGGCCCTGAGATGATGAGGAACTGATGGCGACGGTCACAGAAGCCCTCGGCGCCCGTTCCGAAGGGCCGTTCCGGCGGCCCAGCTCGACGAGCGGTCTCGTCGGCTGGCTCACGACGGTCGACCACAAGCGCATCGGCATCCTCTACGGCGTCACGGCGTTCGCGTTCTTCATCATCGGCGGCATCGAGGCGCTGCTGCTGCGCCTCCAGCTCGCGCAGCCGGACGGGACCGTCCTGAGCGCGGACACGTACAACCGGCTCTTCACGATGCACGGCATCACGATGATCTTCTTCGTCGTCATGCCGTTGGGCGCGGCGTTCTTCAACTACATGATCCCGCTGATGCTGGGCGCCCGTGACGTCGCGTTCCCGCGCCTCAACGCCTTCAGCTACTGGGTGTTCCTGTCCGGCGGGCTGTTCACGTACTCGAGCTTCTTCCTGGGTGGAGCGCCCGACTGCGGCTGGTTCTGCTACGCCAACCTCTCCACCCAGGGTCTGCCGAACAACGTCGGCGTGACGTTCTTCGCCATCGGTCTCCAGATCACCGGTATCGCGTCGTTAGTGGCGTCGGTGAACTTCGTCACGACGATCATCAACATGCGGGCGCCCGGCATGAGCTTCTTCAAGATGCCGATGTTCATCTGGATGTCTCTCGTGGTGAACTTCCTTCTCCTGTTCGCGATGCCGGTCATCGCCGTTGCGCTCTTCCAGCTCATGTTCGACACGATGTTCGGCACGAACTTCTTCAACCCGGCCGCGGGCGGGGACCCGCTGCTGTGGCAGCACATGTTCTGGTTATTCGGGCACCCCGAGGTCTACATCCTCATCCTGCCAGCCATGGGGATCGTTTCGGAGATCCTGCCGACATTCGCCCGTAAGCCGTTGTTCGGTTACGTGTTCGTCGCCTTCTCCGGCATCGCGATCGGGTTCATGGGCTGGGGCGTGTGGGCCCACCACATGTTCGCCGTCGGTCTGGGCCCGGTTGCCAACTCCGCTTTCGCCCTGTCGACGATGTTCATCGCCGTGCCCACGGGGGTGAAGATCTTCAACTGGCTGGGGACCGTGTGGGGCGGCAAGATCCGCTTCACAACGCCGATGCTGATGTCCATCGGCTTCGTGACGATGTTCATCATCGGCGGACTGAGCGGCGTGACGCACTCGATCGTGCCCGCCGACTATCAGCAGACCGATACCTACTACATCGTCGCCCACTTCCATTACGTGCTGTTCGGAGGAGCGATCTTCGGGCTGTTCGCCGGGATCTACTACTGGTGGCCGAAGATCACGGGCAAGATCCTGGATGAGCGACTGGGCAAGCTGAACTTCGCGCTGATGTTCATCGGGTTCAACCTCACCTTCGGACCGATGCACGTCCTCGGCCTCCAGGGGATGTCGCGCCGGTACTACACGTATCCGGAGGGTCAGGGCTTCGACTTCTGGAACCTCGTCGCCACCCTCGGCGCGTTCACTATCGCGCTGTCGGTGCTCGTGTTCTTGGTCAACGTGCTGTACACACGTCGGCGGGGCGAGGAGGCCGGTAACGACCCGTGGGACGCCCGCACGCTCGAGTGGTCGATCCCGTCCCCGCCGCCCCACTACAACTTCGCCGAGATCCCGATCGTGAACGAGCGGGACGACTGGTGGCACCGCAAGTACACCGAGGACGAAGCCGGCAAGCCGGTCCCGGTCGTGGCCGGTGGCCAGAACGGAGACCAGGATGCGCCTTCAGGCGCCCCCTCAGAGGAGCCGGCCGAGGGTGACGGTGAGCACGGCGAGCATGCCGAGCCGCACATGCCAAAGCCGTCCTACTGGCCGCTCGTAGCCGCCGTGGCGTTGCCCTTGATCGGCTACGGCCTCATCCTGCAGTGGGCGCTCATCCCCATCGCCGTGGTCGTCCTGCTCGTGGGCATCTACGGCTGGGCCCTGGAGCCGGTCGAGTAGCCATGGCCCAAGCCCCGCCCGTCGAGCACGAAGAGCACGCGGAGCACGGCGCCCACGCCACAGCGACCGGTCTGGACAACCGGAAGCTCGCCATGTGGGGCTTCCTGGGTTCGGAGTGCCTGCTCTTCGGCGCCCTGATCTCCGCCTATCTGCTCTATCGCGGGCGCGGCGAAGGACTGAAACCGATCGACGTCTACGACATCCCGTACACGTCGGTGAGCTCATTCGTGCTGCTGATGAGCTCCTTGACGATGGTGCTGGCCTTGTCGGCGCTGCAGCACCGTCAGGAGCGACAAGCGCGCGTGTGGCTGACGGCCACGGCACTCCTGGGCATGACGTTCATCGGCGGTCAGGTCTACGAATTCACGCTCTTCGTGCATGAGGGCCTGACGCTCACCGCCAACCCGGCCTCCAGCGCGTTCTTCCTCCTCACGGGGTTCCACGGGACGCACGTGACGCTGGGCATCATCATGCTGCTGTCCCTGGTCGGGATGTCTCTATCCGGCAAGCTCGGCCCGGATTCGAGCCTCGTCGTCGAGCTCGTGGGACTGTACTGGCACTTCGTCGACATCGTCTGGGTCGTCATCTTCACGGTCGTCTACCTCATGCCGGCGCCGGACTGATGGCTACCGAGGAGCAGGTCCACACCGAAGCGGTCCATGAGCGGCCGCATCCCGGGCCGGGCGAGTACATCAGGATCGCCGTCATCCTCGCGATCGTCACCGCGATCGAGGTCGGCGCGTACTACGTCACGACGCTGCCCGACAGCGTGCTCGTCGTTTCTTTGCTCGTGATGATGCTCGTCAAGTTCGCGCTCGTCGGGCTGTGGTTCATGCATCTGCGCTTCGACTCGCCCATCTTTCGGCGGCTGTTCGTCGGCGGCATCATCCTCGCCGTCGCTATCTACACGGTCGTCCTCCTGACGCTCGGGCTTCTGCTCGGAGGCTGACGTGCCCGCTTGGCACCCGCATCCGGACGTGTGGCTGCTCCTGACCGTCTTGGGCGGCGGCTATGCGTGGGCGGTAAAGCGGATCGGACCGGGCAAGGTGCACCCCATCGAGCGACCGGTCAGTCGTCGCCAAGTCGCGGCCTTTGCCGCGGGACTCCTGACCATCTGGGTGGCGGCCGACTATCCGATCCACGACATCTCCGAGGGGTACCTCTACTCGGTGCACATGGTTCAGCACCTGCTCCTCAGCTTGGTGGCGCCGCCGCTGCTCTTGGTCGGCACACCGGACTGGCTGCTGCGGTGGTTGCTGGGACGACGCGGCATCGCGGTCATGCGCGTCCTGACGCGTCCGCTTATCGCGCTGGCGCTGTTCAATGTCGTCGTCGCCGCTTCGCACATCCCCGCCGCCGTCGAGCTGGCCGCGACATCCGAACCTTTCCATTTCGGAGCGCATGCCGTCCTCGTGGGCGCAGCCTTCTGCATGTGGTCGCCCGTCGTGGGTCCGCTTATCGAGCTGCCGAAGCTTGCGTACCCGACGCGGATGTTCTATCTATTCCTGCAGTCGCTCGTCCCCACCGTGCCGGCGTCGTTCCTCACGTTCGGACAGACCGTTCTGTATCGGGTCTACGCGGACGGTCCCGGCCTCTGGGGGATATCGGCCCTCACGGACCAGCGCGCCGCCGGCCTGATCATGAAGATCGTCGGTGGATTCCTGCTGTGGACCGTCATCGCCTGGTACTTCTTCAAGTGGTACGCCCTCGAGGAGCGTGAGAAGGTCGACGTGCTCGAGTGGAGCAAGCTGAATAGCGACCTCAACAAGGCGGAGCTGCGTTCATGAACCAAGAGCTGCGAGAACGGACCATCCTGCCCGTCCTGATCCCCGTCGTGGCGATCGTCCTGACGGAGATCTTCGTGTTCAGCATGTCCCGCGTGCTGCTCGCGGCCGGTGAGCAGGCCGCCGTGGTCATCGCGCTCGGGGCGGCGGTGGCGATCCTCATCGGCGCAGCGGCCATCGCCGCCGGCAAGCGAGTCCGAACATCGACGATCGTCGGCGTGCTGGCGCTGTTCGGTCTGGTGACGGTCGCCGCAGGGGCCTTTGCCATGCAGCGTGGTCCGGCCTACGAGGGAGAAGCCGCCGCGCATCGTCCCGAGGTCGAGGTGAGCGCGGCCGATCTGGTATTCGACACGGAAACACTCGAGCTCGCAGCCGGCGGAACGGTCATCGCATTTGCGAACGAGGATTCTCAGCCGCACAACATCGCGATCTACCCGACCGAGGCGTCGTTGAACGATCCGCTGTTCAAGGGGGAGATCATCGCGGCGGGCCAGAGCACGACTTACGAGGTTCCGGCCATCCGTCCGGGGGAGTACTACTTCCACTGCGACGTGCACCCGACGATGAAGGGAACGGCGAGCGTCACGCCTCACGCACCGCCGCCGAACGAGGGGTAACGCCGCACGCTGCTAGTCGCGCTCGGATGGGAGCGGCCAGCCGTTCGCCGTGCAGCCGCCCAGCCCTTTGGTCTGCTGGACCATGACGGGCGCCGGCAGCCCGGCCCCCGGGCACTGCACGTGTCCGTGACCGATGGCGTGGCCGACCTCGTGGTTGATCATGTACGTGCGATAGGTAGCAAGGTCCGGGAAGTACTCGGAGCCGTTCAGCCAGCGGAACACGTTCAGGACGGCGCGGCCGTTCTGAAAGCACGAGAGCGTCCGTCCCGTGTCCAGTGGACGGCAAAGCTCGCGTGTCGTCGCCGAGCTGGCCAGCGTCACGCGAAAGCTCCCGCCCGAAGACACACGCTGGAAGGCGATCCGTCCGGTCCCGGCCCAGCTGCGGTCGTCCCAAAGCACGCGCTCGACCTCGCCCGCGAACACGCCGGCGTCGATGCCGAGATTCTCCTCGACCTCCACGACGAACCGGCGTAGGGATCCCGAGCCCGAGGCCGCCGTCGATCCCGGGGCGACGGCGAAGGTCGGCCGCCCTCCGGGCGCAGGGCCGGCCGTCGGTGCGGGCGTGGGTGTCGGCGTTGCGACGGGCAGGACCTGCAACCGGGAGGCGGGGACGACGATGCGCTTGAGCGCCAACGGAGCCGTCTCGCCGGACGTCGCCAGCGCAGAGGCGCTAGCGGCGAGCGCCAGCAACGCGAGGATGCCGATGGTCCGGGCCAGCCGCCGTCGCCGGCGGGTGCGAGGTGTGCTCAGCGGCTCCCGAAGTCCCAACCCGGCCCGCCCTCTTTGTGCGCACCGAGCAGGCGGCGCGCCACCGACCAGATGTGCACCTCGTCCGGACCATCGAAGATCCGCCCGGCACGGCCGTGCCGGTACATGCGCTCGAGGGGCGTGTCCGGCGTGAGCCCTTTCGCGCCGTGGACCTGCATGGCCCGATCGATCACGTTGCACACCATCTGCGCGCCCACGACCTTGATGTGGCCGATCTCGACCCGGGCGTCGTCGCCCTGGTCGATGAGTGAGGCGGCGTGCAGGGTGAGCAGCCGCGTCGACTGGATCTCGTGGTAGCTGTCGAAGACCATCTTCTGCACGAGCTGCTTGCGTGCGAGCGGCTCGCCGAAAGCCTGCCTCGAGTTGGCCCGCCGGCAGAGCAGGTCGAAGGCGCGCTGGGCCTGGCCGAGGAACCGCATGATGTGGAAGATGCGGCCCGGCCCGAGGCGCTGTTGCGCGATCACGAATCCGTGTCCGCGGGGGCCGAGCAGGTTCGACTCCGGAACACGGACGTTGTCGTACTCCACCTCGTAGTGGCCGCCGTGCAGTCCCATGACGGGGGTCTCGCGGATGATGTTGTAGCCGGGTGTGTCCGTCGGCACCACGATCATCGAAAAGGACAGGTGGACGGGCGTACCTTCGCCCTCCGTGCGGCACATGACCGTGGTGTAGGCGGCGCGAGCTGCGCCGGTCGTGAACCACTTCCGCCCGTTGATCACCCACTGGCCGTCGATGAGCTCGCCCGTCGTCTGGATCTGCGTCGGATCAGAGGACGCGATGTCGGGCTCGGTCATCGCGAAGGACGGGAACACCTCGGCCTCCACGAGCGGTTTGAGGTAGCGCTCGCGCCACTCATCGGATGCGTACAGGTTCAGCATGATCGAGTCTTGCAACGAGTGGGTGCCGAGCGCGACCATCGCGTACTCCGAACGTCCGATGACCTCATTGACGTAGACGTAGTCCAGGAAGGGCAGCCCGCCGCCGCCGATCTCCTTGGGATGACCCAGGGCCCAGAGGTTCTCCTTCTTCGCTAGATCCATCAGGTCGCGTATGACTTCCATGGCCTCCGGACCACCGGCGTCGAGCGTGGGCTCGAGCGGGTAGATGCGCTCCTCGATGAAGTCGAGGACCTCCTGGCGGATGGGCCTGACGTGCTCGGGAACGGCGAACGTGAGCGTCATCGTGCTTCCTCTCTCGGCCTGGAAGGTAACGACGGCTCGACGGTACTCCTGGTATAAGCTCGCACGCGACCCGACCCCGGCGAGGAGACGGAAGACTACAGATATGCAACGTTTCGTCCGCCTGGTCGTTGGTGTTCTGCTCGTTGGGAGCCTCGCGACGGCCTGCACCATCGAGCCCAGCGATCTCGAGGAGACCGAAGAGCAGTACCTCGAACGGATCGAAGGCGTGTTGCGGCCCCTTCGTGAAACGACGTCGACGTTCAAGCGGCTCTTCCAGGACACAGAGAGCCGGAACCGTTTCACCGAGGACCTGAAGCGCGTCCCGGCGGCCGCTCGGATGGTCGCCGTCTTCCGCGAGCTCGACGACATCAGGCCGCCGCCCAGATTCTCCGCCGATCAGCGTCGCCTCATGCGCACGATCGCGGAGATGGTTCCGGCGACGCGGACGGCCGAGCGGCTTGCTCAGTCCGACGAGTTCGTCCGGTCGTCCGCCGGCCACGCGCGTGTCGCCGTCTTGTACCAGAGGTCGCTGCTCGAGTACGCGAGCCGGTTCTGTCTGGTGGCCGCGACATCGGCGGGGGAGCGGGATCTCTGCGATCCGATCCGGATCCTGCCCGGTGCCGCCTACGGCCAGCGCCTGCACGGCGTGCTCGCGCAGGCCTCCGCACAGTTCACGCCCCGAGGCTTCCTCTTCGTGGCACAAACGTTCTCGAGTGACGAGGTCGCCGAGTACCTGACCAGCGTGGGCCGTACGCTCGTGGACGGTGTCCGGCAAGCGCGTGACGAGATCCGGCAGCTCGTCCCGCCGGACGAGTTCGCCGCCGACCACCGTGTCCTCGAGGAGTACTTCAACGACATCACGCGCGTGTCCGAGGAGATCGCCGACGCGGCGGAGAACAACCCCGACCGCTTGCGGCGGCTCTTCCCGGAATCGAGACAGATCGTCAGTCGCGCCAGGAGCAGGCTCTCCGAGGACATCCGCCCGGCTGTGGCCGTGTGGTTCTTCCCATCCGAAGAGGAGAGCTGATCCTCCTCGAGTCCTAGGAGCCGGGTGGACGAACCGTTCGCGACGCTCGCCGATCTGGTCACCGGATCGCTGGGCCCCCAGCCGCCGCACATCGTCGGCATCGGAGGAGCAGTCGCGGTGGGGAAGTCGACCGTGGCTGCAGCCCTGGCCGAAGCGCTGGGGGAGCGTGCACGCCGTGTCGACGTCGTGGCGACGGATGCGTTCCTGTACCCAAACGCGGTCCTGCACGACCGCGGTCTTGGTTTACGCAAGGGGTTTCCGGAGAGCTTCGACGTCGATGCACTCGTTCGGTTCGTCGAACGGGTGCGTACGGGCACCGAGCGGATCGAGGTTCCCGTGTACTCGCATGCGATCTACGACATCCTTCCCGGCGAGACTGCCTTTTTGACGCGGCCGGATCTCGTTCTGCTGGAAGGGGTGTTCGCTCTCCAGACTCCGGTTGTGGAGGCTCTCGACGTTGCCGTCTACGTGCACGCCGATGAGCAGGACGTCCGGGGATGGTTCGTCGATCGCTTTCGGCGACTCACTACCGAAGCTCGTGGCGATCCCTCGTCGTTCTACGCGGGATTCGCCGATATCCCAGCGGATGCGTTGACCGCGTTGGCCGAGTCGACATGGGACTCCATCAACGGTGTCAACCTTCGCGAGCACATCCTTCCCTCACGAGAACGCGCAACGATCGTCGTGGAGAAGACAGCCGACCACTCGATCGGACTTGTCGCGGTCGTCTAGTGCCTGTGGGCTTCGGCGAGGCTCTGTCCGGCTAGAAACCCGCCGACGGTGCGCCAGAAGTTCGGGCATTCCAGGATGTTGTCGCGGGGACACGCCAGCGTGTGCTCGATCGCAAGCTTCGCGGTCTGTGCCTTGGCAATCCTCTCCTCGATCTCGCGGAGCTTGCGCGTTGCGAGGTCTCGCCAGTCCGTC
>Ga0299907_10000013_pt1 | contig 51449 bp, 55 predicted proteins | sample RVTome_16_FD_198680 | JGI IMG/M metagenome (GOLD analysis project Ga0299907, IMG submission 198680) | Soil microbial communities from uranium-contaminated site in the Upper Colorado River Basin, Wyoming, United States - RVT152D67 (version 2) ...
GAGGCCAGGATCCGGCCCTCGTCCCGCAGGGCGACGAGGAACCAGCTGGCCGCCCGGCCGGCGGCGTGGGAGTAGTCGAGCCGCCACGACCCGGGGATGAGGATCCGTTCGGCTGTCCCGATGTCGCTCACCGTGCCCTCCTCATGATTCGAACCGGGGTGGCCGGCCCTCGGCGAAGGCGGCCAGGCCCTCTTTCACGTCACCGCTGGCGTCCATGAAGTCCAGAAAGATCTCCCGCTCCGCCGCCATGGCCTCGCCCACCGGCCGTTCGGGACCCGCTGCCGCCACCATGCGCTTGACCGCCCGCAGGGCGTCGCCGCTGCGGCTGGCCAGCCGGCCGACCAGCCCCTCGGTGGTGGCCTCCAGCTCGGCGGGTGGGACGGCCAGGGTGACGAGCCCCCAGGCGGCCGCCTGGGCCCCCGTGACGGCCTCACCGGTGAGCAGCAGGTAGCGGGCCTGGGCCTTGGGCAGGGCCCGGACCAGTCGCACCGACCCGCCGGCGCCGGGAGCCAGGCCGAACTCCAGGTGACGGTCGCCGATGCGGGCCTCGGTGCTGGCCACGGCCAGGTCGCAGGCCATCAGAAGCTCGCAGCCCCCGGCCAGGGCGAAGCCCTCCACGACGGCCAGCGAGACGAACGGCCCCGACTCCAGACGCTCGGTGACGTTGCCCAGGCGGGTGACGTAACCGGTCATCCGGTGGCGGTCGCCGGCCAGGGTCTGGACCAGCTTGAGATCGGCCCCGGCACAGAAGGTGCCGCCCGCTCCCCGCAGGACGAGCACCTTGGCCCGGGAGGCCTCGGCGGTGTCGAGGGCGGCCTCGAGCCCGCCGACCACCCCTTCGTTGATGGCGTTGCGGGCTCCCGGCCGGTCGATGGTGGCCCGGACCACCGGGCCGTCCACGGTCACGACGACCTCGCCGGGGCTCATGCGGGCTCCTTGCCGAACACCCCGGCCACGTAGAACTGGATCGAGCCGCCCACCCCGGTGGCGACGGCCACGTCGGCCCGGTCGACCTGATGGTCCCCCGCCCGCCGGCGCACCTGCTGGGCCGCCTCGGCCATCCGCACCAGGGCGGTGACGCTGATGGGATTGGTGCACATCACGCCGCCGGACGGGCACACGGGCAGCCGCCCGGCCCGGTCGAACACGCCCTCGCCGGCCAGGCGGAACCCCTCACCCGGTCCGCACAACCGGAGGGCCTCGATCATCGGTGCCTCCATCGACGAGAACGGGACGTAGGGCTCGGCCACGTGGATCTCGGTGGCGGGGTCGTTGATGCCGGCCATGGCGTAGAGCTCGTCGGCGGCCAGGCGCAGCTCGTACGGGGTGGCATGGTCGTTCTCGCCGCAGTCACCCATCTTGTCGCCCATGAAGTAGGTGTTGGAGCGGGCGGTGACGCCCCGTACCCAGGCGGCGGGGGCGGACAGGCGCCGGGCCCGCTCGCCGCTGGTGATCACCACCGCGCACGATCCCGATGTCTGGGGGCAGCACATGGCCAGGCGCAGCGGCCAGCACAAGACCGGCGTCTCCATGACCTCCTTGGCCGAGATGGGGATCCGCAGATGGGCGTGGGCATTGCCGGCCCCGTTGGCCCGCAGCCGTTCGGCCACCACGGCGAAGTCCTCCTCGGTGGCGCCGAAGCGGTCCATGTAGCGCACGGCGGCCAGGGCGGTCATGGCGATCGTGTTGAGGGGCAGGCCCGACTCGTAGGCCGGATCCCAGATCATGTTGAGCGGGACCTGGGCGGGCTGGAGGGCGTCACCCATCTTCTCCGCCCCCACCACCAGCACCGAGTCGAAGCGGCCTGAGGCCACCGCCCACCAACCGACCTGGAAGGCGGAGGCGCCCGTCGCGCCGCCGGTGTGGACCCGCAGCACGGGCTTGCCCGAGGCGGCCAGGGCGCCGGCCGCCGCCTGTTCGGGATGGCCGATGCCGTGGAGGGCATCGGGGGACTGGGACAGGACGAGGGCGTCGATGTCGGCCATGTCCAGGCCGGCGTCGCCCAAGGCCAGCTCGGCGCCTTCCTGGAGGAGGCCGACGAGATCCTCGTCGTCCCGCCGGGTCCGGAAGTGGGACATGCCCACCCCTACTACAGCTGCGGGGACACCCCGCACCCCGGGCGCAGCGGGGACACCCCGCACCCCGGGCGCAGCGGGGACACCCCGCACCCCGGGAGCTGCGGGGACACCCCGCACCCCGGGAGCTGCGGGGACACCCCGCACCCCGGGAGCTGCGGGGACACCCCGCACCCCGGGCGCAGCGGGGCGGGTCATGGGACGCTCCGGAGAACCGTCACCAGCTGGCCCTGGCCCGCCCGACCGTAGGAGGAGTGGGCCACGGCGGTGTCGGCACCCCCGGCCACGGCCCGGGCGGCGTGGGCGATGCGCTCCAGACCGGCGGCGAACATGGCCTCCCCGGCAAAGAGCCCCCCGGCGGCGTTGAGCGAAGCCAGCCCGCCGCCGAGGAGGGCCTCGGGGGCACCGTCCGGATCCACCAGCCCGAGGCCGGCCGCCGAGATGCACAGCCGGAAGACGTTGCGCTCGGTCGTCTCCACCACGTCGGCGGCGGTGGCGTCCACGCCCGCCTGCTGGTAGGCCAGCCGGGCCAGGGCGGCCAGCGTCGCCTCGGGCGCCGCCGCCCGGGTCAGGGGGTCGGCGCTCTCCGCTCCCCAGGCCAACCCGGCCACCTCCACCCCCGCCGGTTCGGAGGTGAGGACGACCGCCACCGCCGCGTCCGCCACGGGGGCCAGGTGGCGGTGCCGCAGCGGGGTGGAGATGATCCCGTCGCCGGCCCCGTTCCCACCCGCGTCGCCGTGCAGCCCGTCCGCCACCTCGTCGAAGCGGCCGAGGGGGATGCCGTGGCGGTGGGCGAACATCTGGACCACCAGGGCCTCGGCCACCAGCGGATGGAGCCCCACTTCCCGCTCGTAGCAGGGCGACGGGTTGGGGGCCTCGGCCTGGGCCGGCGCCACGCCCTCGCGCTGGCCCCAGGCCACGGCCAGCACCTTGCGGCTGGCACCGGCCTCCAGGCGGAGCACGGCGGTGGCGAAGGCGGCGGAGCCGTCGTCGGCCACCTTCACCTCGTCCCGCAGGTATCCCCCCGCCGGCCCGGCCAGGTGCATGGAGGAGATCACCCGGCCGTCCAGCTGGTCGGAGGCGGCCAGGCACACCCCGTCGATCTCGGCGCGGGTCGTGCCGGCGTCCGTGAGGGCGGCGGAGGCCGCCTCGAAGACGAGCTCCTCCAGGCTCCACCCGCCCGGGTCCTGACTGCGGACGACGGCGGCCCCGGCGACGTAGACCACGGTCCCCCTCTCGGTCGGTTTTCGACTCAGTGGAAGGTTATCGTGGCGACCGTCGAAATCACGAAGGGCGGGCGTCCGTGCCGGACCAGTCGAGCATCTTGGCCAGGTGGTCGTCGCCGGTGAAGTCGAGGAGGACCACCGGCTCGTCGCCCACCACCCAGGTGTCGTGGCCCGGCTCGATGGCGAACACGTCGCCGGGTCTCAGCTCGACGTCGTCGCCGCCGTCGGGCGCCACGCCCAGGCGGCCCGACACGACGTATCCGGTATGGGCCAGCTGGCAGCTGTCGGTCCCCGCCTTGGCCTTGAGGGACTCCGACCAGCGGAAGCCCGGTTCGAAGGTGGCCCGCACGAAGGTGGTGCCGCCCACCCACACCAGCTCCATCTGCCCTCCGGCGAAGATCCGCACCTCCTCCGGCGCATCGATGCTCTTGTGCTCCACCGTGCTCCTGTGCTCCGACACCGCCACCCCCTCGTTCCCGGGGCGCCATTGTGGGCCGCGGGTCCGGGGCCCCGCTAGTTCCGGGGTGCCGGGTCCCGGCCCGCCGGGCCGGCGAAGGCCTGGGCGATGGACAGCCACCCGGTGGCGGCGTCGCCCTCAGCCACGAGGCCGGTGTCGGACACCTGCCGCCGGCGGGTCACCACCCGGCAGAAGTCGACGGCCGGCCCGCGGACCCGGTCGGCGGCCGCCTCGTCCCCCCACGTCCACGTCTCCCCGCCCGGTCCGGTGAGCTCGACCCGGACGGCGCCCGGGGGTACGGGGAGCCCCCGGGAGGCGTAGGCATAGCTCCGGGTGCGCACGCCGAGGTGGGCGACGTGGCGGAGCCGGGCCGTGGGGAGGCGCTCGACCCCGAGAGCCTCGGCCACGTCCTCACCGTGGGCCCAGGTCTCCATGAGCCGGGCCGTCAGGAGGGTGGGAATGGCCATGGGCGGGCCGAACCAGGGTGCCCGGGCCGAGGGGTCGACCCGCTCCAGGGCACCGGCCAGCCCGGCCCGGGCCTGCCGCCACCAGGCCAGCACGTCAGCCCCGGGGCGGCCCCGGGCCTGCTCCACCGGGCTGTTGACGATGGTGTCGGGATCGGTGGCCGCCAGGGTCCCCATCCAGGTGAGGAAGCCCTCCGGGTCGCCGGCGGCGAGGGCGGCCCACTCGTCCACCGAGGCCAGGTGGCTGATCTGGTCCTTGACCGTCCATCCCTCGGCCGGCGTGGGGGCGTCCCAACCGGTCGGATCGAGGCCGGCCACCAGTCGGTCGAGCCCGTCGCATTCCGCCTCCAGGTCAGCACGCACCTCGGCCAGCGAGCTCACGGGACCCGCCGAGCCGTCATCCCGCCAGCACCGCCAGGGCCAGCCGGGCCAGGAGAGGGTCGAGCTGCTCCCGGGGGAGCCCGGAGTCATGCATGGCCACCGAGTTGATCGTGTTCACCGCCGCGTAGGCCACCGCCTCCGCCACTTTGGGGGAGAGGTCGGGTCGTATCTCCGACAGGGCCCGCGTCCACTCACCCATGTACTCCACCTGCCGCCGGCTGACGCGCCGGCGATCGGGAGCCGGCAGGCTGCGCCAGTCCTGGTACCAGACCGACAGCAGGGCCCGCTCCTCCGAGACGAAGCCGACGTGGAGCTCGACGAGGCGGCGCAGGATTTCGGCCGGCGGCCCGTCTGCGGCCACCACCGCCCGGGCGCCCTCCAGCATCTGCTCGCTGACGCGGTCGAAGAGAGCGACGAGGAGGGAGTCCTTGGAGGGGAAGTGGCGATAGACGCCCGGCCCCGAGATGCCCGCCGCCGTTCCGATCTCGTCGATCCCCACGGCATGGAAGGTGCGCTGCCGGAAAAGGTCGAGCGCCGCGGCCAGGATCGCCTCACGCCGGCTGGTCGGGGTCTCGCCCGGGGGTCGGGGGGAGCCGGCCAAAGACTGGGGGCCTTCCGTCACTCCCCCTACGGTAGCCCCGGGGTCGCCCGGTTGTTACTCGACGGTCAGCCTTGCGTAAGATATCAAGCACCCAGCCGGCCCACCGGCGCCGGCCCGCGAGGAGGACAGGTATGGCCAGGATCGGCTTCGAGGGCAAGGTGGCGATCGTGACCGGAGCCGGTGGTGGCCTGGGCCGGGAGCACGCCCTGCTCCTCGCCTCCCGGGGGGCCCAGCTCGTGGTCAACGACCTGGGCGGGGCGGTGGACGGCACCGGGGCGTCGGCCGGCCCGGCCCAGACGGTGGTGGAGGAGATCGAAGCCGCCGGCGGAGTGGCCGTGGCCGACACCAACAGCGTGGCCTCCAGAGAGGGCGGCGAGGCGATGGTGAAGACGGCCCTCGAGGCCTTCGGCCGGATCGACATCGTCGTCAACAACGCCGGCATCCTGCGGGACAAGAGCTTCTCCAACATGACCGACGAGCTCTGGGACCCCGTCCTCGACGTCCACCTGCGGGGCGCCATGTGCGTGACCCGGGCCGCCTGGCCCCACTTGCGGGAACAGGCCTACGGGCGGGTGGTCTCCACGTCGTCGGCCGCCGGCATCTTCGGCAACTTCGGTCAGACGAACTACGGGGCGGCCAAGATGGGCCTGGTGGGCTTCACGCGGGCGTTGGCCCAGGAGGGCGCCAGGTACAACATCAAGGCCAATGCCATCGCCCCCGTGGCCAAGACCCGCATGACCGAGGACCTCCTCGGTCCCCTGGTCGACAAGCTCGATCCAGGCCTGGTGTCCCCCGTGGTGGCCTGGCTGGTCCACGAGGACTGCCCGGTGTCGGGCGACATCTTCAGCGTGGGCGGCGGCCGGGTGGCCCGCATCTTCGTGGCCGAGGGTCCCGGGTTCTTCAAGAAGGACCTCACCCTGGAGGACGTCCGCGACAACTGGGAGGACGTCCTGGTCGAGGAGGGCTACGTCATCCCCCGGAGCGCCAACGACGAGATCGGTACCCTCGTCCTCCCCAACCTGGCCGAGTCGTAGCCCGCTTCCTGGCGAGCGAAAAGACGCAATGAAGGAGGCGGGGGGCGCCTGAGCCGCGGGGGCTGGTTTCCGGCGCTGTCAGGACACAGCCAGCAGGAAAAGCACCTCCGGAGTGCTTTTCCTGCTGGCCCTCGGACGAAGGTCACGTCGTCGCCCGGTCCCCCGCGCCCCCTTCAAAGCGCTTTTAGCTTTTGTCCTCCAGCGCCGCGGCGGCCTGGTCGACGGTGACCTGCCAGGCGCCCCAGTTCTCCAGGCCGGCGAAGCCCATGGCCTCGTTGATGTTGAGCATCGGCTGGTTGCCACCCGCGTTCCAGGTCTCGATGCGGGTCACGGCCGGGCGCTCGTCCATCAGGCGCAGAGCCATGGCCGCCTTGAGCCAGCGACCCAGACCCCGGTCGCGGTGCTTGGGCCACACCCCGGTGTCGTCCTGGTAGGCCATCTCGGGCCAGCGTCGTGGCAGCACCAGCGTGGTGAAGGCGGCGAGCTCGCCGCTGCCGTCGTGGCGGGCGCACAGCGTCCAGGTGTCGTAGCCCTGAGCGTCGTACGCCGCCTCGTGCTCCCGCAGCTGCTCCGGCGTCATGTGGTCATCGTCCCGGTCCAGCTCGTCGCGGGGAGCCGTGTTCATGACCGCCATCAGATCGCAGAACACGGACACCAGCTCTTCGGGGCAGGGGCCGTCCCACCCGACCAGGGAATAGGCCGAGGCCCGTTCGCCGGCCCGGCGTATCCAGCGTTCCAGCATGGGCCGGTCGAGGCCGGAGATGAGACAGGCGCTGCGGCGCTCGATCTGGCGGCGTTCGGCACCGAGCCCCCGCAGGAACGGCTCGCCGGGTCCGCCGACCCGGGCGTAGACATCGAGCAGGGAGGCATCCCAGGCGGACGCCGCCTCCACCGCGGCGGCGAAGAGCGCAGAGCCCAGCCCGCGGCGGCGGGCGGAGGGAGCCACCGCCACGTCGACCTCACAGTGGCTGCGGTTGTCGGGCACGTCGTTCCACACGGCCGAGGCCCAACCCACCACGTCCCCGTAGTCGCCGGGGTTCGGGGTGTCCCCGTAGTCGCCGTGGCGTGCGACCCACCAGCGCCGGTGCCGGAACGAAGGGGCCCGGCGGTACTCGGCCAGCGAGTGCTCGGCGGGGGGTACCGGCACGTCCGGCAGCGCCTCGCGTTCGAGGGCGACCACCAGATCGTGGACGGCGAGCAGGTCCGCCTCGGGGGCGGTGGACGGATCGAGAGGTTCCAGGCGCCAATCCGAGGCGGTCATGACACCCAGTGTCGGCCTTGTTCACCGTCCGATCCACTGATTTACGGCCCAGATGGACCGATTTACGGCTCAGGGGGACCGACCAAAAGTTCGTATCTGTCGCGGAGGCGTTGTTACGATCCGCGCCGGTCGAGGCACCTGTCGTGTCTCCCGAAGGCGGCAAAGGAGTGGGCCGTTGGCGGTCACCAACGCCGAGGCGATTCACGGCAGGACACTGCGCCGGGATCCCTGGTGGGTCGAGACCCTTCCGACGTGGGTCCTCCTCGGCGGGTTCGTGGTCTATGCCACCTGGGCCGCGCTCCAGAACGCGGACTACTTCGTCGACCCCTATCTCTCGCCGCTGTACTCGCCCTGCCTGGCGGCCAACTGCGAAGAGCCGACCATCCGGATCTTCGGGTCGTGGTTCTCGCTGTCACCGGCGCTGCTCATCCTGTGGGCCCCGGGCGGATTCCGGGCCACCTGCTACTACTACCGCAAGTCGTACTACCGGGCCTTCTTCCGCTCGCCGCCGGCCTGTGGGGTCCGGGACGCGGCCAAGTGCTACACGGGCGAGACCCGCTTTCCTCTCGCCCTCCAGAACTTCCACCGCTACTTCTTCTGGGCCGTCTGGCCCGTCCTGTTCTTCCTGTGGATCGACGCGGTGAAGGCCTTCTCCTTCGAGGAGGGCATCGGCGTCGGCCTGGGGACGGTGGTGCTGGTGGTCAACGCCACCCTGCTCACCGCCTACAGCCTGTCGTGCCACTCCTGCCGGCACCTGGCCGGCGGCCACCTCGACGGGTTCTCGGGCCATCCGCTCAAACACAGGCTGTGGCGCTTCGTGACCCGCCTCAACGAGCGGCACGGCCTCATCGCCTGGATCAGCCTGGTCATGGTGGCGGGTACCGACGTCTACGTCCGCCTCCTGGCCAACGGGGTGTTCGAAGACCCGAGGATCACCTTCTAGATGGACAGGGTCTGATGGAGGGCTACGAGACCCATGACTACGACGTGGTCGTGGTCGGCGCCGGCGGGGCCGGCATCCGGGCCGCCATCGAGGCCAGCGCCCAGGGCGCCCGCACCGCTCTCATCTGCAAGTCGCTGCTGGGCAAGGCCCACACCGTCATGGCCGAGGGGGGCATCGCCGCCGCGCTGGGCAACGTGTGGCCCGAGGACAACTGGAAGGTCCACTTCCGGGACACCATGCGGGGCGGCAAGCTGGTCAACAACTGGCGCATGGCCCAGATCCACGCCCAGGAGGCCCCGGACCGGGTCCTGGAGCTGGAGGAGTGGGGCGCCCTCTTCGACCGCACCAAGGACGGGCTGATCCTCCAGCGTGACTTCGCCGGCCACCGCTACGCCCGCCTCGGCCACGTGGGCGACCGCACCGGCCTGGAGATGATCCGCACCCTCCAGCAGCGGGCCGTCCACAAGGGCATCGACGTGTTCATGGAATGCACGATCCAGACCCTCCTGAAGGACGGGGACCGGGTCTGTGGCGCCTTCGGGTACTGGCGGGAGTCGGGCAAGTTCGTCCTCTTCTCCGCCCGGGCGGTGGTGCTGGCCACCGGCGGGATCGGCAAGGCGTGGAAGATCACGTCGAACTCCTGGGAGTACACCGCCGACGGCCACGCCATGGGTCTCCTGGCCGGGGCGGAGCTCATCGACATGGAGTTCGTGCAGTTCCACCCCACCGGCATGGTGTGGCCACCGTCGGTCCGGGGGATCCTCGTCACCGAGGGGGTCCGGGGTGACGGCGGGGTGCTGCGCAACACCGAGGGCCGGCGGTTCATGTTCGACTACATCTCCGACTTCTTCCGGGCCGAGACGGCCGACACCGAAGCCGAGGGCGATCGCTGGTACGACGATCACCACAACAACCGCCGTCCGCCCGAGCTGCTGCCCCGGGACGAGGTGGCCCGGGCCATCAACTCCGAGGTCAAAGCGGGCCGGGGGACGCCGGCGGGCGGGGTCCTGCTCGACATCGCCTCCCGCATGCCGGCCGAGAAGATCCGCCGCCGCCTGCCGTCGATGTACCACCAGTTCAAGGAGCTGGCCGGCGTCGACATCACCGCCACCCCCATGGAGGTCGGGCCCACCTGCCACTACGTGATGGGCGGCGTGCGGGTGGACGCCGACTCCACGGCCTCCACCGTGCCCGGCCTGTTCGCGGCCGGGGAATGCGCCGGAGGGCTCCACGGCTCCAACCGCCTGGGGGGGAACTCGCTCTCCGACCTGGTGGTCTTCGGCCGGCGGGCCGGCCTCTACGCCGCCGAGTACGCCAGGTCGCAGGCCGGCGCCCCTCGGATCGACGCCGGCCAGGTGGACGAGGCGGCCCGGGCCGCGCTGGCTCCCTTCGAGGGCACCGGCGCCGAGAACCCCTACTCGATCCACGCCGACCTGCAACAGACGATGCAGGACCTGGTGGGGATCATCCGCCGGGGCGACGAGTTGGACAAGGCATTGGTGGAGTTGGAGGCGCTGGAGGAACGGACGGAGCGCATGACGGTGACGGGCAACCGCCAGTTCAACCCGGGCTGGCACCTGGCCCTCGATCTGCGCAACATGCTGGAGATCTCGAAGGTGGTGACCCACTGCGCCCTGGCCCGTAAGGAGAGCCGGGGCGGCCACACCCGGGAGGACTACCCGACCACCGACCCCCACTTCGCCCAGGTCAACCACGTGGTGCGCCGGCGGCCCGACGGCGGGATCGACCTGCGGGAGGAACCCATCCCGGAGATGCCGGCCGAGCTCAAGGCGCTCTTCGAGGAGCAGAAGTAGTGGCCGCCGACACACCCGGGGCCCGGGGCGTCCCCGACAAGCAGAGCGTGACCATGCGCATCTGGCGGGGCGACGGGACGGGCGGCGCCTTCACCGACTACGCCGTCCCGCTCCGCGAGGGCGTGGTCGTCCTCGACGTCATGTTCGACATCCAGGCCACCCAGGCGGGCGACCTGGCGGTGCGCTGGAACTGCAAGGCGGGCAAGTGCGGCTCGTGCTCGGCCGAGATCAACGGTCATCCCCGCCTCATGTGCATGACCCGCATGGACACGCTCCCGGTCGAGGAGCCGATCACCGTGGCGCCCATGAAGACGTTTCCGGTCATCAAGGATCTCGTCACCGACGTCTCGTTCAACTTCGAGATGGCCAAGACCGTCCCCGCCTTCGCCCCCAAGCCGCCGGACGCCGACGGCAAGCGCCGGATGTTCCAGGAGGACATCGACCGGGCGCAGGAGTTCCACAAGTGCATCGAGTGCTTTCTCTGCCAGGACGTGTGCCACGTCATCCGCGACCACGAGGAGAACAAGCGGAACTTCGCCGGTCCCCGCTTCTTCGTCCGCCTGGCCGCCCTGGAGATGCATCCCCTCGACACCAACAACCGGCTCGAGCTGATCCGGGAGCAGTACGGCCTGGGGTTCTGCAACATCACGAAGTGTTGCACTGTGGTCTGCCCGGAGAACATCCACATCACCGACAATGCCATCATCCCGCTCAAGGAGCGGGTGGTGACGGAGTTCCAGGACCCGGTGGTGAAGCTCTGGCGCCGGATCCGGGGCCAGCGCTGACCCCCCTGTGAAAGGGAACGCGCCATGGCGCTGACCCAGGTGCACCCGGCCCGGCGCCGGCGCCTGCCCTGGCCCTTCGAGCTCTACCAGTCGGCGGTGGGCAAGAAATGGGTCATGGCCCTCTCCGGCATCGTGCTGATCGGCTACGTCTTCGCCCACATGGTCGGGAACCTGAAGGTCTACCTGGGGGAGGAGGAGCTGAACCACTACGCCGAGTGGCTCCGGGAGCTGGCCACCCCGGCGCTGCCCCGCACCGTCGCCCTGTGGCTCATGCGGACGGTGCTGGCCGGTGCCTTCATCCTCCACATCCACGCCGCCTACGGACTCACGGTCATGAACCGGCGGTCCCGCCCGCAGGGCTATGTCTCCCGCCGGGACTACGAGGTGGCCGACTTCGCCGGCCGGACCATGCGCTGGACGGGTGTCATCGTCGCCCTCTTCGTGGTGTTCCACCTGCTGGATCTGACGTGGGGGACCGCCAACCCCGACTTCGTGCGGGGCGACCCGCACCACAACCTGGTGGTGAGCTTCGCCCGGGTGCCGGTGGCCGTCGCCTATGTGGTGGCCAACCTGGCCCTGGCGGTGCACCTCTACCACGGGGCGTGGAGCCTGTTCCGGAGCCTCGGCATGAGCCATCCCCGGCTCGACCGCTGGACCCGGCGCTTCGCCGTGGGCTTCGCCGGCCTGATCCTGGTGGGCAACGTGAGCTTCCCCGTCGCCGTCCAGGCGGGGTGGGTCTCATGACGCTGTCCACACCGGGGACACCCCGAAACCCCGGGCTCAACGCCCGGGTCCCGGCCGGCGTGCTGGAGGAGAAGTGGGACCACCACAAGTTCGAGATGAAGCTGGTGGCGCCCCACAACCGCCGGCGCTTCGAGGTCATCGTGGTCGGCACCGGCCTGGCCGGGGCGGCGGCCGCCGCCACCCTCGGCGAGCTCGGCTACCGGGTGAAGGCCTTCACCTTCCATGACAGCCCCCGGCGGGCCCACTCCATCGCCGCCCAGGGCGGCATCAACGCGGCCAAGAACTACCGGGGCGACGGCGACAGCATCTACCGGCTGTTCTACGACACGGTCAAGGGCGGGGACTTCCGCTCCCGGGAGGCGAACGTCTACCGGCTGGCGGAGCTGTCGGTGCAGATCATCGACCACTGCGTGGCCCAGGGCGTTCCCTTCGCCCGGGAGTACGGCGGCCTCCTGGACAACCGCTCCTTCGGGGGGGCCCAGGTGTCGCGCACGTTCTACGCCCGGGGCCAGACCGGCCAGCAGCTGCTGCTCGGCGCCTACCAGGCCCTGGCCCGCCAGATCGAGGCGGGCACGGTGGAGCTCCACCCGCGGTCGGAGATGCTCGATCTGGTGGTGAAGGACGGTCGGGCCGTGGGCATCGTCGTGCGCGACCTGCACACCGGTGCGGTGACGTCGCATTCGGCCCACGCCGTGGTGCTGGCCACCGGCGGATACTCCAACGTCTTCTTCCTGTCCACCAACGCCATGGCCTGTAACGCCACGGCCATCTGGCGGGCGTACCGCAAGGGCGCCGCCTTCGCCAACCCGTGCTTCACCCAGATCCACCCGACGTGCATCCCGGCCAGCGACGAGTTCCAGTCCAAGCTCACCCTGATGTCGGAGTCGTTGCGCAACGACGGGCGCATCTGGGTGCCGGCCGAATTCGAGGACTCCCGCCCCCCCGGCGAGATCCCCGACTCGGAACGGGACTACTTCCTGGAGCGCCGCTACCCCGCCTTCGGGAACCTGGTGCCCCGGGACGTCGCCTCCCGGGCGGCCAAGACCGAGGTGGACCGGAGCCGGGGCGTGGGCCCGTTGCGCAACGGGGTCTACCTCGACTTCACCGGGGCCATCAGCCGCTTCGGGGCCGACGTCATCGAGGAGCGCTACGGGAACCTCTTCGAGATGTACGAGCGGATCACGGGCGAGAACCCCTACCAGGTGCCCATGCGGATCTATCCCGCCCCCCACTACACGATGGGAGGGCTGTGGGTCGACTACAACCTGATGAGCACCATCCCCGGCCTGTTCGTGGCCGGTGAGGCGAACTTCTCCGACCACGGCGCCAACCGGCTGGGGGCCTCGGCCCTCATGCAGGGCCTGGCCGACGGCTACTTCATCCTCCCCTACACGGTTCCCGACTACCTGGCCGCCTTCCTGGGCGAGGCGGTGGTACCCACCGATGACCCGGCCTTCACCGAGGCGGAGGCCGGCGTGCGCCAGGGCACGGCCGAGCTGATGGCCCGGCGGGGCACCCGGTCGGTGGACCACTTCCACCGGGAGCTGGGCCGGATCATGTGGGACAACTGCGGCATGGCCCGGAGCCGGGAGGGGCTGGAGAAGGCATTGTCGGAGATCCCCGCCCTGCGGTCCGAGTACCAGAAGGACCTGCGGCTGCTGGGCGACGCCGAGGGCCTGAACCAGTCGCTGGAGCGGGCCGGCCGGGTGACGGACTTCTTCGAGCTGGCCGAGCTCATGTGCACCGACGCGCTGCGCCGGGAGGAGTCCTGCGGCGGCCATTTCCGGGTCGAGCACCAGACCGAGGACGGCGAGGCCCGGCGGGACGACGACCGCTTCGCCCATGTGGCCGCCTGGCGCTTCGCCGGTCAGGGGGCGCCACCCGAGGTGTCGGTTGAGCCGCTCGAGTTCGACCACGTCCACCTGGCCCAGCGGAGCTACCGGTGATGGACCTGAAGCTGCGCATCTGGCGCCAGGCGTCGCCGAACGTCCCCGGGGCCATGGTGGAGTACGACATGCCGGACGTGAGCGAGGACATGTCGTTCCTGGAGATGCTGGACATTCTCAACGAGCGCCTGGTGGCGCGGGGCGAGGAGCCCGTGGCCTTCGACCACGACTGCCGGGAGGGGATCTGCGGATCGTGCGGCGTGATGATCAACGGCCGTCCCCACGGTCCCCAACGCGGCACGGCCACCTGCCAGCTGCACATGCGCCAGTTCAAAACCGGCGATGTGATCGAGATCGAGCCGTGGCGGGCGGCCGCCTTCCCGGTGGTGAAGGACCTGGTGGTCAACCGGAGCGCCTTCGACCGCATCGTCGAAGCCGGCGGCTACATCAGTGTCAATACCGGGGCGGCGCCGGAGGCCAACCTGGTGCCCGTGCCCAAGCCGGTGGCCGACGCCGCCTTCGAGGCGGCGGCCTGCATCGGCTGCGGGGCGTGCGTGGCCGCCTGTCCCAACGGAGCCGCGCAGCTGTTCACGGCGGCCAAGCTGGCCCATCTCAACCTGCTGCCCCAGGGCCAGGTGGAGCGGTGGGAGCGTACGGAGGCCATGGTCGGCCGCATGGAGGAGTTCTTCGGCAGCTGCACCCTGCACGGCGAGTGCGAGGCCGCCTGCCCGAAGGAGATCTCGATCGACTTCATCTCGCTCATGAACCGGGACTACATCAAGTCCAAGTTCAAGAACCGGAAGCTGCTGAGCCAGACCAAGTAGGGGGGCGGGGATTGACCGAGCTGCCGGCGCTCAAGCGGATCTCGAAGGCCGCCATCCCGGAGGCGCTGGCCAAGGCCGAGCGCTACCGGTTGCTCAACGAAGCCAACCAGGCCGAGAGCATCTGCCTCGACGTGCTCGAGGCCGACCCGGAAAACCAGCCCGCGCTGGTGATGCTCATCCTGGCCATGACGGACCAGTTCGGGACCGAACGGGCCCGCGGCGCCCAGGATGTGCGGGCCTACGTGGCGCGCCTCACCGACGAGTACCAGCGGGCCTACTACGGCGGGCTGGTCTGGGAGCGCCAGGCCTGCGCCTACCTCAAGCGGGGCAAGGCCCGCAGCTCCGCCTACGGCGCCTTCCGGGACGCCATGGCCTTCTACGAGCAGGCCGAGGCCAACCGTCCCGAGGGCGACGACTCGGTCATCCTGCGCTGGAACGCCTGCGTGCGGGCGCTGGCCCGGGAGGGGCTGGGCCCGCCTCCGACGGAGGCCGAACAACCCCTCGAGTAGGCCGTCGAGAATCGTCCGCAGGCGGACGGCTCCCCGAATAGGGTGTCGGCCATGAATTTGGGCCCGACCGAGCTGATCATCCTGCTGTTCCTGCTGTCTTTCATCGCCATCCCGGTGTGGGCGGTGATCGACGCCCTGCAGGCGAGGGATGCCGAGTGGGCCGCCGTTGGGCAGCAGCGCACGCTCTGGGTCTCCCTGATCGCCATCGGCACCTTCTGCGGCGGACCCGTCGGGGTGGTGCTGGCCATCGTCTACCTGCTGACGGTCCGACCCAAGCTGGCTGCGGCCAAGAGCACCGGCCCGTAGCGGTTCAGCACCGTGCCCACCTCGGCGTGGGTGAGCTCGACTTCGGCGGAGGCCGCCTCCTCCGGCATCTGTACCTGGCCCACGAAGCCCAGCGAGTCGGCGGCCACGTCGCCGGTGAAGCGCCACTCCCGACCGCCGATCCTCGCCTCCACCAGCGCCCCGGGAAGGGGCCGGCGGAGCTCGTTGGCCACGTGCAGCGCCCCGGTACGGGGATCGAGCATGGGCAGCACGCTGCGACAGGCATCGGCCAGCGCGCCGTGCCCGGCCTTCGGGACTCGATCATGGTCGAGCACCGACCAGGTCACTGCCGGCGCCCCGTCGGCGAAGCAGAAGTGGAGAAACCCGCCCGTGGGGCGGTACTTCAGGCGCCGCAGATCCTCGGCTTGAAGCTGGATGAGAGCGGCCTGGTAGGCCTGGGTGGCGGCCCGCCAGTCGTCGAAGGTGGCGTACTCGTCGGGGGGCACAACCCGATCGAAGATGTGCTTCTGGAGACAGTGGCGGCCCACCAGGCGGGGCCAGTCGAGATGGGGCCAGGCTGAGGGCTCCATGAACTCGGCGGCTCCGGGGACGGCCTGGGCGCCGAACTCGGAGACGAAGCGGCCCAGACGGGGCCAGCGGCACAGCGTGTCGGCCAGGTCGGCCATCTCCCCGCTGTACCAGCCGAGGTAGAGGTGGCTGTCCGTGCCCGAGCGGATCAGGCCCGGGAGCACGCCGGAATGGTCGATCACCGGTCGGGTGGCGTCGGCCCGGGACAGGGCCCGGGCCACGGAGCGGTCCAGCACGTCCTTGTTCCAGCTGGGGAGCAGCACGGAGGCGGCGGCCCGGGCCCGGGTGCGGGGAGCCGGTTCCGCCACCCCCGACGGGCCCGGGAACGGCTCGTTGTGCCCGCACCACAACGCCACGCTGGGGTGGTGCCCGACCAGGTCGACCAGCGCCCGGGCCTGGGCTGCGGCCGGTTTGCGGGTGCCGCGGGTGTAGCCCCACTGCAGGGGGAGGTCCTGCCACAGGAGGACGCCGGCCTGGTCGGCGGCGGCATAGAGCTCGGGCCGGCTGACGTGGGCGTGCAGGCGCACCATGTCCAGGTTGGCGTCCTGCGCCCGGGTGACGTCGGCGGCCAGCTCGTCCGTCGTCGCCTCGCCCAGGGCCATGCGGTTGGGTCCCTGGTTGGAGCCCATCACGAACATCCGCTCGCCGTTCACGTGGAGGCGCCAGTTGTCCAGGCGCAACTCCCGGAAGGCGGTGCGCAGGCGGCGGCCGTCGCTCCGGTCGCCGTCCACCTCCACCTCGATCTCGAGGTCGCACAGCGGCTGGTCGCCGTAGCGCCACGGCCACCAGCGGGGCGGGCGGTCGACCTCCAGGGTCCAGGACAGATGGTTCTCGCCCGCGGCCAGCGTCTGGTCCCGTTCGGCCCCGTGGTCGACTCCGGGACCCGTCAGGCAAGCCCGCAGACGGGCGGTGGCGGGACCGGCGGCGGCGTCCAGGGTCAGGTCGAGCGTGATGCGGCCCCGGTCCTCGGTGGCTTCGGTGCACAGGGCCCGCAGCCGGGCCAGGCGGACGGGGCCACTGCCGGTGATGTGCACCGGACGCCACAGACCTCCGGGATTCCAGGTGGGATCGAGGTTGTCCCAGTGCGAGAACACCCCCGTCACCATGCGCTTGGCCGTGCCATCGCGTTCCGGTGGGCACGCCACCTCGACGGCGAGCACGTGGTCGTCAGCCTCGGCCAGAGCATCGGTGACCTCGAAGGCATGGGGGGCGAAGTAACCCTCGGTGGCTCCGAGGTAGGCGCCGTCGAGCCACACGTCGCCGTAGTAGAAGACGCCCTCGAGGACGAGGAAGGAGCGCACGCCGGCGGGCTGGTCGCTCCGGAACCGGCGCCGGTAGAGCACCGGACCGTCGGAGCGTTCCAGGTCGGGGACGGACCGCCAATGTCCGGGCACGGCTGCTTCCGTCCATTTCGCATCGTCGAAGTCGGGCTGGGTGAAGCGCTGATGCAGATCGCCCTCCGCCTCGTGGACGCGCCAGGTGCCCGACAGCTCGGTCACCGGTGGGGGGGCGGGGACGGTCATTGGTTCCGGACCTTACGACCTAGGCTCCCCGCTGTGACATTGGCTCTTCGCCTGGCGGCTCTCTACCTCCGCGAACCGTGGTTGTCCTGGGGGACTGCGCCGTGGTGCGGGTCGTGTGAGGCCGGGGGCCCCAGCCCCAGCCGCCAGTCCCTGCTTCGCAGGTCCTGATGGAGATGGAGGTCGCTCACCGCCAGGTTGATGTCGGCGGGATCGAGTTGCACGTGGCGGAATGTGGCCAGGGACCGGTGGTGCTGTGCTGCCACGGGTTCCCCGAGCTGTGGTACTCGTGGCGTCACCAGCTCCCGGCGCTTGCCGCCGCCGGCTACCGGGCCGTCGCCCCTGACCAGCGCGGCTACGGCCGCAGCGGGCGACCCGAAGCGGTGGAGGACTACGACATCGTCCACCTGGGCGACGACCTGGTCGGCCTGCTCGACGTCCTCGGCGCGGAGCGGGCGGTGGTGGTGGGCCACGACTGGGGCGCCATGGTGGCCTGGCATCTGGCCCAGGTGGCCCCGGAGCGGCTCCACGGGGTGGCCTCCCTGAGCGTGCCCTTCTGGCCCCGCCCGGAACGGCCGCCGACCGAGATCTGGAAAGAGCAGTTCGGCGACCGGTTCTTCTACATGCTCCATTTCCAGACCCCCGGAGTGGCCGACGCCCAGCTCAACGCCGACCCCGGAGCGAGCCTCCGCTTCGTCCTGCGCCGGGTCTCGTCCGACGTCTTCGACGGCCGCGCCGACGTCCCGAAGGTGCCGGGGTGGATGTCGGAGGAGGAGTTCGCCGTCTACGAGACGGAGTACCGGCGTACCGGGTTCACCGGCGGCATCAACTGGTACCGGAACTTCGACCGGAACTGGGAGCTGACGGAGAGGACCGCCACCCGCAAGGTCGAGATCCCCGCCTTGTTCCTGGCCGGGGAGCGGGACCCGGTGTTGCAGCTCATTCCCCCCGAGCCCATGGGGCAGTGGGTGCCCGGCCTGCGGGAGTCGGTCTTCCTCCCGGGAGCCGGCCACTGGATCCAGCAGGAGCGTCCCGCCGAGACCAACGAGGTGCTGCTCCGCTTTCTCGCCGGTCTGGACCTTCCCCGGTAGGCGTGGACGTCCTCGCCTCCCGGGTGCTGCTGCGGCCGGTCGACTTCGATCGCTCCTACGCCTTCTACGCCCGCACCCTGGGACTGCACGTCTTCCGGGAATTCGCCGGCGGTGCCGTGTTCTTCCTCGGCGGCGGTTACCTCGAGCTCTCGGGTCAGGGTGGGCCGCCGGCGACGGGAGACAAGGTCTCGCTCTGGCTCCAGGTCCGGGACGTCGATGCCGAGTGGGACCGGCTGGGGGCCGCCGGCGCCGATCAGGTGGAGGCGCCGGTGGACAAGGCGTGGGGCTTGCGGGAGGCGAGGATCCGGGACCCGGACGGCCTCCTCCTCGTCCTCGTCCAGGTGCCCGAAGGCCATCCCCTGCGTCGCGACCGGCGGGGTTGAGCAGGTACTCTCCGGGCCCGTCGTCCGTCTGGGGAGCGAAGGCATGGACCGTCCGCAGAGCCTGGGAGAGCTGCGCCGCAGCGGCTGGGTGTCGCGCCCGGTGAAACAGGAGGTGCGGCGCAACGCCATGGCCCGGATGGCCGCGGGAGAGCCGGTGGTGACCGGGCTCGTCGGCTACGACGACACCGTCCTGCCCGCCCTGGAGAACGCCCTCCTGGCCGGCCACGACATGATCCTGCTGGGGGAGCGGGGGCAAGCCAAGACCCGCATCATCCGCGCCCTGGTCGACCTGCTCGACGAGTGGACGCCGGTGGTGGCGGGCACTGAGATCAACGACGACCCCTACGGCCCCATCTCCCGCCCGGCCCGGGACCTGGTGGCCGCACGTGGCGACGACACCCCGGTCGAGTGGGTGCACCGCTCGACCCGCTTCGGCGAGAAGCTGGCCACGCCCGACACCTCCATCGCCGACCTCATCGGCGAGGTCGATCCCATCCGGGTGGCCGAAGGGCGCTACCTGGCCGACGAGCTCACCATCCACTACGGCCTCGTGCCCCGCACCAACCGGGGCATCTTCGCTATCAACGAGCTGCCCGACCTGGCCGAGCGCATCCAGGTCGGCCTGCTCAACGTGCTGGAGGAGCGTGACGTCCAGATCCGCGGCTACAAGGTGCGCCTGCCCCTCGACGTGATGCTGGTGGCATCGGCCAACCCGGAGGACTACACCAACCGGGGCCGGATCATCACCCCGCTCAAGGACCGCTTCGGCGCCCAGATCCGCACGCATTACCCGCCCGACGTCGTGACGGAGATGGCCGTGGTGGCCCTCGAGTCCCGGGTGGGCGACGCCGAGGGTGTGCGGGTGTTCGTGCCCGGCTTCATGTCCGAGTTGGTGGCGGCCATCACGCAGGCGGCCCGGCGGTCGTCCCACGTCAACCAGCGCTCCGGCGTCTCGGTCCGCCTGTCCATCGCCAACCAGGAGACCCTGGCCGCCAACGCCCTGCGCCGGGCACTGCGCACCGGTGAGAAGGAGGCTGTGCCCCGGATCTCGGACCTGCCCGCCCTGGCCGCCTCCACCGCCGGCAAGGTGGAGATCGAGGCGCTGGAGGAGGGCCGGGAGGCCGATATCGTGGAGCGCCTGGTGAGGACGGCGGTGCTGGAGACGTTCCGGTCCCGCTGCCGCCCCGAGTCCCTGCGCGACCTGGTGGCCGCCTTCGACGAGGGCCTCGAGGTCGAGACGGGCGAGGACGTGCCCTCGACCGCCTACGCCGCGCTGGCCGATCTCCCCGGGGTGAAGGCCGTCCTGTCCGACCTCGGGGTCGGCGAAGCTCCCGCCGAGGTGGCTTCGGCCGTGGAGCTCGTCCTGGAGGGACTGCATCTCTCCAAGCGCCTCAACAAGGACGCCTACGGCGCCCGGGCCACCTATCGGGGGCGCGGCTGACGCATGGCTACTCCGCGCCCCCGGGCCGTGCGCCTCGCCGCCGGCGCGGCGGCGGTGGCCCTGGTCTTCGGCCTTCCCGTGCTCATCTACCTGTCGTCGGTGGCCGGCGAACGCTGGCAGGGGACGCTGAACACGCTTCTCCTCGTGTTCATCTTCGGACCTGTCGTCGCCTGGTTCCTCGTCAGGCGGCGACCACGTCCGGACGGAGAACCGGGGACCCCGCCCGACTAGCGTCCGCCTCTGCCATGAGGTGAAAGGAGAACGCCATGATCCGGGTGCTCGGGATGTATCCCAACCAGGAAGGTGCCAAGTTCGACTGGGACTACTACCTCGGCCCGCACTGTTCCATGGTGCAGGAGCGATTGGCCGGCGCCCTGCGCGGGCTCAACATCGACGAGGGGATCGCGGGCGGCGCCCCGGGCGAGCCGCACCCTTACCTGGCGGTCGCCCACCTGGTCTTCGAGTCGGTCGAAGCCTTCCAGGGCTCCTTCGGCCCGCACGTGGCCGAGATCATGGGGGACATCCCCAACTTCACCGACCTCACCCCTGTCCTCCAGATCAGCGAGGTGAAACTCTGACCGTCTAGCGTCCGCCTCGGCCATCCGTTGAAAGGAGCCTCCATGATCCGGGTCAGCGTGATGTATCCCAACGACAAGGGGTCCAAGTTCGACATGGACTACTACGTCAACAAGCACATGCCGATGGTGGGGGAGAGGTGCGGCGACGTCCTCAAGGGCATGACCGTCGACCAGGGCATGGCTGGTGGCGCCCCCGGTCAGCCCCCCACCTACTCCGCCGTCGGGTGCCTGCTCTTCGAGTCGGTGGAGGACTTCCAGAAGGCGTTCACTCCGCACACCGAAGAGATCATGGGCGACATCCCCAACTACACCGACACCACCCCAATCATCCAGATCAGCGAGGTGAAGCTCTAGCTCAGGCCGGCAGGCTCTAAGGTCCCTGGCGTGCCATACCGGTATTCGCGCTGGGACGGGAGCCAGTCCGGTTTCGAGCTGGATGCCGAGCAGGTCCTGGCCGAGGTGGCCGACGACCTGCTCTACCACGGCGACCTGCACGCCGCCTTGAGGCGCGCCCTCCAGAGTGGTCTCCGGACCCCGGACGGGCGCGCCCTGGAGGGGCTGCGCCAGCTGCTGGAGCGGATCGCCCGCCGCCGGCGGGAGGAGCTGGAGCGCCACGAGCTGTCCGGGTTGACGGCCGACATCGCCCGCCGCCTGGACGAGATCGTCGACCAGGAGCGGTCCGGGCTGGAGGCCGGGATGGACCCGGGCGAGGCCGCCCGCCGCCATCAGCAGCTCGACGAGCTGCCGCCCGACCTGGCCGGGCGCTTCCGCGGCTTGCAGGACTACGACTTCGCCGATCCCGATGCCCGGCGCCGCTTCGAGGAGCTGAGCGAGGAGCTGCGCCGCCAGCTCCTCCAGAACCAATTCAACCGCCTGGCCCAGGGGATGGGGGATCTCACCCCCGAACGCATGGCGGCCATGAAGGACATGCTCGACGAGCTGAACCAGATGCTGGCCCAGCGCGAACGGGGCCAGGAGCCCGACTTCGCCGGCTTCATGTCCCGCCACGGCCAGTTCTTCCCCGGCAACCCGCAGAACCTCGATGAGCTCCTGGAGCAGATGGCCCGTTCCATGGCTCAGATGCGGGCCCTGCTCAACTCCATGAACCCCGACCAGCGCCGGCAGCTCCATGAGCTGGCCGAGGCCCTCATGTCCGACCTCGACCTGGCCTGGCAGGTCGACGAGCTGGGCCGGCACCTCCAGGGCGCGTTCCCCGACCTGGGCTGGGACGCCCGCTACGACTTCTCCGGCTCCGATCCGCTCGACCTGGCCGGCGCCCCGGGCGTCCTCGAGAGCCTGGGCGACCTCGATGAGCTGGAGCACCTGCTGCGCTCGGCCACCTCGCCGGCCCAGCTGTCCGAGGCCGACGTAGAACGGGCCCGGGAGCTGCTGGGCGACGTGGCCGCCGACAGCCTGGCCGAGCTGGCCCGCCTGGCCCGGCTCCTGGAGGAGGCCGGGCTGATCGAGAACCGGGAAGGCCGCTACGAGCTCACGCCCAAGGGCCTGCGGCGCATCGGTCAGCGGGCCCTGGCCGAGCTGTTCTCCCGCCTGGCCCGGGACCGCATCGGCGGTCACGAGGTGGAACGGGCCGGGATCGGCCACGAGCGGGCCAACGAGCACAAGCCCTACGAGTTCGGCGACCCGTTCGCCCTCAACGTCGGTGAGTCCGTGCGCAACGCCCTCCGCCGCCGCGGCCCAGGGCTCCCCGTCCGCCTCACTCCGGACGACTTCGAGGTGGAGCAGATGGAGCAGCTGGCCCGCTCGGCCACTGTGCTCATGCTCGACCTGTCGCTGTCGATGCCCATGCGGGACAACTTCCTCGCCGCCAAGAAGGTCGCCGTCGCCCTCCACGCCCTCATCACCAGCCAGTTCCCCCGTGACTTCCTGGCCATCGTGGGCTTCTCGGAGGTGGCCCGGGAGCTCCGGCCGGCTCAACTCCCCGAGGTGTCGTGGGACTTCGTCTACGGCACCAACATGCAGCACGCCTTCATGCTGGCCCGCCGGCTCCTGGCCCACGAGAGCGGTACCCGCCAGATCATCATGGTCACCGACGGGGAACCCACGGCCCACCTCGAGACCGGCCCCGACGGTGGCAGCGAGGTGTTCTTCCACTACCCCCCGGTCTCCGCCACCATCGAGAAGACCCTGGCCGAGGTGCACCGCTGCACCAAGGAGGGGATCCGGATCAACACCTTCATGCTCGACGCCTCCGCCGGGCTGCGCAGCTTCGTGGAGCGGATGACCCGCATGAACCGGGGCCGGGCCTTCTTCACCACTCCCGAGACTCTGGGCGACTACCTCCTCGTCGACTTCGTCGAGCAGAAGCGCCGCACCCGCCGCGCCGGCTGACCCCCTCCCACCAACCGGCGCTGTTCAAGCCCGCATTCAGGGGCTGAGTCACGCCGGTTCGTCTGTAAGGCGCCTGCTCCACCAACCGGCGCTGTTCACCCCCGCATTCAGGGGCTGAGCCACGCCGGTTCGTCACGGCGCCGGGCAGGCACCCCTCGCCTCACTTCAGTGCGGCTTTGTAGGCCGCCAACGTGGCGGCGTCGAAGCAGACGAAGCGGACGAGGTCGACGCCGGAGCCCTCCCAGCCGCGTACCGCCGCCACCGCCACCTCAGTGGCTGCCTCCAGCGGGTAGCCGTAGATGCCGGTGGAGATGGCCGGGAAGGCCACCGACCGTGCCCCCACCCGAACGGCCTCCTCCAGCGAGGACCGGTAGGCCGAGGCGAGGAGCTCCGGCTCGCCGGCGCCGCCGCCCCGCCACACCGGACCGACGGCGTGGATCACGAAGCTGGCCGGGAGGTCACCGGCGGTGGTGACCACCGCGCCGCCGGTGGGGCAGTGGCCGATCCGCCGGCACTCTTCGGCGATGGAGGGGCCGCCGCGGCGGTGGATGGCACCGCACACGCCGCCGCCGGGGACCAGCCCCTCGTTGGCGGCGTTGACGACGGCGTCGACCTGTTGTTCGGTCAGATCACCCTGCACAGTGTCGATTTGCGCCTTTTGCTCCATTATTTCCCATCCACGGCGGCAACATCGCCCCCAGAAAACGGTAACCGTCACGGTGGTCGCGTGGTCGGAAGAAATTGTTGCGGCTCGAGCGCGTCCACGCTTGCGTCGCCACTCCGGGCGGAGGCATAGTGACACAGCTGTAATTACAACAGCGTCCTCAAGGGGGTCCGATGCACGAGCTGTTCCGGAGGTTCCCCGAGGAGGAGCGACGCTGGCAGGAGAGGGCCAACTGCCTGGGTGTCGACCCCGAGCTGTTCTTCCCCGAGCGAGGAGCATCGACCCGAGAAGCGAAGGCCGTCTGCGCCGGCTGCGCCGTCCGCCTCGAATGCCTGGAGTATGCGTTGCGCAATCATGAGAAGTTCGGGATCTGGGGTGGCCTGTCGGAGCGTGAGCGCCGCCGGCTGCGCCGTCGCCGGGCCATGGGCGAGGTGATCGCCTCGGCCTGAGCCACCGTAGGCTTCGGCGGTGCGCTTCGGGCTGGCCCTACCCCATTACGACTTCTCGCTGTTCGACGAGGCACCGCCGCGGCCCCTCGGCTTCCCGGCCATCCTCGACGTCGCCCGGAGAGCGGAGGGACTCGGTTTCGACTCGCTATGGGTCTCCGACCATCTCTCCCTGTCCATCGAGAAATACGGCGGGGGGCCGGGGGAGTGGTTCGCCTACGAACCCCTCACCCTCCTCGCCGCCCTGGCCCGCCACATCCGCCGTCCCCGGCTCGGGACCCTGGTGCTGTGCGAGGCGCTGCGCCCGGCGGCGGTGGCGGCCAAGGCGCTCACCACGCTCGACCACCTCAGCGACGGCCGGCTGGAGATCGGGCTCGGGGCGGGCTGGTACGAACCCGACTACCAGGCCCTCGGGCTGGACCTGCCCCCGCCCGGGGAGCGCCTGGCTCGCCTCGAAGAGGCGCTGGCCGTCCTCGACGCCCTCCTCCCCGGGGGGCCGGCCACCGTGGAGGGCCGCTACCACCGGGCCCGGGGGGCGTGCAACCGGCCCGCCACCCGCCAGACCCCCCGGCCGCCGCTGTTCGTGGGCGGGAAGGGTGACCGCCTGCTCGGGCTGGTGGCCCGACGGGCCGACGGCTGGAACACGTGCTGGGTGTGGACGCCCGCCGCCTACCGGGACCGGGTGGCGGCCCTCGAGCGGGCCTGCGAGGCGGTCGGTCGGGACCCCGCCTCCGTCCGCCGCACGCTCGGCCTCTACGCCCTGGTGGGGGAGGACGGCGCCGACCTCGAGCGGCGCTTCGAGCGGATGCGCCGTCTGGCTCCCGGCGGCATGCTCCGGGACACGACCCTGGCCCAGTGGCGCCAGGGCCGGCTGGTCGGCACCGTCGATGAGGTGGCCGAGCAGGTGGAGGGCTGGGAGGCGGCCGGGGTGGCCGAGCTGATCTGCACGCTGGGCCCCCTGCCGTTCTCGCTGACCGGGGTCGAAGACCTCGAATCGCTGGCTGGGGGGACCTTGAGGCGCGGGGCCAGGTAACCTGGGAGATGCCTGCACCGGCAGAAAGGACCTCAACCCGTGAATCTCGGGCCGACCGAACTCATCATCGTCCTGATCATCGTGATGTTGCTCTTCGGCGCTGCCCGGCTGCCCAAGCTGGCCCGCTCGCTCGGCGAGTCGTCCAAGGAGTTCAGAAAGGGCATGTCCGAGCCCGGTCACGACGAAGATTCGTCCGGTTCTTCCAACAGCTAGTGCACGAACTCCCGGCCTGGCCGGGTGTAGGAGGCACCCGGCGGGAACTTCACCGCGACGGGCGTCGTTCTCCTGATGGCCGAGCCGGTACCCAGCTGGGAGGAAGTGGCCCGTAGATACGGGCGGTTCCTCTACAACGTGGCCTACCGACTGGCCGGCAACGAAGACGACGCGAACGACCTCGCCCAGGAGGCTCTCCTCCGGGTCCGCAAGGGACTCGAGAGCTACCAGCCGGGGTCCATGGAGGCCTGGTTGTCCCGGATTGTGACGAACGTCTTCCTGGACGAGGTGCGCCGGAAGAAGCGTCGTCCCGTCGACGCCCTGCCCGACGATCCCGACCGCCTCCTGCCCCCCTCGGCGGCGGCCGACGTCGTCACCGACCGCCTGTCCGACGAGGTCCAGGCCGCCCTGCGGACCCTGCCCGAGGACTTCCGGGCCGCCGTCGTGCTCTGCGACGTGGTCGGGTTGTCCTACGAGGAGATCGGCGAGGCCCTCGAAGTACCCGTCGGCACCGTCCGCTCCCGGATCCACCGCGGCCGGCGCCAGCTCCGGAGCGCCCTCGGATGATCCCGGTCGGGATGCCTTCGCCATGAACGGCCCCCACCTGGAGGAGACGCTCTCAGCCTGGCTCGACGACGAGCTGGCCCCCGCCGCCCGCCGCGAAGCCGCCCGCCACCTGGAGGACTGCGCCGCCTGTCGTTCCGAGCTCGATCTGGTGGCCGGAGCCCGGGCCGCGGTGCGGGCGCTGCCCGTCCGGGTCCCGCCCGCCGGCTTCCTCGATGACCTGCTGCCGCCCGCCGCCCTCGCCCTGCGGCCCCGCCGGCGGGCGGTCTGGGCGCTGGCCGCGGCCGCCGCCTCCGCCGCCGCGCTGTTTCTTCCCCGGGAGCCGTCGGTGGCGCCTGTACTGCCCGCCCTGCTCGAGTCCCACGCCGCCCGGGCCTCGGTCACCGGCGATCCGCTCAGCCAGCTCGCCCCCATCGCCGTTCCCGTCAGCTTCGGCCAGTGATGTCTGTGGTGACATTCGGCAGGATCGGTCTCGGCCTGGGCGTGGTGTTGGGCGCGCTGGCCGGCGCCGTGCCCGCCGGTGCCGGCGAGGGCGCGGCCGTGGCCCTGCTGGAACGGGCCCGGGAAGCGGCGGCGATGGAGACGTTCGCCGGCCTGGTGGTGGTCGAGTGGCACGATGGCCGCCGGTCCCGGCGCTCCGAGGTGCCCGTGCAGAGCGCGGCGGGTGTCTTCCGCTTCGGCGACGAGGTGGTGGGCTCCGGGGCCCGCCGGCTGGTGCGGGGCCCGGACGGCTGGCTCACCCTCTGGCGCCACGACGTGGTCGCCCTGGGCCCGTCGCCGGCGGCGAAGTACGACCTGTCCGTGGCGCCCGGTCCGGTGGTGGCGGGGCGGGCCACCGAGGTGGTGGAGGTACGGGTGGCGAGCGGGACGGCCGCCGTGGAACGCCTCTACGTCGACGGGGACAGCGGCCTGATCCTCGGGCGCGAGCTGCTCGACGCCCGGGGCCGGCCCTACCGGTCGTTGCGTTTCGTCTCCCTCTCCGCCGGCGCCCCTGCCGCCCTGGCCACGCCCGCCCGCTCCGAGGTCGAGGCGCCCGTGGAGGCGGGCCGGGTCAACGCTCCCTACCGCGCCCCGGCGACCCTGGGGAACGGGTATCGCCTGGTGGGCACCTACGAGAAGCCCCACCATGTCCTCCACCTCTTCTACAGCGACGGCCTCCACGGTCTGTCCGTCTTCGAGCAGCGGGGGCATCTCAGCGCCTCGGCCATGCCGGCCGGCGGGCGGCGGGTGGAGCTGGACGGGCGGTCGGTGCGGACCTGGTCCACCCCGGCGGGCGAGACGGTGGTATGGGAGAGCGACGGGGTCGTCTACACCGTCGTGTCGGACGCCTCGCGGGCGGACGTGGCCGCCGCCGTCGGCGACCTGCCCCACTCGCAGAGAGCGAAGCGGGTGCGCAGGGTGGCGGAGGTGGTGGTGTCGCTGTTCAGATGGCGGTGAGGGCGCTCACGTGGAGGAGAGGGCGCGGCGCCGGCGGAGGATCCGCCGCCGCTCCCGTTCCGAGCAGCCTCCCCAGACCCCGTGGTCGATGCGGTGCTGCAGGGCGTACTCGAGGCACTCCAGGCGGACGGGACACTGCACGCACGTCTTCTTGGCCACCTCCACGCCGACACCGTCGGACGGGAAGAAGTGGGTCGGGGCGCTTTCCCGACAGGCGGCATAGATCATCCAGTCGTGTTCCATCTACCTGTCTGCAACGTCGGGCGGGTACTCGTGGTTCCCGCCGCCGATCGGGTACAACGGGGTATGCAGCGACAGCCGCCGTAGGTCCGGATGCCCGAGGAGGACCTCCATGACCGACGATCCCACCTCCTGGTGGCCCCCCGGTAGTTCGGAGCGGCCCACCACAACGGACGGCCGCGACGAGGACGACACGACGGAGTCCCCCTGGGCCCGCCGGGAGGCCGAGGCTCCGCCTCGTACCGACCCGGAGGAGACCCAACCGTCTCCGTGGGCGCCGTTCTCCACCGCACCGGTGCCTCCTGCGCCCCCGGCCCCGAGTTGGGCGCCGCCGGGTGAGGAGGTTCCGGGCGGGGATATGAGCCCCATCGGTGCGCCGGCGCCGGCGCCGGCCCGCCGCAGCCGGCCGGTGCTCGCCGCCGCCCTCACCGGCGCCGTGGTGGGCGCGTTGGTGGCCGGTTTGCTGGTGACCGTGCTGCGCGACGACAGCGGGACGGGCTCCAACCCGGTGGCGACGTTCTCGAACAACACCTCGAAGATCGCCCGGCCGGCCGACATCCAGGAGGTCCTGGCCAAGGTGCAGCCGGCGGTGGTGGCCATCCGCACCCGCAGCCTGAGCCTGGGGGACTTCCTGCGGCCCGAGCCCGCCCAGGGAGCCGGGACGGGTTTCGTCATCTCCCCGGACGGGATCATCGTTACCAACAACCACGTCGTGGCCGGCGCGCAGAGCATCGATGTTGTCTTCGGCAACGACACGACAAAGCCTGCTCAGATCCTGGGACGGGATGCCAGCGCCGACCTGGCCGTGATCAAGGTTGACGCCTCCGGACTGCAGGCGGCCACCCTGGGCGACTCGGACCGTCTGGTGGTGGGCGACGACGTGCTGGCCATCGGCAACGCCCTGGCCCTGGAAGGCGGGCCGTCGGTCACCCGGGGCATCGTGTCGGCCAAGGACCGCACCATCGAGGCCGAGAACGGCATCCGCCTGGAGAACGTCATCCAGACCGACACGGCCATCAACCGGGGGAACTCCGGTGGTCCCCTGGTGAACTCGGCCGGTGAAGTGGTGGGCATCAACACGGCCGTGGCCGGCGACGCCCAGAACATCGGGTTCTCCATCGCCATCACCCAGGCCCGGCCCATCATCGAGGAGCTGCGCAGCGGCTCCACCCGCACCCGGCCCTTCCTGGGGGTGCAGATGTTCCAGGTCACGCCGGCGGTGGCCGAGGAGCTCGACCTCGACGTCCAGGAGGGCGCCCTGGTGGCCGAGGTCACCGAGGGCTCCGGCGCCGAGGTGGCAGGCCTCCACACCGGTGACGTCATCGTGGAGATCGACGGGGAGAAGATCGTCGATCCCGGGGATGTCTCTGAGGCCGTGCGGAAGCACAAGCCGGGCGACGAGATCAAGGTGACCGTGGCCCGGGGCAGCGAACGCCAGACCTTCACCGTGCGCCTCGGAGAGCGTCCGGCCGACGCGGGGTGACCCCACTAGGCTCCGATCTCATGGTCCGACCTCCGGAAGAGCTCGCCGAGCCCCTGCCGCCCCAGGGGCACGTCCGCATCGTCTACCTGGGGCCCCTGTCCCCCCATTGGGAGGTGCAGGGCGTCTTCGGCGAACGGAGCGTGATCGACGAATTCCGTCAGCGGGCGCTCGCCCGGCTCCAGCTGCTGCCGCCCCACGACCCGCAGTTCCGCCGCAACCGGGAGCGGGTCGTGCGCGACGCCGAGCGGGAGGCGCTCATCCTCGACTGGGACCTGGGCGAGGAGGAGTAGCCCGCCGGTAAGAGGCATCGGTAATAGGCAAAAGGCTTTATTGGCCTTTCATTTACCTCGAGTTCGTGACATGATGGCCTGAAGTTCGCCAAAGCCTCATATCGTGCGCCGCTTACGTAAGTGTGGACGGGCGCGCGGAGGTAAGGAGAATTGCCATCGAAACTCGAGCTTGGAATGCGCCTCGCCGCCGCTCTCGTGCTCGGGGGCGCGATCGGATTCGAGCGCGAGGTCACGGGCCAGGTGGCCGGCCTGCGGACGCACATGTGCGTGGCCCTGGGCGCGGCCCTCTTCGCCATCGTGTCGGCGTTCGGGTTCGAGGAGTTCGTGCACCCGAGGGCGGAGACCAATCTCCAGGTGGACGTGACCCGGGTGGCGTCGAACATCGTCACCGGCATCGGCTTCCTGGGCGGCGGGGCGATCATCAAGGAGGGGGCCTCCGTGCGGGGTCTGACCACGGCGGCCAGCCTGTGGGTCACGGCGGCCGTCGGCACCTCCGTGGCCATGGGCGAGTACTTCGTGGCCGCCGTGTGCACTCTGGCCCTGATCCTCTCCCTGACCATGCTCCGGGGCCCCCGGATGTGGCTGCGGAACCGCTTCGTGGAGGTGGACGAGGGAGTGGCCATCCGCCTGCGTTCCCCCGAGGACGCCGGCGAGGTGATCAGGGCGCTGCGCGGCATCCAGGACCTCGAGGTGTCCTCGGTCGCCCTGCGCGGCGCCGACGAGGAAGTGGTGGTGCAGGTTCACCTGCGGGGGAGGAACGTGGAAGTGCGCCTGGCTGAGCTGGCCGAGCGGGACGACGTGGTGGATGTGATCCTCGCCTCCTGAGAAGGGGCGCCCGAGCGTTGGGGGTGGAGCAGTGGGAGTGGAGATGAAGCGGTCCCGGCCGGGTCCGAACTACCTCATCGTGGTGGTGGCCCTGGCCAGCGCCACCGTTCTGCTCCTGGCCGACCGGTATCTCGGCGACCACGCCGCCCATGGAGGCACGGAGCACAGTGAACTGGCCGGGCTCGTCGACCCGTGCGCCGACAGCGGCGAGGCCGACGGCCCGCTCGGGCCCTCGCTGAGCGAGGCGGGCCGCACGGAGCCGTGCCCCCCGGAGGGGGTGGAGGCACCCTGGGTGCCGGGCACCTCGCTGCTGGCCGGTCCGGCCGGCCCGCCCGGGCCCTCGGGGCCGCAGGGGCCGCCCGGGCCGGTGGGACCCCCGGGCCAGTCGATCGAGAACCCGACCCCCGCCGTGGTGCGGGCGGCGGCGGCCGCCGGCGCCTCCGGGCCCCCGGGGGCCCAGGGCCCGCCCGGACCGGCGGGACCGGCCGGACCGGCCGGACCGGCCGGGATCTCCGGCTACGAGGTCGTGAGCAAGCGGGTCGCCGTCGAACCCCAGGAGCGGGCCCATCGGTCCGTGGAATGCCCGGCGGGGAAGGTCGCTCTCTCCGGCGGGGTGGCGGCCGAGCAGCCGGGCACCTCCGCGCCCCGGATCATGGTCATGCAGTCGGCCCCGCTGCTCGAGCCCATCCCCGGTGCGGGCTGGAAGGCGACGGTGGAGAACGTGGCCGTCTCCGGGAGCAGCCCGCCCGTCACGGTGATCATCTCGGCCATCTGCGCCTTCGCCCGGTAGGCCGGGCGGGGGTCACGTCCTACGACCGGGAGACCTCACCCAGGCCCGGGTCGGAGCTCGGGAGCTCACCCGTGACCATGTACGCCACCCGGTGGCCCACGTTGACGGCGTGGTCGGCGATGCGCTCGTAGTACCGGCCGACCAGCGCGATCTGCACGGCCCGGTGGAGCCCGGCCTCGCCCTCGTCGGGGGTGGCGAAGATGGCCCGGAACAGCTCCTTCTGGAGCTCGTCCATGACGTCGTCCATGTCGGGCAGGGCCAGGGCCCGGGCGGCGTCCTCCTCGGCGAAGGACTCCATGGCCACCCGCAACTGGACGCCCGCCTGGGTGCCCATCCGGGCGATGAGCCCCCGGATGCGGGGCGGCAGCTCGTAGGGGTACAGGCGCCGGGTCGTCTTGGCCACGTTCACGATGAGGTCGCCCGTGCGCTCGATCTCGTGGATGATGCGGAGCACGGTGACCAGCCGGCGCAGGTCCGACGCCATCGGCTGCTGGAGGGCGAGGAGGCGGTAGGAGCGCTCCTCGATGGAGTGGGTCAGGTCGTCGAGGAACATGTCCGACCCGATGACCCGGTCGGCTGCGCCCAGGTCGGAGTCGAGGAGCGCCTCCGTGCCCGCGGCGATGGCCTCGCTGGCCAGGGCGCCCAGCCGGCGGACGTCGTGGCACAGGTCGTCCAGCTGCTCGTGGTAGCTGCGGCGGATCTCCGCCATCTTGTTCCCTGTCATCTTGGGTTCAGAGGGCATCTTCTGTTCGGAGGGCAACCCCGTCGTCATGGTCCCATTGTCACCCGCGGGCCGGGTCGGGCTGTCCGAAAACAGCCGGTTCCGGATCTGGTTTCCGGCCTCGTTCACCTGCTGGTCCGGATCCGTTCATGTCCGGGTTGCCTCACGCCCGTACCTTCGAACCTGAGCGAACATGACCAGAGGTTGGGATCCCGTGGACACGAGCACCATGACTCCGCCCCTACTGACCACTGCCACGTCGGAGCGGTCCGAGCTCCCGCTCGACGAACGCGAGATCGTCTTCCAGGTCCGCTACCTCGAGGTGCGCTACGGCGGCCTGGCCGCCGTGGCGGGCGTGAACCTCGACATCGCCGCCAACGAGGTCACGGCCATCATCGGGCCCTCGGGCTGTGGCAAGAGCACCCTGCTGCGCTGCTTCAACCGGATGAACGATCTGGTCCCGAGCGCCAGTGTCCGCGGGTCGGTGGCCTACCACGGCCAGGACCTCTACGGCTCCGGGGTCGACCCGGTGGAGGTCCGCCGCCGCATCGGGATGGTGTTCCAGAAGCCCAACCCGTTCCCCAAGTCGATCTACGACAACATCGCCTTCGGTCCCCGGCTCAACGGCCGGCGCAAGGGCCTCGACGACCTGGTCGAGCACGCGCTGACCAAGGCCGCCCTGTGGGACGAGGTCAAGGGGAACCTCCGCAAGAGCGCGCTGGCCCTCTCCGGCGGACAGCAGCAGCGCCTGTGCATCGCCCGGTGCCTCGCCGTCGAGCCCGACGTGATCCTGATGGACGAGCCCTGCTCCGCCCTCGATCCGATCGCCACGGCCCGGATCGAGGACCTCATGGACGAGCTGAAGCAGGAGTACACGATCGTCATCGTCACCCACAACATGCAGCAGGCGGCCCGGGTGTCGGACATGACCGCCTTCCTCTCCGTCGAGGTGGGCGAGAACGGCAGCGGCGATCACCGCACCGGCCGGCTGGTGGAGTACGACCGCACCGAGACGATCTTCACGCACCCCTCGGATCCGCGCACGGAGGGCTACATCACTGGCCGCTTCGGATAGCCGAGCTCCGAGATCGCTCGCCGTCCGCCGCCAGAGCGGACTAGGAGTGCTTGAGGGCGATCCCCCGGACGATGTCGGAGATGTTCTCCAGGCCGTTCACGGACGCCTCGATGGACTCGATGATGTCCTTCCAGCGCAGGACGTCGAAGGCGTTGAAATCGCCCGAGAACATGTGGGCCACCGAACGCCGATAGATCTTGTCGGCCTCGCTCTCGAGGCGGTCGATGGTGTCGAGATCCCCCTCCAGCCCCCGCAGCTTGGCCAGCTTGCCCACCAGGATGACGTTGGCGTCGGCCGCCTTGACCAGCACGTCGGTGAGCTCCCGGACCTCGGGCAGGGGCTCGTCCACGTCGTGGAGGACCAGGAGCTCGGAGACGGCCTGGATGTCGTCGACGACATCGTCGATCTGCTCGGTGAGGGCGTGGATGTCCTCCCGGTCGAACGGGGCCACGAAGCTCTGGTCGAGGCGCTGCAGGATGGTGCGGGTCAGCTCGTCGCCCCGCCGCTCGCAGTCGTTGATCCGGGCGTGCTTGGCGTGGACGTCCTCGAACTGGTCGATCAGGTCGCGCAGCAGCCGCGCACCGACGGCCAGGTTCTCGGCCGCCTGGTCGAACAGTGGGAAGAACCCGTCGTCGCGGGGAACGAGACGGAAACGCACCGGAGGTCTCCCTTCGCAGGCTCGGCGATCCATGGTAGTGCCGGGTCGTACGGGCGCCCGATGCCGCTCTCTACACTGTTGTCATTATGGAATCGGGCGCGTCAGTGCCGGTGATCATGGCTGCATTCGCCGCGCCCGTGCTGGTTCTCCTCCTTGTCTGGTTGCGCGCCCGTCGGGCGCTGGTCCGCCGGGTCCAGGGTGTCGGCGCCCGGCTGGCCGAGGAGCAGAGCATGGCAGTGGAGGGCAAGGGTGGCCTGGAGCGGGCCATGAGCCACCTCGAACGGTCCGTCGAACGGACCCAGCTGCGCGTCGACGCCGCCCAAGCCGACCGCAACCGGCTCTCCGGTGTCTTCGCCGAGCTGGCCGACGGGGTGATCGTGGTCGACGAGCGGGGCGAGGTGGTGCTGCGCAACGGGGTGGCGGAGCAGCTGGCGGGACCCGGCCAGGCCGACATCCCCACCAACGACGCCGTCTGGGAGCTGCTCGACCGGGCGCTGCGAGGCCTGGAGAGCGAACGTGAGCTTCGGCTCTTCGGTCCGCCCCGGCGGGTCCTCCACGTCCGGGCCGTCCCCCTCGACGACGGCGCCCGAGCCGTGGGTGCCGCCGTGTTCCTGCGGGACATCTCCGAGGCCCGTCGCATCGAGAGCATGCGCCGCGACTTCGTGGCCAACGTGTCCCACGAGCTGAAGACCCCCATCGGAGCCCTCGGGCTGCTGGCCGAGACGATGGCGGCGGAATCCGACGCCGAGCTGTTGCGCCGCCTGGCCGACCGGGTGCTGCACGAGGCCGAGCGCCTCGAGCGCACGGTGGAGGACCTCCTCGACCTGTCCATCCTGGAGGCCCAGGAGTCCCCCGACCGGGACATGGTGCCGGTGGCCCTGCTCATGACCGAGGCGGCTGAACGCATGGCCGGCAGTGCGGAGACGGCCGGCATCCCCATCGAGCTGACCGAGCCGGCCGAGGACATCGTGGTCTCCTGCGACCGCCGCCAGGTCACCAGCGCCCTGTTCAACCTTCTCGACAACGCGGTCAAGTACTCCGAGGAGGGCGGCAAGGTGGAGTGCGCCGCCGAGGTGGCCGGCTTCCACGTGGTGATCTCGGTGCGGGACTACGGGATCGGCATTCCCGGCGGGGACCTGGAGAGGATCTTCGAGCGGTTCTACCGGGTCGACCGGACCCGCAGCCGGGCCACCGGCGGGACGGGGCTCGGACTTTCCATCGTCCGCCACGTGGCCCAGGCCCACGGCGGGGAAGTCTCGGTCCACTCCGAAGAAGGGGCCGGTTCCACCTTCTGTCTGAAGCTACCGCTGGCCGCTGCCACCCGCAGCCGTCGAAACCGGAGGTCCTGAGCCAAAGTGCACCGACCTGCGAGTCATGTCGGCATTTCGACGGGTCTGAACGCCCCTCGCGGCGTCCTCCTCCTCGACGTAGCTTCCGCTACGCCTCGTCGTGCGTCCTTGCGAGGGGCGCCCAGCCCTCGCCGAAATATCCGACGAACTCACAGGACGGAGCACTGATGGCCGATCCCCCCACCATTCTGGTCGTCGACGACGAGCAGTCCTACCGCGATGCCCTGGCCGTGTCGCTGCGTCGCGAGGGGTTCCTGGTGCAATCGGCAGCCGACGGGCTCGAAGCCCTCGAACGCTTCGACGCCTGCCGGCCCGCCCTCGTGCTCCTCGACGTGATGCTGCCCCGCATGTCCGGCATCGACGTGTGCCGGGAGCTCCGGGCCCGGTCCCGGGTGCCCATCATCATGCTCACGGCCAAGGACGCCGAGATCGACACGGTGGTGGGTCTCGAGGTGGGGGCCGACGACTACGTGACCAAGCCGTTCCGCCTCCGGGAGCTCGTGGCCCGCATCCGGGCCGCCCTGCGCCGGGCCCCGGGCGAGGAGGAGGAGCCGTCGGCGGAGGTCCTGGAGGTGGGCGACGTCCACCTCGATCCTCTACGCCACGAGGTGGCCGTCCGGGGCGAGCACGTGCAGCTCGCCCTCAAGGAGTTCGACCTCCTCGAGTTGCTGCTCATGAACGCCGGCCGGGTGCTGACCCGGGACGTGCTCATGGACCGGGTGTGGGGTCCCAGCTACGTGGGCGACACCAAGACCCTCGACGTCCACATCAAGCGGCTGCGGGCCAAGATCGAGGAGAACCCGTCTTCGCCCACGCGGATCACCACCATCCGGGGTCTCGGCTACCGGTACGAGAAGCCGCGCGTCTGAGCGCGTCCGTCAGTAGGCGCGCTTCTTGTCGTACCTGTTCCGCAACAGGATGGCGGCGCCGTTGGCCACGAGCACGATGGCCATCAGGACGAGGATGGCCGCGGCGGTGTTCGCCTTGAAGCCGGACTGGGCCTGGCCCGCCCAGGTGGTGATGACGGTGGGCATGGCCGTGAAACGGTCCTGGAGAGACGAGACGTCCAGCAGATTCGGGTCGGATCCGAGCGCACCCGTGACGGCGCCGATCAGGATGAGGGGCGCAGCCTCGCCCATGGCCCGGGCCAGCGACAGCACCGTCCCGGTGAGAATCCCGGGAGCGGCGTAGGGGAGCACGTGGTGGCGGATGGTCTCCCAGCGGGTGGCCCCCACCCCGAAGGACGCCTCCCGGAGGGCGCTGGGCACGGCCCGGATGGCCTCGGCGGCGGTGATGATCACGATGGGCAGGACCAGGATGGCGAGGGTGATACCTCCGGCGATCACGCTGCGGCCGCCGGTGAGCCCACCCAGGCTCTTCACGAAGATGGCGAAGCCGAGGATCCCGTACACGATGGAGGGCACACCGGCGAGGTTGCGGATGTTGATGTCGATGAACCGGGTGAGACGGGTCTTGGGGGCGTACTCCTCCAGATAGATGGCCGCTCCCACCCCGAGGGGGAAGGCGAAGACAACGACGAACACCGCGATCCAGAACGTGCCCCGGAGGCCCTGGTGGATGCCGGCCTCGCCCGGGAGGGACCGCAAGGTGCCGCTCATGAACCCCGAGAGCCGGTCGGTGAGTACCCCTAACCCGTCCTGGGCCAGGGTGACAATGAGCACGACCAGGATGAGCACGGAGACCCCGAGGGCGGAGAGCATCCCGGCGCGGAAGAGTGTGCCTCCGGTGTCGAACCGGCGGCCCTGCAATCTCACGGCGACGGCCTTGGGGGCGGCCACGGCTGCGGTGCGGGCGGGACTGGACGGTCTCATAGCTCGCAGCTCCTAGTAGCGCTCTCGGAACCGGAGCACGATCCGGTCGGCCGCCAGGTTGAGGGCGAAGGTGATGAGGAACAGCACGATCCCGACGAAGAACAGGCTCTGGAACGTGAGCGCCTCCCCCACCACCTGGTCGGTGCCGGCGGCGATGGACGCCATGCCGGCCGTCATGGTGAGGCCGCCCTGGAAGGGATCGGTCTCGAAGAGGGCCCCGCCGCTCTTGCCGGCGGCGATGAACACCACCATGGTCTCGCCCAGCGCCCGCGACACGGCGATGATGAGGGACGCCACCACACCGGACAGCGCCGCCGGAAAGACAACCCTGACCACGGTGGTCACCTTCTTCGCCCCCATCCCGTAGGAGGCCTCGCGCAGCGTGTTGGGAACGGACCGAAGGGCGTCCTCGGCCACGGAGGCGATGAGGGGGATGAGCAGGATTCCCACGCCGAGGCCGGCGGCGGCCAGCGTCTGCTGGGGGGCGCTCTCCCGCAGCCGCTGGATGATCTCGGGGGAGATGAAGGTGAGCACGAAGAACCCGATGACCACGCTCGGCACGGCGGCGATGGTCTCGAGCACGGGTTTCATGATCCGTCGTACCCAACTGGGTGCGTACTCCGACAGGTAGATCGCCGCTCCCAGGCCGATGGGCACGGCGACGGCCATCCCGAAGACGGTCACGAGCAGGCTGCCGACGAGCAGCGTCTTGATGTCGTACTGGCCGCGGCGGGGGAACCAGCCCTCACTCCAGACCGTCTTCCATTCCACCTCCGTGACGAACGTCCACGCCTCCCGGATCAACGAGAAGACGATGAGGGCGCTGATCACGACGGAGAACAGGGCGGCCCCGAAGAACAGCCAGCGGACCGCGGCCTCTCGCCGGAGCCGCCGGGGATTGCCCTTCAGATCGATCGTGGTGATGGCCACTCCGGCTCCTGGGTCAACGGGGGGCGGGGCCTGGGTGCCCCGCCCCCCCGTGAATCTCGGATCACGTTCTCGAAGCCACCTGCGGTGACCGGCTAGTTCCCGCCGTCGCGGGTGCCGGTCGTCTTGCCCTCCCACACCGACTTGGTGGCTTGGAGATCGGCGGCGGCGAGCTCGACGTACTTCACCTCGCCGACCGCCTTGATGCCGTCGCCCAGGTAGAAGTCGATGAAGGGCCCGATGGCGGGGTTGTCGGCCAGCTTCTTGCTGTTCACGTAGATGTAGAGGTACCGAGAGAGCGGGTAGGTGGCCGAGGAGATCGTCTCGGCGGTGGGAGCGACGCATTCGCCCCCGGGTTCCTTGGACACCGAGATCTTCTTGACGCCCTCCCCGGCCTCATCGGCGAAGGCGAAGCCGACCCAGCCGAAGGAGCCTTTCGCCCCCGCGATGCCCTGGATGATGATGTTGTCGTCGCCAGAGGACTGATAGTCGGGTCGGGTGCCACCCGCCTTGTCCTCCGTGATCTTGCCGGCCTCGACCCGTTTCGCGGCGATCTTCTCCAGGGCCAACTCGATGAAGCTGTCGTAGGTGCCCGACTCCTCGCCCGGTGCCACCATGGTGAGCTCCAGGTTGCCCGGGAAGGTTGTCTTGGAGCCGAGCTCCTTGGCCAGTGCCTGGGCGTCGGTCCATCTCTTGAACCCCTGCGACTCCGGGCCGGCAAGGGCGTAGAGGTCGGGGAAGGACAGGCACTCCACCTTGTTCTGCGGGCTGGTCATCACGGCCAGGCCGTCAATGGCGACCTTGAGCTCGATGAACTCGATGCCGTTCTTGGCGCAGTCGTCGGCCTCGGCCTTCTTGATCGCGCGGGAGGCGTCGGAGATGTCCGTCTCCCCGTTGCAGAAGAGCACGAAGCCGTCCCCCGTCCCGGGGCCGTCGACGTTCACGTCCACGCCGGACTCGACGTCCTGGAAGAGCTCCGCCACCCGGACGGTGATCGGCTCCACGGTGGACGAGCCCGACACATTGATGGTGCCGGACACCTTCTCGCCGCCGGCGGCGGTCTGGGTGTTCTCTCCGCCGGCGTCAGTGTTGTTGTCGTCGCCACAGGCCGCTCCGAGCAGCATCATGGTGAGGACCAGGACGAGCCAGGTACCAGGCTTTCGAGCGTGCAAGGCGATGCCCTCCTTGGGCGAAAGGTGGACTCTTCCTCCTCGCAAGGTAAGGGTGCCGGGTTGCTTACGAAGAGTCCCCGAGTAACACGCAGGCAAACGGCATCGGAACAGTGAGTTGGAACCGGACGGAATCGGACAGGGGCGTGCGAGACTCCCCCGCCGCGCACAGGGGGGACGAACGGTGACGACTTCCGAAAGAGAGCCCGCCGGAACGGCACCCGATGAGGCTCCGGCGCCGGCCGAAGCCCCGGTCGCCGAGGAGACGCCGCCGGAGGTCGAGGCCGCCGCGTCTTCGGAAGCGAAGGCCGGGACCGAGAAGGGACCGAAGGCTAAGAAGGGCCGGAAGGCGAAGAAGGCCAAGAAGGCCAAGGGTAAGAAGGGGAAGAAGGCCAAGGCCAGGAAGGGTCGGAAGGACAAAGGGCGGAAGGGGAAGCACTGAGCGCCCGCGGGACGCTCCCGCCGGTGTGACAGGGGAGTGACGGCTCGGGGAACGCTTCCCTGCGGGTTCATACAGGCGACATATCGCGTTCCCGGGCTCGTCACCCGGTCTGCGGACAATCGTCCTCAGTCGCTCTCCCCCCAGCCGTAGAAAGGTGGCCACGTGGCCCCGACGAAGACCGTCTCCCGCAACGGCTCCGGCAAGAACCCTGACGCCGGCAGCGAGACATCCCGGACCGAGGTGCTCGGCGCCGAACGCTCCCACATGACTTTGGTGGCGGGCGACCCGCCGATGTTCCGCCTCGAGATCAACCTCTACAGCTGGGAGCGCGGCGATTCCGAGATCGAGATCACGCTGCCGCACGGCGGGGAGCTGTCGGATCTCCTGCAGTGGGCCCTGCCCGAGCAGCGCCTGGTCATCTGTGGCAACCTGCGGGCCCGCGTCCAGGAGGAACTGGCCGAGGTCTTCGAATTGCTCCAGGAGCCGCCCAGGTCCGTCACCATGGTCCTCCCGGAACCGGGCGAGTAGGCCAAACGTCGAGGACGTTACCCACTTGTCACTTCGAGTTCACGTCCCGTAAATGTCCGCTCGCGTAGCGTACGCCGGTGCCCTCTTCCGGTACCTCCACTGCTGCCCCGAGCTGGGCCGCGAGCGAGGTCGTGTCGAGGTACCTCGACGAGGACATCTCCTGGATCGAGTCCGGCGCCCGGGTCCTGGCCCTGGCCGAGGAGGAGGCCGCCGCCCCGCTGGAACGGGTGCGGATGCTGGCCCTCGCCGCTCAGGGCCTCGACGAGATGTTCCAGCTGCGCGGATCGCAGCCCCGACCGAGCGCTTCCAGCGGCGGGCACCAGAGAGCGGTGCGGTTGCGGGTGCAGGAGCTCATACAGCGGCAGGGCCGGGCCCTGCGGCGCCTCGGACCCGTCCTCGCCCCCCATGGGCTCTGCCCATGTGACTGGGAAGCGCTCGGATCGAGGGACCGGGCCTACCTGGCTGACGTGTTTCGACAGCGGGTGCTCCCGGCTGTGGCCCCGATCGTCACCGAACCCGGCCGTCCCTTGCCTCCACCCGCTGACCTCTCCCTCAACGTGGCGGTGCGCCTGCGGGACGAAGACGGACAGATCCGGTTCGGCTCGATCGAGTTCCCTCCCATCCTGCCCCGCTTCGTCAGCCTGGCCGACGGCCGGCCCGTCCCGCTGGAGCAACTCGTCGTCGCCCACCTTTCCTCGCTCTTCGCCCCGTTCGAGGTGAGGGCCCACGCCGCCTTCCGGGTGACCCGCCAGGCCGCCCTGCCCACGGAACCGGCGGCCGAGGACCTGCTGGCCGCCACCGAGCTGCAGCTGAGCCGGGACCGGTCGGGCGCCGCCGTCCGCCTGGAGGTGGAGGCGTCGATGCCCGACGACCTCGTCGCCCGGCTGGTGAGCGACCTGGACCTGGGCGAGGGTGACGTCTACCCGGTCCACGGCCTGCTCGGGTTGGCCAGCCTCCGCCAGCTGAGCGATCTCGACCGCCCCGACCTCAAGGCTGCGCGGCCTCCGGCGGTCACGCCCGCACGGCTGGCGCCGGTGGGGGGTGATCGACCCGATCCCTTCCAGGTGGTGGAGCGCGGCGACCTCCTCGTCCACGCCCCCTACGACTCCCCGGCGGGCTCGGTCGAGAACTTCGTGACCCGAGCCGCCAACGATCCCGGTGTCCTGGCCGTGAAGCACACCCTGTACCGTCCCTCACCCGATTCCTCCGTGGTCCGGTCCCTGGCCCGCGCCGCCGAGCGGGGTATCCATGTGGTCGTGCTCGTCGAGCTGGCCGCCCGACTGGGCGAGCGGGACAGTGCAACCTGCGCCCGCAGTCTGGAGAAGGCCGGCGTCCATGTGGTCTACGGGCTGGTCGGCGTCCGCACCCACTGCCCGGTGGCGCTGGTGGTGGCCCAGCGGGGCAAAGGCTTGATCCGCTATTCCATGGTGAGCACCATCACGCCCGATCCCCGGGTCCGGGTCGAGGCCATGAGCCTGATGTCGGCCGACGCGGAGCTCGGGGACGACCTGAGCGACGTCTTCAACTACCTGACCGGCTACAGCCGTCCCAACCGGTTCCGCCGGCTCCTGGTGGCGCCGGTCTCGCTGCGGTCCGGGCTGCTGGCCCACATCCGGGAGCAGTCGACGCCGGGAGGCCGCATCCGCATCAAAGTGAACCGGCTGGTGGATCGGGAGATCATCGACGCCCTCTACGCCGCCTCCGAGCGAGGAGCGGAGATCGACCTCGTGGTGGCCGGGGCGTGCGCCCTGCGACCGGGAGTGGCGGGACTCTCGCCCACCATCCGGGTCGTGGCTCCCGCGGGCTGGTCCCGGGAAAGCTCCAAGATCTTCTGCTTCGGGGCGGGGGACGCGGCGGCGGTGTACCTGTCGTCCGCCGACCTGGCCGTGCGCAACCTCGACCGCCAGGTCGACGTGGCCGTCCCCATCTCCGATCCGGTGATCCGGCGCCGGCTGCAGGCCACCCTCGACGCCCACCTGGAGCTGCCCGGCTGGCAGCTGGAAGCGGACGGCAGCTGGAGGCGACGTGTCGCCTCGCCTCACGGCGGGGTCGGGGATCGCCTGGCGGCCCTGGCCGCCGGACGGCCATCATGACTCTGTGACGATTGCTCTTCGCCTGGCGGCTCATCGCGATGCGGCCGGGGGCCCCTGCCCCAGCCGCCCAGCCCTGCTGGCGCAGGTCCTGTGACGACAAAGGTCGAACGCGAGGTCAAGCTGGCGGCCTGGGGCGGGTTCTCCCTGCCCGACCTGTTCGGGGTGGTGGAGAGCGTGGAGTCCCGGCCGCTGGCCGAGCGGCGGCTCGACGCCGTCTACTACGACACCCGCGACCTGCGCCTGGCCCGGGCCGGCGTCAGCCTGCGGCACCGCACCGGGGACGACCCGCCGTGGACGGTGAAGCTCCCCGAGGGTGAGCGCGGCCCGGTGATGAACCGCAAGGAGATCCCGTTCGACGGGCCGGCGGGCGGCCTCCCCCCGCAGGCCGCCGCCCTGGTGCGGGCCTACACCCGCACGGCCACCCTGGTTCCCGTGGCCCGGCTCAAGACCCGCCGCACCGGTGTGGAGCTCGTCGTCGGCGACCAGAAGGTGGCGGAGGTGGTCGACGACGAGGTCTCCGTCTACCACGGCCGCCGGCTCGCCTCCCGCTTCCGGGAGGTCGAAGTGGAGATCGAGCCGGAAGCGCCCCCGGGTCTCCTGGCCGCCGTCGTCGGCCGGCTGCGGGCGGCGGGGGCAGGCGACGCCGACGGGACGGCCAAGGTGGCCCGGGCCCTGGGCCCGCGGGCCATGGTCCCCCCCGACCATGCCCCGATCGTCCTCGGGACTCGCGCCACAGTGGGGGAGGTCATCCAGGCCGCCCTGACGGCCGGGCTCAACCGGATGGTGGCCCACGATCCCGGCGTGCGTCTCGGCGACGACCCAGAGGATGTGCACCAGGCCCGGGTGGGCACCCGTCGGCTCCGCTCCGACCTGCGCACATTCCGCCCTCTGCTCGACCGGGAGTGGGTGACGGGCCTGCGGGAGGAAGCGGGATGGTACGCCGGCCTGCTGGGAGCGGTGCGGGACGCCGAGGTGCTCATGGAGCGGCTCGAGGGCCAGGCCTCCACCCTGGCCAAGGAGGATGCCGCTGGTGTGGCCTCGCTCGTAGGGCGCCTGGCCGACGACCGGGAAGCGGCCCGGGCTCATCTCCTGGAGGCGATGAACTCACCCCGCTACGGGGAGCTGCTCGACCGGCTCATGGCCGCGGCGGCGGCGCCGCTGGCGGCCGAGGGCGCCGACCTGGGCCAGGCCGCCGAGGAAGCACTCCCCGCGCTGGTGAGCCGGCCCTGGCGCCGGTTGCGCAAGGCGGTGCGGGCGCTGCCCGATCCTCCGGCCGACGCCGAGCTCCACGCCGTGCGCATCCTGGCCAAGCACACCCGCTACGCCGCTGAGGCGGCGGCCCCGGCCATGGGCAAGCGGGCCGGCGCCTTCGCCCAGGCGGTGGCCGGGGTGCAGTCGGTACTGGGCGACCACCAGGACGCCTGCGTCACCGAGGACTGGCTGCGGAACGCGGTGGGAGCGCTGGCCGGCCCGGAGGAGGCGATGCTGGTCGGCCAGCTCATCGGTCTCCAACGGGCGGAAGCCCAGGACCGGAGGGCGGCCTGGCCCCAGGCCTGGAAGCGGGCCGCTGACCCCAAACGGCGCGACTGGCTGGACTGAGCGCAGTCCCTCGGGAAACCGCCGGTTGCCGGTGAGTGAACCGGAGGCAAAGCGGGAACCGTAAGGGCATGCCCACCGAGGCCGACGTTGCCCTGCGCATCCTCGTCGCCGTCCTGCTCGGGGCCGCCATCGGCCTGGAGCGGGAGCTCACCGGCCAGATGGCGGGATTGCGGACGCACATCACCGTGGCCCTGGGGGCGGCGTTGTTCGGGCTGGTGTCGGCCTACAGCTTCAGCGAGTTCATCCAGGAGCGGGCGGAGAGCAACTATCAGGTCGACGTGACCCGCATCGCCTCCAACGTCGTCACCGGCGTGGGCTTCCTGGCCGGCGGGGTCATCATCAAGCACGGCGCCTCGGTGCGGGGACTCACCACCGCCGCCAGCCTGTGGGTGACGGCCGCCGTCGGGCTGGCCGTCGGTCTGGGAAGTTTCTTCATGGGGGTGGCGGCCACCGTGGCCCTCATCGTCACCTTGGCCCTGCTGCGCGGTCCCCGCCGGTGGCTGCGCCGCTTCGCCGTGAGCAAGGAGACGGTCGTCATCCAGCTCAGCAAGGAGGCCGACCCGGCGGCGGTGATCAGCGCTCTCCAGCAGGTGGAGGGCCTCGAGGTGCAGTCGTTGACCCTGCGGACCGGCAATGGTTCGGGCACGGTGGTCAACGCCGACGTCAAGGGCTCGGAACTCGAAGCCCGCCTGGCCACGCTGGCCGAGCGAGACGACGTGACCGACGTCGACATCGCCGGTTGACTCGAAGCGGGGAGTTCACCCGCCGTTCAAGTGAAGTTGTCGAGGCCGACAACCGTGTCGCATCCGGTCGTCGGTTACCGTCAGGCCTCGACCGGTGGCGGTTCCGGGTGGTAGAGCGGTTACCTCCAACCAAGGGGGGCTTGTGACCTGGATCGGGGTCGACCTGGGGGGCACCAAGATCTACGGCGTCGCGCTCGACGGCGACAAGGTCGTGGCCGAGGGGAAACGCAAGACCCCGACGCAGGGCGGCCCCTTGGCGGTGGTGGACGCCATCGCCGCGGTGGTCGCCGAAGTGGCCGGGGGGCAGGAGTTGGCCGGAGTGGGCGTCGGCGCCCCGGGGGTGGTCGACCCGGCGGACGGCACCGTCCGCTCCGCTCCCAATCTGCCCGGGTGGATGGAACCCTTCGGCATGAGCGCGGCGCTGTCCGAGAGCCTGGGCGGGACTCCGGTCGAGGTCGACAACGACGTCAACGTGGGCACGCTGGCCGAGCACCGGATGGGCGCCGGACGCGGCGCGGAAAACCTGCTGGGCGTATTCGTCGGCACCGGCGTCGGCGCCGGGCTGATCCTGGGCGGCGAGCTCAGGCGCGGTCCGACGGGTGCGGCCGGCGAGATCGGACACACCATCGTCCGCCGGGGGGGCCGTACCTGTGGTTGTGGTGGCCGGGGGCACCTCGAGGCCTACGCCGGACGGGCCGTCATGGAGCGGCGGGCCCGGGAAATGGAAGCCAAGGGCAAAGACACCGTGCTGGTCGACCTGGCCCGCGCCCGCCGGATGACCTCGGGTGTCTTCGTACGGGCCCTCGCCGTCGCCGACCCGGTGGCCGTGGAGCTCATCGACGACGCCGTCGCCGCCCTGGGCGCCGCCATCGCATCGGCCGTGGCCCTCCTCGACCTGCCCCTGGTGGTGATCGGCGGCGGTCTGGCCGACCGGCTCGGCCCCGCCTTCGTGGCCCGGGTGGAGGCGGCGGTCAAGGTCGAGCTGTTTCCCAAGAATCCGACGCTGCGGATCCTCCCCGGCGAACTGGGCGACCGGGGCGGGGCCATCGGAGCGGCCCTGGTGGCGGCCGAGCGAGCCGGAAGCCGTGGGTAAGCCGGGTACTCTGAGGGGGAGGATGTCCGTCACCCTTCCCGACGAGGCCCTGACTGGCGGCGAAGAGTCGCGGGACCCGTCCGAGGCTTCGCCTCCGCCCCGCTATCTCGACCGGGAGCTGTCCTGGCTCGATTTCAACGCCCGGGTGCTGGCCCTGGCCGAGGATCCCGAGGTCCCCCTGCTGGAGCGGGTGAAGTTCACGGCCATCTTCTCCCGCAATCTGGACGAGTTCTTCATGATCCGGGTGGCCGGCCTCACCGACCGGGCCGCGGCCGGCCTGGGCGCGGCGGCCACCGAGGGCCTGACCCCGGCCGACGAGCTGGTCTCCATCCGGGAGCGGACGGTGCATCTCCTGGCCCGCCAGATGTCCCTGTTCCGCACCGAGCTGTGCCCGGCGCTGGCCGCGGCCGGCAGCGAGCTGGCCGACTGGGAGCGGCTGGAGGAGAACTGCCGCAAGGAGCTGTCCCAGTTCTTCGACGAGCAGATCTTCCCCGTGCTCACGCCTCTGTCCGTCGATCCCGGGCACCCGTTCCCCTACATCTCGAACCTGTCGCTCAGCCTGGCCGTCGAGGTGCGCGACCCCGAGCGGGGCGAGTCCCGCTTCGCCCGGGTCAAGGTCCCGCCGCTGCTGCCCCGCTTCGCCGTCACCAGCGCGGGCCGGTACGTACCCCTGGAGCAGGTCATCGCCGCCCATCTGCCCGCCCTCTTCCCCGGCATGGAGGTCCTGTCCAGCGCGCCCTTCCGCGTCACCCGCAACGCCGATCTGATGGTGAGCGCCGAGGGCGAAGCCGACGATCTCATCTCGGCCGTGGAGATGGAGCTGCGCCGCCGGCGCTTCGGCCACGCCGTGCGCCTCGAGATCGATGCCGCCATGTCCGACGAGGTGCGCGACCTCCTGACCCGGGAGCTCGACCTCGACCCCGACGAGGTCTACGTGGTCGACGGCCCCCTCGACCTCGAGAGTCTCTGGGCGCTGCACAAGCTGGACCGGCCCGAGCTGAAGGACCCCCCATGGAGTCCGGTCACGCCGCCCCGCCTGGCCGGGGTGGAGGACGGGAGCCGGGACATCTTCGCCGTCCTGCGAGAGTGCGGCGAACTGGTCCACCACCCCTACGACTCGTTCGCCGACTCGGTCCAGGCCTTGATCCGCCAGGCGTCCGTCGACCCCGACGTGCTGGCCATCAAGCAGACGCTGTACCGGACGTCCGGTGACAGTCCCATCGTCAAAGCCCTCATCCGGGCCGCCGAGCACGGCAAGCAGGTGGCGGTGCTGATCGAGCTCACGGCCCGCTTCGACGAGGAGGCAAACATCGCCTGGGCCCGGAAGATGGAGGAGGCGGGGGTCCACGTCGTCTACGGCCTGGTGGGGCTCAAGACCCACTCCAAGACGGCGCTGGTGGTCCGGGCCGAGCCGGACGGCATCCGCCGTTACTGCCACATCGGATCCGGCAACTACAACACCACCACCGCCCGCCTGTACGAGGACGTGGGGCTGCTCTCCGCCGATCCCGACCTCGGGGCCGACCTGGGCGACCTGTTCAACTTCCTCACCGGCTACTCCCGCCGCGGCAACTACCGCAAGATCGCGGTGGCCCCCCACGGGCTGCGCGAGCGGATCATCGCCTGCATCGAGGAGGCGGCGGCCGAAGAGGGTGGCGGGCGCATCGTCATGAAGATGAACAGCCTGGTCGACGAAGCGGTCATCGAAGCCCTCTACGCCGCCTCGGCCCGGGGGTGCCAGATCGACCTCATCGTGCGGGGGATCTGCCGTCTGCGTCCCGGGACGCCCGGGTTGTCGGAGAACATCCGGGTCCGGTCCATCCTGGGCCGCTACCTGGAGCACTCCCGCATCTTCGCCTTCGGCGCGGGTCGCCACGGGCCGGTCCGGTACATGTTCGGCTCGGCCGACATGATGCCCCGCAACCTGGACCGCCGGGTCGAGGTGATGGCCCCGGTGCAGGAGCCCGCCCTCACCACCCGCCTCCAGGAGATCCTCGACGTGAACCTGTCCGACACCAGCCAGGCCTGGGAGCTGCGGGCCGAGGGGAACTGGGTGCGCTGCGCCGCGGCGGGGGAGGGCGTCCACGCCCGCTTCCAGGCGCTGGCGCTGGAGCGGGCCGGAGCCGGTGCCCCGTCGCCGGCGGCGGGCGAGGGTTAGCCGCGCCCGGTTCCTTCGGGTCGGACGGCGAGTGTTTCGAGGAGTTCGCGGACCCGCCGTTCGATCTCGTCCCGGATCGGCCGGACGGCGTCGACGCCCTGACCGTGAGGGTCGTCGAGCGCCCAGTCGACGTAGTGCTTGCCCGGGAAGACGGGACAGGCGTCGCCGCAGCCCATGGTCACGACGACGTCGGCGGCGCGCACGATCTCATCCGTCCACGGCTTGGGGAACTCCCGGGCGATGTCGATGCCGACCTCGGCCATGGCGGCCACGGCGGCCGGGTTCACCTCGTGGCCCGGCTCCGATCCTCCGGACCAGGCGACGGCCCGGTCGCCGGCCAGCCGGTTGAACCAGCCCAGTGCCATCTGGGACCGGCCGGCGTTGTGGGTGCACAGGAAGAGGACGATGGGGAGGCCGTCGTCGTGTTTGCTCTCCACCCTGGCCAGAGCCTTGAGGCGCATGCGGGCGAAACGCTCGGCCATGAGCGGGAGGAAGTTGGCGACGGTCGAGCGGTGGGCGAACTGGTCGTAGCTGCTGGCCAGGAACCGTTCGATGGTCTCCCGGCCGAAGACCCCTCCGAAGTCCTCCCGGAGGTTGGCCGCGGCGGCCCGGAGAGCGAGTTGCTGGTCGGGGGCGAGCTCGTCGAGATCGGGCATGCGAGGCTCCTTCTCGTTCGTCAATCCTGGTGGTGGGGGAGGATCACGTCATCGGCGGCGTCGGGCAGGGTGGGGTACAGGAGCCGGGCCAGGCCCACGGCCAGGAGGCCACCGGCCAACTGGGCCAGGAGGAAGGGCGGGACGGAGGCCGGCCGGATCCCGGTGAAGGTGTCGGTCAGGGTGCGGGCCAGGGTCACGGCCGGGTTGGCGAAGCTGGTGGAGGAGGTGAACCAGTAGGCGGCGCCGATGTAGGCGCCGACGGCGAAGGGGGCGGCGCCGGATCGTCCGGAGCGGGCCACGCCCAGGATGACGCTGAGCAGTCCGAAGGTGGCCACCACCTCACCCAGCCACAGGTGACCTCCGGTCCGGGAGGTGGCCGACCAGTCCACAGCCGGCAGGTCGAACATCAGGTTGGCCACCACGGCCCCCACGCAGCCGCCGGCCATCTGGGCCGTGCCGTAGACGAGAGCCGCTCCCGTGTCCATGCCGCCCAGGAGCCGGTCCGCCAGGGTGACCACCGGGTTGAAATGGGCCCCGGAGACGGGGCCGAAGGCGAAGATGAGGGCGGCCAACCCGAGGGCGGTGGCGGTCGAGTTCTCCAGGAGCTGGAGACCCTCATCGGACGGGGAGAGTCGTTGCGCGAAGATCCCCGAGCCGACGACCACCGCCACCAGGAAGGCCGTCCCCACACCCTCCGCCAGCGCCCACCGGGCTTGCCGTCGCATCTAGTGGTACGTCCACTAGCAACAGGCGCGGCGCGGGCCACCGGGAACGGACGCCCTCTGCGCCAGCGCTTCGAGGCGCTGTGCCAGCAGGGCGAGGGCCTCGGGACGTAGGCGGTAGTACGTCCAGTAGCGGAAGCGCTCGGTCTCGACCAGGCCGGCCTCCCGTAGCACGCGCAGGTGATGACTGATCAGCGACTGGGAGGTGTCGAGCATCTCGACGAGGTGGCACACGCAGAGCTCTTCCGCGGCCAGGAGCTCGACGATCCGCCAGCGCAGAGGCTCGGCCAGGACCCGGAGCTCGGGGGCCGGACAATCTGTATCAACTGGCATTGATATGAATCTTGCCGCCCGACGGGCTCCGGCGCAACCCGGCGTCCGCCCGTTCCCGGCGCTACTGGAGCGCTGGGAACTGGACGATGCCCGGTTGCGGCTGGCGGTTGATGGAGGTGAACTCGCCGCCGATCCACAGGTGCCGGGATCCGATGACGGCGGCATAGGGCCCCGTGTTGGTGTTGGCCACCGGGTGCCAGTCGGGATCGAGGTCGCCGGAGTCGGCGTCGAAGGCGGCGAGATGGCGGCGGGGGTCGCTCCTGGAGCATTGCTGGTAGCAGCTCGACTTGGCGTCGATCACGGCGTCGTAGTGGCCGAGCAGGTAGACGGTGCGGGCCGTGGCCACCACGTCCACGTTGTCGCCGTCGGTCTTGACGCTCCAGCGCGTGTCCTTCTTGGCGCCCGGGTTGAAGGCGTGGAGCATGCCGCCGGCGCCGCCGGTGGCGGCGAAGAGGGTGTGGCCGTCACCTCGCCAGACCTCGACGGCGAATACGGGGCGCTCCAGGCCGGCCTGCCATTCGGTCGGCCGGCCGGTGGCCGTGTCCAGGCTGACGAGGCCGCTCTCGCCGCCGAAGTCGACGAAGGTGCCCGCCGCGTAGAGGTTCTTCCCGTCGGCCGAGACGGCCAGGTCGTAGACGACCCCGTTGCCCGACGAACGTTCCTGACCGGTGCTGCCGAAGAACTCGCCCCCGTCATTGGGCGGCGGGAGCCAGTCGAGCAGGGCGCCGGTGGCGGCGTCGAAGGCCGCGAGCTGGGGACGGGCGAGGGATCCCGCGGGCGTGACCGCCTCGGTGAAGTTGCCGCCCACGTAGAGGCGGTCGCCGTGCAGGGCCAGCGACCGCACCCCGGAGTTGAGGCGGGGCGGGTCGAAGCCCGGGTCGAGGGCTCCGGTGGCGAGGTTGATGGCGGCCAGGTTGCGCGCCGGGGCGCCTCCGACCGCCTCGAAGGTGCCGCCGAGGTAGAGCCGCCGGCCGTCGGGCGACAGGGCCAGGGCCCGCACGGGGCCGTCGGGCCCGGCATCGAAAGGCAGGAGCTCGCCCGTGGAGGCGGACAGGGCCGCCAGGTAGTTCCGGGGGACGAGCCCGGCCTGGCTGCCTTCCGGCGTCCCGGGCGGGACCATGCCGGTGAACTCCCCGGCCACATAGAGGACGTCACCCGCCTCCAGCAGGCGCATCACCTTCCCGGCCATGTCGCCGGCCGGAGCCGTCCCCCAGGTGGAGTTGGCCGCGGTGATGAACCGCTCGGGCACCGCGCCCGGGTCGTAGGGCGCCGGAGCCGGTTCGGGGACCGGCGCCGGCGCGACGGGCGGGGCCGCGGGCGTGCCGTCGGGGCGGGGAGCGCTCGACCGTCCGGTGGCCAGGCCCACGAAGGGCCGGTTGAGATCCTTGGCGCCGCCCCGGTCGACGGCGTCGCCGAAGGCCAGGACCTCCCCGTTGGCCGTGCCCAGCCAGTAGCCACGGCCCGTGGGGCTGGCCACCATGGCCACCACCTTGCGGGCGCCGCGCCGGGGTCGGTCGGTGCCGGCGCCGTAGAACCCCGCATCTCCGAAGGCGAAGACGCCACCGTCGTTGGCCACGAACCAGTAGCCGCCGCCGGTGGGAGTGGCGGCCATACCCTGGATCGGCTTGTCCAGGGGCTTCCCTCCGGTGGAGCCGTGGAAGCGGGCGTCCCCGAAGGCGAAGATGCCGCCGTCGGAGGCGACGAGCCAGTAGCCGCCGCCCGATGGGGTGGCGGCCATGCCGACGACCGGCCTGTTGAGCCTGATGGCGCCGGTGGAGCCGTGGAAGCGGGCGTCCCCGAAGGCGAAGATGCCGCCGTCGGAGGCGACGAGCCAGTAGCCACCGCCCGATGGGGTGGCGGCCATGCCGACGACGGGCTGGTTGAGGCGCATCCCGCCGGTGGAGCCGTGGAAGAGGACGTCCCCGAAGGTGAAGACCCCTCCATCGGAGGCCACGGCCCAGAGCCCTCCGGGCGGGCCCGCGGCCTGGGGTGTGGCGGGCTGGAACACCGGTGGCAGGACGGCGAGGAGGAGTGCGGCGAGCATGGCCCGGCGGCGAACTGTGGCGCGTAGCTGCATGTGGATGCTCCGGTGTGGTGTGCGTGCCTCTTCTCCCATACGCCGCGAACAGGACAAATCCCTTCTTTTCC
>Ga0299907_10000014_pt1 | contig 51412 bp, 49 predicted proteins | sample RVTome_16_FD_198680 | JGI IMG/M metagenome (GOLD analysis project Ga0299907, IMG submission 198680) | Soil microbial communities from uranium-contaminated site in the Upper Colorado River Basin, Wyoming, United States - RVT152D67 (version 2) ...
GAGTTTTCACACCCGACTTGCCAAACCGCCTACGAGCTCTTTACGCCCAATAAATCCGGACAACGCTCGCCCCCTACGTATTACCGCGGCTGCTGGCACGTAGTTGGCCGGGGCTTCTTCTGCAGGTACCGTCATTTTCGTCCCTGCTGAAAGCGGTTTACAACCCGAAGGCCTTCGTCCCGCACGCGGCGTTGCTGCGTCAGGCTTTCGCCCATTGCGCAAGATTCCCCACTGCTGCCTCCCGTAGGAGTCTGGGCCGTGTCTCAGTCCCAGTGTGGCTGGCCGTCCTCTCAGACCAGCTACCCGTCGTAGCCTTGGTGGGCCGTTACCCCACCAACAAGCTGATAGGCCGCGAGCCCCTCCCGAAGCGGAATCCATTTCCTCGTCAGGCCATGTGACCCATCGAGGGTATCCGGTATTAGCACCGGTTTCCCGGTGTTATCCCAGTCTTCGGGGCAGGTTGCTCACGTGTTACTCACCCGTTCGCCGCTAGGTCTTCCCCTGTCTTGCGACAGGTTGGACCCCGCTCGACTTGCATGTGTTAAGCACGCCGCCAGCGTTCGTCCTGAGCCAGGATCAAACTCTCCATCGAGATCTCGGCTTCCGCGGGCCGTAGCCCACCTGGCCTAAATCGGTTGAAGAGCCGCCGTCGGTGCTCACTGTGAGCCCTCCGGCAACCCGGCACTGGATCGCAACACAAACGTGTTGTCCGTGTTTCTTCACTCAGTGCATTGACTTGGTGAACGCACACGGCCTTCGAGAAGGCCATATGCGCCCGCACTGGCTTTTGACTACCACTGTTCCGTTTTCAAAGAGCGACGGTCCCGGTGACAAGGCACCCACGGGGGGAAGCCTGGCACCCGGCCCAACACACCTCTCCCTCAACAGGGGAGCGTCCGTGTCAATGTGCCGGCCCGGTTGGCGACCTGCGCCTACCGGCGGGCAACCAAAGCAAACTAGCGTTGCCGGGTTGTTCTGTCAAACCAGCCGCCGGTCTGCTCCGGCTGTTGCGCCCCGGTATCGGGCGCAGCAGAACACCATACCGGACGCGGCGCCGGACCGGGACCGCCGGCCGTGAACCTTGGCCCGGTCCAGCTAGACGCTCGGCGCGGCGGCCGGCCCGGCCGGGGCGGGCTCGGCCCAGCCCGGTGCCGGGACGGGCCGGAACCCGCCCAGGAGCACGGCCACCCCGGCGAAGATCCAGCCGCTGAACAGCCCGAAGGAGGCGCCGCCCTGGATCTCCCTGAGGATCTGGGTGAAGAAGCCCTCGCCATAGTCGACGTCGAGCAGGACGTACACCGCCACCCCCCGGACGGCGGCGGCGAACCCCGCGGCCAGGACGGCGGCGCCCCACCCGGCCAGCGCCCGGGTCGTGATCAGCCCGCCGATCGCGCCGGCCATCAGCACTCCCACGGCCGCCGGGAACACCACGGCGAACAAGGAGACGGCGAAGCGGAACTCGAGGTCGCCGCGCAGGATCTCCCAGCTCGGGATGGCCAGGATGAACCCCAGGTAGGCCCCGTCGCCATCGTTCCGGAGGAACTCGTTGACGGGGCGGAACCCGAGGATGAAGCACAGGCCGGCGGCGACGACGAGGCCGACGGCAGCGGTGCGAACCCAGGGCTTTTCGAACATCGGCAGAGTCTTCCACGGCCTCCCGGGACGGTCGAGTGCCTAGCCCCCGTACTGCAGGCGGGCCCAGTTCCGGCGCCCGACCTGGAGCAGCTTGCCGTCCACGTGGCCGGGTACCAGTTCGGCGTCGGGGTCGGTCAGCTTCTCCCCGTCGAGCCGCACCGCCCCCTCCGAGATCTTGCGCCGGCCCTCCGAGTTCGAGGCCACCAGGCCGGCCAGCGCCAGCAGGCGGAACAGCCGGATCCGGCCATCGACCAGGTCGCCGGGGCCGAAGGTCACGACGGGCACGTCGGCGGGGGCCTCATGGGACCGGAACACCCGGTTGAACTCCGCTTCGGCGGTCTGACCGGCTCCTTCGCCGTGGTAGAGGTCGACGACGGTGCGGGCCAGGAGCCGCTTGGCCGCCACCGGCGGAGTCCGGCCGGTCGCCAGGTCGGCGACCTCGGCCTCGACCCGGTCTGGCCCCCAGCCCGTGGCCAGGGCGAAGTACCGCGGCAGTAGCGAGTCGGGGATGCTCATGAGCTTCCCGAACTGTTCCGCCGGCGGCTCGGTGATCCCCACGTAGTTGCCGAGCGACTTCGACATCTTCTGGACGCCGTCGAGACCCTCGAGCAGCGGGGTGGTCAGCACCACCTGGGGCTCCTGCCCCTGCTTGACCTGGAGCTCCCGGCCCATGAGGTTGTTGAACAGCTGGTCCGAGCCGCCCAGTTCGACGTCGGCTTCCACCTCCACGGAGTCCCAGCCCTGGAGGAGGGGATAGAGGAGCTCCGTCACCGAGATGGGCTGGTTGGCCTGCCAGCGCTTCTGGAAGTCGTCCCGGGCCAGGATCTGGGCCACGGTGGCCGAGCCGGTCAAGCGCAGCATCCCCTCCACGCCCAGCTTGCCGAGCCACTCGGAGTTGCGCCGCACCTCCAGGCGGTCGGGGCGCAGGATGAGCCCGGCCTGGACAGAGTAGGACTCCAGATGGGCCTCCACCTGCTCGGCCGTGAGCCGGGGGCGGGTCGCCGAACGCCCCGAGGGGTCGCCCACCTGGGCAGTGAAGTCGCCCAGGATGAGGACGGCGGTATGGCCCAGGTCCTGGAACTGGCGCAGCTTGCGCAGGACCACGGCGAAGCCGAGATGGATGTCGAAGGCTGTCGGGTCGATGCCGAGCTTGACCCGCAGGGGCCGGTCCCGGGCCAGCTTGGTCCGCAGCTCGGCTTCGGAGATGAGGTCGACCGATCCGGCGGCCAGCAGCCGGACGGCCTCGTCGATCGGGGTGGCGTCCACGGGGTGGCAACGGTAGCGGAGGGACCGCTCAGCCCCATCCACCTCCTGGCTGACGAGGCGCAGGAGAATGCCGGGATGCTCCGCCGTCTCGCCCTCGTCGCCGTCGCCGCCCTGGCCTCCGGGGCCTGCGCCTACCAGGTGGAGGTCACCGCCCCACCGGTGGCTGCCACCTCCACCAAGGTGTTCGCCGCCGACGGGGCGCTCATCACCACCCTGCATGCCGAGCAGGACCGCGAGGAGGTGGCGCTGGCCGACATCGCGCCCGTGCTTCAGCAGGCGGTGGTGGCCATCGAGGACGCCCGCTTCTTCAACCACAAGGGCGTGGACCTGCGCGCCCTGGCCCGGGCCCTGCAGCGCAACGCGACGGCCGGACGGGTCACGGAAGGCGGCTCCACCATCACCCAGCAGTACGTGAAGAACGTCCTCCTCGATCCCTCCCAGAACCTGGACCGCAAGCTGAAAGAGGCGGTCCTGGCCCTGCAGCTGGAGCGCAAGTACACCAAGGAGACCATCCTCGAGCGCTACCTGAACCGCATCTACTTCGGCAACGGCGCCTACGGAGTGCAGGCCGCCTCTCAGCTGTACTTCGCCAAGCAGGCTTCCGAGCTGGCTCTGGCCGAGAGTGCGCTGCTGGCCGGCCTCATCGCCGCCCCCGAGCGCTACGACCCGTTCGACCATCCCGAGGCCGCCCGGGCCCGGCGCGACGTGGTGCTGGCGCGGATGGGGGAGCTGGAGGTGACCCCCGAGGCCGAGGTCGCCACCGCCATCGCCAGCCCCCTGGGGGTGACCGCCCGTCCAGCCGCCGAGCGCTATCCGGCGGGACACTTCGTGGAGCGGGTCAAGCGCTTCGTGCTCGACCACCCCCGCTTCGGCGCCACCCCCGCGGCCCGCCGGCGGGCCCTGTTCGAGGGGGGCCTGCGCATCCACACGACGCTCGACCTCGACGTCCAGGCCAAGGCGGAAGAGGCGGTCACCTCGGTCCTGACCGCCGGCGGGGTCACGGGAAACGACGGGCCGGCGGGCGCCATGGTCATCATCGACCCGGCCCGGGGCTACGTCCGGGCGCTGGTCGGGGGCCGGGACTTCTTCGGCGGCACGGCCGAGGCGAAGTTCGACCTGGCCACCCAGGGGAAGCGCCAGAGTGGATCGTCGTTCAAGCCCTTCGTGCTCGCCGCCGCCCTCGATCGGGGCATCGCCCTCGAGAAGGTCCTCGAGGCGCCCGGCTCGCTCAGCGTGCCCATGCCCGACGGCCAGCCGGCGTGGGTGGTGGAGAACTACGAAGGCTCCGGGGGGCCGCCCACCAACCTGACCGAAGCCACGGTCGCCTCCGTGAACACCGTCTATGCCCAGCTCGTCATGGAGATCGGTCCCCAGGCGGCGGTGGACATGGCCAGGGCGCTGGGGGTGCGCTCGGACCTGAAGCCGTACCCGTCCGCGGTGCTCGGCACCAACGAGGTCACGGTGCTCGACATGGCCTCGGCCTACGGGACCCTGGCCGCCGACGGGATGCACGCCGACCCGGTCCTCATCACCGAGATCAGCCGGGCCGACGGCTCGGTCCTGTACCGCCGCCCCTCGACGCGGAAGCGGGTCGTCAGCCCGGAGGTCGCCCGCCAGGTGACCTCCGTCCTGACCGAGGTCGTCACCCGAGGGACGGGCGTGCGGGCCCAGATCGGCCGGCCGGTGGCGGGCAAGACGGGCACCGCCCAGCAGTGGCGCGACGCCTGGTTCGCGGGCTACACGCCGGATCTGGTGGGGGCGGTATGGGTCGGCTTCCCGGACCGGCTGCGGTCGATGACGCCGCCGGCCACACCCATCAACGTGACCGGCGGCTCCTGGCCGGCGGAGATCTGGAATCGGGCCATGGGCGCGGCGCTGGCCGAGGTACCGCCCAACCTCTTCCCGCCGCTGGAGGTGGCGGACACCACCGTCGAGCCGCCGCCGTCGTCGGTGGCCGTGCCCGAGGTGGACGGACTCTCCGAAGCGGAGGCGAAGGCCCGGCTGGAGACGGCCGGGCTGGCCATGGCCACGGAACCCAGAGCGAGCCGGGACCGGCCGGCCGGAGCCGTGGTGGAACAGAACCCGGACGCCGGTGCCCTGGCCGCTCCGGGATCGACGGTGACGGTGTCCGTGTCCACCGGCCCGCCCCGGACGGTCCCCGTTCCCGCCGTGCTCGGGCGCTCGGTCGACGAGGTGGTCCGGATCCTCGAGGAGGCGGGCCTGGTGGCCGAGGTCGTGGTGGCCGAGCCCGAGAGCGGGCAGGGGGCCCGCCCCGGCCGCGTGTGGAAGCAGGAGCCGGGAGCCGGGGCCAACCTGGACGAGGGTCAGCCGGTCCGGGTCTTCGCCCGCCGGTAGCGGGTGCGGGGGCTGGACCTTCAGAAACGGCGTGGGTTCAGGAACGCGTGGGTCTTCAGGAACGGGGTGGGCGGCTGATGTTGGGGTCACCCGGGACGTAGAACCGCCAGAGGCTGTCGTCGCCCCGGCCCGGGGCCAGCCCGATGCGGGTGGACACGCCCGGGGCCGCCGGCGGAGGCACGCCGTCGTCGACCACCTGGACCGGCCCGGCCACCAGGTCGGCGCCGTCGGCCTCCCGGGTCAGCCCGAAGGCCTGGGCCAGCCGGGCCGGCCCGGAGCACAGGTCATGCTCCCGGCGGGCCTTCGGCCGACGGGACCACATCACGTCCAACCCCTCGAGGGGGGCCAGGGCTCGGAGGAGCACCGCCCCCGCCTCGCCGTCGGGACCGCAGACCACGTTGGCACACCAGTGCATTCCGTAGGTGAAGTACACGTAGAGGTGGCCCGGCGGACCGAACATGGTGACGGTGCGGGGTGTGCGACCCCGGAAGGCGTGGCTGCCGGGGTCCATCGCCCCGCAGTAGGCCTCGACCTCCACCACCCTGCCGCACAGCGGAGGGTCACCCGCGTGGCGGAGCACCTTGTTGAGCAGGAGCGGGGCCACAGTCCGGGGGTCGTGCAGGTAGAAGGACCGCGGCAGGACCTGCTCAGGCACCGTGGCTCAAGAGCCGGCCTTGTCCAGCCAGGCCTCCTGGTCGGCCAGGCGGGCGCGGGCCGAGTCCAGCTGGGTCGCCACCGACGACGCCCCGGCCCCTCCCGGGGAGGTGCGCCGGCGCACCGACGCCCCCGGCTCCAGGGCGGGAAGGGCGTCGGGGCCGAGGCGGGGCTCGGTCATGACCAGCTCCTCCAGGGGGATGCCCCGCTCCACCGCTTCGCGCACGACCTTGCCCACCAGCACGTGGGCCTCCCGGAAGGGCATGCCTCCCCGCACCAGGTCCTCGGCCAGATCGGCGGCGGCGCTGGCGGGAGCGTCGGCCGCCGCCCGCATGCGGTCCAGGTCGAAGATGGCGGTGTCCATCAGACCGGCCATGGCGGCCAGGGCCCGGGAAAGCGTGTCGAGGGAGTCGAAGAGGGGCTCCTTGTCCTCCTGGAGGTCCCGGTTGTACGAGAGGGGCAGGCCCTTCAAGGTGGCCAGGAAGCCGGTCAGGTGACCGATGAGCCGGCCGGCCTTGCCCCGTACGAGCTCGGCGATGTCGGGGTTCTTCTTCTGGGGCAGCATGGATGAGCCGGTGGAGTAGGCGTCGGACAGGCGGAGGAAGCCGAACTCCTCGGTGGCCCAGATCACCACCTCCTCCCCGAGCCGGGAGAGGTGGACCTGGCACAGGGCGCACACGAAGAGCATCTCGGCGACGAAGTCACGGTTGGACACGGCGTCGAGGGAGTTCTCGAAGGCCCGGGCGAAGCCCAGCTCGGCCGCCACCCCGGCCGGGTCGAGGGGCAGCGTGGAACCGGCCAGCGCCCCGGCGCCGAGCGGGGACACGTCGACCCGCTCGAGGGCGTCACGCAGGCGGTCCATGTCCCGTCCCAGCATCCAGAAATGGGCCAGGAGGTGATGGGCGAGGAGGACGGGCTGGGCCCGCTGCATGTGGGTGTACCCCGGGAGGTAGGCCTCCTGGCGCTGCGCCTCTTCGGCCCGGCGCAGGAGCACGTCCATGAGGAGCTGGAGGCGGCGTCCCAGCTCCCGGCCCTCCCGGCGGACGTAGAGCCGGAGGTCGAGGGCGACCTGGTCGTTGCGGGAGCGGCCGGTGTGCAGCTTGGCGCCGGCTGTGCCGGCCAGCTCCGTCACCCGTCGCTCGATGGCGGTGTGGATGTCCTCGTCGAGGGGGAGGAAGGCGAACTTGCCCGACGTGATCTCGTCCTCCACCCGGGTCAGGGCCGCGGCGATGAGAGCCCGCTCCTCGTCGCTGATGAGCCCCACCCGGGCCAGCATGTTCACGTGCGCCCGGGAGCCGGCCAGGTCGTCGGCGGCGAGGCGGGAATCGAAGGACAGGCTCTCGCAGAAGGCGAGCAGCTCCTCGGCCGGACCTTCACCGAAGCGCCCCCGCCACAGCGTCTGCGATTTCGGCGGCTTCGCCGCCCCGCCCGGGGTTCCCTCCCCGGGCTCCTCCGGAGCGTGGGACCCTTCCCCCATGCCCGGCCGTCGGCTCATGCCGGCCCTCCGCCCTGGCGCCGGGCCCAGGTCTCCACCGACAGTCCCCACAGCCTCACGAAGCCGGCGGCGTCGGAATGGCGGAACGTGTCGGCGGCGTCGTAGGTGGCCAGCCCGTGGTCGTAGAGGCCGCGCTCGGCCCGGCGGCCGTCGACCGTGCACCGTCCCGCCTCGAGGCGCAGGCGCACCTCACCGGTGACGTGCTCGGAGGCACCGGCCATGAAGGCGTCCAGGGCCTGGCGGAGCGGGGAATGCCACAAGCCGTCGTAGATCAACTCGGCGAAGCGGGGCTCGAGCCGCGCCTTCTCCCGCATGAGGTCGCGCTCCAGGCAGACGCCCTCCAGGTCGGAGTGGGCGGCGATGAGCGCCAGGGCGCCGGGGCACTCGTAGACCTCCCGGCTCTTGATGCCCACCCGGCGGTTCTCCACCATGTCGATCCGCCCGAAACCGTAGGCGCCGACGGTGGCGGAGAGCCGGGCCACCAACTGGTGGACGGGCAGCGCCACCCCGTCGAGGGTGGCCGGGGCGCCGGCGGTGAAGCCCACCACGACCTCGGACGGCTCCGGGGGCCCGTCTGCCGGGGGACGGGTGAGCGACCAGATCTCCTCCGGAGGCGAGGCCCAGGGATCTTCGATGGCGCCGCACTCGATGGCCCGGCCCCAGAGGTTCTCGTCGATGGAATAGGGACTCTGCTTCGTCTGCTCGATGGGAATGTCGTGGGCGGCGGCATAGTCCATGGCCGTCTCCCGGGTGAAGCTCCACTCCCTTACGGGGGCCAGGGCCTCCAGATCGGGAGCCAGGGCCCGGGTGGAGACCTCGAAGCGGACCTGGTCGTTCCCCTTCCCCGTGCAGCCATGGGCCACCGCGCCGGCGCCGTGGCGACGGGCGGCGCGTACCAGCTCCTCCACGATGACGGGACGGGACAGGGCCGAGACCAGCGGATAGCGCCCCTCGTAGAGGGCGTTGGCCCGCACGGCGGGCACCACGAAGTCGGCCGCGAAGCGCTCCCGGGCGTCGATGACCTCGGCCTCCACCGCGCCGGCCGCCAGGGCCCGCTTGCGGACGACCTCGAAGTCACCCCCCTGACCCACGTCGACAGCCAGGGCGATCACCTCGCTGCCCCACTCCTCCGCCATCCACCTGACCGCCACCGAGGTGTCGAGCCCGCCTGAATAGGCCAGAACCACCCGCTTGCTCACACCGATCCTCCCATCGATGGCCCGGCCAGCCTGGCCAGCCGCGCCGCCACCTTCTTCCCTCCAACATCCTCGTCGCACACCACCAGGACCGTGTCGTCACCGGCCACCGTGCCGACCACGTCGACGGCGGAGGCTCGGTCGAGTGCCGAGGCCACGACATGGGCCGAGCCCGGCGGCGTGTGCAGTACCACCAGGTTGCCCGAGGCGGTCGTGTCCACCAGGTACTCGGCCAGCACGCGCCTCAGATTCTCGTCGGGGGTCACCCGGTCCTTCGGGAGCTCGGGGATGGCGTAGGCCATCTGGCCACCGGGGATCCGGACCTTGACCGCGCCCAGGTCCTCGAGGTCACGGCTCACGGTCGCCTGCGTGGCCACCACCCCGTCGGTGGCCAGGAGCTCCACGAGCTGGACCTGGCTGGAGATGACCTGCTCCTCCAGGTAGCGGGCGATGCGGTGCTGGCGCTGCGGCTTGCCTAGAGCCATGTCAGGACCTCAAGAACGCAGTTGCGGCGCCGGACATGGCTGCGGCTGGGGCGGGGGACCCCGGCCGCACAGCGATGAGCCGCCAGGCGAAGAGCCATAAGCACAGCCATATCCAGGCTCAGAGCTCCCCGGCCAGCTCGGCGAGCAGGGCCCGGTAGGAGTGCATCCGGTTGGCGGCCTGGGCCCAGACCGCCGACGCCGGACCCTCGATGACCTCCTCGGTGACCTCCTCGCCGCGGTGGGCGGGCAGGCAGTGGAGGAAGACCACCCCGGGGGTGGCGGCGGCCAGCAGCTCGGCGTTCACCTGGTAGGGGGCGAAGGCGGCCCGGCGCGGCTCCGCCTCGGACTCCTGGCCCATCGAGGTCCACACGTCGGTGTAGACGGCGTCGGCGCCGCCCACGGCCTCGAAGGGCTCATGGACGAGCTCGAGGGTGCCACCGAGGTTGCGGGCCCGATCGACGACCGTGTCGTCGAGCTCATAGCCGGGAGGGCTGGCGATCACCATCTCCAGGCCGGTGAGGGCGGCGGCCAGCGCCAGGGAGGCGGCCACGTTGTTGCCGTCCCCGATGAAGGCGAGGCGCCGTCCCTCCAGGGCCCCGAGACTCTCCTCCAGGGTGAGGAGGTCGCCGACCGCCTGGCCCGGATGGGCCCGGTCGGACAGGAGGTTGAGGAACGGCATGGGGGCGCTGCGAGCCATCTCCTCCAGCACCCGGTGGTCGAAGACCCGCAGCCCCGCCATCGTGCAGTAGCTGGCCAGGGTGCGGGCCACGTCGGCCACCGACTCCCTCGTGCCCAGTCCCAGCTCCTCTCCCCGCAACGTCACGCAATGGCCGGCCAGGGTCACCACCGCCACCTCGAACGACACCCGGGTGCGGGCGGAGGGCTTCTCGAACACGGCGGCCACGCTCTGCCCGGCCAACACCGGCGGCACCTTGCCCGGCTCCTCCTTCCACGCCCGGGCCCGGTCGAGGACCCGCCGCAGCTGGGTGGCGGTCAGATCGTCGACGTCGAGGAAGTGGGGCACTGTGCTCATGATCAGGTCAGGGCGCGATGGCAGCCAGCGCCTTGGCCATGACGGCGACGGCCTCGTCGACCTCCGCCTCGGACACCAGCAGGGGCGGGGCGAGACGGAGCGCGGTACCCGTCACCGCATTGACCACGAGGCCCCGTTCCAGGCAGGCGGCGGCCGCCGCCTTGGCGTCGAGAGGGGTACCGCCGGGAGTGGCCAGCTCGGCGGCGAGGAGGAGGCCGAGGCCGCGGACGGAAGCCACCTCGGGGATGGTCTCCAGACCGCCGGCCAGGCGGGCGCCGGCGATGGCGGCCCGTTCGGGCACGTCCTCCGCCTCCATCACCTCGAGCGTGGTCAGCGCGGCCCGAGCGGCCAGCGGTTGGCCTCCGAAGGTGGTGGCGTGGTCGCCGGGGTCGAAGGCGGCCGCTGACTCCTCCCGGGCCCAGCAGGCGCCGATGGGCATCCCGTTGCCGAGCGCCTTGGCCAGGGTCACCACGTCAGGCGCCACCCCGGAGTGCTCGAAGCCGAACCACCGGCCGGTGCGGCCCAGGCCCGTCTGCACCTCGTCGAGGATGAGCAGGGCTCCGGTCCGGTCGCACAGGGCGCGCACTCCCTCCAGATAGCCGGGGGGCGCCACCCGGACACCGCCCTCGGCCTGTACCGACTCGACGAGCACGGCGGCGAGCCCCTGGCCGAGCCGGGCCGCTTCCGTCTCCAGGGCCCCGAGGTCGCCGAAGGGGACCTGTGAGAACCCGTCGGGCAGCGGCTGGAAGGTGGCCTGCTTGGCCGGCTGGCCGGTGGCGGCCAGGGTGGTGAGGGTCCGGCCGTGGAAGGAGTTGAGGGTGGACACGACGTGGAAGCGCCCCGGCCCCCCGGCCAACTGGCCGAAGCGGCGGGCGAGCTTGATGGCGCACTCGTTGGCCTCGGCCCCGGAGTTGGCGAAGAAGACCCGCCCGCCGCCCCCGAGCAGGCCGTTGACGGTGGCGGCCAGCCGGGGCTGGATGTCGTTCAGGTACAGGTTCGAGACATGGCAGAGGGTACGGGCCTGGGCCGCGATCGCATCGGCCACCACGGGATGGGCGTGACCGAGGGAGACGACGGACAGACCGGCGAGGAAGTCGAGGTACTCACGACCCTCCGAGTCCCACAACCGGACGCCCTCCCCCCGCACAAAGGCCACCGGCAACCGGGCGTAGGTCTGCATGACATGGTCCGCATCGAGGGCGGCCAGCTCGTCATATGTCATAGGGACTCCTCAGTTGGAGCAGAAACCCGCGGTGGGGTTGGGGTCCCCACCGCACGCGGCGGGCGTGTTCCGAAGGAAGACTCCGATGCGAGGGAGCGCCACGCCCCGCCGAGTGCCCGTCGCCATATCACTTGAACACCATCGTTCCGATGCCCTCCTTGGTGAAGACCTCCAGGAGCAGGGCGTGGGGGATGCGCCCGTCCAGGAGATGGGCCCGGCCCACCCCCTGGCGCAGGGCGGCGACGCAGGACGCCACCTTGGGCACCATGCCCGATTGCAGACTGCCCGACGAGATCATGGCCTGGAGGTCGTCGAGCGCGATCTGGGAGATGAGCGACGACGGGTCGTCGATGTCCCGGTAGAGGCCGGCCACGTTGGTCAGGTACACCAGCTTCTCCGCCTTGAGGGCGGCGGCGATGGCGCCGGCCACGGCATCGGCGTTGACGTTGTAGGCCTGGCCAGATTCGTCCACCCCGACGGTGGCCACCACCGGCACCAGCTCCTCGTTGATCTGGCGTTCCAGCACCGAGGCGTTGATGTGGCTCACGTCACCCACGAATCCCAACCGCGGGTCCCGGGGGACCACGGTGATGAGCCCGGCATCCTCGCCGGAGAGCCCGACGGCGTAGGGCCCGTGACGGTTGATGGCCCCCACGACCTCGCGGTTGACCTTGCCCACCAGGGCCATGCGCACGATGTCGACCGTCTCGGCGTCGGTGACCCGCAGGCCGTCGACGAAGACCGGCTCCTTGCCCAGGCGCCGCATGAGGTCGGAGATCTGGGGGCCGCCACCGTGGACGACGACCGGGTTCATCCCCACCAGACGCATGAGGGCCACGTCCCGGGCGAAGAGATCCACCAGGTGGGGCTCGGTCATGGCGTTGCCGCCGTACTTGATGACCACGGTGCGACCCGAGAACTCGCGGATGTAGGGCAGCGCCTCGGCCAGCACGGCCGCCTTGGCCGCGGCTTCGCTCATGTAGTCCTCACCCTCATGAGGTCCTCATGTTCTCGTCGATGTAGGCGGGGGTGAGGTCGACGGTGGTGACCGTGGCCTCGCCCAGGCCGAGCCGCAGGTCGCAGGTGACGTCGATGTCGCGACCGGCCATGACCTTGGCCAGGGCGTCACCGTCGTGGGGGGCGGCCTCGCCGCCCACGCACACGGTGACGCCGCTGTAGGCGATCTCGACCCGGTCGGGCTCCAGGTAGGAGCCGCTGGCGCCCAGCTCGGAGAGGACCCGTCCCCAGTACGGGTCGCCACCGAAGAGCGAGCACTTGACCAGCTGGCTCTCGGCCACCGCCCGGGCCGCCCGGCGGGCCTCCTCCTTGGAGCGGGCGCCCCGCACGTGGACCCGGACGAACTTGGTGGCCCCCTCGGCATCGGTGGCCATCTGGTCGGCCAGCGAGGCGCACACCTCGGTCACGGCCTCGGTGAGGATGTGGATGTCCGCACCGCCGAAGCCGGCCGGCGTATGGCCCGACGCCCCCGAGGCCAGCAGGATGACAGTGTCGTTGGTGGAGCGGGCGCCGTCGGTGGTGAGCTGGTTGAAGGTGACGTCGACGGCCCGGGTGAGGGACTCGTGGAGCGCCCTGGGCTCGACGGCGGCGTCGGTGGTGAGTACGGCCAGCATGGTGGCCATGGCCGGTGACAGCATGGCCGCCCCCTTGGCCATGCCCCCCACCGTCACCGTGGTCCCGTCCGAGAGCGTGGTGGTGGCGATGGCCTCCTTGGAGGCGGTGTCGGTGGTCATGATCGCCGCCGCCGCCTGGCCGGCCGCACCCGGACCGGGGGCCAGGGCGTCGACCAGCCGGGGGACGCCCGATTGGAAGGGGCCGGGGTCCATGGGGATGCCGATGAGCCCGGTGGAGCACACCAGGACCTCTTCGGCGGCGCAGCCCAGACCGGCGGCGACCAGGGCGCAGGTGCGGTCCGCCACGTCGAGGCCCTGGCGCCCGGTGGCGGCGTTGGCGTTGCCGGAGTTGAGGACGACGGCGGTGGCGGAGGGTCCGGCGACCAGGTGGCGCCGCGACACCTGCACCGGCGCCGCCGCCACCAGGTTGGTGGTGAACACGGCCGCGGCGGGCACGGGGCGGTGGTCGGCGGTGGCCACCAGGGCCAGATCCGGGCGCCCCGACGGCTTGATCCCGGCGTGGATCCCGGCCGCCACGAACCCGGCGGGGGCGGTGACGCTCACAGGACCTGCGCCAGCATGGACTGGCGGCTGGGGCAGGGGCCCCCGGCCGCACCGCGATGAGCCGCCAGGCGAAGAGCCATGATCACTGTCACGGCACCAGGCCGAGGGGCGAGAGGCCGGTGGTCTCGGGAAGGCCGAGGAGGAGGTTGGCGTTCTGGAGGGCCTGGCCGGAGGCGCCCTTGACCAGGTTGTCCTCGGCCGCGATGGCCAGCACGGTGCCGGTCCGGGGGTCGGCCCGGACGGTCAGGTGGACGGCGTTGCCGGACAGGGTCGCCTTGGTGGACGGGGGCTGGTCGAGGACGGCGACGAAGGGCTCGCCGGCATAGAACTGGCGGTAGCGGTCGAGGAGTCCCTCGGTGGTCAGCCCGCCGGCGGCTGGGCGGGCGTAGCACGTGGCCAGGATGCCCCGCGTCATGGGCACCAGGTGCGGGGTGAACAGCACCTGGACGGGGCCCACGGCACTGACCGCCGACAGCCCCTCTTCCATCTCGGCGGTGTGGCGGTGGCTGAGGAGCCCGTAGGCGGCCACGTTCTCGTTGGCCTCGCTGAAGAGGCTGGGGGCCGACAGCCCCCGGCCCCGACCCGACACCCCGGACACGGCGTCGACGACGAGCCCCGTGGGTTCCACCAGGCCGCCCGCCACCAGAGGGGCCAGGGCCAGGATGGCGGCCGTGGGATAACAGCCCGGGTTGGCCACGTGGGGCCGGGCCGTCACCTCGGACCGGAACAGCTCGGGGAGCCCGTAGGAGAACGTGGGCAGGAGACCCGGAGCCTGGTGGGCCTCGCCGTACCACTGCTCGTAGACGGCGGCCGGGAGGCGGAAGTCGGCGCCGATGTCGACCACGTGCGCCACCCGGGAGGCGAGCACGGCGGCATGACGCTGGGACTCGCCGTGCGGCAGGGCCACGAAGGCGAGGTCGAGCCCGTCGAGGTCGGCCGGATCCAGGGCGCAGTAGCGGAGGTCGCCGTAGCCGGCGGACAGCGACGGATAGAGGTCGACCACCCGGGCCCCGGCGTTGGAATCGGCGGTAGCGTGGACGACTTCGATCTCGGGATGGCCGGCCAGGAGGCGGAGCAACTCCGCCCCGGTGTAGCCCGATGCCCCCACCACCGCCGCCCGGTACGCCATATCAGGACCTCCGGAGCGCCAGCGGAGGAGGGACTGGGCGGCTGGGGCTGGGGTCCCCGGCCGCACTGCGATGAGCCGCAAGGCGAAGAGCCGACATCACGGCATGAGTATACGTCTATCCGCATAACCATGCGAACAGAGAGATTTCTGCGGTCCGGCGCTAAAGGTTCGGCCCTCTTTGACCGATTTCGTCCCCTGGGCTATTCGGACAAGTTGGGGGACAATGTTAAAGCCACCCCAAATGTGGAGGTCAGAGCACATGCAGGAACCAGGATCCGGCAGGATGAAGCGAATGGTCGGAGCGGCGCTGAGCGCCACCGCCCTGGTCCTCGCCATCACCCTGCCGGCCACCACGGCCGGCGCCCAGTCGGCCAGCTGCCTGGGTCAGGCGGCGACCATCGTCGGTACGCCGGGGGACGACGTCCTCACCGGTACGGCCGGCGACGACGTGATCGCCGGGCTGTCCGGCAATGACCGGATCAACGGCGGGGGCGGCAACGACGTGCTGTGCGGCGACGACGGTAACGACTCGGTGGAGGGCGGTGCGGGCAACGACGCCGTCTCGGGTGGGAACGGGGACGATTCCCTCCAGGGCGACTCCGGCATCGACTTCCTCGACGGCGGCAGCGGCGCCGACCGCCTCAGCGGCGGGAACGAGAATGACCGGCTCGCCGGCGGCGCCGGTCCTGACCAGCTCTTCGGGAACGCCGGCAACGACCGCCTCGACGGCGGCCCGGACACCGACAGCTGCAACGGCGGCTTCGGCACCGATCACGCCGCCAACTGCGAGAGCACCGAAGGCGTGCCGTGATCCTGGCGGCTTCGCCGCCCGCCTGGGGGGCCCCGGCCCAGGCCTGGCCGTAACTAGGCCCGGGCCTCCAGCTGGGCGCGGACGTCGTCGGGGATCGGCGTCGCCTCGGGCGTGCCGGGCTTGACCGACACGTAGGTCAGCAGTCCGACGCACACCGTGGTGCCCGCCACCGAGGCCGTGTAGCGGAGGTCGAAGGAGGCGGTCCCGAGCCGGACCTGCTCGACCGCGATCTCCACCTCGTCGTCGAACCCCGCCGGGCCGGACCATTCGAGCGTGGCCTTGACCACCATGACGTCGAAGTGCCCGGCGAACGTGGCCTTGGGCTCGAACCCGAGCCAGTCCACGAAACGGGTCATGGCGTCGTCGAAGTAGACCAGCCAGTGGCCGTGGAAGACAACCCCCTGCTGGTCGACCTCGGCGTACACCGGCCGGCGGCGGTGGACGAAGCCCGCCAATCAGGACCTGCGGAGCAGGGACTGGCGGCTGGGGCTGGGGCCCCCGGCCCCACACGACCACATCACGGCGCGGCTCGCTGTCACAACCACCTCTGCGGGCGAATGAGTCGCCAGGCGAAGAGCCATCAGCTGAGCCCCCGGAGGGCGGCGCCGTGGGCCGTGGCCATGGCCTGGATGCAACGCTCCCGCACCGCTCCCACCTCGGCGTCGGTGAGGGTCCGGTCGGGAGCCCGGAAGCGCAGGGCGAAGGCCAGGCTCTTGCGGCCCTCACCCAGGGCGTCGGAGCGGAAGACGTCGAAGAGGCGCACCTCCTCGCACCACTCGCCGGCCGCCTGACGCAAGGTGGCTTCCGCCGTCCCGGCGGGGAGGGCCTCGTCGACCACGAAGGCGAGGTCGACGGAGCTCGACGGGAACCGGGAAGGGGCCACGAACCGGCGCTCCTTCCGGTGCGCCCCCAGCAGGGCGGACAGGTCGACCTCGAAGGCGGCCACCGTACCGGTGACGCCCAGCCGGGCGAGGACGTCGGGGTCGACCTCGCCCACCAGCCCACAGCTGCTCTCACCGACCATGACGGCCGCCGCCCGCCCGGGGGCGAACCCGGGTCCGTCCCCCGGCGCCAGGCGCCACCCCGCCACCTCGAGGACCTGAGCCACGACGCCGAGGACGCCGACCGCGTCGTGGCCATCGACGGGCCGGTCGGCCTCGTGGGGCAGGCGGCGCACGGAGCCGGCCAGGACCGCGGCCAGATGCTCCCGTTCATCGGGGAGGGTCTGGTCCGGAGGCGGGGGGAGGAAGATGTGGCCCACCTCGAAGAGGCTCACGTCGGACTGGCCGTGGCCGGCATTGAACGCCACCGCCCGCAACAGGCCGGGGAGGAGAGCCGGCCGCAGCCGCGACTCCTCGGCCCGGAGGGGGTTCTCCAGCTCGATGCCCTCGGCCGGGAAACCCGCCGCGGTCAGGTCGGCGGGTGACAGGAGCGAGAAGGTCGTGGCCTCGTCGAGGCCCGTACCGAGCAGCGCCTCCTGGACCAGGCGCCGGTCCCGCTGGAGGGCGGTCAGACCGGCTCCCGGCTCGGCCCGGCGGGGCAGCGTGCGGGTGATGTTGTTGTAGCCGTGGTGGCGGGCGACCTCCTCGATGAGGTCGATCTCCCGCTCCAGGTCGGGCCGGAAGGTGGGGACGACGAACTCGCCTCCTTCCCCCACCAGCGGGCCGTCGGGCACCAGCGAATCCGCCGACAGGCCCAGGGGTTCCAGATAGTCCCGGACCCGTTGGGTGTCGAGGTCGGTACCGAGGACCTCGTTGACCCGGGCCGTGCGCAGCCGTATGCGGGCCGGCGCCACCGGCTGCGGATAGGCGTCGAGGACGCCGGCGGCCGCCTGGCCCTCCGCCACCTGGTTGAACAGCTCCCAGGCCCGGTCGGCGGCGGCGGCCACGCCGTTGGGGTCGACGCCCCGCTCGAACCGGGCGCTCGATTCGGTGCGCAGTCCGAGGCGCTTGGAGGTGTGCAGGATGCCCTCGGGGGTGAAGTAGGCCGATTCCAGCAGCACCTCGGTGGTGGCGTCCGAGACCTCCGAGCCCCCTCCGCCCATGACCCCGGCCACCGCCTGGGGGACACGCTCGGCGTCGCAGATGAGCAGGTCGTCGGCCGTGAGGGCCCGTTCCACCCCGTCGAGGGTGGTGATCCGCTCACGCTCCCCGGCCAGGCGCACCACGATGCCCCGCCCGCCGAGGAGGCCGAGATCGAAGGCGTGGAGGGGCTGACCCCGCTCCAGCAGCACATAGTTGGTCACGTCGACCACGTTGGAGATCGGCCGCAGGCCGGCCTTCACCAGACGCTGGGCCAGCCATGGCGGCGCCGCACCCATGGTCACGCGCCCCACCCGGGCCACGTAACGGGGGCAGCGGTCGGGGGCTTCGACGACCAGGGTGGCCCGCTCCCCCACCGGCCGTCCGTCCCCGGGGGCGACCGGGGTGGGGAGGGTGAAGGGAGCGCCGAGCGCGGCCGCCAGGTCCCGGGCCACCCCGGCCACGGACATGGCGTCGGGGCGGTTGGGAGTGATCTCCAGGTCGAAGATGATGTCGTCGAGCCCGAGCGCCTCCCGCACGTCGAGGCCGAGGCCGGTCCCCGCCGGGAGGATGAGGATCCCTTCGTGGTCGTCGGAGATGCCGAGCTCCCGGCCCGAGGCCAGCATCCCGTCCGACACCTGACCCCGGATTCTGCGCTGGGAGATCTGGAATCCCCCGGGCAGGCTGGCCCCGGGCGCGGCCCAGGGGACCACGTCGCCGGGGGCGAAGTTGCTGGCGCCGCACACCACCCGGGCCGAACCCGAGCCGGTGTCGATGTCGACGAGGACGAGCCGGTCGGCGTCGGGATGCTTCTCCACCGCCTCCACCCGCACGGTGACGACGCCCCCGACCTCCCGGGCGGGCTCGGAGATGCCCTCCACGATGAGCCCGATCCGGTTCAGGACGTCGGCCAGATCGGCGGCCGTTCCCTGGATGGGGGCGAAGTCGCGCAGCCAGGAGAGGGGGGCCCTCACGAGCGATGAGCCGCCAGGCGAAGAGCCATGCTCACAGGACGCCCACGTTCAGAACTGCCTCAGGAAGCGGACGTCGTTCTCGAAGAAGGCCTTGATGTGGTCCACTCCGTAGCGCTGCATGGCCATGCGTTCCAGGCCGAAGCCGAAGGCGAAGCCGGTCACCTCTTCCGGGTCGTAGCCCACGGCCTTGAACACGTTGGGGTCGACCATGCCGCAGCCCCCCAGTTCGATCCAACCGGTCTTCGAGCACACCGAGCAGCCGGCCCCGTCGCAGGCGAAGCAGGTCACCTCGAACTCGGCCGACGGCTCGGTGAAGGGGAAGTAGCTGGGTCGGAGGCGGGCGGTGTGGCCCGGCCCGAAGTAGGCCCGGGTGAAGGCGTCGATGGTGCCGGCCAGGTCACCGAAGGTGATCCCGGTGTCGACGGCCAGACCCTCGATCTGATGGAACACCGGGGAGTGGCGGGCGTCGAGGGTGTCGCGCCGGTAGCAGCGGCCCGGCATGACGGTGTAGACGGGCGGGGGGTGGCTCTCCATCACCCGGATCTGCACCGGCGACGTGTGGGTCCGCAACACCACCTCCTCCGGCCGGCCGAGCTTCACGTAGAGGGTGTCCCACATGGAGCGGGCCGGGTGGGCGGAGGGCATGTTGAGGGCCTCGAAGTTGTACCAGTCCGTTTCCACCTCGGGCCCTTCCGCCACCTCGTAGCCGAGGCCGAGAAAGACATCCTCCAGCTCCCGCTGGACCTGGGTGATGAGGTGGAGATGGCCCCGCGCCCGCCCCCGTCCGGGGAGGGTGAGGTCGAGACGCTCGAGATCGTCCTTGCCGTCGGCCAGGACGGCTCGCCGGGCTTCGAGCAGGGACGCCACCTCCGCCTTGAAGGCGGAGATGGCCTGCCCGGCCACCGGTCGCTCCTCGGGGGCGAGCGACTTGATGGCCTGGTTCGCCTCGATGAGGGCCGAGCGCTTGCCCGTGAGCGAGCGCTCCAGCGCCTCCAGGGCGCCGGCGTCGCCGGCGGCGGTCACCTCCGTCCGCGCCCGGGCCAGTTCCGCCTGCAGGAGGGCCTGAATCTCGGCGAGGTTCACGGGGACACCCCACACCCCGGTTTCATCAGTCAGCCTCACCGAAGGCCCGCTCGAAGTTGTCGGTGGGCAGCGTGAAGGTGAAGGTCGATCCCTCCCCGAGGCGGCTGGAGGCGGCCAGGCGCCCGCCGTGGGCCTCGACCAGGCCGCGGGCGATGTAGAGCCCGAGCCCTGATCCGGAGGGCCGCCCGCCCTCGGAGCCCCGGAAGAACTTGTTGAACAGCCGGGGCAGCTCGGCGGCGGGGATCCCCTTGCCGACGTCGTGGACGGCCACGGTCAGCTCCTTGCGCTCCGGGCTGTAGCTGCCCTCCAGGCGAACGTCGGGGCCGTCGGCGTACTTGGCCGCGTTCTCCAGGAGGTTGGTGAGCACCTGCTCGACCTTGTCCGGGTCGGCGTAGACCTGGGGCAGGTCCGGAGGGAAGGTGGCGGCCACGTCGAGCTCCGGATAGGCGATGCGGACCTTCTCCACGATGGTGCCGGCCAGCGCGGTGATGTCGACCATCTGGCACCGGAGGCGCAGGCGACCGGTCTCCAGGCGGGAGATGTCGAGCAGCTCGGTGATGAGCCGGGTGACGCGGTCGGCGTCGTGCTGGACCTGTTCGAGCATGGATCGCTTCTGGGCGTCGTCGAGGCGGTCCCAGCGGTTGAGCAGCAGCGAGGTGTATCCCTTGACCGACGTGAGCGGAGAGCGCAGCTCATGGGAGACGGTGGAGACCACCTCCACCCCCGAGGCAGCCAGGTTGGCCCGGCGGGAGGCCGGGCGCAGCACCAGCACGACGCCGGCCAGCCGCCCCCCGCCGTCACGGCGGTAGCGACCGGTGACCATCACCCGCACCCGCCCCGTGGCCGAGCTGACCTCCACCTCCTGTTCGGGAATGCGGCTCACCCGCAGCAGGTGGGCGGCGGGGGGCCAGCCCTCGCTCCACACCCGGCGCCCATCGCGGCCCCGGGGTTCGAAGATCTCCTCGGCGGGGGCACCCAGGAGCTCCTTGGCCGACCGGCCCAGGAGCTCCACCGCGGCGTCGTTGAGCGCGGCGATGGCGCGATGCTCGTCGAGGACGACCACGGCATCGGGCAACTCGTCGATGAGCTCAGGGCCGGTCGTCATCACCCGCCCCACCGGACCGGCGCTGGCGGTGCGCCTCGTAGAGGAGGATGGCGGCGGCCATGCCCAGGTTGAGGGACTCGGCCCGGCCCGACATCGGGATGGTGACGAGCCCGTCGAGCCCGGAGGCCAGGTCGGAGGGCAGGCCGTGGGCCTCGTTGCCGAAGACGAGGGCGACGCGCCGGGTGAGATCGGCCTGCTCGGGTGGCACACCACCACGCGCCGAGGCGCCGATGCGCACCAGACCCAGATCTCCGAGCACGCCGAGCACCTCCTGCGGGTCACCGCCTTCGACGACCGGTACGTGGAAGAGTGCCCCGGCCGAGGCGCGGACCGTCTTGGGGTTGGTCACGTCCACCGAGCCGCGACAGAACACTACCCCCTGCGCACCGGCCGCCTCGGCGCTGCGCACCAGGGTGCCGGCGTTCCCCGGGTCCCGGACATCGACCCCCACGACCACCAGGTCGGCTCCGGCCAGCTCGCCCAGGATCGGCGGCCGGCGCCGGGCGACGGCCAGCACGGGCTGGGGGGTCACGGTGTCGGAGACACGCTCGAGGACACCGGACGCCAGCCAGAGCACCTGGAGCCCACGCGCACCGGCCAGGGCCAGGAGCTCAGGGCAGATCGCCTCGGCCCCCGGGGCGACGTAGAGCGCCTCCAGGTCAGCCCCGGCCTCCAGGGCGGTCGACACCACGTTGGCCCCTTCCAGGACGAAGGCACCTTCGGCGCGCCGCACCGGCCGCTGGTGGAGCAGGCGCCGGATCCGCCGTACCCGGGCATCACTCGCCGCCAGCCCGGTGCTGGGGGTGCCGGCGCCTCGTCCGGTGACGTTGGTGGGTTTCACGGCGAGTCAGGGGCGCCGCTGGCAAGGATCGACGAGAAGGCGTAGTCGTTCCTACGCCGACGAGGAGGACGCTGCCAGCGGCGTCCCTGGCCGTCGTGAACCCGCCAGACGTTGCCGGTCGAGGCGCTAAGCAGCGGTGAGTGCCTCCCGGGCGGTGGCCACCAGCGTCGAGAAGGTGGCCGGCTCTCTCACGGCCAGATCGGCCAGCAGCTTGCGGTCAACCTCGACGCCGGCCTGGCGCAGACCGGCCATGAACCGGGAGTAGGAGATGTCGTTGGCGCGGCAGGCGGCGTTGATCCGCACGATCCACAGCCGGCGGAACTGTCCCTTGCGGGCCCGACGGTCCCGGAAGGCGTACACCCCGGAATGCATGACCTGCTCGTTGGCGGACTTGAAGGTACGGCTGCGGCTGGCGGAGTAGCCCTTCGCCGCATCCAGGACCGCGCGGCGGTGCTTCTTTCCGTGGACGGACCGCTTGACCCGGGCCATGACGTCTGCTCCTTAGCTGTTAACGGCCGAGCAGTCGCTCGACGTGCTGACGGTCGCCCCCGGTCACCTCGGCCGGCCGCTTCAGGCGGCGCGTCCGCTTGGAGGACTTCTTCTCCAGCAGGTGGGCGCGAAACGCCTTGCGCCGGAGGATCCGGCCGGTGCCGGTGATCTTGAAGCGCTTGGCCGCGCCTCGGTGCGTCTTCATCTTGGGCATCGGGTCTCCAGGGGGACGGCTGACGGGGTGGAGGCTAGGGCGTGGGGGTGACCGTGGCCGCCTCGGACGGAGCAGCCGGCGGCGGTTCAGCCGGCGTGGTCGCTTCGGGTGGGGGTTCCGGGGTGGGTTCCGGGGGCGTGGACGCCGCCGGCGGAGGCGCCGAGGCGGACCGGGACGGGCGGACCTCGGGCTTCTTGGCCGGCGACAGCACCATCACCATGTTGCGCCCGTCAACCCGGGGAGACGACTCCACCGTGGCGATGTCGCGCACCTGTTCGGCGATGCGGTCGAGAATCCTCTTGCCCAGTTCCGGGTGGGCCATCTCCCGGCCCCGGAACATGATCGTGACCTTGACCTTCGACCCCTCGTTGAGGAAGCGCTCCACGTGCTTCGTCTTGGTCGTGTAGTCGTGGGCATCGATCTTGGGACGGAACTTCATCTCCTTGATCACGACGTTGGTCGCCTTGCGCCGTGACTCCTTGCGCCGCACGTCCTGCTCGTACTTGAACTTTCCGAAGTCCATGATCTTGCAGACGGGCGGATTGGCGTTGGGGGCGACCTCCACCAGGTCGAGGTCGTGCTCACGAGCGATGTGCAGGGCTTCGGGGAGAGGCTTGACCCCGATCTGGTCCCCGTCGGGTCCGACGAGACGGACCTCACGGGCCCTGATCCGGTCGTTGATCCTGGCGTCAGTCGTGGCGATCGGCGTATCTCTCCTTTGGTCAAGGAACCGGCCCCAGACGCAAAGAACGGCGGACCGGGAAGCGTCCGCCGTGCCTCGATGCCTGCTGCAGGCTCTCCGCTCGACCCGGCACCCCTCAGTCGGCGGCCGGGTGGGGGGCCGTACACTCTGACCCCCGGCTTCCCTTATTAGCTTGTGCGGGCGAGGATACCAGCATGTCAACCATCTGGACACCGAGCGGCGAGTACGTCCCCAAGGAGGAGCCCGAGGGCGCCCCGACGCGCCCGCCGGCACCGCCGCCCGAGGGCGGGCCCTCGCCCGAGGAGATGGAGGCGGCCCTGGCTGAGGCGCAGGCCATCCTCGAGCATCCCGTGCTCGAGCATGTCGCCGGCCATGTCATGGGCCTGTTCGAGTTGGCCGCCCTGCACCTGGAGCGCGAGGCGGCCACCGGGGGTCGGGAGAAGCCGGATCTGGCCGAGACCAGCCTGGCCATCGACGCCATGGGGGCTCTGGTGGAGGGCCTCGGCGACCGTCTGGGCCGGTACCAGCAGTCGCTCACCGAAGCCCTGTCCCACCTGCGCCTGGCCTATGTCCGCGCCACGGAGGGGTCGGGCTAGCGGCAGGAGCGGATGTCGGACGCCTCCCAGCGACCGGGCAGGCCGGGAACGACCACGAACTCCACCTTCACCCCCACCGGGATCGTCCGGGAACCATCGGCGATTCGCGTGCAATGGAACGGGTACCGCCTCCCCTCGCCATCCTCGATCTCGCCCAGTCCCCGAGCAGGATCGAAGCTGACGACGACGCCCTCAGACACGGCGCGTGGCGGGGTTGGGGTCCCCGCCACACGCGGCGGGCGTGTTCCGAAGGAAGATTCGGAAGCGAAGGAGAACCACGCCCCGCCGAGTGCCCGCCGCCATGATCAATGCACGATCTTGGCGATGGGGAGCTCGATGATGTCGGTGGCGCCGTGGTCCTTGAGGGCGGGGATGAGCGTGTTGATCTCCGCCTTGGGTACCACGGTCTCCACCGCGTACCCGCCATCACCGGACAGCTTGGACACCGTCGGTGACTTGAGCGCGGGCAGGATGGAGATCACCCGGTCCAGCTTGTCCTCGGCCACGTTGAGCTTGACCAGCACCTTGCCCCGGGCCTCCAGGGTGCCCAGCAGCAGGGTGGCGATCTGCTCCATGGCGTGGCGTTTGTCCGCTTGGGTGTAGGCCTGCTCGTTGGCCACCAGCTCGGTGTGGGAGACGAGGATGGTGTCGATGATCTTCATGCCCGCCGCCCGGAGCGACGAGCCGGTCTCGGTCAGCTCCACGATGGCGTCGACGATGTCGGGCACCTTCGCCTCGGTGGCTCCGTAGGACAGCTGCACATCCACGTCGAGGCCGTGGCGGTCGAAGAAGCGCCGGGTGAGCTCGGGGAACTCCGTGGACACCCGGGTGCCCACCTTGAGGTCGCGCACGTCCTCGATGGTCGAGTCGGCGGGCACGGCCAGCACGATGCGCACGGGGCGGGCCGTGGCCTTGGAGTAGTGGAGCTGGGTGAGCGAGACGACCTCCGCGCCCGACTCCTCGATCCAGTCCCGACCGGTGATGCCGAGGTCGAAGTAGCCCTCGGCCACGTAGCGGGGGATCTCCTGGGGACGGAGGATGCGCACCTCGGCGATGCGGGGGTCGTCGATCGACGCTCGGTAGTCCCGATCGGAGGAGCGGGCCACCGCCAGGTCGGCGTCCTCGAACAGCTGGAGGGTGGCGCGTTCCAGGGAGCCCTTGGGCAGGGCGAGACGCAGCAAGGGTTACTCCTGGCCCTTGGGCAGCTGGCGGAGGAGGTCGGCCATCTCGATGGCGGACACGGCGGCGTCGAAGCCCTTGTTGCCCGCCTTGGTGCCGGACCGCTCGATGGCCTGCTCGATGGTGTCGGTGGTGAGCACCCCGAAGATGACGGGCACGCCCGTGTCCAGCGAGGCCCGGCCCGCCCCGGCGGCGGCCTGGCCGGCCACGTACTCGAAGTGGGCCGTGGCGCCCCGGATGACCGCCCCCAGGCACACCACGGCGTCGAACTCCCCGGAGGCGGCCAGGCGCTGGGCCGCCAGCGGCAGCTCGAAGGCGCCCGGCACCCAGGCCACGGTGATGCCGGCGTCGTCGGCCCCGTGGCGGCGCAGCCCGGAGATGGCCCCCTCCAGGAGCGCCCGGGTGATGGTCTCGTTGAACCGGCTGGCCACCACGGCGATGCGCAGGCCGGTGGCGTCCAGTCGACCTTCGTAGGTGGGCATGCTCTCGCTCCCTCTAGTCCCGGGTGACCTCGTCGAGGTCCAGGAAGTGGCCCAGCTTCTCGGCCTTGGCCCTCAGGTACCGGTGGTTCTCGGAGTTGGGGATCGACGTGAGCGGGACCCGCTCCACGATCTCGAGGTTGTAGCCCCCCAGGCCTCCGTACTTGGCCGGGTTGTTGGTCATGAGCCGCATGGTCGTGATGCCGAGATCGACCAGGATCTGCGCGCCGATGCCGTACTCCCGGGAGTCGATGGGGAACCCCAGCTCCAGGTTGGCCTCCACCGTGTCCCGGCCCTGCTCCTGAAGCTGGTAGGCCCGCAGCTTGTGGCCGATGCCGATGCCGCGGCCCTCATGGCCCCGCAGGTAGACGATGCAGCCCCGGCCCTCCTCGGCGATGCGGGCCATGGCCAGCTCCTTCTGGGTGCCGCAGTCGCAGCGCATGGATTCGAACACGTCGCCGGTCAGGCACTCGGAGTGGACCCGCACCAGGACGTCGGAATGTCCCGCCACCTCGCCCCGGACCAGAGCCAGGTGCTCGGTGCCGTCCAGGATCGACTGGTAGGCGTAGGCCGTGAACTCCCCGAAGGGCGTGGGGATGCGGGCCTCGGAGACCCGCCGGATGAGCTTCTCCCGCTGCCGGCGGTAGCGCACCAGGTCGGCGATGGAGAGCATGAGCAGGCCGTGGTCGGCGGAGAAGCGCTCCAGATCGGGCAGCCGGGCCATCTCCCCGGTCCCGTCGTCCTTGACGATCTCGCACAGCACCCCGGCCGGGTACAGGCCGGCCAGGCGGGCCAGGTCGACGGCGGCTTCCGTGTGGCCGGCCCGCTTGAGGACGCCGCCCTCCCGGTAGCGCAGGGGGAAGATGTGGCCGGGGCGGTTGAAGTCGTCGGGGCTGGAGGTCGGATCGATGAGCGCCCTGATGGTGGCGGCCCGGTCGGCGGCCGAGATGCCGGTGGTGGTGTTGGCCTTGGCGTCGACCGACACGGTGAAGGCGGTCCGCTGCGATTCGGTGTTGTCCGCCACCATGAGGGGAATGCGCAGGTCGTCGAGCCGGGTGCCCACGACCGGCATGCAGATCACACCGCTGGTGTGGCGGACCATGAAGGCGATGGCCTCGGGGGTGATCTTGTCGGCGGCGATGATGAGGTCGCCCTCGTTCTCCCGGTCGGCGTCGTCGATCACGGTGACGAACTCGCCCCGGGCGATGGCGGCGATGGCGTCTTCCACAGGCGCGAAGGGCATGGCTCAGATCCTCATTCCGGGGGACACCCCCGCGCCCCCGGGGCCAGGCGCTCGATGTACTTCGCCACCAGGTCGACCTCCAGATTCACGGGGGCTCCAACCCCCTTGCTTCCCAATGTGGTCACGGTAGCCGTGTGGGGAATGAGAGCGAAGTCGAAGCCGGTGCTGTCCGCGCCGGCCACGGTGAGGCTGACCCCGTCGACGGCGATCGAGCCCTTCTCCACCACGTAGCGCAGGAGATGGCCGGGAGCCTCGATGCCGACACGGGTGGAGCCGTCGGGCAGGGGCGTCCGCTCCCGGATGTGCCCCACCCCGTCGACGTGGCCTTGGACCAGGTGACCGCCGAGGCGGTCGGAGAGGCGGACGGGCCGCTCCAGATTCACCGGGTCCCCGGCCCGGAGCGCGCCGAGGCAGGTACGGGAAAGAGTCTCCTCGACCGCGTCGGCGGCCCACCCTGTCGCACCGAGATCGACCACGGTGAGGCAGCAGCCGTTGACGGCGATCGAGGCGCCCAAGGTGGCGTCGTCGAGGACGGTGGTGGCCTCGATCTCCAGGCGGGCGCCGGTGGCGTTGGGGATGACGGCCCGCACCCGCCCCAGCTCCTCGACCAGTCCGGTGAACATCAGGCTTCCCTCACGGGTTCGCAGTCGAGGCGGACATCGTGCCCCAGGACGTGGCTGTCCACGATCCGCCACTCCGGCGCCTCGGCGATGGTGGCCGGGCCGGGACCGGCCAGCAACGGCAGCCCGCGCGCGCCGAGCAGCCGTCCCCCCACGTAGAGGGCCATCCGGTCGGCAAGCCCGGCGCGGATCAGGGCGCCGTGGAGGGTGGGGCCACCCTCCACCATGGCCTGGAGCACCCCCCGATCCCCGAGGACCTCGAGGGCGGCGCTGAGGTCCACCCCCGCACCCACAGGGCTGCCGGGCACCTCGGCTACCTCGGCGCCTGCTCCCAGCCACGCATTGACCGCTCCGGGGGCCGCAGAAGGTGTGGTCACCACCAGGGTGGGAGCCAGAGCGGGATCGAAGAGAGGTCCGGTGGCGGGAACCCGGCCGGTCGCGTCGAGCAGCACCCGGGTCGGTTGCCGGGGCGGGTCCTCCAGATGACGGACGTTGAGCATGGGACGGTCGGCCAGGGCGGTGCCCGCCCCGATCACCACTGCCTGGGACTCCGCCCGGAGGCGGTGGGTATCGACCCGGGCTTCGGGTCCGGTGATCCACTGGGAGGACCCGTCGGCCGCCGCCGTCCGTCCGTCCAGGCTGACGGCTGCCTTGAGAACACACAGGGGCCGCCCGGTGGATCGGTGGTGGAGATAGGACCGCAGCGACTCCTGAGCCGCGTCCGCGCCGGGCCCGATCTCGACCCGAACGCCGGCGGCCTGCAACCGCTCGATCCCCCGCCCGGAGACCTGAGGGTCGGGATCGGCGAGGGCGACCACCACCCGGGCGATCCCGGCGGCCAGCAGGGCCTCGGCACAGGGCGGCGTGCGGCCGTGGTGGCTGCAGGGTTCGAGGGTCACCCAGGCGGTCGCCCCCCAGGCCTGCTCCCCGGCCTCGGACAGGGCGACAACCTCGGCGTGGGGCTCTCCCGCCGCCCGGTGGAACCCGGCGCCGACCACCTGCCCTTCCCGCTCCAGGACACAGCCCACCCAGGGGTTGGGCGGGGCGGTGAGCCGTCCCCGCTCCCCCAATGCGAGGGCCATGGCCATGAAATCCACTGATCACCTTTCTTGACCGCTGGGTCAAGAATAATGCCCGCCTCCCCCGGCCCACGACCCGTGACGCTTGGCGTCCCGGAGCCGCCCGATCCCCTCGACCTCCACGAAGCCCCATCCGTGATCGCCAACCGGTGGGGACGTGCTCATCAGTGGGGGCGGCCGCCGGCGAGGAGGTCGAGGGCGTGGGGGAGGGCGGGGAGGACCGCCTCCAGGCATTCGATGGCGCCCTTGGATGAGCCCGGGAGGTTGCAGATCAGCGCCGCCCCCGTGGCCCCGCACACGCCCCGGGAGAGCATCCCGTGGGCGTTCACCCCGAGGGACACGTGGCGCATGGCTTCGGCCAGCCCGGGGGCCTCGCGCTCGATCACCCGCCGGGTGCCCTCCGGGGTGAGGTCGCGGGGGCCGAAACCCGTCCCGCCGGTGGTGACCACCAGCCCGGCGAAGCCGGTCGTGAGGCGGCGCAGCGCGTCGGCCACCGCCAGGACCCCGTCGGCGGTGATCTCGTGGGCCGCCACTTCGTAGCCCTCGGCCGCCAGCCGCTCGGCCAGCGCCCGCCCCGAGACGTCGTCCCGGGTACCGGCCACCACGCCGTCCGACACGGTCAGCACCTTGGCCACCAGAGACATGCGCGGAGGCTATCAAAGCGCGCATTGCGCATCAGTGGGGCAACTGTTTGCTGCGAGCTTCGTAGAAATACACGAGGTTTATGTTGCTAACCTCTTAAACTTCTGATAAACCTCGTATCAATTCACATAAAGGTTGACTCGGACACCACGACTGACAGGAAGGCGATCGGAATGCACGAGCGACGCAGCATCCGGGTGCTGTGCACCCTGGGCCCCGCCTCCCTGCGCCCCGCCGTCATCGCCGGACTGGAGCAGCGGGGCGTCGACATCTTCCGGATCAACCTCTCCCACACGCCGCTGGCGGCCGTGGAAGACACCATCCGCCTGGTGCGGCAACACGCCTCGGTGCCCATCTGCCTAGACACGGAGGGAGCTCAGGTGCGCTGCGGGATGATGGCCCCCGAAGTGGCCCTGCGGGTCGGCCGGCCGGTGCGCCTCACCCCCGAGAAGGTGGTGGGCACCGAGGAGTTGATCAGCCTGCGGCCGGCGTCGGTGTTCGCCACGCTGCGGGTCGGGGCCAGCGTAGCGGTCGACTTCGACGGGGCCCTGCTCCGGGTCGGTCTCGTCGACGACCGGGGCGCCACCGCCATCGTGGTCGCAGAGGGCCGGGTGTGCTCCAACCGAGCCGTGACCATCGACCCCGCCCCCGCCCTGCCGCCACTGACGACCAAGGACCGCCGGGCCATCGAGATCGGGGTGGGCATGGGAGTGGACCATGTGGCCCTGTCCTTCGCCGCCTCGGGCGATGACGTGGCGCTGGTCCGCGGCCTCCTCCCCGCCGGCGCCACCGTCATCGCCAAGGTCGAGAGCCGGGCCGGAGTGGCCCGGGTGGAGGAGATCATCGAGGCCGCCGACGCCGTGCTCATCGACCGGGGCGACCTCTCGCGGGAGGTGCCTCTCGAGTTCGTCCCCTTCTACCAGAAGGCGATCGTGCGCCAGGCCAACCGCCTGAACACCCCGGTGTACGTGGCCACCAACCTGCTGGAGTCGATGGTGGAGCACCGCCGGGCCACCGTGGCCGAGGTCAACGACATCGCCAACACCCTCCTCGACGGGGTCCACGGCCTCGTGCTGGCGGCGGAGACGGCGGTGGGGGTGGATCCCCTCGGGGTGGTCGACACGGTGGCCCGCTCCATCGCCGCCTTCGACCGCTCGACGCTGGCCGCCCTCCTCGAGGTGGACCAGCCGGCCCCGCTGGCCATCGCCGGCTGACCGGCCACCGACCGTTTCGCCAGCGTCGGCCCCCGGAGGGTCACCCCGTCACCCGCAGAAGGAGCAGGTACATGCCGTCCGTCCCGGCGGCGTGGGGTAGCAGGATGGCACCCCGGCCGGCCGGACGCCACGGAGAGCCGGGGGGCGCTTCGGCGACGAGACCGGGGAGCTCGGCCGCCGCCCACTCGTCGATGGCGGCGGTCTCGGACCGGGTCAGGGTGCAGACGGAGTAGGCCACCAGCCCGCCGGGCCGGGCGGCGCCGGCGGCCGCGGTCAGCAGCCGGCGCTGGAGGCCGGCGGCCCGGTCGACGTCGTCGGGCTGGAGACGCCAGCGGGACTCGGGCCGGCGCCGCAGCACACCCAGCCCCGAGCACGGCGCGTCGACCAGCACCCGGTCGAAGGCACCGGGACGCACGGGCGGCGCCCGCCCGTCGGCCACCACGGTGTGGACGGACGCCAGGCCGAGCCGCCGGCCGGCCTCCAGCACCCGGCGAGCCCGGCCCGGCCGCAGGTCGGCGGCCAGCACCCGGCCGGTGTCGCCCATGGCCTCGGCCAGGGCGGTGGCCTTGCCCCCCGGGGCGGCGGCCAGATCGAGGATGTCCTCCCCGGGGCAGGCGCCCACGGCGGTGGCCACCGCCTGGCTGGCCTGATCCTGGGGCGTGGCCCGGCCCTCGGCCACGGCCGGGAGGCGGGCCAGGTCGCCCGTCCCCCGCACCAGGAGCGCATCCGGCACCAGCGTGCCGAGCGCCACCTCCACCCCCGCCGCCTCCAGCTCTGCCGCCAGGGCGGCGGTCGTGGTGCGCAGGGGGTTGGGCCGCAGGGTGACGGGGGGAGGGGCATTGGCCGCCTCGAGGGTGCGGAGGGCGTCCGCCGGCCCGAGGTCCTGCTGGAGCCGCTCCACCACCCACTGCGGATGGGAGGTGCGTACGGCCAGTGCCGCCGGGCCCTCCCCTTCGGGCCAGGGCCAGGACGGTCCCAGCTCCGCCACCCGCCGCAGGACGGCGTTCACGTAGGACCGGGCCCGCGCCGCCGGACCCGAGGCCAGCGCGCCGACCGTCTCGCCCACCGCGGCGTGGGGCGGGACGCCGGCCAGGAGCTGGTGAACCCCGAGGCGCAGAGCGGCCCGGACCGGCGGGTCGAGAGTGACGAGCGGACGGTCGGCGACGAGTGCCAGGAGATGGTCGGCCTGGCCCTGGTGGCGCAGCGTGCCGTAGACCAGGTCGGTGGCCAGGGCCCGGTCCCGGGGGGCGAGGCCCGACGCGGCGAGCAGGCCGGGGAGCACCAGGTTGGAGAAGGCACCCGCCTCGACCCGGACCAGCGCCTCCACGGCCAGAGCCCGCGCCGTACCGGCCCTGCCCCTAGTCACCGAGCCGGGGGCCGCGGAAGCCGGCGGCCCAGGCGGCACCGGTCATGACTCCCTTCGTCTCGGGTTGCACCTCCTCCAGCACCAGGATCCCGTCGCCGGTGGCCACCCGGGCCCGCCCCAGCAGATCACCGGGCGCGGCGTCGGCGGGCGCCGGCTCGGCCCGGGCCCGCAGCACCTTGAGGCGGCGCCCGCCGGCTGTCGTCCACGCTCCCGGCTTGGGATTGCCCGCCCGGACCAGCCGGGCCAGCTCGGCGGCCGGAGCGGCGAGGTCGAGCTGGAACTCCTCGGTGGTGAGCTTGGCTGCGTAGGTGGGTTCGCCCTCCTGGGGGACGGGGTCGATCTTCGGTATGTCCTCCAGGCGGGAGACGAGCAGCTCGGTCCCGAGTGCCACCAGCCGGGCCCGCAGCTCCCCGGCCGTCTCGGTGGGGTCGATGGCCACCCGCTCGACGGCATAGACGGGGCCGGTGTCGAGCCCGGCCTCCAGGCGCATGAGGCACACCCCGGTCTCGGCGTCGCCGGCCATGATGGCCCGCTCCACCGGGGCCGCCCCCCGCCACCGGGGCAGCAGCGAGAAGTGGACGTTGACATAACCCAGGGGGAGGGCTTCGAGGACGGCGGGAGGGATCAGCTGGCCGAAGGCGACGACGACGCCCAGGGTGGCGCCGCTGCCGGCGATGTCGTCGAGCACGTCGAGGCATCGGCCGGGGGTGACCACGGGCAGGCCCAGCTCGGTGGCCAGGCGCTTGACCGGACTCGGCTCCAACCCCGAGCCACGGCGGCGGCGCCGGTCGGGCTGGGTGACCACCAGGGCGATGTCGTGGCCGGCGTCGTGGAGGGCTTGCAGCGAAGGCAAGGCGTCGGCGGGACTGCCGAGGAAGACGAGGCGCACGGCCCGCCCCGCCTACTCCCTGTCTCCCGGGGGCACCCCGTCCCCCGTGTCTGCCGGGGATTCGACTTCCGCCGCGGGGATCCGCCGGGAGATACCGGCGTGGGGCGGGTCCTCGCGCAGCACCCGCATGGCCTCCTTGCGGACGTCGGGGGCGAGACGATCGAGCAGGAGGAAGCCGTCGAGATGGTCGGTCTCGTGGAGGAACACCCGGCCGAGGAGATCCTCGCCCTCCCGGATGAACTCGTGCCCGTCGAGGTCGACACCCTGGAGCGTCACCTTCTGGGGCCGGAGGATGGGAAAGTACAGGCCCGGCACCGACAGGCAGCCCTCGTCGTAGTCCCACTCCCCCGATGTCTCCACGATGGTGGGGTTGATCACGGTGTGAGGCCCGTCGCCGATGTCGTAGACGAAGATGCGGCGCTGGATGCCGACCTGGTTGGCGGCCAGGCCGACGCCCGGAGCCTTGTACATCGTCTCCAGCATGTCGTCGGCCAGACGGGCGAGCGCCCCGTCGATGTCGGTGATCTCGGCACAGCGCAGCTTGAGCACGGGATCACCGAATGTGCGGATGGGGAACGACGCCATCAGGCCCTGCGGAGCGTCAGCGGAGCGGGGACTGGGTGACCGGGGCTGGGGCCCCCGGTCACGCCGCGATGAGCCGCCAGGCGAGGAGCCATGAACACAGGGGCGGAGAATACTTCAGGGCCTGGTGGCCCGGACTTGGCTCAGACGCGCAGAGGATCGACCTCGGCCCGGACCCGCCCGGCCGGGCGGGCCGCGGCCAGAGCCCCGGCCAGGGCGTCGCACAGCTGCCGGTGAGTCGGGGCCCGGACCAGGAGGCCTGAGCGGCTCCCCGAGCCCGGGGTGCGGGGTGTCCCCGAGCCCGGGGTGCGGGGTGTCCCCGAGCCCGGGGTCCGGGGTGTCCCCGAGCCCGGGGTCCGGGGTGTCCCCGAGATAGACATGGCGGAAGCCTCGACTCCGGCCAGGGCCAGCTCACCGGCGGCGACGGCCAGGGCGGATGCGTCCCCGGTCAGCTGGGCCAGGGCGGCGTAGGGAGGAAGGTGCAGCAGGCGCCGGCGGGGGCCGTCGGCGGCGACCAGTACCCCGGGATCGCCCCGTACGGCGGCGTCGAGTACCTCGTGGCGGGGCAGCCGGGTCTGCACCAGCACCCGCCGCCCGCCCCGCCCGGACGGTCGACGCGGCCCCACCAGGCGGGCGGCCCGCACCAGCAGCCACAGCGCCTGCTCGCCGGCCCGGAACCGGGGGGCGAGGAGCTCCTGGTCGAAGTCGAGGAAGGCCACGATCCCGGCCTCCTCCACCCGATGCAGGACGGCTTCGGTTCCGATGACGACCGGGACGTCGGGGACCTCGGTGGCGGCGGCATCGACCATGGCCACCTCCGCCCCGGGCAGAAGGGCGGCGAGCTCCTCGCGGACCCGGGTCACACCGGCCCGCAGGTTCCGCATCCTCGTCCCCCCGCACCGGGCGCACACCCGGGGACGGACCTGGCCGCAGGCGACGCAGGTCAGGGCCCCGTCGTCTCCCTCTCCGAGGGCCGCGTGACAGCGCTCGCAGCGGGCCAGCTCGAAGCAGGCGTCGCAGGCCAGGAGCCGGGCCCGGCCCCGGCGGTTCAGCACGCACACCGCCCGGGGCCCCGTCTCCGCGGCCTGGCGCAGGGCGTCCACCAGCCGGGAGGAGAACAGGCCCAGGCCGGGCGCCTCGCGCCGGCGGTCGATGACCTCCAGGACGGGCCAGCCGGTGCGTTCGGTGGCCCGGGAGGGGATGACGACGGGGGCCGAAGCCACCGCCTCCAGAGGTGGGGCCGGTGACACGAGCACCACCCGGGCCTGCATGCCACCCCCGCGGCCCTGAGTTCGGCGGGCCCGTTCGGTGGCGACGTCCCGGGCGTGCCAGGCCGGCGACCGTTCCTCCTTGAGGGCTTCGGCCCCGTCGTCGAGGAGGACCACCCCGGTCAGATCGGGAACCGGTGCCAGGACGGCGGCGCGCCCGCCCACCACCACGCAGGACCCCCGACGGGCGCGGTCCCAGGCCCGGGCCCGTTCCGCCGGGCGGCCCCCGGCCGAGTAGCGCACCACCCGGAGTCCGGCCCGCTCCAGGCGGCCGGCCAGCAGGGTGGCCGCCGCCGGGTCGGGGTCGATCACCAGCGTCGAGCCCGGGGCGCCGGACAGCAGGGCCACGACCAGGGGGGTGGCGTCGGTGGCGGGCGGCCAGCGGATGACGGAGACCGGAGCGCCGCCGGCCTGGGCGGCGAGCCCGGTGGCCTCGGGGTCGGGCGGCGGGAGCGTTCCCCCCGGGATGGCGAGGCGGCCGGGGACGGGGGGGCCGGGCGGGATCACCGCCGCCGGGGAGGCGGATCGCAGGAGCGGCAGGCGGGGACCGGCGAAGCGCCAGGCGGCCCAGGCGGTGAGGTCCACCACCTCGGGGGGGGGCCCGGCCGACACCACCGCCTGCAGGGGGCGGAGCCGGCCCGGCGGAGCCTCCGACTCCACCCCGTCGGCCACCACCCAGGCCCGCACCCGCCGGCCCGACAGGCCGACCCGGACGATGGTCCCCACCGACACCGACGACGCCATCACCTCGGGCACCAGGTAGTCGAACACCCGCTCCACAGCCAGCACGTCCACCACCACCCGGCATATCCGGGGTGAGGTCACTACGGCCGGGCGGCCGGCGATGCGATGGGGATGGGGCCCCCATCGCAAGCGGCGGGCGTGTCCCGAAGGGAAATGCCGGTGCGAGGGAGCGGCATGCCCCGCCGAGTGCCCGCCGCCATCTACGGAGCTTTGCGGAGGGTGTCGGCCAGGTCGCCCACCTGCTCCCAGGTGAACTCCTTGTCCGTCCGCCCGAAATGCCCGTAGGCGGCGGTCTTGCGGTAGATGGGCCGGCGCAGATCGAGCCGGTCGATGATGGCCGCCGGCCGCAGGTCGAAGATCTCCTGGATGAGGTCGGGCAGCCGGTCGGGGTCGACGGTGGAGGTCCCGAAGGTGTCCACCAGGACGGACACGGGCCGGGCCTTGCCGATGGCGTACGCCACCTGCACCTCGCAGCGCCGGGCCAGACCGGCCGCCACCACCGCCTTGGCCACCTGGCGGACGGCGTAGGCGGCCGAACGGTCGACCTTGGTGGGATCCTTGCCGGAGAAGGCGCCGCCCCCGTGGCGGGCCATGCCGCCGTAGGTGTCGACGATGATCTTGCGTCCGGTGAGACCGGTGTCGGCGTGGGGGCCGCCCAGCTCGAAGGTGCCCGTTGGGTTGCACAGCAGCTGGTAGCGGTCGTCGGCGAAGGCGGGCGGCAGCAGCGGCCGGATCACGTACTCCCGCAGGTCGGGAGCCAGGAGCGTGTCGATGTCGATCCCGGGCTGATGCTGCGTCGAGATCAGCACCGTGTCGAGCCGGACCGGGCGGCCGTCCTCGTACTCGACGGTGACCTGCGTCTTGCCGTCGGGCCTCAGGTAGGGCATCACCCCCGCCTTGCGCACCTCGGCCAGGCGGTGGGCCAGACGGTGGGCCAACCAGATGGGCATGGGCATCAGGTCGGCCGTCTCGTCGCAGGCGTAGCCGAACATCATGCCCTGGTCGCCCGCTCCCACCAGGTCGAGGGGATCCCCGCCGCCGGAGCGCCCCTCCATGGCGGCATTGACGCCCTGAGCGATGTCGGCCGACTGCTCGTCGATGGAGACCATCACCCCGCAGGTGTTGCCGTCGAAGCCGAAGGACTCGCGGTCGTAGCCCACCGAGTTGATGGTCTCCCGGACGATCTTGGGGATCTCCACGTAGGCGCTGGTGGTGATCTCGCCGGCCACCACGGCCAGGCCGGTGGTGAGCAGCGTCTCGCACGCCACCCGGCCGTGGGGGTCCTTGGCCAGGATGGCGTCGAGGATGGCGTCGGAGACCTGGTCGGCCATCTTGTCGGGGTGGCCCTCGGTCACCGACTCCGAGGTGAACTTCCAGCGCTTGGTCACGACCTTGCCTTCCTCACGCGGTCCCAGATGGCTTCGGCCAGCTCGGTCTTGGTCATGCGGGGCAGCTCCGTGATGTCGCCGCCGGGGGTGATGAGCACGGCCTGGTTGGTATCGACCTCGAAGCCCGAGTCGGCGGCGGACACGTCGTTGGCCACCATGAGGTCGACCCGCTTGGCCGCCAGCTTGGCCCTGGCGTGCTCGAGGAGCTGCTCCGTCTCGGCCGCGAATCCTACGAGGAACTGACCCTGCTTGGCCGACCCCAGGGCGGCCAGGATGTCGGGGGTGGGCTCCAGGATCACCTCGGGCGCACCCTCGGCCTTCTTCAGCTTGGACGGGGCCGCCAGCTTGGGCCGGAAGTCGGCGACGGCGGCGGCCATGACCACCACGTCGAGGGCTCCGAAGCGGGAGGTGACGGCCTCGGCCATCTCCGCCGCCGTCTCGACCCGCACCTCCTCGACCGCGCCGGGTGGAATGGGACGCCGCACGGTGGTCACGAGGCAGACCGACGCCCCTCGCCGGGCGGCCACCGCGGCCAGGGCATAGCCCATCTTCCCCGACGACCGGTTGCCGATGAAGCGCACCGGGTCGATCGGCTCCCGGGTCCCCCCGGCGGTCACCAGCACCCGCCACGAGGAAAGATCTCCCGGCCGGAGGAGCTGTTCGGCGGCGGCCACGATCCGGGCCGGCTCGGCCAGTCGCCCCTCCCCCACGTCGCCCCCGGCCAGGCGGCCCGACTCGGGGTCGACCACGACCACGCCCCGGCGGCGCAGGATGGTCAGGTTCTCCTGCACGGCGGGGTGCTCCCACATCTCGGTGTGCATGGCCGGGGCGAGCAGGACCGGGGCCCGGGTGGCGAGCAGGGTGGCGGTGAGCAGGTCGTCCGAGATCCCCGCCGCGTACTTGCCGATGAGCTTGGCTGTGGCCGGCGCCACCAGCACCAGGTCTGCCGACTGACCGAGATGGGTGTGGGGAATCGGCTCGGCGCTGTCGAAGAGCGACGTCCGGGCCGGCTCCGAGGCCAGGGCCGAGAAGGTGAGCGGGCCGATGAAGCGGGTGGCGTCGTCGGTGAGGACCGGGGCGACGTGGGCGCCGGCGTCGACCAGGCGCCGGCAGACCTCGACGGCCTTGTAGGCGGCGATACCGCCGGAGACTCCGAGCACGATGCGCCGGCCGGCGAGAGCGGCCAGGGGAACGCCTACTTGATCGAGCGCTCGACGTCCTCGGGGCGCTCGTAGACGATCTTGCCCGCTTCGATCTCCTCCAGGGAGATGGACAGCGGCTTACGCGACAGGGAGGTGACCTGGGGGGGCACGATGGTCCCCAGCCCTTCGCCGAGCTGGTTGAAGTAGGAGTTGATCTGGCGGGCCCGCTTGGCCGCCAGTGAGACCAGCGTGAACTTGGAGTCGACCTGGGCGGACAGGTTCTCCAGCAGCGGGTGCATGAGCGAGGCGCGGCGTTCCAAGTTCGATCTCCAGCTTCAGGGGGACAACCCTGGGCCCCGCGGGGTCCTGTGACCAGCGAGGATAGCAGCGACCTCGGCCACGGCCGTCTCGAGCTCGTCGTTCACGACCACGTGGTCGAACCGGGCCGCCATGGCTTCCTCGGCCTCGGCCTCGGCCAGGCGGAGGGCGATCTCGGTGGGGTCATCCGCCGCCCGACCCTCCAGACGTTCCCCCTGGACCTGCCGGTTCGGGGGCCGCAGGAACACGAGGACCGCCTCGGGGAAGGCGGCCTTCACGGTCAGCGCCCCCTGGATGTCGATCTCGAGGAGCACGTCGTCGCCGGCCGCCAGGCGATCCTCCAGGGCGCGGCGCGGCGTCCCGTACCGCCGGCCGTAGACCGTGGCCGACTCGACGAACTCGCCGTGCTCCTCCCACTTCTCGAAGGCGGACGGCTCGAGGAACACGTAGTCGCGACCGTCGACCTCGCCGGGGCGAGGTGTCCGGGTCGTGGCCGAGACGGACAGCCACAGCTCGGGCTCCCGACGGCAGAGCGCATCGGCCACGGTTCCCTTGCCGACCCCCGAGGGACCGGAGAGGACGAGCAGAACGCCCAGCGGCCTATGTCAGACGGGTCATCGCTCGAAATGATCGAGCAGAGCCTTGCGCTGGTGGGTACCCAGCCCCCGGACCCGGCGGTTCTCGCTGATCTCGAGATCCTCCATGATCCGGCGGGCCTTGACCTTCCCGACGCCGGGCAACGATTCCAGGACGGTGACAACCTTCAACTTGGCGACCGCGTCATCGCGTTCGCCTTGGGCGATCAGCTCGCCGAGGCTCAGCGAGCCGGCCTTGAGCTTCTCCTTCAGCTCCGCCCGCTGGCGACGGGCGGCGGCTGCCTTCTCGAGTGCCGCCTGGCGCTGGGCGGGGTCGAGTTGCGGCGGGAGCGGCATGACCTTGGGACCTCCGGAGGCGTCGAAACCGGTCTCGGGCCCCGGGCGGGGAGGTGTGCGTGACAAGGCGACCCACCCGAGCCCCGACGAACTGGGTCAGTATAGGCAGCTGACCTGATCGGGCAACCCAAAGACGCGGAACATTCCGGACCTTCTCCTTGTATTACAAGGCATCGCTCAAGCTGGCGGTCAATTCGGCGGCGGCCGCCTCGGGGTCGGTGGCGGCGGTCACGGCCCGCCCCACCACCAGCACGTCGGCCCCGGCGCGGAGCGCCGCGGCCGGGGAACCGACCCGGGCCTGATCATGGGCCGCCCCCCCGGGGAGGCGGATGCCGGGCACCACCGCCAGCAGATCCCTGTCCGCCGCCTTCACCCGCTCCACCTCGACCACCGAGCAGACCACACCCCGGCAGCCGGCGGTGACGGCGACCTGGAGGCGGGCCGGGAAGGCGGAGGCGTCGGGCTCGCTGGTGAGGACCGTCACCCCGAGCGCCACGGCCGGCGGGTGGGCACCGGCGGCTGCTCCCTCGGCCAGGCCCTCGACCCCGGCCCGGACCATGTCGGCCCCTCCGGCGGTGTGGAGGGTGAGGAAGCCGACGCCCAGTTGCCCCGCCACCCGGGCCGCCCGGCCGACGGTGGTGGGGATGTCATGGAGCTTGAGATCGAGGAAGACACGTCGCTGCGGTGTCGACAGGGCATCGACGGCGCTCGGGCCGGCCACGGTGAAGAGCTCCAGGCCGACCTTGACGATGCCGAACCACGGGTCGAGCCGTTCGGCCAGCCGGCAGGCGGCGTCGAGGTCGTCGACGTCGAGGGCCAGGGCGAGACGCTCCCTCATGGCTCTTCGCCTGGCGGCTCATCGCGGTGCGGCCGGGGGCCCCAACCCCAGCCGCCAAGCCGTGCTCCGCACGTCTTGATCCTCATCCCCGCAGCGCACCAACGAGGTCGGCCACCCGGGCGACGCGGTGGCGGCGGCACCACCCGGCCAGCTCGGTGGCGATCCGCTCGGGGGCCCGGGGATCACGGAAGGTGGCGGTGCCCACCCCTACGGCGGTGGCTCCGGCCAGGAGCATCTCCACCGCGTCGACGCCGCTGGCCACCCCACCCGTGCCGATGATGGGGACGCCGGGAAGGGCCCGCGAGACATCCCAGACCGCCCGGAGGGCGACGGGCTTCATGGCCGGCCCGGACAGGCCCCCGCCGCCGGCGCCCAGGCGCAGGCGTCGGTGCTCGGCGTCGATCGACAGGCCGAGGAGGGTGTTCACCAGGGTGAGCCCGGTGGCGCCCGCCTCCATGGCGGCGCCGGCCACGGGGCGCAGGTCGCTGACGTTGGGCGACAGCTTGGCGAAGACGGGGAGATCACCGATCTCGGCCACCACGGCACCGATGGCGGCGGCCGTGGCCTTGGGGTGGTGGGCGAACATCTCCCCCCGGTCCTCCAGATTGGGGCAGGAGACGTTCACCTCCAGGGCCACCAGACGATCGGCGGCGGGAACGATCGCCGCCGCCGCCTTGGCGAAATCGTCGATGGTCCGGCCCCAGATGGAGGCGATGACCCGGGCGCCCCGGGCCAGGAGCGGCGGCAGGTCGTGTTCCACCCACGCGTCCACACCGGGGTTCTGCAGGCCGACGGAGTTGAGCATCCCGGCGGTGGTGTCCACCAACCGGGGGGCGGGGTTGCCGGCCCATGGATAGGGCGAGAGCGACTTGGCCGTCACCGCCCCGAGGGCGGAGGCGTCCCCGAGGCGGGCGACCTCGTCCGAGTGACCGTAGGTGCCCGAAGCGGCCACGATCGGATTGGGCAGAATTACCGACCCCAGCGTGGCCGTCAGATCGGTTTCGCTCAGGCGCCGGCGCATCGCGGGGCCGCCATCTACAACGGCAGGCGGAGCTGGTCGTCGGCGTGGTACTCCTGCAGGGAGCGGACCCGGTGCTCGGACGAGCGCCATTCGGCGATGCCGGCGGCGGCGGCCAGAGCGGCGGCCACCGTGGTCATGCAGGGCACACCGTGGGCGCTGGCCGCCCGGCGGATGTGGGCGCCGTCGGCCCGGGGTCCCCGGCCGCGGGGGGTGTTCACCACCAGGTCGACCTTCCCCGAGGCGATGAGGTCCACGGCGTCGACGCCCACGCCTTCGGGGCCAGCGTGTCCCCCGGGCTCCTCGCTGTGCTTGGCCACCACCGCGGCCACCGGGACGCCCTCCGCCTCGCAGGCGGCGGCTGTGCCCGAGGTGGCCACCAGGGCGAAACCCAGGTCGGTGAAGCGCCGGGCGGCGAGCAGGCCGGCGGGCTTGTCCCGGTCGGCCAGGGACAGGAACACCGTCCCCCGGTCGGGAAGGCGGTTGCCGACCGCCATCTGGCTCTTGGCGAAGGCCAGGCCGAAGGTGCGGTCGATGCCCATCACCTCGCCCGTGGAGCGCATCTCCGGGCCGAGGAGCGTGTCCACCCCGAAGCGGTCGAAGGGGAGGGCGGCCTCCTTCACGGCCACGTGGCCGCCCCGGCTCCGGGCGTCGCCCGGGGGCAACAGCCCCTCGACCCGTAGTTCCTCCAGGGTGGCGCCGACCATGACCCGGGCGGCGACCTTGGCCAGCGGGACGGCGATGGCCTTGGAGACGAAGGGCACGGTGCGGCTGGCCCGGGGGTTGGCCTCCAGCACGTGGACGACGCCGTCCTTGACCGCGTACTGGACGTTGAGCAACCCGACCACGGACAGGGCTTCGGCCAGGCGGCGGGTGTGCTCCTCGATGGTGGCCACCACCTCGCCGGGCAGCGTGGGGGGCGGGATGGCGCAGGCGGAGTCGCCCGAGTGCACCCCGGCCTGCTCGATGTGCTCCATGACCCCGCCGATGAGCACCTCGCCGGTGGCGTCGCGCACGGCGTCCACGTCGACCTCGGTGGCGTCCTCCAGGAACCGGTCGACGAGCACGGGCCGCTCGGCGGAGAGCCCGCCCTGGCCCTCGACGGAGGCGGCCAGGGCGTCCATGGCCGACGACAGGCCGGCGTCGTCGTAGACGATCTCCATGGCCCGGCCGCCCAGCACGTAGGAGGGGCGGACGAGGACGGGATACCCGATCCGCCCGGCCACGGCCCGCGCCGCCTCCCGGCCGGAGACCACGCCGCCTTCGGGCTGGGGGATGCCGATGCGTTCGCACAGGGCGTTGAAGCGCTCCCTGTCCTCGGCCAGGTCGATGGCGTCGGGGCTGGTGCCCAGCACCCGCACGCCGGCCGCCTCGAGGTCGTGGGCCAGCTTGAGGGGCGTCTGCCCCCCGAGGCTGACGATCACGCCGGCGAGTCCGGGGCCACCCCGAACCCCGGGCAGTCCGGGGCCACCCCGAACCCCGGGAGGCTTGATCACGTCACAGATGTTGAGCACCTCTTCGGGGGTGAGGGGCTCGAAGAAGAGCCGGTCGGAGGTGTCGTAGTCGGTCGAGACCGTCTCCGGGTTGCAGTTGACCATGACCGTCTCGTAGCCGGCGGCGGACAGCTCGAAGGCGGCGTGGACACAGCAGTAGTCGAACTCGATGCCCTGGCCGATGCGGTTCGGCCCACTGCCCAGGATCACCACCGCCGGTCGCTCCAGGGGGGCGACCTCGTCCTCGTCCTCGTAGGTGGAGTAGTGGTAGGGGGTGCGGGCGGCGAACTCGGCCGCGCAGGTGTCGACCGTTTTCATGGTGGCCGCCACCCCCGCCGCCAGCCGGGTGGTACGGACGGAGGTGGCGTCCGTCCCCCACAGCCAGGCGAGCTGGGCGTCGGAGAAGCCGGCCCGCTTGGCCCGGCGCCAGTCGGCGGTGGACAGGGACTGCGGCCCCTCGAAGGCCGACAGCCGGTCACGCTCCTCGGAGATGGAGGCGATCTGGTCGAGGAACCAGGGGTCGACGGCGCTGGCCTCGGCCAGGCGCTCCACGCTGACGCCGCGCCGGAGGGCGGCCTCCAGCTGGAAGGGCCGCTCGGGCGTGGCCAGGGCGCAGCGGCGCACCAGCTCGTCGAGGTCGACGCCGTCGTGGGTGACCTCGGCGGGGTCGCAGTTGAGCCCGTCCCGGCCCGTCTCCAGGGAGCGCATCGCCTTCTGGAACGACTCGGGGAAGGTACGGCCGATGGCCATCACCTCGCCCACCGACTGCATCTTCGTGCCCAGCGTGGCCGGCACCCCGGAGAACTTCTCGAAGGCGAAGCGGGGCACCTTGACCACCACGTAGTCGATGGTGGGCTCGAAACTGGCCGGGGTCTCCCCGGTGATGTCGTTGATGATCTCGTCGAGGCGGTAGCCCACCGCCAGCTTGGCCGCGATCTTGGCGATGGGGAACCCGGTGGCCTTGGAAGCCAGGGCGGAGGAGCGCGACACCCGCGGGTTCATCTCGATGACCACCATCTCCCCGGTGGCCGGGTCGACGGCGAACTGGATGTTGGAGCCACCCGTCTCCACCCCGATGCGACGGATGCAGGCGAAGGCGGCGTCGCGCATGGCCTGGTACTCGACGTCGGTGAGGGTCTGGGCGGGGGCCACGGTGATGGAGTCGCCGGTGTGGACGCCCATGGGATCGAGGTTCTCGATGGAGCAGACGACCACGGCATTGTCGGCGCCGTCGCGCATCACCTCGAGCTCGTATTCCTTCCAGCCCGCCAGCGACTGCTCCAGGAGGATCTCCCCGATGGGGCTGGCGGAGAGGCCGGTGGCGGCGGCCGCCTCCAGCTCGAGGGGGCTGCCGGCCATGCCGGTGCCACCGCCGCCCAGGATGAACGAGGGGCGCACGATGAGGGGGAAGCCGATCTCCTCGCCCACCGCCATGGCCTCGGCCAGGGTGTAGGCGATCCCCGAGCGGGGCACCGACAGCCCGATCCCGATCATGGCCGCTTTGAACCGGCGGCGGTCCTCGGCCGTGCGGATGGCCTCGACGCCCGCCCCGATCAGGGCCACGCCGTACTCGTCGAGCACCCCGGCCTCGTGGGCCGCGATGGCCAGATTCAGGGCCGTCTGCCCCCCCAGGGTGGGAAGCATGGCGTCGGGGCGCTCGGCGGCGATCACCCGGGTGAGGCTGTCCAGATCGAGAGGCTCGACATAGGTGGCGTCGGCCAGATCGGGGTCGGTCATGATCGTGGCCGGGTTGGAGTTGATCAGCACCACCCGGAACCCCTCGGCCCGGAGCACCTTGCACGCCTGGGTCCCGGAGTAGTCGAACTCGCAGGCCTGACCGATGACGATCGGCCCGGAGCCGATGACGAGGATGCTCTCCAGGTCGGTCCGCTTGGGCATGGCTTAGCGGGACACCTCCATCACGCCGGTCCTCATGAGCCCTGTCTTCATGAGAGTTGTGAACTCGTCGAAGAGGTAGGCGGCGTCATGGGGTCCCGGGGCCGCCTCCGGGTGGTACTGGACGGAGAAGGCCCGGAGGCTCGGGACGGCCAGGCCCTCCACCACCCCGTCGTTCAGGTTGACGTGGGTCACCTCCACCCCGTCGGGGACGGAATCGGGGTCGACGGCGTAGTTGTGGTTCTGGCTGGTGATCTCCACCGAGCCGTCCGCCAGGCGGCGCACGGGGTGGTTGGCGCCGTGGTGCCCGAAGCGGAGCTTGTGGGTCCGGCCGCCGAGCGCCAGGCCGAGGAGCTGGTGCCCGAGGCAGATGCCGAAGACGGGCACCTCGCCCAGCAGGGCGGTGATGGCCTCGGGCGCGCCGGCCACGCCGGCAGGGTCGCCGGGGCCGTTGGAGAGGAAGACCCCGTCGGGCCGGCGGGCGAGCACGTCGGCGGCGGGGGTGGCGGCCGGGACGACCTCGACGCGGCAGCCGGCGGCGGTGAGCCGGGACAGGATCGACGCCTTGATGCCGAAGTCGTAGGCCACCACCGACCACGGGGCGTCGGGGTGGTTGCCGGGGGCGGCGTAGGGCGCTTGGGTGGTGACAGTGGCCACGAGGTCCAGGCCGTCGGTGCCCACGGCGCAGGCGGCGGCCGAGCGCACGGCGGCTTCGTCGGTGCCGAAAGCGCCGGGCAGGGCGCCGTGGTTCCGCAGGTGACGGGTCAGCCGGCGGGTGTCGATCCCGGCGATGCCCGGCAGCCGGTGGCGGCGCAACCAGACCTCGAGGGCCTCGGTCGATCGCCAGTTGGACGGTCGCCGGGCCAGGTCCCGGACCACGATGCCGGCGCAGTGGGGCCGGGCCGACTCGGCGTCGGCCGGGTTCACTCCGTAGTTGCCGATGTGGGGGTAGGTGAAGGTGATGATCTGGCCGGCGTAGGAAGGGTCGGTGAGCACTTCCTGGTAGCCGGAGAGGGCGGTGTTGAACACCACCTCGCCGGTGGCCGCCCCGCCCGGGGGGACATGACCGACCGCTTCCCCTTCGAACTCCGTCCCGTCGGCCAGGATCAAAAGGGCGGCGCTCATGGCTCTTCGCCTTGCGGCTCATCGCGGTGCGACTGGGGGCCCCTGCCCCAGCCGCCAAGCCGTGCTTCGCACGTCTTGACCATCATCGCTGGGCGACGCCGTCGAGGACGACCGGCTCCCCACCGTAGATGGTGTGGCGGATCCGGCCGGTGAGCTTGCGCCCGGCGTAGGGGGTGTTCCGTGACTTGCTGGCCAGGCGGGCGGGGTCGACGTCCCAGACCGCCTCGGGGTCGATGACGCACAGGTGGGCGGGGCGCCCGGGTGCGACCGGGCCGCCGTGGCCCTCCAGCCCGGCGATGACCGCCGGGCGCCATGACAGGAGGGCCAGGGCCTGGGCCAGGGTGAGCACCTCGGCGGCCACCAGCTCGGTGAGGGTCAGCGACAGGGCGGTCTCCAGGCCCAGCATCCCCGGGGGCGCCTCGTCGAAGGGCCGCTCCTTCTCTTCCTTGGGATGGGGGGCGTGGTCGGTGGCGATGGCGTCGATGGTCCCGTCGGCCAGCCCGGCCTTGATGGCGGCCACGTCCTCGTCGGAGCGCAGCGGCGGGTTGACCTTGTAGACGGGGTCGTAGGCGGCGCAACTGGCGTGGGTGAGGGTGAAGTGGTGGGGGGCGGCCTCGGCCGTGACGGGCAGGCCCCGGGCCTTGGCCGCCCGCACCAGGTCCACCGAGGCGGCACTCGACAGGTGGAGGAAGTGCACGCGGGCGCGGGTGAGGGCACACAGGGACAGGTCCCGGGCCACCACCACCGACTCGGCCTCGCCGGGCTGGCCGGGGATCCCCAGCCACGACGACCAGGGCCCTTCGTGCATGTGGCCGCCTCGAGCCAGGGCGGGGTCCTCGCAGTGCTGGGCCAGGATGGCGCCGGGGAGGGCGGTGGCGTATTCCAGGGCCCGGCGCATGAGCCCGCCGTCGGCCACGCAGGCGCCGTCGTCGGTGAAGATGCGCACCCCCATGGCGTGGAGCTCTCCGAGCGGCGCCAGCTCGGCGCCGGCCCGCTCCTTGGTGATGCAACCGGACACGCTCACGTGGCAGGCGGCGTCGCGCCCGGCCCGGCGGATCTGGTCCACCACCGCCGCGCTGTCGATGGGAGGGTCGGTGTTGGGCATGGCCACCACCGCCGTGTAGCCGCCCAGGGCGGCCGCCCGGGCCCCCGTCTCGATCGTCTCGGCGTCCTCGTCGCCGGGTTCCCGCAGGTGGGCGTGGAGGTCGACGAGGCCGGGACCCACGATGCAGCCCTCCACGTCGAGGACGTGAGCGCCGGCGGGCGCATCCACTCCAGGCCCGACGTCGGTCACCACGCCGTCCCGCACCAGCACATCGGCGCGCCGCTCCCCGGTGGCGTCGAGCACGGTGCCGCCCCTCAGGACGAGATCAGGCACGGGCGGCCTCCAGTTCGCCGAGCACCTCGGGAGGACGGCGGCCGTCCCCGGCCAGGAGGTGGTAGAGGACCGCCATCCGCACCGCCACCCCGTTGGCCACCTGCTCGGTGATGACCGAGCGGGGGTCGTCGGCCACCGCGGCGGCGATCTCCACCCCCCGGTTGGTGGGGCCGGGATGCATGATCAGAATGTCGTCGGCCAGGCGCGCCAGGCGCTCCTCGGTCAGGCCGTAGCGGGCGGCGTACTCCCGCAGGGTGGGGAAGAGGGCCTCACCGATGCGCTCCCGCTGGATGCGCAGGACGTAGTAGACGTCCATCGTGCCCAGCACCTCGTCGAGATGGTTGCTGAGCCGCACCGGCCAGCCGCTGAGGTCGGGGGGCATGAGGGTGGGCGGCCCGACCAGGGTCACGTCGGCGCCCAGGGCGGTGAGGGCCTTGACGTTGGAGCGGGCCACCCGGGAGTGCTTCACGTCACCGACGATGGCCACTCTCAGCCCCGCCAGGTCGGCGCCCCGGTGCAGGCGGAGGGTGAAGACATCGAGGAGGGCCTGGGTGGGGTGCTCGTGCCAGCCGTCGCCGGCGTTGACCACCGACGCCTGCGTCCAGCCGGCCATGCGGTGGGGCACCCCGGCCGAGCGGTGCCGCACGACGATGGCGTCGATGCCCATGGCCTCCACCGTGCGCACGGTGTCGAGGAGCGATTCGCCCTTGCGCACGGCCGAGCTGCCGGCGGTGAAGGTCATGGTGTCGGCCGACAGGCGCTTGGCCGCCGTCTCGAAGGACAGCCGGGTACGGGTCGAGTCCTCGTAGAACATGGACACCACCGTCTTGCCCCGCAGGGCGGGAACCTTGGGGATGTCCCGCTTGGTGACCTCCAGGAAGGCCTCGGCCAGCCCGAGCACCTCGCCGATGCCCTCCGCCCCGAGGTCGTCGATGCCCAACAGGTGCTTCACGGCTCCACCTCTCCGTCCTGATCCTCGACGCAGTCCCAGATCTCGATGCCGTCCTCGCTGTCCACCTCGGCCAGGCGGACCCGTACGTCCTCGTCCCACTTGGTGGGCAGGTTCTTGCCCACGTAATCGGCCCGGATGGGCAGTTCCCGGTGGCCCCGGTCGACCAGCACGGCCAGTTGGATGGCCCTCGGCCGGCCGAAGTCGATCACCGCGTCGAGGGCCGCCCGCACGGTGCGGCCGGTGAAGAGCACGTCGTCGCAGAGGACCACGATCCGCCCGGTGACGTCGACGGGAACCTCGGTGGGACGCAGCGACGGGGCGGGCCGCAGGCCGATGTCGTCCCGGTAGAAGGAGACGTCGAGGGCGCCGACGGGCACCTCGACGCCTTCGAAGGAGGCGATGGCGGCGGCCAGGCGCTCGGCCACCGCCACCCCCCGGGTGTAGAGCCCGATGAGGACGATGTCGCCGGCGCCGTGGTTGCGCTCCACGATCTCGTGGCCGATACGGGTGATGGCCCGCTTCAGATCGGTGGCGTCGAAGACCTTGGCCCGGAGAAGCCAAAGCCCCTTCCCCGGTGTCGGGTCAGGGGCGCTCCATGCCGGCTGTTCGCGCAAAGCCTCTCCTCCGTGGGGACCTCACGGGATCCCCTTCACGGCTGTCAGCTCAAGATAACACGAAGCGGCCGCTCATGGTCGCCCGCTACGCTCAGGGCGCCTGCCTGCCCACCGGAGGTGACCCATGGGGCTGGAGCAAGCCACCCTGGAACCGGTGGAGGCAGCGGAAGTCACCGTCGTGGTCGACAACTTCGTCGACATGCTCCTGCTCGACGACCGGGTGGCGCGCCGACCCCACCGCCGCGAAGACGCCTTCGAGCGCCCCGCGCTGCGGGCCGAGCACGGCTACTCGTTGCTTCTCACGGTCACCACCGCCGGCGGGGAGCGCAGCTCGATTCTCTACGACGCCGGCATCGGGCGCGACACCGCCGTTCATAACCTCGATGTGCTCGAGGTGCGGCCCGCCGACCTCCGGGCCGTCGTCCTGTCTCACGGCCACGTCGACCACCATGCCGGCCTGGAAGGGGTGCTGCGGCGCCTGGGCCGCCCGGGCCTCCCGCTCGTCCTCCACCCCGACGCCTGGCGGGAGCGCCGCGTCGTGTTTCCCACCGGAGAGATGCTGCGCCTGCCCCCGCCATCGGCCACCGACCTGGAGGCCGAGGGTGTCAAGGTGGTCGAGGAGCGGGGTCCGTCACTGCTGGTCGACGGACGGGTACTGGTCTCCGGTCAGACGGAACGGGTCACGGAATTCGAGAAGGGGTTCCCTATCCAGCAGGCCCGCGGGGCGGGCGGGGACTGGGAGCCCGATCCTTGGGTGTGGGATGACCAGTCGGTGGTCGTCCACGTCCGGGGCCTGGGGCTCGTGGTGCTCTCCGCCTGCAGCCATTCGGGGGCGATCAATGTCCTGCACCAGGCCCGCCGCGCCACCGGCGTCGAGGAGATCCATGCCTTCGTGGGCGGCTTGCACCTTTCCGGCGGACTGTTCGAGGGCATCATCGGCCCCACCGTCGGCGAGCTGAGCGCCATGGGCCTGGCCTGGGTGGCGCCGGGCCACTGCACGGGGTGGCGGGCCACTCACGCCCTCGCCGCCACCCTGCCCGACGCCTATCTGCAGGGAAGCGTGGGCACCACGTTCAAGTTCGAGGCTCCGGCAGCCGATACGGCCGAAGTGAGAGGGAACCTCGGATGAACCCGCGTCGCATCGCTGCCGTCGTTGTCGTGATGGGCCTCGCAGTCGCCGCCTGTGGGCAGGCGGCCGAGGTCGTGGCCCCCCGCATCGCCGTGCGCGAGGCGGCCCAGTCGACCTTCGACGAGCACCGCGGACGCTTCACCCTCAGCCTGGTGGGCGACGAGGCCGACCTGGCCGCGATGTTCGAAGCGACCGACGAGGACCGCAGGTACATCGACGTGCTCCGGAAGAGCCGGATCGTGGTGTCCCTCGACGGTGGCGACCAGGACTCGTTGGATGACGACCGCTTCGCCCTCGAGGTCGACCTGGGCGAGGTCGACCGGGCGGTCGAGCTGCGGATGGTGGACAAGACCATGTACCTGCGCGGCGACGTGGCCGGGATGGCCCGGCTGTTCGAGGCGGAGCCCGGCGACCTGGCCGAGGTCGCCGACGGGGCCCGGAAGGCCGGTCTCGATTTCGTGGCCGACGCCTTCGCCGGGAAATGGCTCTCGCTGGACCTGGCCCCCCTCGAATCCATGGCCAAGGGCGCGGCAGCCCAGCAGGGCGGCGAGCTGCCCGACCTGGGCTTCACCCAGTTCTCGAAGCTCCTCGAGGCCGTGTCACAGACCTTCGGGGAGGACGTCGATGTCAAGCGCCTGGACCAGGAGGATGCCGGCCGGCATTACCTCCTGACCGTGCCCCTCCGGCGGGTCTACGAGCGGCTGGCACCCGCCCTGGGCCAGATGTTGGCCATGCCGGGCCTGGAGACCCTGCCGCCTGCCACCGAAGTGCCCGACCGGGCCGTCTCGCTCGATGTGTGGACCGACGACGGACTGATCAACCGGGCCGAGCTCGACCTGGGCCAGTTCGCCCCCCAGCCGCCGGCCGGGCGCGTCGCCCTGCGGGTCGACGTCGACGAGCTGGACGGGGACATCAAGGCTCCGGACGACGCCGTCAAGGTCGACTTCACGCAGATCCTCGGCCAGCTGATGGCCGGCCTGGGCGCGATCCAGTCCTGAGCCGGTCCCGAACGGTCAGGCGCGGTTGTTGGTCCGCCAGTCGAGCCAGCTGACGGCGGCCAGGATCAGGTAGACGATGGCCACCGTCCGGGGGACGTAGACGAGGTCGTCCTCGATCACGAAGGCCAGCGAGCCGGACAGGGCGGCGGCGACGAAGAAGAAGAGCGCCCGATGATCGATCATCGGGCGCTCACGAGAACACCCGCAGGACCACGAAGGTCAGAGCGGCGATGACGGCCGCCCCGGGGATGGTGAGGATCCAGGCCCACACCACCCGGCCGGCCACTCCCCAGCGCACGGCCGAGAGACGGTGGATCGACCCGACCCCCACGATGCAACCGGTGATGGTGTGGGTGGTGGAGACGGGAATGCCCTTGGCCGAGACGAAGAAGAGCGTGGCCGCCCCCGCCGACTCGGCCGAGACGCCGCCCACGGGCTGGAGCCGGGTGATCCTCGAGCCCATGGTGTGGACGATGCGCCAGCCGCCCGTGAGGGTCCCGAGGGCGATGGCGGCGTGGGCGGAGAGCACCACCCAGAGGGGGGTTTCCCCATCCGGAGCGACGTGGCCGGTGGCGATGAGCAGGGCGAGGATGATGCCCATCGTCTTCTGGGCGTCGTTCCCACCGTGGCCCAGGCTGTAGGCGCCGGCGGAGATCAGCTGAAGACGCCGGAAGACGCGGTTGAGCTTCTCCACGTTGTGGAAACGCGTGCTGATCCGGAGCACGACAGCCATCACGATGAAGGCCAGGGCGAGGCCGATGAGGGGGGCGAGGACGATGAAGCACCCGATCTTGCCCAGCCCGGAGCTGACGACGGCGTCCAGACCGGACTTGGCCACGGCCGCGCCGGCCATCCCCCCCACCAGGGCATGGGACGAGGAGGAGGGCAGGCCCAGGTAGAAGGTGAACAGATTCCAGGCGATAGCCCCGACCAGGCCGGCGAAGATCACTCCGATGGAGAGGACGTCCTGCTTCACCACGTCCTTGGCGATGGTGCTGGCCACCTCGGTCTTGAACACGAGGAAGGCCACGAAGTTGAAGAACGCCGCCCACATCACCGCGTAGCGGGGGGCGAGCACCCGGGTGGCGACCACGGTGGCGATCGAGTTGGCCGCGTCGTGGAATCCGTTGGTGAAGTCGAAGCCGAGCGCGACGGCGACGACGAAGACGAGAGCGAGGTCGTCCATCGGCTCAGAGGCAGCGCGGGACGAACGGGAGGTGAACGACGGGGAACATTTCGGGGGCGGAGCCTACTGGCCCGGCCACTATCCGTGGGTGCCCGGCGCCAGCGTGTCCACCAGATGCTCTTCCAGATAGCCGAGCCACCAGTACACGGTGAAGGGGGCGGTGGCGGGATCGTCGGGGTCGAAGCGGGCCGGGTCCAT